>JACCDP010234590.1_pt1 | contig 53001 bp, 58 predicted proteins | sample 7445841 | NCBI WGS metagenome assembly JACCDP01 (sample SAMN15323441, study PRJNA562643) | freshwater metagenome | isolation source: river surface water | place: USA:Blue River Watershed | collected 2017-08-17 | reverse complement strand
GCCCACGGCAGGCCCACGGCAGGCCCACGGCAGGCCCACGGCAGGCACAGCAGGCCCTAGGCAGGCCCTAGGCAGGCCCCATGGCACGCCACTTGCTTAGGCGTGACAAAGATGTCCTAAAATGACTTTAATGTCCTTTGTGTGACATTCTGCGCTAGAGCCTCCTCCGCTATCACCCGCCCCTGCCCCATAGGCTGAGCCTATCGCCACGAATACTACAGCGCCATGCCCGATTCAACCGGCGCCATCAAAGCCCCTGCCGTTAGCAGGGTTATAGGCCCGGGGCAGGCCCGGGGCAGGCCCGGGGCAGGCCCGGGGCAGGCCCGGGGCAGGCCCGGGGCAGGCCCGGGGCAGGCCCGGGGCAGGCATTCCTATATAACCTCCAGGCTTATCCACAGCCTGTGTATAAATTCACTTTATCCACCGCATTCTGGGGATAACTTTTTTCGCGCCTGTGGATAACCTGTGGATTGGCAAATTTCACATTATGGGGATCGGCGTAGGTGACGTGATCGCGACACGGGTAAGGGGGGAGGTACTGCAGGCCCTTGCAGGCCCTTGCAGGCCTCAAAATCCCCGAAAGTGTAACTGTCATCGTACATGGGTTTGGGCGACAATCCAGGCGCTGGCGCTGGCAGGGTCGGAGACGTACACACATGCGCAGACGGGGAGCGGCCGGGCGCCACCCAGGCTCCCGAAAACTGCCAAACAACTTTTGAAACTTTCCACAACACAAACTGTAATGCTGTCAATGCCGGCGGCCCGCCCCGACAAAGACACTGTCACTGCCACTGCCACCACCAAAGCCACCGCCGCCGCCAACCCGCGTATACTGTCACAATCGCTAACAGTTCAACTGGTACCGGCGCTGCCGGGGGATGTATGCCAAGAAAACGCCATCGCAGGCCAGTAAATCAAGTTTCGGTCTGCGCCTATTGCGGCAAAGGCCTGCACTGGGATGCAGCCAAGGAACGCTTCATCTGCCAAGAGTTGTTGCACAGATACGACAACTCACCTGTCCGCACACATTCGACAGACTGCGCAGCCAGAGCCTTGGCAGACGGCTACAGGCAGCCTTAGACAATTCCTGATATATTGACAGCCTTCTTAATCAATCGAGGATCTGTCATGGCAAAACCGAAGAAAACGCTGTCAGAAAAGCTGACGCCGCGCCTGTTGGAACGCTTGCGCACGCGCAAGATCACCAACCGCGAGGCTGCGGAAGGTTTGGGCGTGTCGTCCAGCTACCTGTCGCGCACGGTTGCAGCGATGCAGAAGAAAGAGCCGGGCAAGACCACGGCAGCTCGCAAGGCGGCGCAAAAGCTGTACGCCGCCCGCATCGAGTTCCGCGACAAGCTCGCCAAGCAAGTGCTGGCCGGCCGCCGCAAGCTCGAAACGGCTTGCGAAATGGCTCAATGCACCCAGCGCACCATGTTCCGGCACATGGCGAAGTACCGCGAGCAGGCTCACAAGGGGCCGAAGGGGCGCAAGTGATCAACGACCCACTCAAGCCTGTCTTCGGCAACGGCTTGCTCATGGGGTCTGGGCGGCTTGATGTGGCCGCCCAGATCCCCAACGCCAGCCTCACAATCGCCTCTGCCAACTGTTCCTCAGTGATTTTCTTCGCGACCAACGGCAAGAAGGTCATCGAAGTCAAGGCAGATGGCCGCGTGTTCTGGAACGAGGTCGAAGTGGTCGGAGACGAGGCCTTCAAGGCAGCCATGGTGGAGTTGCGCAACCTGCTGGCGCAACGAGCGAGGCAAATGGCATGAACACACCTCTGCGAATCATCGTAGCGTCCATGCATATCCTCGCCAGCGATTGGGCTCGCCGACAAGGCTGGGCCGTAGGCACTTACAAGACGGTCACGCAGCCTTCCAGGCTGCTTGGCTTGTCTGCCACAACTGAAATCCATGTAATTGACAGCGGTGTGCCTTTCCAAGAGCATACAGCGATTGAAAACAGGCTGAAAAGCCACTTTACCAATGTCCAAAGGCACCACTTCTGACACCGGCATGGGCGGGTACCTTGACGACTTCAGCCTCCAGGCGCCAGTCGAGGGGCCTGAAACCTTCGATATCGAAGGCATGTCACAAGGCGAATTGCTCGCTTTGCACGGCAAAATCGAGGGAAAACTCACGGGTTTGACCCTCGAAGAGGTCAATCTGACCCGGGAATCGCTGCTTCAGTTGCAAAAGGCGAAGATTTTGCAGGCCGAAGCGACGAAAAAGGGTACGAACGTGCCCATGAACCAGCAAGCGCAAGTGCAGAACAGCATCGCCAGCATCCTGCTGACCCTTGCGAAGGTGCAGATGGAGCTGTACACCTCCGAGCGCCACAAGCGCATCCAATCGGCGGTTGTCCGGGTCGTGAAGACCTTGCCCAAGCCTCAGCAGGACCAATTCTTCACGCTATTGGAGCAGGAGCTGAAGGAAGCCGAGAAAAGCATGGAGCGCGACCCAGAACCCCTTGCGGAGGCCGTATGAGCGCCTTCAAGGACTACCTGGAAGAGACCAGGACGCTGGTCAACGAGAGCTGGAATCTCGACAATGTCAGTGCCTTCATCCAGAAGCATACCTACCTGCGAGGCGTTCACTACAGCTTCGAAAACCACGAGTTCCAGGAGCGCATCGTCAACGACACTTCGCGCATCCTGAACGTGCAGAAGTGCTCCCAGATCGGTCTGTCGGAGATCATGGCACGCTACGGTGTGGCCGTGGCCTGCATGATCCCCGACTTCTCCATCATCGTCACCTTCCCCTTCAGCGGCGACGCTTCAGACTTCGCTCGCACGCGCATCGACCCGTTCATCGACAGCAGCGACCGACCGAAGGAGTTGATCAACCCGCGCCTGAACAACGGCGAGATCAAGCAGTTCGGCACTTCCTTCATCTACTTCCGGGGCACGAACGGCAAAACGCAAGCCATCTCGATCCCGGCCGACATGATCATCTCCGACGAGATCGACCGCAGCGACCCGCACATCCTGACGCAGTACCATTCGCGCCTGACACACTCGCGATTCAAGCTGCGCAGGAACTTTTCGACGCCGACGATCCCGAAGTTCGGCATCGCAGCGGAGATGCAGGACTCGATTCGCTACCGCAACCTGTGCAAGTGCAACCACTGCAACCACTGGTTCCTGCCCAGTTACTTCGAGCACGTGAAGATTCCGGGCTACGAACACGATCTGCGGACCATCACCAAGACTTCGCTGCCGAAGACGCGCTACACCGAGGCTGCTCTGCTGTGCCCAAGCTGCGGCAAGGCGCCCTCCTTGCAGCCGGCGCAGCGCAACTGGGTGGCTGAAAACGCGACAGAGGGTCATGAGGCGCATGGGTACTACGTGTCGCCTTTCGATGCGCCGAACCTGATCTCGGTGACCGACCTGATCAAGGCCTCGACAGCGTATGCGCGGTACTCGGAATTCGTGAACCAGAACTTGGGCATCGAGGAGGAGGACAGCAGCGAGGCGTTGACGCTGGCCGACCTGAACAAGGCGCAGTTGCCGCCTGGCGTGGACATGCGCTCGTCCCAGTTGCACTGCATGGGCATCGACGTGGGCATCTTCAGCTACGTCACGATTGGGCGCATCACGCCGGAAGGGGAGTTCATCATCGCCTACCGCGAGCGGGTGCAGATCGGCGTGCTCGAAGAGCGCAAGCGCAAGCTGGCGGCTGAGTGGCGAATCGCAGTCACGGTGATGGACAGCCAGCCCTACGTCGATCTGGTGCAACGCTTGCAGAAGACCGACAAGAACTTGTACGGGGCGGTCTACGTCGTGACGAAGGCGCTGGAGACGTTCAAGATCAAGATGTTCGAGGGTGACCACTCGGAAGGGAAGTTGCCGATCCACACGGTACAAATCAACAAGGACAAGTCGCTCGACACGCTGCTGGGCGTCATCAAGTCGGGTGAGATGAAGTGGGCGCCGATCTCGGCAGATGATGACGAGGTGTTCGAGAAGCAGATGCTCGACATGCGCCGGGTGCAGGTTTTCGACACCAACCAGGAGCTGACATGGTCGTGGGTGAAGTCCAAGGCGCAGAACGACCACTACCACCACAGCGTCCACTACCTGTACGTCGCCTGCCTGCTGCGCGGAACGGCTCACCGGGCGCTCACGTTCGGCGGCGTGCCGGTGATTTCCAAGTTCACGGTGAAAAGGCCTGACTTGTTGCGCCAAGCCTGATACACTGCAAGCTCTCCTTCTCTCTGCGGTTGTCTCCGTGGTGCCGGGCTGGCACCTTGCCGCTGCCTCGCTGGCAGCGGCTTTTCTTTGCTTAAAGCAGCTTTTGGTGGCAGAATCCCCAGCCATGACTACCACTGTCTCCTTCAAAGTCGGTTCTACCTTCCGCGTTCCGGTGGTGTACTCGCCGACTGCGAACTTGGCGCCGACCACGCTGGCGAACGTGACCATCACGAGCCAGGTGCGGACCAAGGAGGGCAAGAAGATCGCCGATCTGGTGGTGACCAAGGACCCGGGCAACCTCGCCTTCCTGATCACCGGCAGCTCCACGGGGAGCTGGCCCAGCGGCATCACAGCCTTGTGGGACATCAAGATGGTGGATGGTGACGGCACCTATGGCACGTTCTATTCCGAGACGATCAACCTGAGCCTCGAACGGCGGGCGACGGAATGATTGATGTCACGTTCCCCACCGTAGCCACCCTCAGCCTCACGTTCGCGCAGGGCTCGGGGCTGACCGTCACGTCTCCAGCAGTGGCAACGCTGGCAGCGGAGCCGCAGAGCGTGGCGCTGTACATGATGGGCACGTGGCCCGAGATCAGCGGCTCTGGGATCTACACGTTCGTGGCTGACGGCACCTTGAGCGGGCACCGGGTGGTCAAGCCGACCACGTCGGGCAAGGTCGGCTACGTCAGCAGCGCCGTGCCGGCTGACGCGCCGAAAGCGCTTGGGATCACGCTGGGTGCTGCTGTCGATGGCGATCAGCTCCAAGTGCAGACCTTCGGTGTCATGGAAGAGCCGACATGGGCGTGGACGGTCAACTCGCCGGTCTATTGCGGAGTAGACGGAGTGCTCACACAAGTTGTACCATCGGAAGGCTTCGTGCTCTGTGTCGGAGTCGCTCTGAAGGCGACCTCGATCAACATTTCATTCAAGACACCCATCATCCTTCTCTAAGGAGTTCACCATGGCAGGCGACAAGTACCTTTACAACAACGGCGGAACTGTGACGGAGAAGGCGGCCGTGCAGTCGTCTGCCGGGGCAGGCGATGCTGGCAAGATCGCAGCGCTGGACGCCTCTGGTCGCTTCGACCCGAGCATGATGCCCAGCGGCATCGCTGCCGACACGGCCTCGATCACGGCCAGCGAGAACCTCGCGGCTGGCGACCTCGTGAACATCTGGGACAGTTCCGGTGCCAAGGTGCGCAAGGCCGATGCCAGCGTCGCAGGCAAGGAGGCGCACGGCTTCGTCATTGCCGTCGTGACTGCGCCTGCGGCAGCCACGGTGTACTTCGAGGGCACCAACGCCCAGGTGACCGGCCTCACGCCGGGCGTGCAGTACCTCAGCACCACGCCGGGCCTCTGCACGGCAACGGCGCCCAGCGGCAGCGGCAACGTGGTGCAGCGCGTCGGCTTTGCCACGGCTGCTGCATCCCTGAACTTCCAATCGAACGTGCCCATCGTTCTGGCCTGAGCGGAGGGCTGACATGCCCATGATCAAGATCGACTTCGAGTTCGAGACGCCCTTCGGCGTGTACCGGGACGCCTTGCATCTGCCCGATGACCACGGCATGAGCGACGAGCAGCTCGCCGCGATGAAGCAGCAGCGGGTGGACAACTGGCTCGCCATCGTCAATCCGCCTCCGCAGCCCGACGCAGAGCCTGCGGCCGAGCCGCCCGTGGACGACCCTGTGATCTGAACGGAGTAGCCCATGGCTGATCGGTACTGGGTGGGTGGAACGGCCTCCTGGGACGCAACAGCCGGCACGAAGTGGGCTACCACTGATGGCGGGCCTGGCGGTGCTGCCGTGCCCACGTCTGCGGACAACGTCTATCTCACGGCCGCGTCGGGCACGGTGACTATCACTGTGCCCGCAAGCACTACTGTCAACTGCCTGAACTTTGATTGCACGGGGTTTACAGGCACAGTTACGCACGGTTCAAACTTCTCGAATATTTCGTGCTACGGGAATTTCAAGCTGTCATCCACGATGACATTCAATGTGGGGAGTAATCCCACAGTGAATTTGAGAGGCACCGGCTCCCCGCTATCCAAGACCGTAACCACGGCCGGCAAAAGCCTGTACTCCCTTACTTTCAACGGTGTTGGAGATACCTGGACGCTGCAAGATGCCATCACGTGTACGTCAACCCTGACACTCACTGCAGGCGAGTTGAACACAAATGGGTACACGGTCACCACTACGTACTTCAACTCCACAGACAATAACGCTAGAACCTTGTCTCTGGGTGCCAGCTCCATAGTAGTGCAGGCGTCGAATAATTTTGCGGATGGAAGCTCCGGCATCCTCACCGTAAACGCCGGTACATCCACAATCACTCTCTCCGCAGGTAGTGCAACCTTTGCAGGTGGGGGAAAGGTCTACTACAACCTTGTTTTCTCGGACGCAAACTCAGATAAGACGATAACTGGCAGTAACACATTCAACAACATCAGCAACAGGCGTGGCCGAAGCTTGAAACTGGAGGGTAATCAGGTTCTGAATGGGCAGATCATTTCTCCGGATGCTGCTGCGGGTAACAGCCGTCTCGGTGTTATGTCGTCTGTTGCAGGGCTTACGCGGACAATCTCTTTCGCAGCAGCGCCGACGACCACAGACATTGACTTTACCGATATCTGGGCGACAGGTGCCGCCGCTCCTATCAGCGGCACCCGGTTCGGTGACGGCGGCGGCAACTCAGGCATCACGTTCGATGCGCCAAAGTCAGTTTACTGGAACCTTGCTGCAGGCGGCAATTGGAATGCGAATGCCTGGGCGGCGTCTTCGGGCGCTTCACCCAGCACCGCCTACTACCCGTTGCCGCAAGACACCGCAATCATCGAGAACACCGGCCTGAACACATCGGCCACGGTGACGATCAACGCGGGCATCGTGCTGACCACACTGGACATGTCCACGCGCACCAACGCGATGACGTTGGCGACGGGCACGCAGGCGTGGAGCTTGCTGGGCGACTTCAAGGGTGGCGTGAGTGTGACATACACAGGAGTCAGTAGCTTGACTTTCAGTGGTCGTGGTAACACTCAATACTTGAACTGTAATGGTCGAACGCTGACGTGCGGCGTTACTCTTAACAACTTTGGCGGTGAGCTGCAGTTGTCATCGGCGTTCATTCAGTCCACCAGTAGCACACCGAGTTTCACAGTCACGTCCGGCACGTTCCGGACGATGAATTATGCGATGAACTGCGGGGCTTTCACAAGCAACGGTACATTGCCCAGGGCCTGGTACTTTGGCTCTAGTACAGTTGTCATGTCACACACGACAGCTACCCCTAGCCTCACGAACACCAATCTTACCTGGGACGCCGGAACATCCAACATTACTTTCGCCACTGTGGGTGGTAATTGGCCCGCTACCTCACTACCCTCTGGCCTATCGTTCTATGATGTGACCATAGCTGGTGGTAACTCACTCAGCACAACGTCCACTATCGGTTTGACTAACTGTACGTTCAACAACCTTACGTTTTCTTCGATTACTACTGATGGAGTACGCCCCTGGTTCTTCACTGGAAACTTCACAGTTACAGGGACGCTTACCTTTAACAATGGCGGTACTGAAATCAGACGTACCTTTTACCAGAGCGATACGGCCGGCACACGCCGCACCATCACTGCGGGAGCCATCGCCGGCGGCCATTGTGACTTCCGAGACATTGCCATTGCCGGTGCTGCTGCGGGTACCACAATTTCAACAGCCGGTGACCTGGGGAACAACACGGGAATCACGTTTCCCGCGCCGAAGACGGTCTACTGGAACCTTGCGGGATCGCAGAACTGGAACGCCACGGGATGGGCGGCGTCTTCAGGAGGCAGTCCCGCACTTGCCAACTTCCCGCTCGCGCAGGACACAGCGGTCTTCAATGACGCAGGCGCTGCAGGAACCGTGACGATTCCTGCTCTTAACTACATCGTCGGCACGTTGGACTTTAGCGCTCGCACCAGTGCAATGACGTTTACGACCAGCACTACGACACTGTCTGTGGCCGGAAACCTGAAACTGGGTTCCGGCGTCACGTGGACCAGTTCGGCTGGCGCAATCAACTTTACGAGCGCATCGGTCACGCATACCATAACCTCCAGCGGTTGCACCGTTGGCTGCAATATCACGGTGAATACCGTGAACGATCAGGTGGCGTTGGCGGATGCGTTGACACTGGATTCGGCGCGAACTCTGACCGTGTCTACGGGCACGTTTGATGCAGTCACCTACAACGTGACCGCAGGCGCGGTCAATATCTCCGGTTCCTCGGCCCGCACTGTGAAGATGGGTTCAGGGCTGTGGACGCTGTCGAGCACCGGGACGGTGTGGGCCGCAGATACGACAACGAACCTCACCCTCTACAAGGGGACTGCCAACATCCTGTTGTCGGATACGTCAGCCACGTCTCGGTTCGTTCAGCCTGGAGACCTTGCGTACAACAAGCTGACCATTGGTGGTGCCACGGGCACATCCACAACCACTCTACAAAATACTTCGAGGACGTCTCAGTTCACCGAGCTTGCCTCCACGAAGACTGTCGCACACACGATCCAGTTCGGTCAAACCGCCACCTTCAACTTCGGCAAGATCACTGTCACCGGAACGGCCGGTAATGTGGTGTCGCTGGTGCGCCAAGGCGGTGGCGGTAGCGCCCCCGCGATCAACATCCTCGGCGCCTGCACCACCGGCCTCGACTACTTTTCGGTGGGGGATTTGAACTTCGGCAACTCGCCTGGTGAGTTCTATGCAGGCGCGAACTCCACTAACGGCGGCGCTACCGGCGTGTTCTTCACAGCAACGCCCGCACCGAGAAACCTCTACTGGGTCGGCGGTACAGGCAACTGGAGTGACACCGCGAAGTGGTCGCTGTCTTCAGGCGGGGCCGGCGGTGAAGCCGTGCCGACCTCGCAGGACAGCGTGACGTTCGACACATTGTCCAACGCAACGCTCTACACCGCCACGGTGAATGCTGCGGCACGCTGCGCGGCGCTGACAATCGGTGCTCCCGCTTCGGGTGCTCTGACGTTCGCAGGATCGTCTCAGATCACTGTCCACGGCAACCTCAGCATCGCCGCCTCGAATGTGACCCGGACGTTCACAGGTGCTCTGATCTTCTCGGGATCGGCCACGGGGAAAACGATCAACACGAACGGCGTGTCGCTGGCGTCAGCCATCACGGTCAACGGTATCGCCTGTGGTTGGACCCTTGCGGGAGCACTGTCCACGTCCAGCAGCCTGACGGTGACGAACGGGGCGTTTGACAGCGCCGGGTACGCCCTGACTGCAACGTCGTCGTTGTCCTCAAACAACACCTACGTCAGGTCAATCTCACTGGGTGCGAGCACCGTCACGACAAATGCTGTCACCTTTACCACCAGTACCAACCTGACGTTCAACGCAGGCACCTCACAACTGAACCTCAGCGGTAACGGCACAACCACCATCGACGGTGGTCTGACCTGGTACAACGTGACCTACACAGGCACGCTGTCAGCGAATCGGACGCAGACGATAAACGGCAACAACACGTTCAATACGCTCTCCATCACGACGACCGCCAACGGTACCTCCAGGCAGACGCTTTCTCTCGGCGGCAACCAGACTATCGGCACACTGGTGGGTCAGTTGGCGAGCGGTTCAGCAACGGCGCGGGTGTCTATCGTCTCCAGCTCGTTCGGGACACAGCGCTCAATCGCCCTCACCACGTTGACGTGTACGGACGTTGACTTCCAAGACGTTGCGCTGACAGGCGGGCCGTTTTCCGGCACCCGCCTCGGCAATATGGGCGGCAACGCAGGCATCACGTTCGACACGCCCAAAACGGTCTACTGGAACCTTGCAGGTTCCCAGAACTGGAGCGCCACCGGCTGGGCGACGACGAGCACGGGCTCGCCCGCCGTGAACAACTTCCCACTGGCCCAGGATACGGCCGTGTTTACGAACGCGGGCGCTGCAGGCACGGTGACGGTGAATGCTGCTTGGGCGCTGCCGAACCTTGACATGTCGGGGCGCACGTCCGCTATGACGCTTGCGTACAGTGCCAGCGCCTCAGCCTATGGAGACTACAAGCTGGGCACGGGGGTCACGAACACCGCCAGCGCTAACACAGTCACGTTCTCCGGACGGAACACTCAGACCATTCTGACCAATGGGGTGGTGTTTGGGCAGGCCGTCGTCATCAACTCGCCCGGCGGCACGGTGCAGTTTGGCGATGCGTTCACGCTCAACAGTTCGAGGTCCTTCACCCTGACTCGTGGCACGTTGGACGCGAGCATCTACTCGGTCACACTGCCCAACTTCGCCTGCGCCGCCACATCGACGACGGTGCTGACGATGGGTTCAGGGCTGTGGACGTTGGTCGGAACAGGCACTGTGTGGAACATCACGGCGGCCTCGACTGCGCTGACGCTCAACAACGGCTCGGCGAACATCACGTTGTCGGACACCTCCACGACGGCCCGGACGTTCGCCGGCAACGGCTACTCCTACAACAAGCTCACCATCGGCGGCACGACCGGCATCTCGACCACGACGATCACGGGCAACAACACGTTCACCGAACTGGCCTCCACGAAGACCGTGGCGCACACGATTGCGCTCGGATCGACGTACCAGAACGTGGGAGCCTGGACCATCACAGGAACGGCCGGCAACGCAGTGACTCTCACCGGCACCTCGGCAGCCGCGCCGGCCCTCCTCCTGAAGACAGGCGGCGGCACCGTCAATGTCGGCTACCTCACCTTGAACCACGTTCGGGCCTACCCGTACACGGCGGCCTGGTATGCCGGCGTGAACTCGATTTGTGGCGGATGCTACGGCTGGGTGTTCCTGTCGGCAGACGGCCTGCGATGCCTCGTGCTGATGTCGGACGGCACGATCCGAGAGCTGCCGGTCTCACCGCCGCTTGGAGCTGCGTTGCGGTATGCCAGTGGCACCTTGACCACGGCAGGAGCAAGCGCTCCGTTGGTTTATGACCACACCACCAAACAGGTGCGCCAGTCCGTGCCCGCCGACAACGTCCAGACCCCGTAGTTTGACGAAAGTAACTTTCGTGGGAGAATGCGAGCCATGCTGAAACGTCTGCGCACCCTCATCCAGGCCGCCACCGGCAAGGGCGGTGGCTCCCTGCCGCCTGTGCCAGACCCCAAGGTCAAGCCCAAGCAGCAGGCGTACCCGAGCTACCTGACGACGACCCAGCGGTCGAACTCGCTGCTGCCCAAGACGGACCTGAACCTTGCCAACATCGACATCCTGTCAACCTACAGGACTGGCAGGAACACAGCCGAGGTGCTGCGCAATCTGGCGCGGGCCAACCCCGACCTGTCGGCGGCGCTGTCGGCGTACCTGCGTGTCGGCATCCCCGAGAAGTACATCGCGCTGGCGAGGAACCCGGACGGCACGATCAACGATGACGGTTGCAGGATTGCATGGGAGATCCTGCAGCGGTTCGACAAGCTGCCCGCCTACGACAGCGGCTTCTCGCAGGTTGACTCCGTGCGCAGCACGAGCGAGTCCCTCGCGAAAGAGGGGCTGCTGTATGGAGGCATGGGGCTGGAGCTGGTGCTCGACAAGGGCCGCCTGCCGTACAAGTTCCAGCCTGTCTCGGTCACGGGCGTCAAGTTCTACCAAGACGAGAGCGGCGGATCGAAGGGCCTGAAGCCTGTGCAGGATGTCGGCGGCACCGAGATCGACTTGGACATCCCAACCTTCTTCATGGTGTACCTCGACCCGAGCCTGCTGGACCCGTATCCGCAGTCTCCGTTCGAAGCCGCTATCCAGCCGGTGTTGACCTCGGTCACGTTCATCAACGATCTGCGCCGGGTGATGGCGCGGCACGTCTACCCTCGGTACGACGTGACGTTGGACGAGGAGAAGCTGCTGGCGGCTCTGCCGCCTGAGATCGTCAGCGCCGAGACGACGGTGCGCGATGCGTATCTGAACGGCATCATCAAGGCTGTCGAAGACACGATCAACACGCTGGGTGTCGAGGAAGCCTTGGTCCACTGGGACTTCATCGTGGTGAAGTACCTCGGCGACGGCAACGACCAGTCCACGGCTCCGAAGTTCGACTCACTCAAGGCGATCATCGACGCGAACCTTGCGAAGGGGGCGAAGACGATGCCCGCAGTGCTGGGCAACGGCAGCGGTTCGCAAAACGTGGCCTCCACGGAGACCTTGCTGTTCTCGCTGGGTGCCAACTCGATGGTGCGCCTGAAGCTGCAGGAGCTGTATTCCAAGGCGCTGACGCTGGCAGTGCGCCTGTTCGGCCTGGACGTGACGGTGGACTTCGAGTTCGATGAGATCGAGCTGCGGCCCGACACGGAGCTGGAAGCTTTCCGCGCCATGTACGAGAAGCGCATCATGAGCCAGTGGGCTCTGGGCCTGATCGGCGACATGGAGGCCTCCTTGCGTCTGACTGGCCGCCCCGTGCCCAAGACGGGCTTCAACACGCAGACCGGCAGCATGACGCTGCCAGAGATTCTCGGTGTGCAGCCGGCCGCTGCAGGCAACGCCTATTCCGGGTCGCCGGATGGCGGAGGGCAGTCTGGTGGCGGTGCTGCAACACAGTCCCGCAAGCCGAAGACGCCAGAGCAGACCCGAGGCAATCCCGCGAAGTGATTGCATAAAGCAACTTTCGCGATATACTCGCCAGCACTATGCCGCAACTGATCCACAACACCTCCGCGCCGAAGCTCTGGTTCGGTACCGAAGAGAGTTTCGATGCGGTCATCTCCGCAGCGGCCCAGCTTTCCAAGCTGGAAGCGGCGGGAGTGGATGCTCTCAAGGCTGCGGTCATCGCACGTGGTGGCGGCACGGGAGACGATCCTTTCGGCCTGCCTCCGCTGCACCAAGTGCAGGAGGGCGTCGGCATCCTGCGCATCAACGGCTCGCTTGTGAGCGGGCACTCTGGCTTCATGCGCCTGTTTGGCATTGTCGGCTACGGCGACATCCAAGAATCTCTGGCCGCGCTGGCGGCGGATCAATCGGTCAACACCATCTTGCTGTCCATCGACTCAGGCGGTGGGCATGTCAACGGCGTCGAAGACACCGGCAACATGGTGCAGGCCGTGGACCGCAAAATCAAACCGGTGGTGGCCTACACGGATGGCGACATGCAGTCGGCAGCCTACTGGCTCGGTTCTTCGGCGCGTGAGGTCTTCAGCGCCAAGACGGCGCAAATTGGTTCAGTCGGTACTCTGGTCGTCCATACCGAGTACAGCAAGGCTCTGGCCGAAGCTGGGCAGAAGAAGACCATCGTGCGCTACGGGAAGTACAAGGCTGCCGCCAACCCGTTCGAGCCGCTGTCAGCGGACGGTGAGGCGCAGTTGCAAGCGCTTGTGGACCAGTCGGGCAAGATTTTCGTGGAATACGTGGCGTCTCGCCGAGGTGTTTCGGCCGAGCAGTTCCAAGAAACCATGGGCGAAGGCCGTGTCTTTTTGGGGCAGGCGGCCAAGAAGGCAGGCCTCGTGGACGGTGTCATGAACCTGCAAGAAGTCATGCACCATATGAAAACGCTTGACAACTCGAAACCAGCGAATCAGAATTCGCGCAACCCCGGAAGGACCAGAACCATGAAAGCTGCTTTCAGCAAGAAGACCATCTTGGCAATCGCTGCAGGCGCTGCCATCGACGCTCTCGGCCTGGATGCGCCGGAAGCGAACTCGGAAGGCGTGAAGCTCGAAGGAGACGCGCTGGTGGCATTCAAGGCCGAGGCCTCCGAAGTGAAAGCGGTTTTCGACGCCGCCACCCAGCCGCTGATCGGTGCGGCTGTCACGGCGGCGACAGCGCCGCTGACGGCCCAAGTGACCGAGCTGACGGCCACCGTTGCTGCACTGACCGCCAAGGTCACTGCCACTGAGCAGGCTGCAAGCGTGGCGCAGGCGGCAGCGGTGCAGCTCACCGGGCAACTGTCGGCTTCGGCCGAGATGGCTGCCAAGCAGGCCGAGATCGTCAAGGCCTCCTGCTCGGTGATGTCGGTGGCCCTCGGCGGGCGAGCCGACGCGGCCGCCGCGCTGACCGGCGACGCCCTGCTGTCCGAGCACGAGCGGCTGAAAGTTGCTTTCGCTGCGAAGTTCCCCACGGGCGGGGTGGCCGCTGTCCAGATTCTGCCCAACAAGCCGGTGGAGGGGGCCTCCCAGCCGCCTTCTGCCTTCCTCTCCCTGATGAAAACCCCCGCCGCTTAAGGAGCCAACATGTCCAAGGCACACTACATCGCGCCGACCGTCCCCCAGGCCGCCGCCAAGACCGTTCGGCTGGGGCAGACCTCCCAGCTCTTCGGGCAGGAGGATGTCGGCAAGTACGTCAAGCTGACGGCCGAGTCCCGCTACGAGCTGTGCGCAGCCGGTGACCCCATCGAAGGCGTCGTCAATTCGGTGGATACCGCGACCAGCGCGGGCTACACGGTCGGCGGCATCTACGAAGAAGGCCGGATGTTCGCCACGGCTGACGGCCTGGAAGCCACGCCCGGTACCGGCACCCTTGCGGTGGGCGACTATGTGGTCTGCGGTACCGTGGTGGCGCGTGGCACGCAGCTCACCGGCTTCGCCAAGGTCTGCAAGGCCACCAACCAGCCGGGCGCTGCGGTCGTTTCGACGCTGGCCGGTGCCGATACAGCAGCGGCGGTCAAGACGGTGCTGGACGCCGCGCTGGTGAAGGTGGCCGACGCCGAGGCGAACAGCCTGTTCGCGTGGCGTGTCGTTTCCCTGGGAACTGCGGGCACTGGCGCCGTGGGGACCACTGTCGTGGTCGAGCGGGTGGCCTGCTGACCGAATCGGTAGACCATCCCGGTAGACCATCCCCAACTCACAGGAGAACTCAACATGTCTCGCTACTACGCAACCGGCGGCGTCCTCAAGGAAGTCCAGATCGGCCCCGACATCTACCAGGAAGCCTACAAGGCCAACCTGTCTGTCGCCCAGTACATCAACCGCACCTATGCGGACGCCGACCCGAAGGTCGGTCCCGCCTTCGAGCAGATGTGCGCCGCGTGGGGCCTCGCGCTGCCCGGCAAGAACCCCTACGGCATGCGTGCCGCGACCATCGAGGAAGTGCTGGACGGCAAGGCCGCGACTGTGCAGGGCTCGGGCAACGTCAAGGACCAAGGTGACCCCTTCGGCAGCGCGGCGCGTTCGCTGTTCCCGGCCGCGCTGATCGCGCTGGTCGAGGCGGCGGTGCCCAAGGACTACGCCGACGATGTCGTGCAGTTCAAGGATCTGGTCGCCGTCGAGCAGTCGGTGCCCACCGAGAACTTCATCCAGCCGGTGATCGACTACAGCACGTCCAACGGCCCGGAGCAGGCGCGTGCCCAGCGCATCGCCCAGTTCGCGGAACCGCCCAACATGCTGCGCTTCGGCACCAGTGAGCGCAACCGCTCGCTGCCGGTCTACGGCATCGGCATGGAGTTCAGCCAGCAGGCCTTGCGGGCGACCACGCTCGACATCGTCGCGCTGACCCTGAACCGCTACCTGACCATCGAGAAGGACGGCCGGGTCTACCAGTACCTGTCCTCGATCTTCGCGGGCGACAGCGACCTGAACACCGGTGCCGTGTCGGCGGTCACGACCAACAGCCTCGACTCGGCGGCCACCGGCGGCGCGGTCACGCACAAGTCGTGGGTCAAGTTCCTGGCCCGCAACCGCAAGTACCGCAAGATCACGCACGCCATCGGCGACATCAACGCCTACCTCGCCGTCGAGGTGCGCTCGGGGCGCCCCGGCTCCAACGCCTACGACCCGACGCTGGTGCGCGTGGACCCGCAGGCCCGCCCGATGAACGTCAGCTTCGGCAGCGATGTCAAGTGGTTCATCGTGGACGAGGCCACGGCGGGCGGCCCGGTGCCGGCCTCGACGGTCTGGGCGCTGGACGCGACCAAGGGCATCGTCCGGGTGCAGAACACCTCCGCGTCCTACCAGGCCGCCGAGACCTTCGTCCTGCGCCGCAGCGAGGCGATGGTGATGCACTGGTCCGAGGACGTGTACCGCCTGTTCGGCAACTCGGATCTGAAGCCGTTCGATGTGCTGACCATCAGCTAAGCTGAAGGTCCGCGCACCCCCGGCCCGCCCTGCTTGGTAAGAGCGCGGCGGGCCTTCTTCTAGGAGCTACAAAGCATGAGCGATTTCAAGGTGATCGACAAGACCAAGGAGGCCAAGTGGTACGTCAATCGCGGCCTCTTCCCGCTGCCGGATGGCAGCCGTCACGGCGTCCGTTTCGAGCCGGGCGTGCCCACCAAGGTGGAGCCCAACGCATGGATGAAGGGCCAGCCGCTGTTGGTGGAATGCCCGGACCCCATGTCGGCTGACGCCGAGGAAGCCATGCCCAAGCAGATCGAGCCGGAAACCGTGCTGCGCACGCCCGGCAAGAGCAAGAAGGGCTGACCCTTGCGGGTAAAGTGACTTTCGATGGCAATCACCACCTACACCACCTTCGACACGATTCGCACCCTCCTTGGTGTCAATGCCAAGGAGGTGAGCGACGCCACGCTCGGGCTGGCCCTCTACGAGGATCAGTTCCAGTTGGAGTTGGAAGACGTGGATGAAGGGGGTGGTGCTGCGCTGACCGAGTACCAGCGCATCGTTGGCATCGACGCCGCCTCCCGCAGTGCCGACGAAGCGCGGTACTTCGCGCTTGTCAGCATCTTGGCGGCCTACTCCGTGGCCCGGCAGTTGCTGGGGCCTGACTTCAATCTCGTGCCCAAGACCATCACAGATGGCCGGGCTTCTCTGGAGCGCAGGGACGACCAGAAGGAGCGGATGTACCAGGCAGTGCTGGCCGGTTACGACCAATTCCTGCGGCGCCTGAAAGCCTTGCTGGTCGTGCTGGTGCCCTCTGCAGCGGTACCTGCAGCACCCGTGCGCTCCTACATCTCCGCAGTCGGGCTCGGCACCGATCCTGTCACAGGCTCGTGATGGACCTCTACAGTGCTGCGACTTATTTCGACAACGACCCGGTCCTAGACGGATACACCGGGGCGTCGCTTTTCGACGCGCAAGCCTCCTCGTACGACGACTCCAAGTCGGATGGCTCGACCGCTCGCCGCCGTGTGCTCTCGGTTGCTCCCGGCATTTCGATGCCCACGCGGCGCGTGGTCAGCATGTACGGCGAGCGCTGGTTGATCGGCAGCGGCGCTCTCGACGGCTTCCAAGGGGACGTGATCCGTCAGCACTATGTGTCCAAGAAGGTGACCAACCTGCTGGCCTTGCTGACGCCTTCTCAGGCGCTTGCCGCATCGGCCGGGACGCCTGTCTATGCTCAGTGCATGTACTACAAGGATGTCGTCAACACATTGACCGACTCGGAGTACGACACCCAATGGAACATCTTCGTTGCACCGGGAGAGGCCGCTGCCAAAGGCAGCTTCTTCCGCGATGAGAACAGCCGACTGTACCGGGTGCGCAATGACTACCTTCCGGTCGAGGGCTTGCGGGTGTGCCAAAGCGACATGCTTGACACCGACGCCCGGAACACTGCGACCTTCGACGGCGGTACCTACAACCCTGTCACGGAAGCTTGGTCAGGCAGCACGACAGCCGTCAACTCGATCTGGTTGGACATGCCGAAGTTCTACCGCTATCGCGGTACTTCGGATGTCAAGGTCGAGCAGGGCGACATCGCTGTCTTCGTCCCGACCTCGATCACTCCGAAGCTGAATCAGACCTTCACCTTGCTGAGCAAGAAGTGGCGGGTTGTGTCACTGCAGTCGGAAGTCGATTGCTGGGCCATCCATGCACGAGGAGCGGTGGCATGATCGTCCTCGACACTTCCGGTGTGGATGCCTTCGTGCAGCAGGCCCGTCTCGACATGGCCCGCTTGGACCGTGAGGTCAGCGCTGTCTTCTACAAGTGGACAGCCCGCATCTTCAAGGACTTGGTCACGACCTCGCCGCAGTGGTCGGGTGACCTTGCAGCGAACTGGAACTACTCGGTCGGCTCGCCCGACTTCAGCTACACGCAGATCCCCAACAAGACCGGCAGCGAGGCAGGCATCGACTACGTGGCGCAGAATTTCGGCGTCTTCGAGCGAGGCGACTACCGCGCCGTGAGCATGGCACTTGAGCGCATGCTGGCCGTGACTCAACCCACGTGGCGGGATACGGTGTACTTCGCCAACGCTACTCCCATCGCTCCTGAAGTCGAAGCCGAGAGCATCAAGATCAGGCCGGTCAACTTGGTCGAAGGCCAGGTCATGATGATCAAGAACACTGTGATCAAGGAACGTCGCAGGGGCCGCCTATGACCTACGAAACCGTGCGGCAAGCCATCGTGACCGAGACCGAGCGGGCCAAGACTGCCTGGACGGCCTACTCTCTGCTCGTGGACTACGACAACAAGGATCGCATCGACCTTGAGAGCCTGACCACGCCCTATGTCTGCGTGGATATCGTCTGGCTTGACGGCCAGCAGATGGACCTCGGCCGGCAGCCGCTGGTGACTGACTACGGCCAGATTGTGGTCGCAGCAGGCGTCAAGGAAGGCGGCGGCACGAACTCCCTTCTCAAGCTGTTGGATCACTTCAAGCCCTACCTGCAGTTGCGTGACAACATCGGAGCCAGCGTACGTACTGAGGCCGCCATGTTGACGCGGCCAGTGACCCGGCGCGGCTTCTACTTCCAACCCATGCTGGTACCGTTCTGGGTGACTGCCCAAGCACCGGCAGCGGCTTGATATAGTTGCTTTATCAGTTCAATCAGGCATAATTCGCCACAACCCTCAGCAGGAGAACTTCCATGACCGTGCTTGCATCCACCAGCCGCGCCCAGCTCCGCTACCTTGCGGAAGTCACCTACGGGACGACCCCGGCCTCTGCGGGCACCAACCTGCGCATGACCGGCGAGAGCCTGAACTACGATGTCTCCAAGGAAGAGTCCAAGGAGATCCGCTCGGATCGCCAAGTGTCTGGTGCCGTCACCGTGGACGCCAACGCGGCCGGTGGCGTCAACTTCCACATGCAGTACCGCGAGTACGACCCCTTCATCGAGGGCGCTCTGCAATCGACGTTCTCCGCGTACGGGACCAACGGTGTCGGTGCTTCCTTCACGGCCGACTTCGCTGCGACCACGATCACCAACACGGGTGCGGCGCTGACCGGCGCCAACGCCTTCACGACCTTGGCGCTGGGTCAGTGGTTCAAGCTCAACGCGCCCTCGCATGCCAACGACGGCCTGTACTTCCGTGTCTCGACCTCGGTGGCGCCGACCTCCACGGTGATCACGGTGGACGCTTCGACGCCGCTGACTGTCGGTACCGGCGTGGCAACCTGCACGGTGGCGACCTCGCGCATCTCCAATGCCGTGACGCCGAAGTTCTTCACGCTGGAGAAGGAACTGGCAGACGTGACTCAGTTCATCGCCTACCGGGGCATGTCGGTCAACAAGATGAACCTGAACTTCGCCTCGGCGGCGCTCACGGACGGTTCGTTCGACTTCCTGGGCAAGGACTCCACGCGCAGCGGTACCACGGCCTTCACGGGCGCGGCCACGGCCTCGCAGACGTACGACATCCAGAACGGTGTGCGCGGCATCAACCAGCTCTGGGAAGGCACGGCCCCGCTGACCAGCACGTTCATCAAGTCGCTGTCGGTGAACGTGGACAATTCTCTGCGCGGCCAGAAGGCCCTCGCCAACCTCGGCAACGTGGGCATCGGCTCCGGTGACTTCAAGGCCAGCGGCCAGTTCGAGGCGTACTTTGCGGATGGTGCCCAGTACGACAAGTTCCTGGCCGACACCTACACCTCGCTGATCGTCGCCTGCAAGGACTCCGCGAACAACGGTTACGTGCTGTCGATGCCGCGTGTGCAGCTCATGACCGCCAAGGTCGTGGCCGGCGGCAAGAACCAGGACATCATGGCCTCCTTCGACTACACCGCCTTCAGCGACGACACCAACGCCGTCAGCGCCCTGCGCAAGACGTTGTTCATCGACCGGGTGGGTGTGGCAGCAGCTTGAACACCTGAGCTTTGCAGGAAGCCGCCTTCGGGCGGCTTTTCTGTCAGTAAGATCGCTTTATGCTGTCGGTATTCCTGGTTTTGCTGTTGTATACTGGCGGCTCTATCACAAGGAGCTTCTTCATGGACATCTTTGCACAATTCGCGACGGACCCCAACCTCGAACTCGACGGTGTGTGGGTGGACCTCGGCGCAGCCGAGGAGAACGGTCGCGTGCCGCGCATCAAGGTCGCCCGTTCGGGCAACAAGCGCCATGGCCGGGTCGTCACCAAGATGTACGAGGCCAACAAGCACACGCTGGAGCTGAAGAACGACGCTGCCGAGGTCAAGGGCGAGGAGATCACCGTGGACTCCATGGCCCAAGGCATCCTGATGGGCTGGCAGAACCTGTCCTTCAAGAAGGAGGTCCTGCCGGATTCGGAGAGCCTGTCCCCTGAGCAGCGCCTCGCAACGGCCCGGCGCCTGCTGGCTGTGAAGGACTTCCGGGCGCTGGTCATGCGCCACGCCGACAACTTCGAGAAGTTCAAGGCGGTGCAGGAAGAGGCCGACGCGGGAAACTGACCGCCGCGATCACTTGGGACCTGACCTGGGGTCCACAGATTGAATTCCTGCTGGGGGTTCAAGAGGAGACCGGTCAGGTACCTCAAGCGATCCGTGATCGGCCGGTTCTCTCTCCCGATCTGGCCTTTTACAAGCGGCTGTTCATGGAGCTTTCTGACAGTCGCACGTACTCGGATGTCGGGCAGCCTATGCCCATCCCAATCAGCGAGTACGTGGCCTACTGCGAGCTGTTCGGTATAAAGCTACTTTCGGAACGCGAGACCTTCTTCCGCCAAGTGCGGGCCTTGGACCGGGCGTATCGGGAAGTGGTCTCCGAGCAGCTCAGCCAGAAGCTGGAAACTGACAAGAAAACAGATTCTGGCGTTGCCTCCTGATGCCTCTGCCGGTAGACTGCCGGTCAGAGGTATCTGTCCATGAGCGCTCCCCAACTCTCCCTAGGTGTAAGCGCCCCCGGCGCGGAACAGGTCATCGCGCTTGCGCGGGCCGTCCAAAGCCTCACCACCAACCTTGAGACCCTCAAGGGGGTCGCTGGTGGCGCCAACACCCTCAACGGTCTGGCCGGGCTGGAGCGGCAGCTCAAGGCCGTCAGAACGGACTTGCGCAAAGGGTTTGAAGAATTCAAGGCGCTGGTGACGCAGGGTATCACCGCGTCCATGAAGCAGGTCGAGCAGACCAACACGCAGTCCACCAATGCGCTCATGGCGAACATGCGTGAGCAGCAGGAGAAGATGCAGCGGCAGATCAACGATACTGCCGAGAAGATCGCGCAGACGCAGGAACGGGCGGCTGCGAAGATCAGGGTTGCAGGCGAGCGTGTGAACCTCGGCGGCGGCCTGTCAAGCAGTTCTTCTGGCTCTGGGCTGTCCTCGGAAGCGGAAGTCCGGGCGTTGCAGGCCCAGATCAGGAACACGGAATCCGCGCTGGCGGCTCGTGCGGAAGCCTACGTCGCCGATGGTGCCAAGCTGAAAGCGCTGTGGGTGAAGCGCAATCAGGAACTGGAAGCGCAGATGGCTGCTGAGCGTACGGCCATGAATCAAGCCGTGCTGCAGTACAAGGCTGCCCAAGAAGCTCGGCTGGCGGCTCAGGTGGCGGTGGAGGCCAAGCAGAAGGCGCAGTGGTTTCAGTACCAGCGTGATCTGGAAGCTCGTATGGCGGCTGAGCGTACGGCAATGAATCAGGCCGTCGTGCAGTACCGCGCCAGCCAAGAGGCACGCCTGGTCGCTCAGGTCGAAGCAGAAGCCAAGCAGAAGGCGCAGTGGTTCCAGCACCAGCGAGACCTTGAAGCACGCATGGCTGCTGAACGGTCGGCCATGAATCAGGCCGTCGTACAGTACCGGGCCATCCAAGCCGCCAAGCTGGCAGAACAGGTCAAGACGGAAGCTGCCCAGAAGGCGCAGTGGTTCCAGCACCAGCAGGACCTCGAAGCACGCTTGGCTGCTGAACGGACGGCCATGGATCAGGCTGTGCGGCAGTACCGAGCTATCCAAGACGCCAAGCTGGCAGAGGAGGTCAAGGCGGCGGCCAAGCTTAAGGCCCAGTGGCGGGCGTACCTGAAAGACTTGGAGGAGCAGCTCGCGAAAGAGACTGCCCTGCGGCAGGCGGCCACGATTCGCGGCTATGCAGGCCAGCAGACAGGGCCGCAGATCCCCATCGGGCCGGGTACCTACAGCGTCCTTGGCGGCGCTACCCACGGGCAGCTTCGGCAGATCCCTGGTGAGCTGGAGAAGGTCACCAAGCAGGGCAAGCTGGCTGCTCAGACGATGCACGGCTTCGCGGCCGAGCTGAACGACGCGCACAGCGCTGCACGAGGCCTTGCCTCTGGCTTCGGCATGCTCTGGCTGACGTGGGGCACCCTCGGCCCGCTGTTGGCCGGCGCTGCCATCTCGCACAGCTTCTCGCAAACGCTCAAGCTGGGCGCGGAAGTGCAGCATCAGTTCGAGATCATCCGGGTGCTGTCCGACGAAAGTGCGTCGGCGGTTGGCGGCATGAGCGACAAGCTCCAAGAGCTTGCTCGTACGGGTCCGTTCGGACCACAGGCAGTGGCTGAAGCGATGAAGACCTTGTCGCTGGCCGGCCTCAACGCCAAGGAAGCGACTTCTGCGGTTGCAGACGTGCTGAACTTCGCAGTGGCAGGCACTACCAGCATCGCGCAGGCTGCCGATGTCATGACTACTGTAGGTGTTGCTTTCAAGATCACTGCGCAGGACTACAACGTCATTGGCGATGTGATAGCGAAAGCTGCGGCCATTTCGAAGTCGTCTGTGGAGTCGATGGGCAATGCCTTCAAGTCGGCTTCGACCGTAAATTCACTTTACGGTGTGAGCCTCCAGGACGTGGGTACCAACCTCGCACTTCTGGGCAACGCAGGTATCCAGAACTCGGCAGCCGGCACGGCGCTGACGAACATGTACATCGACCTTGCGGGGCGTACTCCCAAGGCGACAAAGGCTTTGAAGGACCTCGGTGTTGAAGCCGTCGATCCCCTCACCGGCAAGATGCGCAACCTTGGCGACATCTACAGGGATCTGCTGAACGCACTGGCTGAGAAGACTCCGATAACCCAACTGCAGTACATCAACGCCATCTTTGCGCAGCGCAGCCGCAAGGACGTAGTTGCCATCATTGACGCCATGCGTACCGCCGCCAAGGAAGGCGCGGACGGTGTCAAGTCGGAATTTGACCGCATTGCGCAGGAGATCACCAACGCGGCTGGCTTCCAAGCAACGGCAGCAGCAGTGATGATGCTGACGCCGATGAACCAGATGAAGTCTGTGCTTGCTACTCTGCAGGCTGACTTTGTTGAGGCCTTCACGGCTGTTCAGCCGTACCTGCTGACAGTCACCCAACAGTTGAAGGAGATGTTCAACTCTGAAAATTTCCGCAACGGCTTGGAGCGACTTGTCACCGGCATCGCCAAGTTTACAGGTGTGCTTGTGGAGCACGCCACCATAGTAGGAAGCCTGCTGACTCTCTACCTGGGCTTCAAGATTTTCGGGGCTGTCAGCGCCATCTTCTTGAGCCTGTCTGAGCGTGTTGTCGCATATGGTGTCGCTGTCAAAGTGGCAACCACACCGGCCGCGCAACTGGCTGCGGAGATCACGGCCCAGGCTGCTGCAGCTTCGGCGGCCACAGGGGCCATGAAAGCGCTGACGAGAGAGCAGTTCCTGAACAACAGTGCGACTGCGGAAGGTGCTGCCCTGCGGGTGCGTGCGGCTGCTGGTGCGGCAGCTACGCTCTCGCTACTTGGCCGCCTTGTTCCGTGGATCACTGCCGCATGGCTTGGGTGGGAGGCTTATACCTTCTGGTCTGGACAGGCTGCAGACAAGAGCGCTCAGACTTTGGCTGGCGGCACTTACAAGGCAACGCTGGAAGCTCTCACGAAAGAAGCTGATCGACTCGAAGACATCAACAGGGCCAAGCGCGAAAGCATCAGTCTCGACGAGCTGCGGACGCAAAAAGCTTTGGATGCTGCGATTCAAGATGCCAATTTGCCCGTGCAGATTGCTCAGCGAAAGCTGTTGCAGGCTGAGGAAAGGGTCGGCACCGGTCAAGGAGCTTTGCCAGGCCGCAACGCAGAATTTGCCCGCAAAGAGCAAATGGTTTTGGTGGCTCGGGCTCAGGCCGCCCTACAACAGGCTAAAGCTCAAGCCTCTGCGGATATAGCCGCGCTGCAGGCGCAGTACGAGCGTATTCGCCGCAGCTCTGCGGAGCAGGCTGCGCGGGTGGCTGCTGAAGCCAAGGAGCGTGACCGGAAGATCCCCAAGGGGCCGGGCACGATGGACCTCAGCGAGCCTGTACTGGGTCGCGACAACGAGCTTTCCTCTATCCGCTCTATCGCTGCAGATCGGTTGGCTGAGTTGAAGAAGTCCTTTGACTCCGAGCTGCAACTTCTGGAAGAGCGTCATCGCGACGGGTTGATCAGCGAAGGGGCCTATCAGGCGCAACTGCTGCAGATCACACGCAACTACAGCATGGCGGCCACCGACGAGCTGCGTGCTGAAGAGGAAAGCTACTGGGCCGCTTGGAGTAAGCGCTTCGATCTCGCAGAGAACACCCTCGCCAAGGACCCGGCCAAGCTCGCGCAGACCTTGAAGAACCTGTGGAACGAAGCTGATGTCTTTGTTGCGGACTTTGTGCGCCGCACTTCCGCGACAAAGGAGAACGTCTTTGTCACGCAAGAGCGCGGTGCGAACAGCCTCGGCAAGCAACTCGTGTTGCTCAGTAAGACCAACGACCTTTACTGGCTGCGAGCCACAGCCAACGAGAAGAAGGAGATCGACCAGATCAACCTTCGGCGCGAACTGGCCGATGCCAGCGAAGAAGTCCGTGTACGCCGTGAAGCCGAGCTTAAGGTTGAGGACCGCTACGCTGCCAAGCTCGAAGAGATGGACAAGGCGTACAGAGACGCGCAGCGCAGCGTCGAGGATTTCAACGAGCTGTATTCTGACGGCCAAGCCATTGACGAGAAGGCGCTGGCACGCTACAGCACGCTGGTAGCCACGGTGGAGGCCCTCGCCAAGCAGCTCAAAGAGGCGAAGGACAAGCTTGCGGAGTTCCAGAAGCAGGCGGGCAATGCGGCTGTGGTTGACCTCGCCAACAAGGCGGATGAGGCCAAGCGCAAAGAGATCGCTGCGATGGCGAACACCATCAACGAAAAGCTCGCAGAGGCGATTCTGGGCGGTGGCAAGAATGGCTTCAAGGCCATGCGGGACTGGGTGCAAAACTACTTTATTCGCGAGCCGCTCAAGATATTCCTGAAGACTGTGCTGAGCCCCATCGGGAACTATGCCGCGAACATGGTGAGCGGCTCCCTCGGGCTCGGCACCACAGGCAGCGCTGCGGCTGGCGGCGCTGCGGGCAGCTTCGGCGGCAGTGCTGCAGGCAGCATCTTTGGAAGCAGCATCTTCGGCAATGGCCTGACGGGCGGCGTCGGCACGGGCGGCCTGAGCGGTGTCATGAGCGGCCTGTCTGCGTGGGGTCAGGGCGGCAGCGTCATGGGGATGTTCTCCAACGCGGGCCTGTACTCCGGTGCCGAGTTGCTCGGGGCTGCTGTACCGATCATCGGTGCAGCGCTTGCCATCTACACCATTGCCAAGGCCTTCACGAGCGGTGGTGAAACCCGCTCGGGCGGCCAGTACGCATGGGGAACCGGCAACGACATTTGGACTCAGCAACCAGGCAATTTCGGGACCAGCTCAGTGACTCGTGTGGCAGGCCCTTCTGGTGGGGCTCTGCAGGCCTCACAGGTGGAAACGTCCGTACTGGCAGCTACAACCAGTATCAATGACATGCTGCGTGCGATGGGCAGCACTTCCACCTTGGTCGGTTTCCAAGCGGGTTTGGAAACGTCCTCCAATAATCGTGGCGGTGTGTTTGCTGGTGGTGTGCTGTCGTCTGGCGCCACCTTCGGTATGAGCGGTACGGGCAGCAACTATGCTGGTGACCTCTACGACCCGACTTTCACGTTCTCCCCGGACGCGAAGAAGGTGCTTGAGGACTTCTCACTGAACCTGCTGCAGACCACTGTGCAGGCTCTGCAGGCCGCTACCGACATCCCAGAGAGTGTCCAGAAGATCCTCGAAGGTGTTGATGCCAAGACCTTGACCACGGACACGGCGACGGCGTTGCTGACCACGGTCAGCACGTTGAACAAGAGTGTCGCTGAGCTGGCGGTGACTCTGAACCATCTGCCGCTGGCGAATGTGCGCGACCTCTCCTACGATGCTCGGGCAGCTCTGCTCGATCTCGCGGGCGGCCTGGACAAGTTGGTGGCCGGCATCAACGAGTATTACACCAACTTCTACTCGGAAGAAGAGCGTCGGGCGCAGACGATCCTGAACATTCAGGAGACGCTGGCGAAAGCCGGCATGAGCTACAGCGTCACGACCATTGCGAGCGCCACGCGGGCTACCTTCCGGGCGCTCGTGGAGTCGCTGAACCTGACGACGACTGCAGGCCAGACAGCCTACGCCGCCTTGATGAGCGTGGCGGGGGCGTTCGCGTCCATCACACAGCCTGCAACAACGACGACAGGTGGCACGACCCTCGACGACCTTCAGCAGAACGTCACAGACGCGCACGACCAGTTGGTGAGCACCTTGACTCGCGAGGTGGCTGCTCTCACGACGACCATCGAGAAGTGGCGCAGCTTCGGGGAGAGCCTGCGCAAGCTGCGTGACGACCTGTTGTTCGACAGCGCTCTCAGCCCGCTGACGCCGAAGCAACAGTACGAGGAGGCGTCGCGGATCTTCGAAGAGACGCGGGCCAAGGCCTTGTCCGGTGACGAGACGGCCATGGGCCAGCTCCAAGGGGCGGCGCAGAACTTCCTGCAGGCATCCCGCGACTACAACGCCAGCGGCAGCCAGTACCTGATCGACTTCAGTCGCGTGCAGTCGGTGCTTGCGGTCGGCGTGGCGAAGGCTGAGAGCCAGGTCACCATCTTGGCGCAGCAGAAGACCCTGCTGGAGCAGCAGCTCACCGCAGCGCAAGGTACACAGGCTGGTGTCATCTCTGTTGCTCAAGCGATTCAGAACCTTGCGACGGCCATCACCTCCTTCATCGCTGCTGGTGGCAATATGACGGGTGTGCTTCCTGACGGGACCGATTCGCTCATGTATGTCTCGTCGCGTGGCGGCGGGATCTACAACAACGAGACGCTGATGCCTGTCGGCGGTGGTAGCTTCGCCATCAGCTCGATCCAAGCTGATGTCAATTCGCTGCTGGCGAACGGCGACTACATGACCGTCTACAACGCCACGAAGGCCGGCGGCTACACCCTTGCCGATCTGGACAAGATCATGGGCTGGGCGGGCGGCACGTCTGCGGCAGCGGCTCAGTCGGTCGGCTTGGAGGTGTTTGCCAAGGGCGGCGCCTTCCACGGTGGCATCGTCTCTGGCCCGACCGCGTTCAACATGGGCCTGATGGGCGAGGCCGGTGCGGAGGCGATCATGCCTCTGACCAATGTCGGCGGCCGGTTGGGCGTGCGAGCGGCCACGGATGGCGCTGTGGCAGCCCAGATGCAGGCGCTGATCGAGGAAGTGCGGCAGTTGCGCGAAGCGAACGTGCAGGGCACCCGAGCGGTCATTGCTGCCAACTTTGACGCGAACGAGCAGGCAGCGCAAACTGTAGTGGATGGCAGCAGCCGCGCAATAGGGCGCATCCGCTACAATGCCTCCCTACGTGAAGAGGCCCGTACGCAATGACCGACGCAGACTTCATCGCTTGGCTGAAGACCGACAAGGCCTACCGCTGCGTCTTGGTGGAGGCGGTAGCTCGGGTTGGCGGGGTCGAGACCACACGGTACATGTCCAACCGGGGCTACGTGACGACGGGCAGCGACACGCCTGCGAACAGGGTCTACGAACCGTACATCGTCGGCGGCGGCGTCATCACCGAGACACTTGCGCTTGACGGCAATAGCAGCGGCATGGTGTTCGGCGACATCGAGCTGGACAACTCTGAAGGCAATCTTGACTCTTGGCTGGCCGATGTCTGGGTTGGTCGGGTTGCTCGCATGTACGTTGGTGATGTGCGGTGGGCACGCGCAGACTTCCGCCTGGTGTTCGACGGGATCATCGCCGATATCGACAGTCGAGATCGAGATGTCCTGAACATCAAGCTGCGTGACAAGTTGCAGCGCCTGAACACCAATGTCACCGAGACCACGTTGGGCGGCTCCAGCACCAACGCGAATTCCCTGCTGCCGATTGTGCTTGGGGAAGTCCACAACATCACTCCGTTGCTGACCAATAAAGCAACTTTGGAGTACCAGTACCACAACGGGGTTGCCGAGCGTGTCATCGAGGTGCGTGACAATGGTGTGGTGATCTCACCGACTGTGACGCTATCTACCGGCAAGATGACACTGGCTGCCAACCCGGCCGGACAGATCACGGCCAGTGTGCAGGGCGGCAAGCTGTCCGGGGCCTACGTGAACACTGTGGCAAAGCTCGTGGAGCTGCTGGCAACCACCTACGGCACAGACCCGTTTTCTGGCGGCGACTTGGACGCCAGCAACCTCTCAACCTTCGATGCGGCCAACACGCAGCCGGTCGGGGTGTACCTCACAAACCGGGAGAATGTCTTGGCGCTGTGCCAAGGCCTAGCCAGTAGCGTAGGCGCTCAGGTCGTCATGTCTGCCACAGGACTGCTGCGCCTCCTGAAGGTGGACCTTGCAGGCACCTCCCCTACAGCGGTGACTGCTTCAGCGATGCTGGCAACGTCCCTCCAGCTTGTACAGCGCGTGCCGGTGGTTGCCGGCGTGAAGCTCAACTTCTGCAGGAACTGGACGGTGCAGAACACCTTGCGCACTGGCATTCCTGCAGAGCATGCGGATCTGTATGCCAAGGAGTGGCTGTCCTCGTCTGCTTCAGACGCAACCACGGCTACCGTGTACAAGCTCACGAAAGAGCCGGAACCCACAGACACCTACCTGCTCACGAAGACCGCCGCTGACGCCGAGACAGCGCGACGCCTTGCGCTGTGGAAGACTCCGCGCTCGGTGTACAAGTACACGGCCATGCCTGAGCTGTTGCTGGAGAACTTGGGCGGCTATCAGACCATCACGCACAGTCGGTTCAATATGAGCGGTGGCGTGTCAGCGCAGATCGTCAAAGTGGCACGCGACTGGCTCAACATGTCGGTGGAATTCGAGGTACTCGTCTAATGGCTACCATCGTCAACGACCGAGACGTACTGCTGCAGGCGGCTGGCACGCGCCTGATCTCGGCGACCCTGCCATCGAACTGGACCACAGAGTGGACACAGGTCACCGGCTCGGCGAAGCCTTCCGACTACGCGGATGTGACAGCCACGGTTATCAACGGTGGCCTTACTGTCACAGGTGGTGGCATCACTTTGAGTGCGGGCGGCGCTATCAAGGGCGGCCAGACGGCCTACGACAGTGGAATCGGATTCTTTCTAGGCTACTCCGGAGTGGTCTACAAGTTCAGCATCGGAGACAGCGCCGGTAACAAGTTGACCTGGGACGGTGTGGACACACTCACGATTACTGGTGACATCACTGCCAAGAGCATCACGGCTACAGGCCCCAGTGTGTTCTCAGGCACCTACACATACTCTGGTGTCGGTGCTGCTCTGCACATTCAGCCCTCGTCTGCAGGCACTACAGGCCTCAGCATTTCTGGTAGCGGTGCCTCCGGGACTCACAATCTCGTTGCGACCATGACAGCGCCCGGCACCAGCACAGTCATCACCAGCGCAGCTTCGAACGGTATCGCTATCGAAGCGACTGGTGGGTCATCCACAGGTACCGGTATCAAGACAAGTGCTGCTATCGGCCTTAACATTGTCACAGGTACCCTCAAGTGGAACACCTACAACTACGCCGCTCCCGCTGCCACCGGCATAAAGTTCATGCGCGATGACGGCAACTGGGCAGACCTCAGCACTTTGTTGCAGGGTGTTGGAACTGACACCGCTGCGACGGCGGGCTCCCGCACCCTGCCGGCCAACCCTGCTGGGTTCCTGATAGTGGATACCTACAGCACCAGTGCGCAAGTTAAGATCCCGTACTACAACCTGTGAGGAGTGTGCAATGAGAGAAGTCACCATTCCCAGCAAGACCTTCTTTGAGGAGGTGCGCTCGCTGGAGGAGTTTGTCGGCACGGAAGGTACGCCTGGCATGGTCAAGGTAGCCGTGGCCCGTTGCGACGAGCGTGGGCGATTCCTTGGGATACCTGCGACCATGTATTCCATCGAGGGGGAGGACTACCAAAAGCTGGTCGGCGACGGTGAGGGCTGGGCAACGCCCGGCAAGCCTGTCGGTACGTACCGCAATGAAGACCTGTGGTACTTCATCGACGCCATCCGTCTGGCCCAGCAAGGCGGCTAAAGGAGCTTTACCGTGACCAACCGTGCTCGCATTCTCTACAACAACGTGGCTGACGACTACGCAACTATCGCAGCGTCCTCGGAAGCCAGTGGAAGCACGCCTGCCACGAACTTGGTCACGGAGTACAAGAGCGAGGTGTGGAGAGCTACAGGCAAGACTTCCGAGACGTTGACTCTGACTTGGGCGGCCGCGCAGAACTTCAGCATGGCCGCTCTCGTCTTTGCCAACCTCAGCCCCACGGCCACGGTCAAGGTCGAAGTCTTCACCCTCTCAGGTGACAGCGTGCCGGTGCTTGATACAGGAGACGTGGCGGCCTGCGCGTACATGCCTCTTGGCACCTACACGTGGGGCGCCTTGCCGTTGGGCGTGAATGCGTTCAGCTACGGCGGCTACACCTACGCCCGCGTGTACTTCGCCAGCACCTCTGGAAAGAAGGTGCGCCTGACGATCAAGGACCCCTCGAACACGGCTGCCTACGTCGAAGCCGCTCGCATCGTGCTGGGCGACTACTGGTCGCCGGCCGTCAATCCCGGCTGGGGTGCCGGGCTTGACTTCGACTACGGCACCAAGCATCGTAGGACGGATGCGGGCGACCTGCGTACAGAGCTTCGGCCGATCTCCCGAAGCCTAAAGCTGCAGTTCGACTGGCTGACTTCCGAGGAGGATCGGGCGAGGTTCTACGAGATACTGGTCGGCAACGGCATGTCTCGGCCGCTGTTCGTGAGTCTCTTCCCCGAGGACGTGAATCCTGCCCGCGAACAAAGCTACCAAATCTACGGGAAACTCGGCAATAATAGCGGGATGTCTCATCCGCGCTACGGCGTGTTTGCGGCTCCCTTGGTGCTTGACGAGGCCTGATGTGCTGAAGTTACTTTCATTGGTGGAGGCTTGAATGGCTACCTCTGGCCCTTTCGCTGTTGGTCAGCAGGACTACATCGACTATATGAACCAGCTCTGGGATCGTCAGAACAGCCTTCTGACCATCGCGGACGCGGCAAACATCGACATCGACCTCTCAGAGCTGCAGCGCAACCGCACGGTCACACTGGGCGGCAACCGCACCTTGCGAGCCACGAACGGCTCATCTGCCCGTGATGGCTACCAGTACACACTGCGGGTGATTCAAGACGGCACCGGCAGCCGCACCTTGACTGCAGGCAGCGGTGTCGGTCTGGGCACGGATGTCAACAGCCTCACTGTCAGCGCTGCCGCTGGCGCTGTTGACTATCTCGTCTTCATCTACTACCACGCAACCACCACCTTGCACTTTGTGGGCTATTCCCGAGGATACACATGAGCATCGAATGCACTCCCCTGATCTGCGTCGAACTCAACGGCGCCCTGCAGAACGTCCCGGTCAGCTCGCTGGACCAGTACATCCAGTGGACTGATCTGCCGGAAGAGCTGCGCTTCCGCGAGGTCTACATGCTCAAGGGCACACAGACCATTGTCAAGGACAGCACGCACATCCTGAAACGCAACGTGGTGCCTCTCGGCACTGCACAAGGCAAACTCTGCTGAAAGGCCTCTACCATGAAGCTCCGATCCTTCGCTCGCCACTTCGAATCGGCTCATCAGGCCGTTTTGCGCTACATGTCCGTGACGGGCCTGATGCTGTTCGCCAACACGCAGGCCATCTGCAACAGCTTCAAGACCGAGCTGCTCAACGGCCATCACGCCTTCGGCACGTCCGTGGTGCGTGCCGGCACTGGTGCCGACACGTTCAAAGCCGCCCTGTACCTGGCTTCGGCAACCTACAACAAGTCCACCGCAGCCTACAGCGCCACGGGTGAGGTGTCTGGGACCAACTACACGGCTGGCGGTGTGACCGTCACGAACGCCAACGCACCGGCCAACGCCTCCGACGTGTCGTACTGGACGCCTTCCGCATCGTTCTCGTGGACGACAGTGACGCTGAGCACCTCGTTCGACGCCTGCCTGCTGTACAACAGCACGCAGTCGAACAAGGCTGTGGCGGTGTACACCTTCGGCGCCACGACGATCACGGCGGGCAACTTCTCGCTGACCATGCCGACGAATGACCAGACGACCGGTCTGCTGCGGATCTCCTAATCCGGCGATCCTTCGATGACGATCACCGTAGTCAACTCTGGGGTTGCCAAAGCTGCCGCAGCTTACTCGTCACCTTTGACAGTAAGCTTCGGCGCTACGCAGTCTGGTGACGTTGTCTACCTTGTAGGTCGTGAACTCGCAAGCGCGACCGGCTACACTGACATCGCCGGGACGAATGCTTGGTGCAAAGTGCTGCGAAAGGTGCTGGGGTCTGGAGAGACTTCGGCCAGTGCGCAAGCTACCAGCGACAACGCTGGTGTCGTGGTTGCTTACTATGTCCTCCGAGGCGTCGATACCACCACGCCCGAGGACGGTGTGTCTCCAGTACAGAATTCGACCATCGGCAACCCTAGCGCAATCACGCCGGCCACAAACAACTCAGCGGTCCTTGCCGTCTCCACACTGGAAGGGCTCGACACCGCTTCTGCCGCACCGTCTGGCTACACCAACCTGCAATCGGACCAGCAGGCTGGGAGCATGTTCGAAAACTCGATGTGCGCGGCAATCAAGATCGGCACAACTGGCGGCGTCAGCGAGGACCCTGGGGCGTTCTCCAGTTTCTCCAACGGTACCAGCGGTGTTAGTTTCACCATCGCAATCCGCGCACTGAATGAAACGAACTTGGCTCTGACCGGCCAGAGTGTCACAAGCTCTGCAGGCAGCATCGCTTCCGTCTCGTCCTACGGGCTCACCGGCCAAGCACTCACCCTGTCGCAGGGCACGCTGACGCCGTACAGCTTCTTTGGTGCGGCTCTGGTAGGCCAGGCTCTGGCGGCAGCACAGGGCACGTTGTCGCCTGTCATGAGTGTAGGCCTGAGCGGAGCGGCAGCAGCGGTGGCTCAGGGCACCCTCGTGAACACAGCTACCTACGGCGTGAGCGGTCAACAGCTTGGAACTGCACAGGGCGCGGTGTCCGTGACAGTGACCGTGGCTTTGACGGGCCACGGAGCTACGATGGGGCAGGGCTCACTCGCACCTGTCGAGTTCGGCGTCTACAAACCCTTCCGCGTCCTTGGAGGGTTCGGCTAAAGCAGTTTTAGACCTTGCTGGGGACAAGCCTCTTCGGCATAATCGCGGCTCATAACCAAGAAGCAAAAAGGGGCTACGAATGGACTGGTTGAAACGTCTCGTCAATGAGCCTGGCACACTGATTGCCATCTTCTCCAGCGGCCTCGTCGGCTTCGTCATCGGTATGGCGAACGGCGTCATCCAGCGAAAGCATGGCGGCTGGAGCGGCTTCTTCAGCGCCATCTGCACGGGCGTCTCCGTCTCCATCATCGTCGGCCTCGGCCTGCAAGAGTACATCAAGTCGGAAGCTTTCCGACTTGCGATCATCGGCATCTGCGCGGTGATCGCTGACGACATCTGGACCGGCTTGAAAGCTTTCGGCAGCAGCCTGCGCACCGACCCTCTCGGCGCGATTGCTCGCCTGCTGGACGCCTTGCGCGGTCGCTCTACGCTTTCTACACCCCCGCCGCCTTCGGTCCCGCCGAGGCATACCTCAAGGTCGGGCACGGCGTGCGAAGACGAGGCCTCCTACAGAGGCCCTGCGCGATGACTGGAGACCTTCACATGCTCTACCTCTTGCCGCCTATCACTGCGTTACTGTGCTTCGCTGCAGCGATCCTGCAGTTGGCCGCTCTACGCAGCCCTGATGTCAAGGATACCGACAAGGGTTTTGTCGCACGTAGGCTCATGGCGGCAGGGCTGGTCGTGATGGGGATCTACACCCTGTACCAGGCAGCGCACTATGGATTCTGTGACGCTCCAGTCTGCCTGTCCATGGTTCTGATCGCCACAGGCTTGATACTGAAGGTCAGTGACTCCCTCGCGCACGGTGTTGCGCATCTGCGTTTTCCGGAGGACTTCGAGCCATGAGCATCTCTCTTGAGCAGTGGGCTGAAGCGACCGGCTCCAACGCCGACAACGCTCTGCGGTACTACGATGCGGCTGTCGCTGCAATGGAGCGCTACGAGATTGTGACAGCCGAGCAGATCGCGGCTTTCTGTGCCACGATCTCCATCGAGTCAGCTCGCCTGACGACGATGGAAGAGAGCCTGTACTACAAGCATCCCGAGCGGCTGTTGCGGATATTCCCCAGAGCGTTCAGCAGCATCGAGGAGGCCCAGCCGTTCTGCCGCAATCCGGCCGCTCTCAGCCAGAAGCTGTACAACGGCTACCACGGCCGAGGTGCGATCCAGCTCACGTGGGAGCGCAACTACCTCATCCACAGCCGGCGCACCGGCAACGACTACCTGCGGTACCCTGAGAAGCTGCTGGAGCCGGAACACGCCCTGCTCAGCGCCGCCAGCTTCTGGGACCTGAACCTGATCAACGATGTCGCCTACGACATGGGTGAAGTGACTTTACGTGTCAATGGCCCGGCCCGGCTGCATCTGGCTGAGCGCATCGCGCAGTACGACACGGCTCTGGCCGTATTGGCGTAAACTACGCCCATGGAAGCGCTCGCTTGGTTCAACCCGGCCCGTTGGCTCATGTGGATCGCCTTCGCAGGCGCTCTGCTGCTTGGCTACGGTGCATGGACACACCACCAGCGCGAGATCGGGCGAGACGAGGTCCGCATGGAGTGGGCCAAGGCTCGTGAGGTGCAGCAAGCTGCTGCGTTGAAACAGGCCGCAGAGAGTGCGGCCGAGACCAAGCGGCGCCTTGCCGCTCAGAAGGAGGCCCAGAATGCCCGCGACGCTCAGATCGTTCAAGCTCGGCGTGACGCTTGGGCTGCTGCTGCCGCTGCTGATAGCCTGCGCTCTCAACTCGATGCCTTTGCCACCGCTACCCGTACCGCCTCCTGCAATCCCGCCCCTGCCAACGACAGCGCGGCAGCCCCCTCTGCCGTCGATCTGCTCGCCGACATGTACAGCCGCACAGACGAGCGAGCGGGAATCCTTGCGATTGCGCTTGACCGCAGCCATGCCGCCGGCCAGCAGTGCGTCCAAGCCTACGAGGCCTTGACCGCACCGCCGTAGCCTCAATCCAGCCGCTCCTGCGCCTGCTGCCCCAGCAGAGCTACGCTGGTCAGATGCTTGACAGCCGCCTCCTCGGCGGCTTTCTTCTTGGCAGCCTCGATGTCCTTCTCGATCCATGCGCGAATCGCGTTGAGGTTGACCCAGGCGCCGCTTCTGTCAGGCACGTGGTAGTGAACCCCACGCTGCCAGATGCCACGCCGCAGCCGCTGCTCGACGCTCTTGACGCTCTCGGTCGGGTACATGCGCAGGAACATGCGCAGCGGAATCCAGCCGGCCATGCGGTCGGCTACGACCCATTCGAGGAACTCGGAGTCCGTCATCTCGTCCAGCGGCTTGAGTTGGTCAGTCATGCTGCCCTCCACGTTGCTTTGCCTTCCACTCCCTGTGCTCGAATATCCCAGCTCGCTTGAGGCCGTCCTCGATGGGGATGTTCAACCTTACCGCAATGACACGGCAGCGTTCGCACAGCTCGTCAGCAAACAGATCGCTGCCCCAGCCGTGTCGAGGGCGCAGGCCACACAAGGCCTTGCCCTTCGAGTCTACGTCTCTGGGCACGTAATGGTGCCGCCACCCCACCCGACCATCGTCAGCGCTGTGCGTGTGCGCTGGCCGAGTGGGGTGCGGGTTGGTCATACGCCAGCCAGAGTCTTTTGGACGCGGCATCTCGTCCAGCGGCTTCATGTCGGGCATAGCCCCTCCCAGATCACTTCGATCACGCCCTCGCTTGGCAGCTTGAGCGTCAACGGCCCGTTGTCCGTGGGCGAGACTTCCACCGTCTGGGAGGCGAGGCAGCGCCCCTGCCGGACGTACTCCACGCGCAGGCTGCGCGGGCCGCAGGGAGCCAAGTGGAGTGAGTCATAGATCACGAACGATCTTTTGGCGGAAGGACCTCGCAAGTCGCCCTTGACCTGTGCGTCACCGTCAAGGATACGCCAGAGCATCGCCTGTGTAAGCTGAACTGCAGACATCGAAGTTCCTTTACAGCCGCACGACCTGAGTCGCAAAGGAGTCAGCCAAGTCGCTGTGAGTGATCAGCAGCACCTGTTCGAACTCGCACGTTGCCAGCAGCCCGAGCATGTTGCTCTCGCGCTGCTCGTCGGCCGCTGCAGCCGGCTCGTCCAGGATCAGGAAGTTCGTGTTGGGCAGGAACGTCTTGGTCAGAGCCACCCGGATCGCCAGCCCGAGCGCGTCAAGGGTCGAGCCTGACAGGCCGCCGATGCTCTGGCCGTCCACCTTGAAGCTGTTACCTTCCCGCGTCAGCACGGACGGCACACCCCGGATGTCCGAGAAGTACCGGCTGACCGTGCCGCTCACGATACCCCACAGCTCGTCGCTGACCTGTGGCCGGGCCTCACGCAGCGCCCTGATCAGGGCGTTGTTGTCGTCCATCTCGGCCAACTCGGCGCGGGCAGCCGCGAGCTGGGCCTCCAGCGCCTTGCGGGCACGCTGGCGCTCCTCCAGCAGGGCTTTGGCGCTGCTGAGGGTGTTGCGGGCCGTCTTGGTGGCCTCCTGCGCCTGCCGCAGCGCCATCTCCACGTCATTCAGGGCCGCCGTCAGGGCTGCGGCTTTGTCCAGCACCTCCTGCTGGCCTGCAGCGGTCTCCTGCGCCGCCTGCAGGGTCTGCAGGGCGGTCTGGTAGGCCTGCTCGCACTGGTCCCGGTGCGCCTCGGCCTGCTGGCGCTGCCCCAAGGCCTGCTGGTAGGCCCTGACGCCCGCTTCGGCAGCGGCAAGGGCCTTGGCAGGATCGCCCTGCACTTCAAGGCTCTCCGGGCCGGCCCAGGACCAGCGGTGGGGCACGTAGTTGGTGTCGAGGCTGATGAACTCGGACCAGCGCCCGTACACCGCCGCACGGGCGGTGTGATGCCGCAGGATGCCGGCGCAGGCCTCGACCATGCCCATCGCAGCCTCGGCCTCGTCTGTGGCCGCCTGCAGGATGGCAGCCTGCGCCTCGATCTGCTGGTCCAGCGCGAGGTTCTTGGACACGACCTCGGGGACGTTGCGCAGATCCTTGCCGCACAGCCCGCAGGCCGTGCCGGTGATCCGCTGGGCCTCCAGTTGGGCGATCTTGACCTCGGTGGCCTGCTTGAGGGCGATCTGCGAGGCCAACACCTCGTCGTGGGTCTTCTTCTCGGCCAACAGGGACTCGTAGGGGCCCTCCCACTCGTTCTCCGGTTCCGGCAGTGCCCGGCAGGCTGTCAGAGCCTGCACAGCCCGCTGCAGCCGGGTAGCGTCAGCCGCCTGCTGCCGCAGCTCGGCCAAGGTCTTGTCGTCCACCACGGCCGGCAGGGTGATGCGCTTCAGGGTGGCAAAGGCTGCGTCGAGGCGGCTGGCAGCGCCGCTGAACAAGGCTTGGGCCTGCGCAAAGGCCTGCAGCCGCTGCTGGGCCTCGCGGGCAGCAGGCTGCACCGTGGTGTAGGCTTCCTTGCCCACATCGCGTGTGCGCCGGAAAGAGTTCTCGTTTTCCTCGGCCTTCTGCAGCGCCAGTTGCAGCGGGCCGGTCTCGTCAAGCACCGGGTCGGCCGTCTGCTGCTCCAGCATCTGGATGCGCGACTCGACCGAGACAGTCGTACCAGAAGGCAGCTTGGCCTGCGCCATCGCGATGACGTTGTCGATGAGCGAGAAGTTGGACAAGGCCTCGATCAGCTCGATGGCTGCGCTCGGACCCTTGCTGAGCGTGCCGCGCAGCGCAGATTGGTTGGCGAGCATGAGGTTGGTGCAGACCTCAGCCGTACCGCCCAGCAGGTTCTCGACGTACTTGCGCACCTCGGTCTGGCCCGTCGCACGCAGTTCGGCGCCCACCTTGATCTCCGCACCGCTCTTGCTGCGGCGCACGCTGTACTCGACCCCAGCGAGTTCGAAGGTGACGTTCACCTTGAGAGCTGACTCCTTCTCGCCCCACGTCACCGTTTCCGACAACGGTTCGCGCAGCGCATTTGCGCCGAACAGAGCATAGGCAATCGCTTCGAGGATCGTGGTCTTGCCAGCCTCGTTGGCGCCGCGCAGGGCGATGACCCCGCGTTCAAAGTTGATCGTGAGGTCCCGGTGCTGCCGGAACTTCGTCAGTATGACTTGCTTGAACATGTTGCTTCCTTCAGGTGATCCGGTTCCAGATGTTTTCGAGGGTTTCAGCCTGCCGCTCTGTCAGGCTGTTCCCAGCCGTCAGCCGGCTCTTGACACTGTCGATGAAGCTGCGCTCCCAGTCGGTCAGCTTGGACTCGCGGTTCTCGCAGTCCTCGATCATGGTGAGGCACTCGTCGTTGTCAGCGGCTGACATCGTTGTTCTCCATGAGCTTGCGAACCTTGGTCTGCCACTCAGGCTTCAAGCGCTTGAGCAGGGCGTCCAGCACGTTGTAGGAGCGGATCTCCTCCAACGTCAGCTTCTCCTCGGTCGAGTCGCGCCCTTCGACCTTGATGGCGTTGGTGATGACAAACGCCTTGTGAGAGCTGCGCAGCTTCTGGATCAGCGTCACCGTAGAGGCGGCCTCGCTGGCCGAGGCTTGGCCCTCGACCCGGATGAACTGGGCGTTGGGATCGACGTTGACGAGATCGTGCCAGTCGGCGCGGACGAAGCTCCCGGCAGCGTCCCAGACAGGGACCATCCGAAAGCCGTCCTCGATCTCGATCATGAACTTCTGGTCGTTGCCCAGGCAGTCGGCAACGGAGCTGGGGATCTGGTTGCCGGGAATCATCACCTTGCCTGACAGAGCCGTCTTGCGCTGGTGCTCGTGGGCGAGGATGATCTTCTCCACCGGCAGTGCCTTGGCCTGCTCCACGCTGAGGTTGAGCGAGTGGTCGGCCTGCTGTGCGAACTTGTTGTCGAAGTTGCAGTGCAGGAAAAGGTACTTTACGCCCTTGGGCACGCGGCTCAACTCAAGGTCGAACAGCTCTTGGTTGGGCACGTGCGGAATGACGTAGTGGTCAACCTTGCCCACGCGCAAGGTGCCCGGCGTGTCCATCACGGTGGTCTCGGGCCGGTTCTCCAGCAGCCTGCACAGGAACTGGAAGCTCGACATGGTCGCCGTGGTCTTGCTGAGATCGTGGTTGCCCGGCACGAGGATCAGCGGCCCCTCGAAGTCCTGCAACATCAGGTAGACCTCCAACAGGTCCGGGTACGGCACCGAGAAGTTGTCGAACAGGTCGCCGAGGATCATCAGGTGTCCGCCCCGGGCGCGGGCCAGCAGGCGCTGAAAGCGTTCGAGGATGTACGTGCGCAGGGCGTAGGCCGTGGCCGGCGTGGTACCGCCGCTGCGGATCGCGCCGCAGTGGGTATCGTTGATGACATAGAGAGGAGTCATTGATGCACCTGGGAGAGGTAAGGGATGAGGATGTCCGACACCTCGGTGAAGGCATCGAAGTCGTAGAGGTCCCAGCTTCCGCTGGGCGTTTGCGGGTTGCGGGCGGCGAACACGGACAGCGGCGGTGACCGCCAAATCGCTCCGCGCTGCCCCTTCGCACGGAAGGCGATCAGCACAAGCGGTTCGGAACCAGCCATCTCGCGGATCTGCATGCGGCCCACCTGAGCGGTCTCGAAGTTCTTGTAAGGCAGCCGGTGCGTGTGCTCGACCTCCTTGACCTCGATCAGGCCGTTGCGAGTGAACGGCAGGCCTTGGATCGGTTCGAACTGCCGCCCCAGCTTGTGCGGGTGCAGGGTGTAGGTCCCACGCAGGAACCACTGGAAGTCGCCCGGCTGCGGGCTCGACATCGACCCCTTCGAGGCGTGCGCGTCGAGCACGCGGTTGAAGGTGAACCCGGCCACCTTGCGCTTCCACTCGGTGAGGAACTCAGCCACCTTGCCTTCAGCATACTTGCCGCGATTGGCACTCATGTGACGCCCTCCAACTCGGCCTGCAGTCCAACTATGCGGGCCGGCACTGTGGAGAGCAAAGGCCTCTCGTGGATGACGTAAAGGGCTTTGAGCTGCAAGCCGGTACGTGCCTCCCAGCGTGCGATTGCCACCAGCAGCTCAGCTTCGAGCCCTCTCTTCGCCAAAGCTACTTGCTGCCCGAGGTTCTGGTCTGGTGTGTTCACGGTGTGCCCTCCAAAGGCTTGATGCCGAGGGCGACGTGGCCCGGTGACATGCCCCACGAGTGGACGTAGGTGATGAGCCACTCGCTCTCGATGCCAGTGAAGACCTTGCTGTCAGGGTCCCACTCGGTGTAGTGGATGTGGTCGCCCTTCTGGTAGCCACGGTCGTTGATCCGGACATCGAACAGCGCAGAGCCGTCCAGCTTCGGCTTGTGGAAGGCCGGCCAAATCTTAACCTTGTGAATGGTTGTCATAAAGTTCCTTCAAGCGTTTCTCGGACAGAGCGCCCAACAGGGCGCCCAGAGTGACAGTGCGCGGAACCTTGCACTCTCTTGTCACCTCGTAGCTGTACGGCTTGCTGCCATGGCGTCGAAGCATCTGCGACTCTGCCATGCAGTAGAGGTTGACAGAGATGTCAATGGCCTCGCTGTCAGGGTCCAGAGCTGCTTCCACATCCTTGGTGCGCCACAAGCCGCCACGAGCGACTATGAGCCACAGTTCCGCCGCCGTACTGCTCTGAGGCATGTCAGACCTTCCAGTCGCGTGGCACCAAGGCGCCGTTCACGTCTTGGAAGTCGCCGAACAGCTCGGGCACCGAAGCGATCATGTGCTTGCCGATCTGCTTGTACACCTCCACGATCTCTTCTTCAGCGCTCGGGTCCGTACGCATGGCGATGATGTGGCGCAGCGCCCGCAGGTTCAGGGTCCACACACCGCCCGTGGCGATGCCCATGCCGATGCCGCGCCGGAAGGCTGAGGTCAGCACCTTCTTGGCGTGGAAGTTGCTCCCTGACAAGATGCCGTGCCAGATGTCGTTGAAGTGACTCATCATCGCTTCCTGCGACTCGAACTGCTTTTGCAGCAGGTAGCGGCTTTCGGCGCGTTGCTCGGACGTACCGATACCGGACGGACCATCGCGGAAACAGGGCGGCAGCCAGTAGCTGATCTTGTCGTAGCGCACGTAGCGCATGGAGCGCTCGCTGATGCCCACGCCGGCCCTGTGCCGGTTGTTCTCGCCCGTGAAGACGCGAGAGCAGCCGTTGATGGCGAACGTGAACACCGCGTGTTCCAGCACGCTGCCGTGACGCTGCTGCAGGATGTTGTCGAGGTACTCGACCATGTCCTTGCGCACCTTGGTCAGGTTCGGATTCAGCGACGGCTGGAAGGCCATGTAGCACTGCTTGGCAGCCAAGGCCACCAGCAGGGCCGGCTCGCTGATGTCGTCGTAGCTGCCCGCAGACAGCTCGCTGGCGAACTCGTCAGCGCCCATGTCGGCCAGCCACGCTTCGACCGCTTCGTAGTTGACCGTGGTGTGCGCGATGCAGAAGACCCGGATGTCGTTGAAGGCTTCAGCCATTCTGGGGCTCCTTGGAGGACTTCACAGCCCAGTGGGTCGCGAAGTCGATCCGCGACGGGATGAGGGTCTGCACCGCGTATTGCGTGGCGTCGTCAGCGCCCTTCTCCAACACGGCGACGACCGTGGCGATGGACAGGGCCAGCGTGCCATCTTCCTTCAGCTTGCCAGGCACGACGATCCGGTTGCCGACATCCGGCAACAGCATGTTGTCTTGCAGCATGTAGTTGTAGGTGCGGGCATTGCCAGAAAACTGGACAGTGACAGCGGGTGGGAGGGTTGTCATGGTAAAGCTCCTTTACGAAAAAGGCCCTTACGGGCCGGGTTGTGGCACGAATGCCAATTATGACATGTCCTGCGGCAGGCGCTTGGACATAAACGTCCCCATGCGGGGCTGGTCCTTCACCCCGTAAGCGAGGTGCTTGAACTTCACGATGTGGCCGACGATCTGCGCTTGGTCCTTGAACCACGCCGTCGCCTCGGCTATCGTCATCTCGCCCGGTGCGATGGTCACCGGGTGGCCCTTGCTGAACAACAGCTTGCCAGAGAACGGGGAAAAGATGTCAGCGAGCAACGTACCCTGCAAGGAGCCGATCTGCTCGTTGGGCACCATGCCCGCCTTCGACAGGGACCGCTCCATCTGGCCCAGCGAGTTGGTCTTGGCCTCGTTGGTGTTGCGCATGCCCTCGGTCACACCAGTGACCAGCATCTCGCTGTCGATCCACGGCTTGGACCGCACGAACTCCTGCAGCTTCTTCCCAGACCGGCCCTCCTTGCCGGCCGCCTTGCGGTTGCGCCAGATCGTGCCCTCGTACCCGAGGTCGAGGTGCGCTCCGATGAGCTGCAAGGCTCGCGGGTGGTCGGCCACGGGCACGTAGGGCACGATGCGGATGCGCGGATGCTGCAGGGCCTCGACTTGCTTGGCCGCCCGGTAGTGCCGGTCAACGTAGGGCCACCGGATGGTCTCCGGTGTCACGTAGTCGAAGATCCACCAGTGGAAGTCAGCCATCGCTGTGAGCAGTCGCTTCTTGCCCTGCTCTTCATAGATGCGTCCCAAGGCGCCGGTCGTGAGGTGGCACAGGCGCTCCACGCCGAAAGGCTTGTCGCCGAGCGTGATCTCGCCGTCGAAGCCGATGAAGTCCCGCTGGCTGAAATACTCCGTGACGCCGAAGCCCTCGAACGGGTCCAAGCTGCGACCGGTGAAAGTGCCTTCGAGGTTCATGCCGCGCACACCGTCGATCTTGGGCAGGCTGACAACGTCGGGATACGGCAGGGTCAGGAGGTCTGCGTCTTTTGCGAGTTGGGGTTTCATAGTTGCTCCGATGTCATGAAGTTGCTTTGCTCTCGTCCCATTGCCTGTAGCCTTCCGCGATTGCGGCAGGTGTAGGCGCCAGGCCAATTTCGAACTGCTTGCCGAACGAGGGGCCGAACGAGATCGAGGACTCGATAGGCACGTACATGCCGCCGTAGGGCTGCACCATGCACCAGTGGGCCTCCACCAAGAAGTCGAGGAGCTGATGCTTGTTGACCGAGAACACCACCTCGTCATGGATGGGGCCGTAGCAGACAGCGTCGTACTTGAAGGCCAGCCGGCGCCGCCACACACGCCCCTCGGCAAGCTTGGTCTGCTCACCGGCCGAGGACTGCACCTTGTAGTTGATGGCCTGCCGCTCAGCCTTGCTGCGAAGCCACGGGTCTTGGTGGGTCAGCAGTGAGCGCAAGTGGCGCACAGCCCCGCCTTTGGTGCGGACAATGCCGGTCTGCTTCGCTTCGGCAACGGAAGCGTCCTTCCACTTGCGCACGCCGGGGAAGTTGCGCTCCTTCGCGTCGATGAAGAGCTGAGACTCGGATTCCGGCACCAGCATCGTCATCGCCAGCTTCGGCGCCAGAGCGCCGAACTCGGTGGTGAAGTTGACCTTCTTGCCGAGTGAGCGGTACTCGGCGCACACCGCGTACAGCTCGTGCGACTTGTCCTTGGCAGCCACGGCGAACTGGTCGTAGAGCAGGCTGGGAAGCGTGGCGTACTGCGGCTTCTTGCGTCGCAGCTCCAAGATCGTGTGGCCTGTCAGGGCATGCACGTCCTTCTTGTTGTCGCCCACATAGCAGGCCACCAAGTTCTCATCGCCGCTGGAGTCCGCGATGATGCGCAGCTCCTGCGAGTCGAAGTCGAGCGAGACAACGACTGCGTCGTGATGGTGCGGCACGATGGTCTCGCGAAAGCGCGAGGGCTCGCCGCTGATCTTCGGATGCTTGGGGAGCTGCTGCTTGTTCGGCTTGGACTCCGAGGCCCGGCGCGTGTTGGTGGAGCACTGGTTGTGCGACGGGTGAATGCGGCCGGTCTTCCAGTGAATGAAGTAGGGGTAGGGCTTGTAGTAGAAACGCTGACGCACGAGCGTCATCTGCATCAGCTTGAGGCCCTGCAGCACCGGAGCCTGCTCCTCGTTGGCATCCCGCAAGGCGTATTCCAAGGCGAGCGCGTCACCTTTGGGGTTGCCCTGCTTGCCGGCCAGCTTCATGGCCTTGGTGGGCTTGTTGCGCACCCGCACCGGCAGAGCCATCACCTCGTAAAGCAACTTGCACATCTGCTTGTTGCTGATCTTGAAGAGTGGCTCTCCCGTGAAGTGCTCCCTCACCCAGGCCGTGAACTTGGAGGGACCGTCCGGTTCGTTGAGGCACTTCTCCAGCATGCCTGCAAACACCTCGTGGCCCAACTCACGAGCCAGCACAGCCAGCTTTGCCGGTGTCCGCACACGGCTGGCGAGGAAGGCGTCCTTCGGAGCTTCCGGTTCTTCCTGTTCCTCGCCGCTGGGCTCTGCCTCCTCTTCACCGTCCTCCTCGGCCATGCTGAGGTCCGATGCCACTTCGCCCGTTTGGTCATTGAGTGCTCCTGAAACGATAGCGTAGGCCTCCTTGATCTGCGCTGCCGAGATGTCCGCACCGTAGGCCGGCGGCACAGTGCCCTCCCACCCCTTGGCGATGAGGTAGCCGCGCACCGTGGCCCACGAACGCTCGTACGTCTGCGCATCGTGCGCTTCCAGCTCCTTCGAGAGTTCGAGGCTGAAGGGGATGCCGTCCACGAAGTTCTTGGCGTGCTGGTAGGAGGCGTCGATCTCGGTTTCGAGGTACACCTTGTACGTGTGTTCAAGCTGCATGACCAGCTTGAAGAAACGATGAAGCGCAGCCGTGCAGACCGTGTCGTCCGCGCCGTAGCCGAAGACGTGCTCGGCTGACAGTTCGTTCATCTTGTAGCGACGAGTCTGCGTGCCGTCAGTGTTCTCGGTCACCAGCCGGCCGCCCGCAGGCAGGCTGTGCGCAGGTCCGGTCAGCTTGGTCGTCGCGTCGTAGGACTGCTGCTCGTAGCCGAGGTGGTACTTGCTGCGGAACTTCAGGCCGAGCTTGAGGTTCTCGTCCACATAGCTGGCCTCCAGCTTGGTGTCCAGCGAGCGAGGGATGAAGCCCTCGTAGCCGTACTTCTTGAGGGCGTCAGACCACTTGGTGCCGTCCTCGTCAACAGCTTGGTACAGGACAGACAGCTCGAAGAAGTTGTTGTGGATGACGATGTCCAGCTTCGTGTCGAGCACGGCCTCGATGAACTGCCGGGCCTTCGACATGCTGACGTTGGCGGTCTGGGCATGCGCGACAGACACGTAGACCGTGTGGTTGAGGTTGCGCCCGAACGTGATGGAAAAGCCGGTGAGGACCGAACCGAGCTGATCCACGTCATCTGGGTTGCCCTGCGCCGCCAACCAGTCATCCGACTCTGGCGGGGTCGAGGTCTCGATGTCGAAAGCAACTTCAGGCGTACGCTTCAGCTCCTCGCGGAAGAATTTGAGAGCTTCGGTGTAGTTCTCCGCTGTCACGAGGTAGGCCTGCCCGTACCACTGCTTCAGGCGCTCATCGCACTCCGCAGGCTCGAACTCCACCTTGCCGGCCACCACCTGCAGCGGGTGCCGAAAGGTGTTGACCCAGCCCGGGTACATCTTGACCAGCCGCCAGCAGCGCAGGGCGTCTCCCTCGGCTTCCACGATCTTCTTGGCGAGCTTGTGCTCCTTGCCTTCCAGCAACGGGTACAGCGGGCCGAGATCACCCTTCTCCAGCAAGGTCATCAGCTCGTCCAGCCCGTCGTAGCCGTACTGCTCGGCCAGCTTCTGGAAGGCCGCAGGGCCGAAGCCCTTGACTCCCGGCACGGAGTCCGAGGAGTCGCCCACGAGAGCCTTGTAGAGGGTGACGTACTTGAACGGGTGTGTAAACAGCTCGCCGTCGAGCTTTGCCACGCCCAGCAGCCCATCGTTGTACGTCCGCACCGTGGCACCGTATGCGTTGGTCTCACCGTCCTCGGTGTTGAGGGAGCTGAGGTCGGCGTCACGCGAGGCAATGATCAGGTCCTCCTCGGTCTCCTGTGCCAGCCAGGCCAGCGTGTCGTCAGCTTCCGCGTAGTCCTGCTGCATCCAGCAGGCCCCGAGGGAGCGCCACTGCGCCTTGATGAAGTCGCGCAGCCGCTCGAACTCGGTATAGAACTCGGGCGGGCGCTTGTCCCGCGAGCCCTTGTAGTTGGGGTCGATCAGCAGGCGCTTCTGCTTGCTGTTCATCCCTTCGAAGACCAGTATGCAGTCAACCGGCGCACAGCCGGTCTCCCGCAGGGTCTTCTCCATCATGTTGGTGACGATCTCGTAACCGTACTCGGCCGAGTTCACCAGCACGGTCTGCTCATCGAAGATGACTTGGAAGCCATCTTTGTGGTCCTTGCCGGTGAGCAGGGCTGTCTTCAGGTACGAAGACATGTCGAATGCAAGTCGGGTCATTGTTGCTCCGTGGGTCCAAAAGAAATCAGCGCTGTGGGCGCTGATCGGGAAGTCTCTAGCAGCGCCCGGTAGAGCGCTTCGCGGTGTCAGCCTGCCGTCTCCTCGTCAGCACCGGCCTGCGCACCTGCGAGGGTGTCCATGTGGGCCTGCTGCTTGAGCGCAGCGGCTGGCAGCGCAGGCATGTCCAGAGGCGGGTCGAACGTCGCGTTGAAGTCATCCACCGAGGCCACCCAGTGGACGCTCTGGGCGTCCACGTAGACGACCAGCGGATGACCGGCCTTCAGCTTGCCCTGCCCGAACTTGCGGTACACGCCGCCTGCTGCCGTGGTGAACCCCTCCACAGGCTGATCGGAGATAGCGCGAACAGCTCTGGTGCCGTTCGAGCCCTCCAAGATCAGGACATCCATGCCGTCCTTCAGGCCGGCGCTGCCCTTGTAGACCGCCACGCTGGCGGGAATGACGTACTCGTTCGAACCCTTTCGGGTATGGCGCTTGAACATGATCACCTCCGGTACAGTTGAGATTTGCGCTCCACAGCCGCTTGGCAGTTGACGCAACGGATGCGGCCCATGGCGAGCCGCTGCTTGGGAACAGGGAGCGAACAGACGAGACAGTTCTCACCGTCGAAGTCCGGATGCTTTTCAGGCGCCGTTCTGGCGCGGACGGCTTCGAGAGCCATCGAGTTGGCAGCCTCTTGGCTGCGCTGAGCGGCTTCATTCAGCTCGCTGAATCGGTCTTCGGTTGCGTACAAAGTGACTTTACCTTCTGACAATGTCGTTGATTGCCGCGTTCAGATCAAAGATGCTGCCGCTGTTGTCCAAGACGATGTCGCCTGGCTCCACTGCGACAAGCTTTTCGGAGGCGTGCTGTGCCGTGCCGGCAGCCATCGGGTGCTTCCGCCCTCGCAGATGCACAACCTGCCCACCATGCTCGCGGATCGCACGAGCCTCGTTCTCGAAGCGCACATCCGTGATGACATACCGGAGGTCGTTGACCATGCTGTTCAGGGCCAGCATGATCCACAGGTCGGGATGGACCTTCTCACGGCCCCACTCCGTGCCCAGCGTCTGCGCCATGTCTCGCCAAGAGCGCCCGAGCCACGGGATGATGCGCTCCTTCTCGTCCTGCGTCTTGGGCCAGCCGAAGCCCATGGCACGCAACGCTTGGTAGATCGGCGCCGCGAAGGACAGCCGGATGAAGTTGTGACGGTCGCACAGCAGGTTGCCGCACGTGTCCTTGCCGCTACCTGCGGGGCCGCTGAAACCGAGTAGCTGATGCATCAGGCTTCTCCAGAGATGAGCTTGTAGAAAGTAGAGTCGGGATGGAGGCGCACTTCCCACATCTTGGTCTGCAACCTCCGTCTCTCATCGTAGTAGACCGCAGTGCAGGTCAACACACCAGCCGCCTCGATCTTGAAGGTCAGGCGCTTGCAGAGTGCTGGTGCCTCGATGCTCTTCAAAAAGGCAGCCGAGAACTGGTGCGAAGGAATTAGTTTGCGGTCGCTCATAGGTCCTCTCACTTTAGCGCAGATCGTTCGGGGAGTAAACCAGATGCAACTCATCGTGAATTGCCAGTTGTGCGGCCGGTAGCCCGTAGCTGCGGTACATGTCGATAACCGCCGGTACGTCATCGAAAGCTCCGATGATCTGCCGGTACAGGACACCATGGCCCCACAAGGCGTGCAGCATGGCCTCCTTGAGCTTCCTCGGGCTGCAACCAACCTCGTTGGGCCGCATGAACATGATAGGGTTCCACACCCCGAAGTGCATCGAAAGCCAGACCGTTGTGTCGCGCCGCAGGTACTCCTGACGGCCTGTGAAGAACACAGGCGTAGCCATGGCAGACATCGTTCTGAACATCTCCTGATTCGCAGGGATGTCATGCAAGCTCCTCGCGTTGTAGGCCGCGTATCGTTGCGGGCCGTGTCCCGTCAGGTCCACAAAATGCAACCGGTGACGGTCATCGGCCAAGCAGTTGTCGATGTCCCAGATCACGTAAAAGTCACTTTCGGTCAACGCCATAGAGCGCCTCCTCTGAATCGCGCAAAGCTTTCAAATTTTCCCGCATGCGCTGCACTGCGCGAGGCGCCAGCAGCGGCGGGACTTGGCGGTAGTAGGGATACACCTGGCGCGAGAACTGCTGGGTGGTCAGCACTTCAGGCACCAAGATGCCCTTCAAGGTTTCGACCCGTTGGCGGTCGGTGATCGAGGCACGGCGTGCCACCTCCAAGGCGGTGTCCAACACAGCCAGCCGCACCTTGCGGATGTGAGCGGTCTGCTTCAGGTTCTTGCAGGCCGCCAAGAGCGCATCGGTGCCGTCGATGACACGCAGCGTCTGCAGCGCCCAGTCCACGGCCTCGTAGTCCCTGATCGAGCGCTGGTACTCGTGGACCAGCGAGCGCACCTTGGACAGGATGTTGTAGTCGCAGCCCTCCCACACAGAACCTCGCGGTGTGCGCAGGATCTCCTGCACCATGCCGTTGATAGGCATGCCGTCCCATATCTCGGCCCAGACAGCCGGGTAGCCGTCCACGATGCCCACCTTCGCCCCGGACGGCAGGAGCGCACAGTAGTTGTCGTCATCGTTCAGGAACTCGACGGTCAGTGCGTTCTGGCGCAACAGGTGAGCGCACTCCAAGCTGAGGACCACCGCTGCGAGGTCGGTGATACCTCCGGGGTAGCCTTCTGGCAGCGACAGCCGCAGCAGTCGCTCGTTCGAGCGCAGCGCAGGCAGGGCGTAGCTGGTGGCCTTGTAGCCGTTGAAGGTCAGCACCTTGTCGGGGTTGTTCTTGAAGTCCCCAAGCGCGTCGCTCCACAAGGTGTAGAGCCGGTCGCTGTTGACATAGGTGCTGCTGTCGAGGTACTCGCTGAGAGGCACCCCGAACAGGGTGGCCTCGACAACCAGCGGCGGTACCTGCCACGGCAGCTCCGTGTGCTGGATCGCCCCGCCTAGGACATCCTCTTGGGTCAGGCCGATCTTGACCAGCGCCTCCACGATTTCGCGGGAGAGCTGGTTGGCGAGGCTGTCCTGCTTCATGACCCCTGCAGCGCCCTGCGTTCGGCTTCGAGGTCGCGGTTCAGCGCCGCCTCGGCAGAGAACTTGTCGCCGTAACGGGCCTTGAGCTTGGCAATGTTGCGCTCCATGGCCTCGGACATGTCCACGTCGAGCAGCACGGCTTGTGCGCCCAGCAGGCCGCCGATGGATTCGATGACCTGCAGCGCCTTGCTGCTGCCAGGCTCGACAACCGATGACCCCAGCAGCCCGCCCGAGATCACCGTGGACACGCCGTAGGTGAGCAGCAGGAGGTCCTCACTCAGCGTGAACAGCGCGTCCTGCGGCGCCAGCAGAGAATACGCATGCCGACGCTGCAGGGTGCGTGCGATGCTGTTGTCGATGGCGCGTTGCAGCACGACCGGCTGCACATCCAGCTCGGGCAGCAGGTTGGCGGCGTACCACGTCTCGTCGCCGACCTCTTCGGTCATGTTGACCGGGTCGAACGGCTTGCCGTAGATGGCGACCTTCTTGATACCGTCGAGGATCTCGCCGGCCTCGCCCAGCAGGCCCAAAGACATGTGGACCAGATGCTTGCGAAACGGCAGAACCGTCAGGGTCTTGCGGGCGAGGGGTGCGTACTCTTGAACGATCATTGGTATCTCCTTGGAATGACAATGCGCCTCTTTTCTTTGGAACCTGCCGGGCGTAATTGCAGGGGTGGGGGATCAAGAGTCGCCAGAAGCTCCAGCGACATCTTCAAGTTGGGTTCGAGGTCAGGCAGGCCGAGCATCCACTCCCGGTACTTCCGAGGCACGTTCATCAGGCGCTCGCCTCGGTGCTTGCCCCAAGGGCAGTAGTGGACGATGAAGCGTGTGTGCAGCAAGTCGTGCAGTGCCACACCTTTGGCCTCCAGTATCCTCTGCAGAAGTTGATGGCATGTCAGCACATCTGCCATGGCTCTATGCGACTCACCACCGCCCGGCAGCCCGAGGTAGTCCTTGAGCGTGTCGAGCTTCTTGTTCGGAGCGTCCGGAAACAGCTCGAAAGCCCACGCCAGTGTGTCAAGCGTGTGGACAGCGTTACCTATCGGTTCGAACAACGGCCTGTCAAAGCCTATGCGGTGACCGATTAAAGTTACTTCACCATCCAGCTTTCCGCAGAAGGTGTCAGCGACCCACTCATCAATGGTCGGGGCGCCAGCATCCAGCAACATCTGTTCGCTGATGCCGTGAATGGCTTGGGCTTCTGATGTAATCGGCACGCTCGGCATGATCAGAGATTGAACAGCACCTAGCACAGCGAGATGCTGGTCGATCTCCAGCATGGCAACTTCGACGGCCTGCTTGTCAGGTCCGACGCCAGTGGTCTCAGTGTCAAAAATGATGTAACGCATGTGGAAAGAGGACACCTTGCGGTGCCCTCAGTCTCAGTTGCCGATGCCGATCACGCCGGGGCGTAGTTGAAGCTCACCGTGGTCCACGAGTTGTTACCCCGCGTCTGCACGTTGGTCTCCATCAGGACCCGGTTGATGCCGTCTTCGTTCCGGCGGCCCTTCTGGATGTCCAGCGCCACTTGGAAGCGGTAGCGGTCGAACAGGCCGCGAGAGGTCTGCGACAGGTCGATCTGGATCATCTTGCCCTCGAACGCAGGCGTCTTGGTGCATTGCTCGATCACCCCGGCGATGGTGACGCGCTGCGTCATCTTCGCTTCGGTGTAGCCCGCCTCCTTCAGGGCCGCGAGGTACTCGGCGCAGTCCTCGCCCTGATTGGTCGTCTTGCCGTCGTCGCTGTAGCGCACGTACTCGGCGGCAGTCGGGTCAGACGTACCAGGGCTGATCTGCCAGTTGTCCTGGAACGACATGATCTCCAGCACCAGCTTGTCGCCGATGGCGGCCTTGTTGTTCTCCAGATCGAGGAACTGGCCTTGGTTGGCCTGCAGCCGGTGCAGCGTGTTCCAGTCCACGCGCAGAGCGTCCTTGAAGTTCTCGGACAAGACATCGCGGGCCTTGCCTGCCACGGCCGTCGAGACGGCGCGGTTGGGCGCTGCCGCGACTGCCGTGGTCGTCGCAACCTGCTCCACGGGTTCCACAGGAGGCGCTGCGGGGGGCGCCACGGCAGCGGGGCCGGGCGTCACATCGCGGGCCGTGGTGTCCACCGTGTTGGTGCTGGCGGCGGCCGGTGCCTTGTTGATTGCGGGGATCTTCGGGCCGGCAGCCTTGGCGGTAGCGGCGGCGGTCTCGTTGGCGGGCTTCTTCGGGATCATGACCATTTAAGTGCTCCTTAGTCAGGTCGTTTTCATCTGCCGCTTCTTTGCCGGCTGGTCATCGTGCTTGGACAGGCACGAGCTGTTGACTATAACACCTTTTGAAAAGGTGTCAACTACCCTTTGAACTGGCCCACCTTCAACTTGGCAAGTTCGTCAAGGTTGAAGGTGAACACTCCCGGCTGGTCCAGCAGCGACCCGTAGCCGTACTCCATGAGAGCAGAGCTGTCCTTGATGGAGTGGAGGAACGACTGCGCCCCGGAATACAGCGGCTTGGAGCTGGTGGACTTCATGTAGCCACGGTACTTCAGGTAGCACGGCAGCATGGCGATCTGCACGATGTTGACACCGTCCTTCTGCCCCAGAGCATACTCGCGACCCTGCCGCAGCGCATACTGCGAGTCCTCGTCCAGCGCATAGGACATCGTGGAGAACGTGTCGAGCACCTTCGCCCACTCTGCCTGAGTGGCAGGCTGCAGATCAGACATACGGGTGTAGATGGCTGCGTCAAGGTCGGCAAACAGGTCAGCGAACTCGGCGGTGCCGAAGATGCCATCCACCAGAGCCTTGAACTTGCGCAAGCCGTAGCGGGCCACCGTGAAGTTGAAGACGCTGCGCTCTTTGGCACCTTGCTTCTCAGCCAGCGTCTTCGCATCCAGACCGCGCTGCAGATCGGCCTCGGTCAGCATGTACTTGTTGCGAGCCTCTTCCAGCAGCACGTCGAACTCGGTGCGCAGGCTGTCGATGGTCACAGCGTTGATGGCTTGGCCGGCCAGGTACTGCCCAAGGATCGCGAGCTGTCGCTTGTTGCGCTGCCAGTGCTGGTACCGTGCGAGCCACTTCAGCGAGACCGACGATGGCGGCTTGACCACGGTGATGAGGACCACGCGCTCAGACACAGCCGCTTCTTCCTCAGCCGCCTCTGCGATGAACACCAACGGGGCACACAGTTGCGTG
>JACCDP011269833.1_pt1 | contig 53018 bp, 61 predicted proteins | sample 7445841 | NCBI WGS metagenome assembly JACCDP01 (sample SAMN15323441, study PRJNA562643) | freshwater metagenome | isolation source: river surface water | place: USA:Blue River Watershed | collected 2017-08-17 | reverse complement strand
GAGATCCCCAGTAAAAACGGCTGAAAAAACCCTGTTTTCTGCCTTATTAAGGGTTTTCTGGATGAGGGCTTGACAAGACTCCCAAAAGCATGTATAATAACTCTGTCAGGGTTCAGATAAATATTTTAAGTTATTATAGAATATGTAATGAAACCTCAGAGTGCCAAAGCAAAAGGAAGGAACTTACAGAAGTGGGTTAGAGAAAAACTTATAGAAGAACTTGATATACATCCTGAAGATATTGAATCTAGATCTATGGGTGCTGGTGGTGAAGATTTAATTATGGCCAGAGCTGCTAGAGAAAAATTCAACTTTTCGGTAGAATGCAAAAACACCGAAAGATTAAATGTATGGGAAGCATACGAACAAGCTAAAGCTAATTGTGGTAATTATGAACCAATTGTTGTTATGAAAAAGAATCACAAGAAACCACTGGTTGTTGTAGACGCAGAGTACTTTATCAAACTATTCGGAGAGAAAGATGGCCAAAATTGATCTACATAACTTCTTCAAACACTTTGACGAAAGGAATCCAAAGCATGTTGCTGCGGTAGCACAGTTTGAAGAAGTGCTATTAAAAAAAGTCCCAGAGGAAATGGATGATATTTCCACATGGGTTAAAACATTTAGAAGTAAATCAGAAAAACAAGCAACAAACATTCTGGATAATTTTCCATGGTTCCCTCAAACAGATAATTACAGAGATGCTAACCGTACTTGTAACAGTTCTAGTTGTGCTATGTGTCTTGAATATTTTAAACCAGGCACGTTAAAAGGAGCAAAAGGTGATGATACCTATGTTCAGAAAGTCTTTTCCATCGGAGACACCACCGATCACTTGGTTCAAACCCGTGCTCTTGCGTCTTATGGCATTAAGTCAAGTTTCAGCTATTCCCTTACTTTTGCTGATCTTGATCGAGAGCTTGCCGCTGGTAGACCTATTGTTATTGGTATTCTTCATAGGGGCTCTTTATCTAATCCCACGGGAGGACACATGGTAGTTGTGTTTGGCAAGACACCTGCTGGGGATTACATCGTAAATGACCCCTACGGTAGCCTCAATGATGGCTATACTGGTCCAGTGACTAATGGTAGGGGAGCAGTCTATCGACGATCTGATCTAGCTCGTAGATGGTGTCCTGCTGGCAACGATGGATGGGGTAGGGTTTTTCAGACACCATAAGTTTTATAAATATCCCAAACACCTTGACAACCAAATAGAAGTGTGTTAAGATTGTTTTAAGTCTGAAGCCAGTAAACCTTTTGGCATCTCCGCCATGAGTCCTGCTGGAAATATGTTACTCGCTATGCAGATAGCATAGAAGGAGGCATTACTGGCTTTAGGCTTATCAATTAGAACAATTATCTTTATAAATAGATTGAGTATAAGTCAATCTAACATGTTATTTGATAATTGTTCTAATTCTCAATCTCAAGGTAATGTTGGTATGGGTAGGTGTATTGCTTACTATACTGACCTTGGTTATACCGTTTGTCTACCGATGAATGATTGTCAAGAATATGACCTTGTTGTTGAATATCCAGATGGCTTGAAAAAAGTTCAGGTCAAAACTACACGGTATAAAAATCGTCAAGGTAATTATGCTGTGAATTTAAGAACAATGGGAGGTAGTAAATCTGCTTCTAATTGGAAACTTCCTAACAACTATGATATTCTCTGGGCAATTAATGAACTTGGAGAAATCAAAACTTGGACAAAGGAAGAACTTGGTGACAAACAAAGCATAACAATGATTTTCGGGTAGGTGTCCGAGTGGTTTAAGGAGGGGGTCTGTAAAACCTCTGGCTCTGTCCAACGCTGGTTCAAATCCAGCCCTGCCCATTGACAACACCAATTTATATTATAAGCGGTTGAGTTGTTGTCATTTTGTGCCCAGGAGATTGCCTCTTGAAAGAGAGGTGTACCCCTTTCTCTATTGGGATGTAGAGTTCTATTCAAATTAATGCGTTTTATTTCAACACTTCTTATCGCTTCAACACTTCTTGGATTTACGCCCCAAAAAGCTGAAGCAGCCAGCGGATGTTCAATGGCTTCTCATTATGGTGTCGGTGATGGATATCACGGTCAAACCACCGCAAACGGTGAAAGATATAATGCATATGGTAAATCAGTAGCACATAAATGGCTTCCATTTGGTACTAGATTACGAGTGACAAATCAACGAAATGGAAGAACAGTTATTGTGCGAGTGAATGATAGAGGTCCATATGTCGGAGGACGAGACCTCGATCTGTCCTACGGGGCATTCTCTTCAATTGCACACCCAGGACAGGGAGTGGCGAGTGTCTGTTATTCTAGAGTTTAACAGATAAATACAGGGGAGACTTGATTCTCCCCTTCCTCATGAATAAGAAGCAGGTAATAAATTTTGCAATCATTGGTGTAATACTTACATCATCAGTAGGTGTACTTACAAAATGTACAGGGATTGATGAGATACATTGGTATGACCTGATTGACGAAATTCAAAGAAAGTATTTTCCAAATAGTGAATTAAACGACTATATAATAAAGGATCCAGCACTCCTTGACCGTCGTGTTAAGAGAGATGTCGATAAAGCGATCAGTGATTATGAACGCTTGACAGGAGACGATGGACTTGTTAGACTTCCATCACCACGATACTCAGAGAAACCAGTAGACACTTCTGTGTGTTATACTGATGAGTGTCGAGCACTGGGAGGAGAAATTCGACTCTGTGCTCCATGGGTTCCAGACTGCCCCTTGACAAACCAAGACTAGTCTGCTACAATTAACTCACAAATGACTCAGTAGCTCAGATGGATAGAGCATCTGCCTTCCGCCTTCCAGGTGGTTTAATAAGGTTCAAGTCCTCATAAGGTGATAAGCAGTTGGTCGGGGGTTCAAGTCCCTCCTGAGTCGTGACAACTGAATATTTAAGGTATGAAACAATGTACAAAATTAGATGCAAAGATTGCAACACTGAATTGCAAGTAGAAACTCCAAACAAGGGCAAGTCTTGTAAGTGTCCTAACCGAGCCTACATAAGACTTGACAACCACGGATTACCTGTTATAATTGCTGAGGACATGAGCCGAATTGAAATGATTAGTGGTTTTGTAAAGCCCAAAGAAAAAGTAAAGAACCTAGAACAATTGAATACTCCTAAGAGACGAATAAGAAGACTAGATTACGAAGTACGTTGATCTAGTCTAGGGAGTGTGATGTATGGAGCATCGTGGGTCTTATAAACCCAAGTGGACCAGATTAGTCCCGTGTTAGGGTTCGATTCCCTACACTCCCATTGGAAATCGACGGGTTTCCAAAGAATGTGGCAGAACAATCCTTGTGGTTACTCACGGGATAACGCAATAGGTTAGGGGTGGTGCCCGCTGTATCGTTGAGAAATCAAAGGTATAGAACTTCCGACCAAGAAGAATCTAGGTTCCTGGAAATACGGTTGTCAGTGTAACCATCCAGGTTGTGGGTATGACAGATTCCCACCATTCACCCAAAACATTCATCATCAGAGGTTGCCAGTTTGCAGATGATGTCTCAGTAATAACTGGAATTGGGAAGAATAATGAAGCCGCTTGATTTTAAATCAAGATTAAACATGCATCTTATTCTTCCATCATGGTCTCATCGTCTAACTGGTCAGGACGACGCCCTTTCAAGGCGTAAATTCGGGTTCAATCCCCGATGAGACTACCACGGGCATTAGCTCAGTTTGGTAGAGCGCCGTCTTTGGGAGGCGGATGCCGAAGGTTCAAATCCTTCATGCCCGACTTACCGTTACCAGAACTTTTTCTGACGGTATATCGTAGATGAACTGCAAAGTCAGTATACGGATAGAGGTTAGGTCCCTGGATTCACACCTAATCCATCTGGGGGATTAGTTTAGTGGTAAAACGGGTGCTTTGCAAGCATCAATCACCAGTTCGACTCTGGTATTCTCCATTCCCACTATATTATTTTTTATGGGAGACTCAGTTAAGTATCAAATTGAAAAAGCTGAACATGCACTTCGTTCTGCACTTGAACTAGGTGCAATGCATGAAGATCCTTATACTCTTCATTCTATTGCGGAAGCTTTACAGCGACTAGGTTACATTATTATAATGAACAGGGTGCAAACACCGAAAGATGATTTTAAAGTAGAAGGTATTCCGTTTGCAACTAACTATCCTGATCTCAATGATGTAATTTCTCCAGACATCAATCTAATTACATAAATACGATCAATACCTCTCAAGCCTATCTAAAGAAGCTCAAACAGAGAGGTCACTGCGAATGTGGTGTAGCGGTAACATCCCATCCTTCCAAGTTGGTGTCACGGGTTCGATCCCCGTCATTCGCTTCCTCAATCCTTGAGGTTATTATGTCACTTATTTCACAAAAAGATAGGGATCTTGCTATTGAAGCATTAGACTTCTATCTCTTCAATAAAAAATTTGATTTTACTGAAGAAAAAAGAATGGAAGTTAATGCTCTCATTAACTGGATTAAACTAGAAAAAACTAAACATGAAAATTAATCTTTGGTATTGTGAACATATGAAACAATGGAGATGGACTCTTGTAGATGATCATCGTCCAGTTGTTAAAATGGAGTCTGGTCAACAACCAGATCTTCGGGTAGCAATGAATGACATTGCAAACACTGTTGAATATATGTTAAGTCATCAGTGATTTCTTTGGCGTGTAGCATAAAGGTAATGCAAACGACTGTTAATCGTAGGACTGTAGGTTCGACTCCTACCACGCCAGTTACTACAATTCGTAGTAAACTGTAGGAACCAAAACCTCTTCCTGGTCACTGGCTAGGTAATGTGAAGAGGGAGGCTTAAGGTGATGCTCTCCCCTCCTACCACTAAATACATGTATCGAAGGATACAGTCATGAAATATAAGATCTCATCGAACTATTGTTTTTACAATAACGAAATTGTTGAGATGTATTTCATCAATAATGTTCCATTTACATTTGAAGAACTTCCTCAAATAATGCAGGACGATCCCTACATTCAAATTGAAGCTTCAAACAATGAAGAGTATAGTCCAGAAGATCTATATAAAACTTCATTCTATTTGATAGACGAAGAATGTCATCCTTGTTTATTCCCAGTGGACTTAGAAAACCCAGAAGATATGCCTGAGTAGCTCAGCTGGATAGAGCAACGGTTTTGTAAACCGTAGGTCGTCGGTTCAAGTCCGACCTTGGGCTTTGTATGCTAGGATAGCTACTATGTATGAAGACCTTACCACCTTTGAAAAACAACTAGCTCAATTTGGAGATAGAGTCCAAGTTATCGTTGGGCTTGAAGTTGGAGGGAAGCTTCATGCAGATGAAGCCTACAAACAGATTAAAGATCTTGTAAAAGATCTTAAAAAACTTCGTAAGAGTGAATTAAAGCATGGCAACGATCTCGACAATTCAAACTTTGGATTCCAGTGAAGAAGATCCTGGATTTGAAATTACGCATCTATCATTTAGAAAGAGAACATCTGAAGGAGTTTATGGTGGTCCAGTAGATTACTACATTGGCAATATCGTATTTCGTCTAACAGACGAAGAAGCCAAAGCCCGCATGAACTATTATCTGGAAGAAAATGAAAAAGTTCGTGTAGCACCAGATGAAGAACTTCATAACAAGTATTATGATGGTCTTCATTTTGTATTTGGCGATGCAGAAGAACTTGAAGATGAAGATGATGGGGAAAAATATACTCCATTAGAAATTCTAAACAAAGAAGGTATCAAAGATGAAGATGTGTTCATCTGGGCATATCGTCGTAACATGACACCCTTACATGGCTTTATCGAATACATTGAAAAATTTGATTGTTACAGAATGCACGAATACTTCCAGGACACCCCTGTTGTTCGTGGTATCATACAGTATCTCCAAGACATGAAAGATGGTAAACCTAATCCGAGCCGCACTGTCTATTACGAACAGTTCATCAACACCCTTGAAAACCTCTGCTGGTGGTGGGACTAGACAGTGCTCAAAATGTCACAATGAATACCCTCTTGACAAAGATCACTACCAAGTGGTAAAATACTTCAAGTCAGGATTTTCCTACTATTGCAATGAATGCAATAAACCCAAACCTAAAGATTGATTATGACTTTAAAGGATAAAAGCATTATTTTTTGTTTGCCAGGTAATACCTATTCTGGCACTTTCATGATGAGCTTCATTGAACTCCTAGGATTTATTTCTTCTCAAGGTGCAAACTTTAAAATCTCCCAACAATACTCTAGTATGGTAAACTATGCACGGTGCAAATGTGCTGGTGCAGATGTTACCAAAGGTAAAAATCAAAAACCATTTGATGGTCTTGAATATGATTACATGATGTGGATTGATTCTGACATTGCCTTCAATGCTGATCTGTTCATGAAACTTGTCGAAATGGACAAGGATATTGCCTCTGGATGGTATTCTCAGCCTGGCGGAACTTCTTCTGGTGGGTTTTATACTCCAGTGGTCGAGAAGATGGATGATGAATATTTTAAAGTAAATGGTTCATATGAGTTTCTGACTACAGAAACTATGGTTGAAAAACCAGAACCATTTAAAGTTGATTATATTGGTTTTGGATGGGTATTAATTAAGCAAGGAGTATTTGAAAAAATTGAATATCCTTGGTTTGCACCAAAACTTATTCAGCTTGGCGATGGCATTCAAGACGTATGTTCGGAAGATGTTGCATTCTGTCATGATGCTAAAGATGCTGGGTTTGAGATTTGGGTAGATCCTACTTGTAGAGTAGGACATGAGAAAACCCTAACGATTTGACAAAATTTTCATTCTATGCTAGAATAAATATGACGGATTAGGAAATCAATTCCTTCGTCTAAATATTTAAAATTATTTTTTAAGTACCCCATGGCAATTACCTATAATCTAAATATTGGTTCTCTAAAGAGAAAGCTATCAGTTGATGATCTAGAAAATGTTATCATCGAAGTTTCTATTGGTGTAAGTGCTCAGTCACAAGAATATCCTCAGTTTTCATATAGCTGTGGTGGAAATATCTCATTTGATATTTCTGAAATTGATGCAGATTCATTTGTTCCTTTTGAAGAAGTAACAAAAGAAACTGTACTTGGCTGGCTTCTTGCTAAAGAAGGTGTTGAATCTGTAGACGAATTTTCATATGTAAAAGCTTCTGTTGACAACATCCAAGCACGTATTGATGAACTTCAAGTCGAAGATAGTGTCAGCGTTGGCTGGTCAGTAACTAATGCGCCAGAACTTGAAGTAGTAGTAGAAGAAGTAGTAGCTGAACCAGCAGTTGAAGAAGTACCTCAAGAAGATATTCTTGAGCCATAATTAAACAGACACGGATGGTCTATAACAGTACTGGTCTATTATACATAATAATAGATAACTAAGGTAGTTATGCCCAGATTTTATACATATTGCTATTTTAATGAAAATAATATTCCCTATTATATTGGGAAAGGAACTGGGCGTAGAGCATATCATGTTCATGATAATGTTTCTGTCTCTCCTAAAGATAGAATTATTATTCTAAAAAATAATCTGACAGAAGAGGAAGCATTTACTCATGAAAAATATATGATATTTTTATTTGGAAAAAAATCTGAAGGTGGATTATTGGAAAACATAAATGATGGTGGAAAATATAATTCTCCACCTTCATGGACTGGTAAAAAGCATTCGGAAAAATCTAAAAGAAAAATATCACAATCTGTAAGTGGAAAAAATCATCCATTTTATGGAAAATCTCTAACTGAAGAACATAAAAATAAAATAAAAGAAACCAAAAAGAAAAATCCCCAAAGTTTTTCTTCTGAGACGAGATTAAAATTATCTCTTGCAAAAAAAGAATATTGGAAAAGAAAACAGTTAGAGCGACATGGAGAGTCGTAAAAAAAACTGGTCGGGAGCGTCCCCTTTAATTCCTATGAAAAATACCCAATACTGTTCACTCAAGTTATTGAACATTTGTATTGAAATTGAAAGTGTAATTGACACACTAAAACAAATTCAAGTTTATATGGATTTAAAAAATTATGTTAGGCTTCATGAGACAGTTCAAAAACTTGAGGAACATAAACAATATATCTGGAAAATCTATAAAGATATAGATGTCTCGGAATGACTTAAAAACTTGCCCTGGTGGAGTCAAATGACCCTTTATATAGTAATATGAAAAAGAAAACTTTTAATAAATTAATTCAAAAACCTTTACGATTTCATCATCAAGATATTCATGAAGAGCTTGATGCGATTAAAGAAGATCTAGCAGTAATTAAAACACTTCTATTTCAAATTAATACCCCGCAGGATAAGGGTTAAGCCTGCTGGTGCGGATGAAGAGTTTTTAACTCTGCCGAGTTTCCAGTTTTCTCGTAATCAAAACTGGTGGCGAGCCTGCAAGGGGATTGACAATTCCCAATACTCCTAGTATACTAGGAGTTTCATGGAAGTGAAGCCAACTGGAACGGCACGGAGACAATCCATACAGTAGTTGGTTCGATCCCAACCACTTCTAAAATATAAATAAAATCTGTAGTTAATCATTTAAAATTATGATGATTCGTTCATTTATTGCTGCTGGTGTTGTTGCTGCCTCTATGGCTGCTCCTGCCATGGCACAAGTCACCAGTGTGTCACAATTGCGTGATGTTCAGCCTACTGAGTGGTCCTATCAAGCAGTATCTAACCTAGTTTCTCGCTATGGTTGTGTTGCTGGTTTCCCTGATGGAACTTTCCGTCCTGGCGAACCAGCAACTCGTGCTCAGCTTGCTGCACTAACCAATGCATGTCTGGATCGTATTAGCGAATTCCAAACCGCTGCAGATGCACAACTAGCTGCTGCTCTTCGTGCTGAGTTTGCCAAAGAGATTGCTGCTACCAATACTCGTGTCACTGCTCTAGAAGTAGCTGCTGCTCAAAAAGCACAAGGCGTAGGTAACTACGTTGGTGTTGGCGTTCTGCTTAATCAGCAAGGCGTTGCTGGCAATGGTTATGGTGCTCAACGTACCATCTCTGGTGCTACTGTTCAGGCACGTTATGCTGTGAAGAACTTCACCAATCTGAATGCTGTCTCGGTTCGTCCTTATGCTAGCTTCGTAGGTACTCCTGCTGGTCAACTTGGTGCTGGTGGTGGTGCTATGGTCTCTTATGATTGGAGCATCTCTCGTGCAAAGTCTGGTGTAAGCCGTGCTAACATTTATGCTGGTGCTGGTTATCAGATTCCTTTTGTAAACAACACTGCTGCTAACTATCAGTCTGCTGTTGGCAATCGTGGTCAAGTTGTACTAGCTCTGGGCGTAGAAGGTCGTATCACCAACTCTCTGGTTGGTTTTGCTGATCTGAAGTTCCCTACAACTAATGCTTCTACCAACGGAACCTATTCACCAGTATTTACTACTGGTCTAGGATTTAAGTTCTGATCTTTTGACAATTGGGGGTTGACAAGCCCCCTTTTTTAATATATAATATTGTAACAATTTGTAATAAAAACAATGACTGTAACAACTAATGAGCGTGGGCAAATGAATATGTTTGCTAAGGAGCCCACAATGTATTATGAAAATTATGGAATGTATACACCTTTTGAAATTAAGGAACGTACAAATGGGCGTTGGGCAATGGTCGGCATTATTGCTGCTTTCATTTCTTATTCTATCACAGGTAAACTATTCTTCGGAATCTTTTGAGGAGGTAACTATGGACAAAATCTTTACAGAAAAAGCTGAGCGCCTGAATGGTCGTCTCGCTATGCTTGGATTTGTAGCTGCAGTTGGTGCATATCTCATCACTGGGCAAGTAATTCCAGGGGTATGGTGATATGGGAGAAGTAGTTTTTACAGTTACTAGTATTTCATTTCTAGTATTACTATTTCATTCCATTAATAAGCTTTCGGAAACATACTAATAAATACAGGAGGTTCTACACCTCCTTTTTTTATGACTATACAACTTGTTGATGCGGCTACACATACAAAAGGATATATGCATCAAGTAGATGCCTGGGAATATTTACAGCAGAATACTCCTCCTAGTGTTCTAGAAGAATTTGCTAAAAAATTTAGAAACGAATATAAAGTATCCAATCCATCTATAGTTCCAGAATGTGGATTAGATTTAGTCAAGGAATTTGAAGGATGTAAATTAAGTGCATATTATGATCCTCATACTGGTGGACTTCCAATCACAATTGGTTGGGGAAGTACCCGAGATATGAATGGAAAGCCATTCAAGATCACTGATAAGATTACTCAGGCACAGGCAGATCAACTACTTGAGTATCAAGCTAGGAATCAGTTTCTTCCTCCACTAACCAAGATTCCATATTGGAATGAAATGAATGAAGAAATGAGAGGAGCATTACTTTCATTTGCATATAATCTTGGTGCAAATTTTTATGGATCAGATGGTTTTACTACAATCACTAAAGTGCTAAAAGATAAGTCTTGGCACTTAGTTCCAGAAGCACTCTATCGTTATCGTAATCCAGGATCATCTGTCGAGAAAGGTCTTGCACGTAGACGCAGAGCAGAAGGTGCTTTATGGAATATGGGGCTTGATAAACTCAAATAAAATTAGTTTTTATTTTCTAAGTAATCTAACATCATGATGTAGATTAAAAAACTTAGTGTGCCCAATAGTATTATTCCGAGTCCTATTGAAACTCCCCATGGAAAGTTATTCATTTTCTGTTTTATGAATCCAAGTTTTTAGTTCGTGTAAATATTCTCTTAGCATGTTAGCTTTTTCTTCATGCCAAGGATCTCCAGTTTTTAAATATTGTCTTGTGTGATTGTCTATAGCTTTTAATATATTGTGAATAGGAGCATTCCACGGTTCCCTAATGGGAGTATTAAATGTTCTTCTCTCGTCCATATAAATTCTGCTCCATGTAGATATATAATTTTTCTTTCAGTTCACTATATACATCCCACATTTCTTCAGAACCAGTTTTTTCCTGGTAAGCATTGCAAGCTAAAATTAAGTAGTCTATGTCGATGGAGTTAAGTTTATACATTCGTAATTTCCAACTCAACTATATTTAGGAAACCCCTTGACAAATTTTGGTGGTCGTGCTACTATAAATAAATGTTAAGGAATCAACACATTCCTTAACACATTTTAACAAACACACTACGTTCTTTTAACACTATGACTGCAACTCTCGCTCAACAGCGTGGGAGCAACACTTGGGAACAATTCTGCGAGTGGGTGACTTCCACCAACAACCGTCTATACGTCGGTTGGTTCGGAACTCTAATGATTCCAACACTTCTCGCTGCTACTATCTGTTTCATTGTTGCTTTCATTGCTGCCCCTCCTGTCGATATCGACGGTATTCGTGAACCAGTTGCTGGTTCACTCATGTATGGAAACAACATCATCTCTGGTGCTGTTGTTCCTTCTAGCAACGCCATCGGCCTGCACTTTTATCCCATTTGGGAAGCTGCTTCACTTGATGAGTGGCTATATAATGGTGGACCTTTCCAACTAATCGTCTTCCATTTTCTAATTGGTATCTATGCTTACATGGGTCGTGAATGGGAATTATCTTACCGACTGGGTATGCGTCCTTGGATTTGTGTTGCCTACTCTGCACCCGTTGCTGCTGCTAGTGCAGTGTTCCTGGTCTATCCCTTCGGTCAAGGATCCTTCTCTGATGCAATGCCTCTGGGGATTTCAGGAACTTTCAACTACATGCTTGTTTTCCAGGCAGAACACAACATTCTTATGCACCCTTTCCATATGTTGGGAGTTGCTGGCGTCTTCGGTGGTTCTCTTTTCTCTGCTATGCACGGATCTCTTGTCACCTCTAGTCTTGTCCGTGAGACGACAGAAAATGAATCACAGAACTATGGATACAAATTCGGACAAGAAGAAGAGACCTACAACATTGTAGCTGCTCACGGTTATTTTGGTCGCCTTATCTTCCAATATGCTTCCTTCAATAACTCACGTTCACTACACTTCTTCCTTGCTGCTTGGCCTGTAGTTGGCATCTGGTTTACTGCTCTTGGTGTTAGCACCATGGCATTCAACCTGAACGGTTTCAACTTCAACCAGTCAATTCAAGATAGTCAGGGCCATGTTATTAACACTTGGGCTGACATCCTAAATCGTGCTGGTCTTGGTATGGAAGTTATGCATGAACGAAATGCTCATAATTTCCCACTAGATCTTGCTGCTGCCGATTCAACTCCTGTTGCTCTCACTGCACCAGCTATCGGTTGACAAACTAAAAAATCTGTGGTAGACTATGGGAGCCCATTGGGCTCCTTTTTTATTTGGATTCTTCAATGATAAAAAATGTTGATGGACCTACTAAAATATGTGTTTATTGCAATCAGGAAAAACCATTATCAAGTTATCCTGGGCATAGAGGACATAAAGATAGGTTAGATACAAGATGTAGGCAGTGTATTAGCGAGCAAAACAAACTCAGATATAAACTAAAAAAGACAGCTCCACCAAAACCAGAAATATGTGATTTGTGTGGAAAGAAACCTCCACATAATAAAAAAATTGTTCTTGACCATTGCCATGAGACATCAGAGTTTCGTGGTTGGCTGTGTGATCCCTGCAACGTAGGGCTGGGGAACCTGGGAGATAATCTTGAATCTCTTACCAAGGCTGTCCAGTATCTTCAAGAGCGATCTAGGGGTTGACAAATCCCAGAGATCGCAGTACAATATCTTTGGTACTTTAAATGAATATGGAAGAACAAATCATTGATGTCGAATCAACAGCAGTAGTTGAAGAAGAAACAGTTCTAACTCCAGAACTTAGTCTAAATGAAGACAAGATTAAAAGTCCTGGTGAAATCAGACGAGATCTTGAACAGCTCAAACAATTAAATAAACAACTTAAAAAAATCAAACGATATATGAGAAGTCCACTGCACGAAATTCGTCAGATGGACGCTAGGGCATCACTCCATCAGTGATATATAATAAGTAACCTTTGGTTACTTTTTGGAGAGAGTCCGGTTGGTCGAGGACACCGCCTTGAAAGCGGCTGGGTGTAAAAGCTTCGCAGGTTCGATTCCTGTTCTCTCCGTTATCCGTTATAATTTTATGGATGAAACTTTTTATAAAGAATTTTGTGAACGGATTCAGCACAGTCTACAAATTTCCGTAAAACATGGACACAATGATTATGCATTAGGACTAAAAAAATCTGTGATGATTTTAAATGAACTGAAGAAAAAGTATCAAATTGAGGCTAAATAGTAGCACTCTTTATTGATAGATGCCATGGAAAAGTGTCCAGCATGTGGAATAATTATTGAAGATGGAGTTGCTAAATTTTCATTTGGAAAACCAGGAGATTTAGAGTTTCTAGCTCAACGAGTTTGTCAATATCGTAAAGTTGATTCTCCATGTATCAATCCTTGTTTTAATGAGGAATATAATTATCCCCCTGGATATGATGAACCCCCATTACTATAAATTTTAACTATGACTACACAAAACGAAGAAATTGAAATTGAGTTAGATGATAAGACTGCGGCTATTGCACAAGCTATGGCTGAAGAAAAAGGAATTTCTGTCGAAGAGCTTTTAACCCAATTACTATCCGAAGCAATGGAAAGTGGGTACTTTAATAATGCAGAGAATGTGACAACGGATGATCCACTAGATTAATGCAATACTCAATATACCTATCATTATTTTTTGCAGTATTTGCGTATGTGTGCATTACTGATCCTAATGTTATTGACTGGATCAGTATAAAACTTAATCACTTTATCGTAGTTTTACAGTTAAGGTATATCAAACTTAAGTGGATGTTTAAAAAATTCTGACTCACAAAGGGGGCTTGACAGCCCCCTTCTTTTTTGGTATACTACTGGGGTGACTCAAACGTAACATGCAAATTACAATTTATAGTAAAGACAATTGCCCCTATTGCGAGAAAATCAAGCGAGTATTTGATTTGCTTGAATTGAGTTTTGTCGAATATAAATTGAATGAACATTTTACTCGACAAAATTTTATTGATGAATTTGGAGACGAAGCCACCTTTCCAAGAGTTATAATTGATAACTCTATAATTGGTGGCTGTGTAGATACCATCGCTTACCTCAAGGAGAACAAAATTCTATGAGTCAGATTGCAGCTTTTATTGACACCGTTATTGATGATTTTGTTGTAACTCGCAAAAGGTCAAAAGCTAACTTCATGCAGTTTCTTCGATCAGAAGATATTGACCGAAGAACTATTAATGATTTTGTGGACAACAAACTGGACTTTGTTTTAGAACAAATAGATGAATTAACTATTGCACTAGATGGTGAAGATCCAGTAGTAAAAGAAGGATATGGAAACTTTCGTCGTCCTGAGATACGAGAGTTCAAAGATCTTCTGAATCAAATTGTAGATGATTTGTATTCATATAAAAACTCTAAAAAAATTGTTCGTAAAAGAAGAAAGGTATCTCCCGATAAAATCGTAAAATATGTTAATCTCTATGATAAAGAGTTGACTATTGGAGAAAATACATACACACCGGGCAAGCCACAAGATATCATTGGAGCCAAGTATGTATTTTTGTACAACATTGAAAAGAGAGAGCTTTGTTATTATGTTGGAAGGTCTTTATCAGTTCGTCGCACAATGGTCGATGGATTTGATCCAGAAAAGTCTTGGGTGCGAACTCTGCGAAAGCCAGAAGAATTTCTAACTGAAGTCATTTCTTGCACTAAATTTAATGCTGAAAATATCGGTACTCACTTGACAACTAAACCAAAGTCTCCTTCTGGTAGAATGACTTCAAAACATATTCTTATCAAAGTTATTACATGACAAGTATTAGAGAAAAGTTACTAAATAAAAATGTAAGAGCAATGATAAGTGGGAGGAAAAAAGACTTGAAAAAGCCTGACTTCCACTTCGATAAAATAGTTTCCATTTTCAAAAGAAACTACAGAGTGGAAGTCAAAATCTTCATCCAAGATCAACAAGACTAACACTCTAAAGGGAAAGAACCATGGCAAATCTATTAATTTTACTTACTGTCTTTGCAGTAGGATTTGTTTTAATAGGACTAAGTTTTTTAATTGGTATGGTGTTTGGATGGTTCGCTAATGAATATTTTAATCCGATTTCAAATCATTCTAATACTGGACATCCAGAAATGTATGATGAGAATGGGAATTATATTACCGAAGAATTAATTGCTGTACGTTTTGAAGACGACGAAGACGACGAAGACGAAGAGGATTAATTTATGATACTGGTTGATATGAATCAGTGCATGATTAGTAATTTGATGATGCAAACTAAACTGAGTGACGGATTAGATGAAAGTATGATCCGTCACATGGTATTAACATCTCTCAAAGCTTACAAAAAGAAATTTCATGCCGAGTATGGTAATTTAGTTCTTTGCTACGATAGCAAGCACTATTGGAGAAAAGAATTTTTTCCATACTACAAACAAAACAGAAAAAAAGATAGGGAAAAATCATCCTTTGATTGGAATCAAATCTTTGAAATTTTAAACAAGATCAGAGACGAGATTCGTGATAATTTCCCATATATTGTGATGGAAATTTATGGAGCAGAAGCAGATGATATCATTGCTACTCTCTCCAAACATGTTTCTATTCAAAACATTAAACGACAAAAGGATAATTTAAAAACAGAGAAAGTCTTGATTTTATCAGGAGACAAAGACTTCATACAACTTTCCAAATATCCTTGTGTTACTCAATACAATCCTGTACAGAAAAAATATGTTACAGACGGGATTGACCCAAAACTTTATATTAGAGAACATGTAATCAAAGGAGACCGTTCTGACGGCATTCCAAACTTTCTATCTGCTTCTGACACGTTTGTTTCTGGAAAGAGACAAAAACCTATTAGTAAAAAGAACATAGCTAAATGGGTATTATCAGAACCAGAAAGCTATTGTAATCAGGAACAACTAGCGAACTATCATCGCAATCTCAAGCTAATTGATCTTGCTTGTATTCCTACTACAATAGAAGAAAAAATCATAGATGAATACAACTTGTTAAATAGTAACAAACCCAAACAGGTATCAATAAATTATTTTATTGAACATAAATTAGTTTCACTATTAAATGAAATGGAGGATTTTTAACTCATGGCTGAACTACCAGTAGAAAGACTTCTGATATCAGAAGTTCTGCAAAAAGTATCTAATGCTAAAACGAAAAAAGAAAAAATTGAACTGCTAAACAAATATAAAACTCCCGCACTGCAATCAATTCTAATTTGGAACTTTGATGAAAGTGTAGTATCTCTATTACCAGATGGAGAAGTTCCTTATACTCCAAATGAAGCTCCAGTGGATACTGAGCACACTAGACTACTTCATGAGTATCGAATTCTTTATAACTTTGTTAAAGGCGGAAATGATGGTCTTTCTAACACCAAAAGAGAAACCATGTTCATCCAGCTTTTAGAAAGTCTCCATCAAGATGAAGCAAAAGTTCTCTGTATGGTAAAGGATAAAACCCTAGGCAAAAAATATAAGATTACCAAAGCTTGTATAGAAGAAGCCTATCCAGAAATCAAGTGGGGTAATAGGTCGTGATATGTGTAAAATTGTACACCAAGACTGCGATAAAAGTCTAGCTAAAGATAGAACCCTACCACTAAACTCATATCTGGTTACATATACACTTGACAATCAGCTGAAATATGATATAGTGGTATGTAGCAAACGGGCTCAGATCTTCGACATGTACTGGGATAAGTATCGAGAAGGTCTGAAGGACATTTGTTGGACAGATGGAAAAGTAAACCCCAAATTATGGGGAGTTGAACCAAAACAACCCAAAAAGAAAAAGTAATTATGAGCAATGTTTATTTGATTTCACTTAGTCAGGGTGCAGGCAAACTAGAAGGTAAGTCTGCCCAAGAAGTGATTACATATACTGCCCGTGTAAGTAATCCAGCAAATCAAGAAAATTTTGATACTGCATCTAAGCTTCTTCGTTATTGTATTCGTCAGAATCACTGGTCAATTTTTGAGCAAGCTGATATGACTCTAGAAATCAATACTACTCGTGGTATTGCAGCTCAAATTTTACGGCATAGATCATTTACATTTCAGGAGTTTTCTCAGCGTTATGCTGATACTAAACTTCTTTCTGATCGTCCTGTGATTCCTGATCTTCGCAGACAGGATGACAAGAATCGCCAAAACTCTATTGATGATTTTGGCGATTATATAAAACTGAAGATGCAAGGAGAAATCCAAGAGTATTTTGAAAAGGGTCAACAACTTTATGACAGTCTTCTCAAACAAGGTGTTGCTAAGGAATGTGCAAGGTTTGTACTTCCACTATCAACTCCAACTAGAATCTATATGAAGGGTTCAGCCAGGTCATGGATACATTACATCAATCTTCGCTCTGCTCATGGTACTCAGAAAGAGCACATGGATATTGCCAACGAATGTAAAGAAGTGTTTAAGATTGCTTTTCCTGACCTTGCGGAAGCGTTAGACTGGTAATCTAATCCCCCTTATATTATGAATATCTTTTATTTGAACTACAATCCAGTTGTGTGTGCTCAAGAACATTGTGATAAACATGTTGTTAAAATGATTGTTGAGTATGCACAACTTCTATCAACTGCTCACCGAGTTCTTGACGGTATTGGTTACGTTGAACTTTCTGAGAAAAATCGTAAAGTCAAAAGGTTCAAACTCGATGAGCCAAGGGAATCAAATCTCTATAAAGCTTGTCACGTCAACCACCCCTCTGCTATCTGGGCTAGGAGTTCTAAATCACATTATAAGTGGCTCTATGAACTTTTTGAACAATGCTGCATTGAATATACTAGGAGATATGGAAAATTTCATGCTACTGAATCTCTAGCAGCATATTTAAAAATGCCCCCCAATAATCTTCCCGATTTGGGTTGGACAGATCCGCCCCCAGCAATGCCGGATAAATACAAACAAACTGATTCAATTCAGTCATATCGCAACTACTACATTGGAGAAAAAGTTTCCTTTGCGAAATGGAAGTCTCCAGCTACTATTCCTGAATGGTTTAAAACACATGCCTACGTATAAATTCCGAGATAACAACACTGGTGAGATCTTTGAGAAGTGGATGTATATGGCAGAGAGGGAACCTTATCTAAAAGAAAATCCACACATTACTCAGGTTCCTACTGGAATGTCTTCCGTCAGTGAAGTCGGGGATTGGAAAAATACCAAAGTACCTGGCTCATTTAAAGACGTTCTAGGACGCATCAAAACCTCCTATCCAAACTCAACTTTTGAAGTATGACTAGTTCCCGCAGAAAGAAAACCGAATCCTCATTTTCAGATGTATCTTCTAAAAAAATGAGAAGAAAGAAGCCTATTGATTCGGAGCATATGGTGGATATTCAACCACTTACTCCTGCTCAAGAAAAAGTATTTGAATCCTATGCTCAGGATAAAAATTTATTTCTTTATGGTGCAGCTGGAACTGGCAAAACTTTTGTTAGTTTATATCTAGCACTCAGAGATGTTATGAATGAAAGAACTCCATATGAAAAAGTTTATATGGTTCGTTCTCTAGTTTCTACCAGAGAAATTGGCTTCCTTCCAGGAGATCATGAAGATAAATCGAGCCTTTACCAAATTCCATATAAGAATATGGTAAAGTATATGTTTGAGATGCCAGACGATGCATCATTTGAAATGCTTTATGGCAACTTGAAAAATCAAGGAACGGTTAGTTTCTGGAGTACTTCATTCATTCGTGGAACAACTCTTGATGATTGTATTATTATTGTAGATGAAAGTCAGAATTTAAATTTTCATGAACTTGATTCTATCATTACTCGGGTAGGTCAGAATGCCAAGATTATTTTTTGTGGGGATGTTCAACAAACTGATTTAGTTAAAACTAATGAAAGGAATGGAGTTCTCAATTTCATGAGTATTTTGAATACCATGGATGAATTTTCAATGGTAGAATTTGGAATCGAAGATATTGTTCGTTCTGGTCTAATTAGAAGTTATCTAATCAGTAAACTTAATTTGGGATTCTAATAGTGTTTGTACATCTAGATAATGTTAGTTTGATTGATTTAATTGCAGAGACTACAGAAAACGGAAGGATGTATGTTACTCCAGAAGGTAACAAGTATCCTTCCGTTACTACTGTAATTGGAGCAAAATCAAAATCATCCATTTTACAGTGGAGGAAACGAGTAGGGGAAGCAGAGGCAAATCGTATTTCTTCTAGAGCATCTTCTAGAGGAACATCTCTGCACCTCATGAATGAAGATTACCTAAATAATATATTCGATGAAGAGAAGTATAAGGACAAAGTACTTCCTTTATTCATGTTCAAGCACCTGAAACCGTTTTTAAACAAGATCAATAACATTCATGTTCTAGAAGGTGCTCTATACAGTGACAGACTGCAACTGGCTGGACGAGTTGATTGCATTGCAGAATATGAAAATGAGCTTGCAATCATAGACTTCAAAACTTCTACTGAGCCTAAAAAACGGGAATGGATTGAGAATTACATTGCACAGGAATGTGCATATGCTATGATGTACTATGAACGCACTGGAATCAAAGTCAAAAAACTGGTGACTTTGATTGCATGTGAGGATGGAGAGGTTCAAGTTTTTCAGGAGTATGATATTAAAAAGTATATGAGTGTGTTGATGTCATACATCAACCATTGGAAAGAAACCCACTAATTTCAGACTCTAATGGATCAAAGTAAAAACCTAAAAAAGACTGGCAAAGGTCCAGTAAGAAACGAAAATTTTTACAAGAACTCTCCTTATGCATCTGAATCTTTTGAACAAATTATTGAGGACAAGTTTATGACTACTGCGAAATTTTCTATGGAAGTTGAGGAGATTGTAAAATCAAATCAAGGAGGAATTAATTACATTGAAGCAATACTAATTTATTGTGAAAAGTATGATATTGAATTGGAGAGTGTTTCCAAATTGATTTCAAAACCACTAAAAGAAAAACTTAAAGTTGATGCCCAACGTATGAACTTTATGAAGAAAACTTCTAGGGCACGACTTCCTCTATGAATGGATTTGAAGTTTACAAACTTTACCTCGCTATAAAATTACATTTTACTTCAGATAGTTACAACTATTTTACCTTTAATGGAAAAACAAGAACTACTCTTCAATCTTTTGAAAAACGAAGAGACAAATATTTTTTTAAAAAGCTAGCAACAAAATTTAGTCAAGACGAACTAATACAATATTTTGTTGCTCATTTTGTACAGAATGAGGATACTTGGATCGGAGACATATCCAAGATAGAAAACTCTTCTGTATATCTAGAGTGGACAAAGAAAATACAGAGCATGTCATTTGTATTTTCTGCTGATGTAGACCAGCTATTAAAAGATACAGAATTTGAGCAAATCTTTAAGGTTACTTCTACTCATCCACCCTTGTTAAAAAAATACCTATCAAAGTCTATATCATTAGAGACTCTAGTTATATTCAACAAGTTATTAAACTTTGTCAAGGATTTTGACAAGACTATTAAAGATCCAGTAGTTTGGCCAGAACTTAAAAGGAAGGTGCTGAAATACGAACCTTTCCTTTTGGTAGACACACATAAATACAAACAGATACTTTTGTCGAAGGTAATGAACTGATGTCTTTCTTTGAACAAGAATTAATTCGTGATGAATTAGAAGAGATGACTAATCTCTATCAAGAAATTGCTTTCTTGATGTACACCCCACATGAAAAAACTGAAAATATTCGTAAAGAATGTTTAGATAAATTAGAAAGACTTGTAGAACTTCAAGAGCTTCTCTATTTTAGAGCAAAGTATTCTAGCGATACCGAAGCCGAAGAGTTTGTAGAAATGCTTCGTGCCTCAGCAGCTTTTCTCGGAGTGCCCTCTGACATTGACGTGTCGCAAATCTTCATTCAGATGAAGGAGGACATTTCCAGAGCCAAGGAAAAGCTTGACAAATCTATCTGAACCTGCTACCATGGTCTCATGGGTTCGGGTTCACAGGCCAAATCCATTTAATCCAATCAATACGGAGAATACACATGTCATTTGCAACACTCAAGCGTAACTCAACATCTGCTTTTGATAAGCTAACCCAAGAAATCGAAAAGATGTCCACCACTGAAGGTGGTGCTGATGAACGTTTCTGGAAGCCAGAGATGGACAAAGCAGGTAATGGTTATGCAGTAATCCGTTTTCTTCCCGCTCCTGAAGGGGAAGATGTTCCTTGGGCGAAAGTCTGGAGTCATGCTTTCCAAGGTCCTGGCGGATGGTACATTGAGAATTCCCTAACTACCCTCAACAAGAAAGATCCAGTCGGTGAACTGAATCGTCAACTCTGGAACAGTGGTAGCGATAAAGATAAAGAGATTGCTCGTAAGCAGAAGCGTAAACTGTCATATTATAGCAACATCTATGTAATCAAAGATCCTGCTCATCCAGAGAACGAAGGTAAAGTATTCCTTTATAAGTACGGCAAGAAGATCTTTGACAAGATTACTGAAGCAATGCAACCTGCATTTGCAGACGAAACTCCCATCAATCCATTTGACTTCTGGACTGGTGCAGACTTCAAACTCAAGCTTCGTAAGGTTGAAGGTTATTGGAATTATGATAAGTCTGAGTTTGCAAGTCCTGAAACCCTCGGTGGTTTTGATGATGATCAACTAGAGGCTATCTATTCCAAGACTCATAGCCTAGCTCAGTTTTCTGCTGAAGATAACTTCAAGTCTTATGAAGAGCTTCAAAAGCGTCTGGACATGGTTCTAAATTCTCGTCCAGCACAAAGAGTTGATCGTGAAACTTATGAAGATGAAGAAGAAACCACAGTAGAATCTTTTGCTGCCAGTGCTGCTCCTTCCTTCTCTTCTCGTTCTAATAGCAACGAAGATGATGATGATACTCTAAGTTACTTTGCTCGACTAGCTGAAGAAGACTGATAATATTAAAGGGGGCTTATGCCCCCTTTTTTATGGAGTTTCAGATAATCTAACTCCAGATGAATCAATCTTGTATTGCGTATCATAGGCAAATAGAGTTTCAATCTCTTCTTTCATAATGTTTAAGTACTCTGATTTAATTAAAAATATATCTCTTTTCTTTTCATTTTCTCTGTATTCAAATTCTCGGTGAGTAACTTTTTCCATTACCATTCCTCCACTCAAATTATTGAATGTGTATGATGGATAGTAGTTTACATTTTGTTGTTCAGTTCTACCTTCATTATATTCGATAATTACTCCACCTTGAAGAATTAAATTATCTCCATCATAGATTGTTTTTGTTTCCCAAAATTTAATATCATTTTGAGTAGTTCCATATTTCTTTTCGATTGCTAGATCTAACTCGTAGTCAGAAACTGGCCAATCATTATGAACATCAATGATATTGTTTAAAATTAAAATAGTCCAATACCACTCTGGGGATCCGTATACTCGATTTGAAATGATTTCTGGAGTCTCTCCTGTCTGAATGGTATACCTAGTTGATGCCACATACAGGGCATTTAAGTTATCTCTAAATCTAACTCTACGAAATAAATTTTTTGATAGCTTAACACCACCTTTGTAAGGATAATAAAAGTTTGGTTGAGAATCGAAAAACATTTTAGTATCCTCCGTTTTGATCTAAGACATTATCTGCAGTGATGATTTCAGTCTCTGCAAAGCTTAGATTTAAATCATATGCAACTGGAGCAGGACCACTTAATCCAGTTCCATTTGTCATGTGTGTAGCCCAAACGTTATCTGGAGTATAATTTACTGATACGGATTTTAATACGCATGGTTTAATTTTTGGTAGGGATTGTATTTGAACATCATTTGTTCCTGCACTTACCCATCTCAAATCGAATATATTTGGAACTGTTAACCATCTATCACTTAATCTTGCTGTTGATGGTGGGGGTGATGTGTCTTGTTGAAACCCACTACTGCTGCTATAATTTGGAAGAGAATAATATCTGAGAGCTTTTATGATTCTATGAATTCTGGATTGTTCTGAATGATTTCTAGGAACTAATTTCCAGGAAAAGTTAAATTCTCTTACTGCAATACCTTTGAATACTTGCTCGACATAAGGGTTTAAAATTTTCCCCCCAACTCCTTGAGTAATTAATTCTGGGTTTGGAGCACCTGGAATTGCGCCAATTTGTTTTAGTAAAAATTCTGGAGTTCCTCCAGCAGCCAATTGGGATAATTGTTGTCCTATGTCTGTGGCACCAGCAGCGGCTGAAGCTGCTAATGCGGGAGCCATTTTTCCTAGAATCCCCGCATTATCAGTGGACCAAGTTAATTGATCATCATACTTAATATCATTTGGAACTGGAAGCAATACTGTGGATAGTTTTTTTCTATCACCTTTCTTTGCAACTCCATCTGTAAATCTTGTAACTTCAGTTACAGATTGAATATCTGACAATGATGTTATTTCAGTTCCGCCAGTTCTTCCAGATCGTGAAATTGGAACATATTCAAGAATATCAATTCTAAGCATATCAAACATGCTATTTTTATCTGGCCAATATAATCCTTCTGTAAAATCAGTAGAGTCGTATTCTCCTCCCGAATTATATTTTTTAGTTACTAGTGCCATAAATATTTTATGATATGCCCTTTATATCAATATTTATGAATACTTTAAAGGGAAAATACACCCCAAAAAACATTCATAAGTATAAGGGAAACTATAGAAACATAATCTATAGATCCTCCTGGGAATTAAAGTTTATGAAGTATTGTGATACCAGATCAAATGTGCTGGAGTGGGGATCTGAAGAAATTGTAATCCCATACAGGTCTCCTTTGGACAATAGAATTCACAGATATTTTGTAGATTTTTATGTCAAAATACAAGATAGTGATGGAACAGTTACTAAGTATTTGATTGAGATAAAACCAAGTAAACAGACTATTCCTCCCAAAAAACCTCAAAGACAAACAAAAAGTTATATTTATGAAGTTACTGAATATGTAAAGAATCAGGCTAAATGGAAAGCCGCTAAAGAATTCTGTGATGATAGAATGTGGAAATTTAAAATCCTCACAGAATCAGAGCTAAAAGTATGAAAAGAGAAGTATCAGCTAGGACTAAAAAAGATGCAAATCTTAATATATTTCAGCAGGTAGACGCTTTAGTTACCAAGGAAAAGGGATTCGCCACTAAAAGTTATAGTTGGTACAAAGATACTGTTGCTGCTGTAGCTAAAAAGAATGATATCTATAAAACTTTAGTTACTCTCGACGAGACTTTAATTCCAAGTGGCGGAAATATATACTTATTTGAGTATAATGCTACTTGGGCAAGGAAACTCCCATACTATGATGAATTTCCATTAGTGTATATGTTACAAGGTGGAAGAAAATTCTTTGGAGCTAATCTGCACTATCTAAACTATCCTACTAGATATAAAGTGTTAAAAAGTATTATAGATGGAAGACCAACAATTCCGAAACAGTGCTTTCATAATTATGTTTATGAAGGTCTTGAAACACCACTATTTAAAATAAATAATGAAGATTGGATGAAATCTATCTTCCTGCCATTGGAAAGTTTTGTCAGTAGGCAAAGAGGATCATATAAGCAAGTAAGTAAATCCTTTGTCTGGGGAGACTCAAAAAGATGAGCACAATTATAAGTGGCGATATTCAAAATTTTAATCAGTTTAAATCTTACGTATCACGTTATGGATTTTCTCTGAATAACTTTTATGATGTTCAATTTTTGCTAGCAAATGGGTCAAGCGCCTTTTTGCAAAGTATTTTTACAAGATCATATGCAACTAATACTGGATCTACAACTGGCATATCTAATCTAATGAGATTATATGCAGATGAATGTAGTATCCCAGGATATTCAATTTCAACAGGAGATTTTAGAATTACAAATACTCCTAACATGAAGTATGGATATGGTATCGTGAATAATGAAATTACTATATCTTTTATTTCAGATGCAGATTCTGAAATAAGAAGGACATTTGATTCTTGGGGAAATTATATTTACTCTAGCGTTTCTTCATTGGATCAAACTTTATCTAGAAGATTAAACATCAATTCTGATGCACAACTTGGAAGAACTAGATATAAAGACGAATACGTTTTAGATATTGTAGTAATTAAACTTGAAAGATATGGTAGCAGTCACAGAAATTTCAAAAAGAATTCTGTCGATACAAAAACACCATATAGTCCAGTAACTAATTCAGAATTATTTCCTGGAACTAACACTGAATCTATTCAAATGGTTAGATCTGGATTTGGAAATGCAATTCAAAAATATTCTGTGAGGCTTAAAAATTGTTTTCCAACTACAGTTTCTGCAATTCCTTTGAATAGTGGAGCTTCTCAGCTGGTTAAAGTTCAAGTTACATTTGAATACGATCTTGCAGTTCCCGCATCTCAAACTGGCGATAGTGTCGAAGCAAGTGGTAAGTGGAAAACAATTATTGGGTGACTAAATAATTTTAGATTATATTATAATTTACTATGCCATTACCTAAATTAGTTGCGCCGACTTATGAGTTGGAACTTCCTTCAACTGGTCAAAAAATTAAGTATCGTCCATTCCTAGTTAAAGAAGAAAAAATTCTTCTACTTGCTATGGAATCTGAAGATGAAAAGCAAATGATCAATGCGGTTCAGGTCATTCTGAAAAATTGCATTCAAACAAAATTAAAGGTAGACGATCTTTCTATTTTTGATATTGAATATCTTTTCCTCAATATTCGTGCTAAATCGGTTGGGGAAGAAATTGAACTCAATATTACTTGTCCTGATGATGGTGAAACAATGGTTCCTGTAACAATTAATGTTGAGGATATTCAGGTTCAAAAATCTGATGAGCACGAAAAAATTATTACGTTGAATGATTCTATTTCTATCGTTATGAAATATCCTAGCATGGAAATGTTCGTTCAAAATAATCTATCAGGAAATGTGAAACCTGAAGACATCTTTGAAATTGCTTCTTCCTGCATTGAACAAGTTGTTGATGGAGAAGAAGTATATGAAGTTAAGAGTTTTAGTAAAAAGGAAATTAATGAATTTTTAGATAGTCTTGATACTAATCAATTCATGAAGATTCAAAAATTCTTTGAGACTATGCCTAAACTAAGTCATAAAATTACTGTGACAAATCCAAATACGAAAAAAGAAAATGAAGTTGTTATTGAGGGTCTTGCATCTTTTTTCGCATAGCTCTAGCTCATGAGACGCTAGAAAATTATTTTCGTATTAACTTTATATTATTACAACATCACAAATGGTCATTAACTGAAATTGAAATTATGCTTCCGTGGGAAAGAGATGTTTATGTTCAGATGTTAATTGATTTTATTGAAGAAGAAAATAATCGAAATAAAACTTCTCAGCCTCTATAGTAAATGGCAATTTCACTCTTTAGTTTAAAGAAATCTCCTACACAGAAAATAACTTCTTTGATAAATCCCACTAAATTTGGTGGAACATTTTCTGGTGGGAGAAAATCACTAAAGAGTGAAGCTGCAGAATCTAGAATAGCATCCAAAGAAGTCCAGGAATTAAGTTATATTAGAAGAGCACTAGAAGCTTTAGTAAGCATCGAAAAAATACATTATGAATTAGTCACGGATTCTATCAAACAGTTTGTTTTATCTGAACAAAAGAGGCAAGCTAGAGAAGAAGAATCCATGCAGGAATCTTCTAAAGATAAAAATAAAAAAGAAAATTCAAATCCATTAGTACGAGAAGGTAAAAAAAGACTTGAAGGTGTATTTCAATTTTTTCAACGTCTAGTCAAGATCTTTGTAGGATATAAAATTTTAGAGTGGGCATCAAAGCCAGAGAATGGAAAAAAGATTCAAAATGTAATTAACTTTTTTGGTAGGTTATTTAAATTTATTAGTATTATCGGAAAAGGAATTGCACTTGCATTTGGAGCAACTCCGATAGGAATAGTTTTAAATAATTTGCCAAAAGCATTTGATCTTGTAATCAAGGTAGTTGGAGCAATAGCAGATTTCATTACATTCAAATGGCTAGGTGAATCAATACAGAATGTTTCTAAGTTAATTGGTGATTCTATTAATGTACTCAAGATTATTCCTGATTCTATCGGCAGAGTAATTGACTTCATTACAAATTTGATTCCAAACTTTATTGAAAATGTTTTGACTGAAGGTTTGTTTGGAAGTAAGAAACAATTACAGCAAGAGTTAGATCAGTCTGAAAACGCAGGAGTTGCAAACTCAAGTGCAGATACTGGAGGAGCACCTGAAGCTCCACAAATAGATTTTGGAAAAATTTTTGGTGATTCTATAAAAGGAGTTGCAAGTAAAGTTTTAGAAAATGTTATTCCAGGCGGCAAATTCATATCTGATATTGGAAAGGGTGTATCTGGATTGTTTGGTGGTGATAAAGATCTTCCAAAGTTGGCAAAGGGAGGTATTGTAACAAAACCAACTCAAGCTATTGTTGGAGAAGCAGGACCAGAAGCAATTCTGCCATTAGATAAACTGGGTTCATTTGGCATTACTGATTTCAAGGGACAGGTTGATAAACAGATTCCTAAGTTTATTAAATTATTGACTCTTCCATTCAAGATAATTGGTGCAGGAATTGTAGCACTAATTTCTTCTAGTGTGTCCAGCATCCCTGGTCTTGGTCCATTATTAATGCCATTAATTTCAAATGTCGCATCAATGTTTGGCGTTCCTCCTTCATTGGTTAAGGGAATGTCTGACTTTGCTGCAATAGCAGTCTCTACTGTTGGTAAAGGAATGTCTGGCATTTCTGATATTTTTGGATCAAAGGAACCAAAGATTCAAAAAACAGATGATTTCAAGCCATCGGGAGATACTTCTGTCAGAGGATTGCTGGGAGACATTCTAACGGCATTAATAAGCAAGAATTCGTCTGGCACCAAGCCTACTCCTCCTCCCGCCCCTCCAGCACCACAACTACCTCCTTCTTCCACTCAGGAACCAACCAGTGGCAGTACCCCCTCATCTCCTTCATCTTCAGATAATTCAAAATCAAAACCTTCTTCTCCAACTAATCCTGAAGGTAAAGTAATAGATAAAGGTGGACCGATTAGAGGTAGTGGAATAGGTGATAAGGTTTCTGTATTAGCAGAGCCTGGCGAATATATGCTGAATAGAAATGCCACCAAAGCTATGGGTGGACCAAAAGTTTTGGATCAAATTAATCATGGGATGTATCCAAGATTTGGTACTGGCGGTCCAGTTTCCACTAGAAAGTTTCTAAAGCTAGGCGGTGGGTGGGCACCAGTACCAGATGATTCCAAAGGAGTTATACTGGGAAGAGGACTTGATCATGGATATACTGCAAGAGACCTTCCAATGCCTGTTGGAACTCCACTGCTAGCTCCTTTTGATGGAAAGGTTCATGAGATTAATAAAAATCCTGGTGGGTGGGGAAATTATATTGTCCTGAAAAGTAATAACGGAATATTCTCATTGTTTGGTCATGTTAGCTCATACACCAAGAAGCAAGGAGATTCTATAAAAGCAGGAGAACAAGTTGCATCTAGTGGCCATCAACATGGTGGAGGGAGAAGCACTGGTCCTCATTTACACTGGGAAATTGGAAGTTCTTGGAATGGAACTATTGGGGGAAAGGTAGAACCAATTGCATGGACAAAGGGGGAAGGAGTTCCTTCAGTTACTGGACAAACATCTTCAAGTGCCAACACTGATGTAACTGCTTCTTCTCAACCAGATTTTACTGCTATTGCATCAAGTCTTGGGAAATTATTTAATATGATGAATACTTCTGGACAACCAGAAGTTTCTGAACAACCTAAAATGGCTCCTTCAGTTTCATCAACTTCTCAAAGACTTGAATCTACTCAAAGAGAAAACTTCAGGATGGAAGCTGAGAAAAAAGCTTCAGCTAAAAAATCTTCTGGAAATATTGTTTCTATTGGAAATCCTAACAGGACTATTGCCGAATCAAATTCTATGTCATTACCTCAGCCTTTAGGTGGAACTACTCCTCCAACTCCACTAACACTCTTTCCTGTAAACCCATAATATGCCAACAATTACTCCGATAAAGTCAGGTGCGTTTTTAAATTCTAGTAAGCGTCTAACAGAGCTTACTAGAATTCGTAGTGCGTCTATTACTTTACTGAAGTATAAAAAAGATAGAATTAAATTAGAATTAAAGTACAAACAAACTAGAGATAAATTTGAGGCTAGGCAAAATATATTAGATAGAGAGAAAACCCAAGAAGATAAAAAGAAAAAAACTATTAAAAGTAAACTAGCTAGAAAAACTGAAAGAGCTTTTTCTGGAGGATTATTAGATCTTTTATTTACTTTTGCAAAACTAAAAGTATTACTTTGGGCGGCAGATCCTAAAAATGCAAAAGTACTTCAGGGAATATTTGAATTTGGCAAAGGTCTTTTTAAAGTTATAGATTTTTTTGCTACTATTGGTGTCGAAGGTTTATTTGGCGGGCTAGGTGATCTAGTATCTCCAGAAAGTACAAATATACAAAGATTGTTTGCAGTCTTTAAAATATTTGGTGGATTCTTTATTCTATCAAAACTGCTTAGGTGGTCTAATCCACTCAATGCAATTAAAGATATTCAAAAAAATAAAGGTGTAATCTCAAAGATATTTAAATCTTTAGCGTCTAGAGATTTTAAATCTGCACTGGATGGCATTAGAAAATTATTAACACCTCAATTATTCAGAAAAGGATTAGGTCAATCTATTCAAAGGGTAGTACTTAAAGTATTTGGAAAAGGTGGATTAAAAGCTGTTCAAGCTTTAGCAACAAAGTTAGGATTTAAAACTGCTCAGCAATTAGTTAAAAGTGGATTAGCGAAGGGTGCTGCTACTATTGGAAAGAGAATTCCTTTAGTTGGTCCATTTATTGGTCTTGGAATTAATCTATTGATGGGTGTTCCTCTAGATGTTTCTATAGTAAGATTTGCAGGAGCTGCTGCTGGAGAATGGATTGGTAGAATTGTATTTGGTTTACTTGGGGCATTTTTAGGAAGCATAGTTCCTGGTGCTGGCACAGCATTAGGTGGAGCTGCTGGTTTAGCAGTTGGCGGGATTATTGGAAATCTAATTGGTGAATGGTTATCAGATTTAATCTATGGTGGATTGAAGTCTATATTTGGAGGAAAGAAAAAAGATGAACCTGCTCTTGCAGTTGGTGGTATTGTAACAAAACCAACTAGAGCATTGATTGGTGAAGCAGGACCAGAAGCAGTTATTCCACTGGGACAAATTTATAATGGAAGTATTTTAAATGCTCCACTTGGAATTGTTGCATCTGCAATGATCGGAGGTATTGATGCGCTCATTACTTCTTTGGGTCCAGTTGGACTATCTGTTAGACCATTTGCGTCCCAACTGTTAGCTCCATATTCTAGAGAATTTGGAAAACAAAATTATACTTTCTCTTCTGATTTAGCCAAAAAATCTGGTGCAACAATAAAAGCTCCTGTAGGTAAAGATGCAAAAGACCAAGAACTATTAAATTCAGTTATTGGTTCAGATCTTTCACTAACAATTATTGATAAAAAGCGAGATGATAAACAAGACAGATACAATACTGGATCTAGTGTTCGTGAAATTCTTGCAGATATTCTGAACAATATTATTAATTTAGATTTTCGTAGAAAAGACGATAATAAAAAAACTAAAAAACCAGATGGAACTATTGATACTACAGGAAATTTTACAGGAAGTGCTAATGCAGAGAAGGCATTTAATTATTTGAAATCTAAAGGTTTAACTGCAGAACAAGCTGCTGGATTAGTTGGAAATTTTATGCAAGAGGCAGGACATAATATTGATCCGACAATTGCAAATCGCAGTGGACATAAAGGAATAGCTCAATGGGATCCGAAAGATCGTTGGCCAAAATTAGTACAATTTGCACAAAATAAAGGATTAAATCCAGAAACTCTAGAAGCTCAATTGCAATTTGTTTGGTATGAACTTGAAACTGGTGATGGTGGATTGAGTTTATCAACATTAAAAAGTGCAAAAACTGTTAAACAAGCTGCACATTTATTCGTGACTCAATATGAAAGGTCTGGAGAAGAACCAGGACATCGTGGATATGAAAATAGAATTACATATGGAAATCAAGTATTTTCAAAATATGCTAAACTGCAAACTGGTGGTGTAGTTGCAACTCAGGGAGTTCCAGATACTGGTTCTGGTTATACTATTCAAGGAACTTCAGATTCTAGTGGAAGACCAGTAGTATTTTCTCAGCCAGCAGCTTCAGCATTTGAAAAAATGATGAAAGACTCTGGAGGTGTTGTCAAAGGAAGTGATATTGCAAGCAGTAAGAGAAGTATCGCAAAAAATAAACATGAAGGTGGAGCTACTAGATCAAAACATCTGTATGGAATTGGAATGGATATTCACAATTCTTCTAAAGAATGGATAAAGAAAAATGGAGCAAAATATGGATGGATTTGGGCTCCATATGGTGGTCCCAGAGATCATGGTGGACATTTTGAATTTGCTGGTGCAGGAATTGCTCCATCTGATGTAAACCAACAAAAACAAGAGTCTTCTCCAAATCAAGATACTTCTCCTCCAGAGGTTAATTGGGGAGATGTTGCTACACATCTTGGAGATTTATTCAAGATGTTAAATCCATCTGCAACTTCTATAAACTCTGCAAGTCTAGCTACCCAGAGCATGGACTTTTTACAGGCAGCTAAAATGGATCTTAAAGTTTCTGATACATATATTATATCACAGGAAAGTACAATGGTATCAAACTTTAATGTACTGACTCCACTTCCACAAACAGATTATTCTATCGGTGGATTCTCTTACATGGATAGTTCAGCATACCAATTACAGAGTAAACTATAATGAATCAACAATTTGCTGGAGATTTTTCTCTAAAAGAAGTTAGACTATATCCCATAAAAGATGAAGCCAATCTAACTGGTAGTAAAGATTATATTGATATCAAACAACTAGTTCAAGAAGTTACTTTACATGAGAGTGTAATCTCTACAAGTTTATACTGTCGTTTTGTTATCCAAGATATTGGAAATAATATTATCGGAGAGTTACCATTAATTGGTCAAGAGAGAATCGAAGTTATTATATCAACTTTGTATGCAAATTATAATTTAAACTTCTACATTCATAAAATTGATGGTAGAGTGATGGATGAAAAAAATCAAGCATATGTAATTCATTCAGTAAGCAAAGAAGCATTAATGAATGAATATACTAGAATTCGTGAAAGACTTGGTGGAAAGAAAGCAGAAGATTTTATTGAAGATAAATTAAAAACTATTAGTGATAAAAAATTGATTAAGGATGCTACCTTGTATCCTTTTGATATGTACATTCCAAACTGGAGATTATTTGACACTGCAATTTGGATGTCTAGACGAAGCGTAGCATCAAACTTTAAGGACTCTGTTGGTTATCTGTTCTATGAAACTTTGGATGGATATAATTTCAAATCTCTAGATATTCTATTCAATGCTCCTCAGTATCCAAACAATTCAACTAGATACGCATTTGCACAGGGCAATACTGATGTATCAAAAACAGAAGTTAACAATTATAGAATTATAAAATATTCTTCTACTAAAGCATTTGACATTTTTGAAGACCTTCGCAATGGAGCTTTCTGTCATAATGCATTATATGTTGATATCAATAATAGAAATTATCAGAACTGGGTAACTAATGCTTCCAGCTATTGGGATAAGATGACCCATTTAGGTAATATGACTCCATTTCCAAATGAAGATCTGTTGAAGAAACCTTCTAGATTAGTCTATAGACCAACAACTATTTCTACTTTTGGATGGAAACCTATGGATGCATCGAAAATAGAAAGTCTGAATCATATAGATGAGGTCAATAAAAACTTTGAAAAGTCCATCTATAGATACTATTTCTTGGAATACAATAAACTTGAAATTTCTATTCCAGGGGATCTAAAACTCAGAGCTGGTAGTGTAATTAATGTATCAATTCCATCTCCAAAGAGAACTAGTACAAAAAAAGTAATTGAAGATAAGAGACTTAGTGGAAAATACTTAGTTCACTCAGTTAAGCATACGATCCTAAATAGAACTGAATTGAGGACCATTGCCACGTTAACTAGAGACTCTTTTGGAGGCAATGAAATCAATAACATCTCCGCAGAAACTAGAGAAACTATCTAATGGATAACAATTTAGACAATCATATAGAAAAAAATCGTAGTGAGATTTTTGATCCCAACACAAATTCTCAGCGTCGTCGTTTCCTAGAGGGTGAATTAGATTCCCTATTGAAATATAAAGAAAATAATCCAAGCAAAATTGAAGATCCAACACCTTTAGAATTATTCTGTGATGAAAATCCAGATGCCCCTGAATGCCGCATTTACGAAGTGTAATTCATGTCGATTAATCCTACATTACAAAGCTCTGCTTTCCTTGGAAATAGTGACTTTACTTGGTGGCTAGGTACAGTAGAAAACTCTGATGATAGAGATGCTAAGTTAGGTAGAGTTCGTGTAAAAATTCTTGGCTTCCATGATCCATATGAAAAACCAGAGAATTTACCTTGGGCACTAGTTCTCCAACCAACTACAAACCCTGCGGTTAGTGGTGTAGGTAATGCTGCCAACTCTTTGAAGGCAGGAAGTTTTGTCATGGGATTTTTCCTAGACTATCCAGATTGTCAGCAGCCTGTAGTTCTAGGATCATTCTATAGCCAAATCAAATCAGTAGTAATTCCAGATTCTCCATCTGCAGCCACAAGTCCTGGGGCTGTGAATGCTATTACTCCAAACCAAACTGAGACTGGACAACCACAAGATTCAGAACGAACTAATGATGCTGAAGGTCTTGCATCAGAATCTGTAGCTGCATCTTCTCTTCCCGCTTCTCCATCTAACCCATCGGGTAATTTAGGTGCAACTTCAGTTGCAGATGGTAAGGATGGTCCTGCTAAAACTCTAGCAGAAGATATCAAAAGATGTATTGAAGGTCTTGGCAATATATTTAAAACTGGTATTGTATATAATCCTAATGCACTAAGTCCAACTCTGACACATGATGTTTCTATTGAACAAAATTATATTCCAGTAGCTAATGTAGGTGCATTTCCTCCAGTAGGACAAATTAAAATTGGGAATGAGATAATTGGGTACAACGGAAAAAATGAAACATCTTTAGTTCTCCTCAAACGAGGAATGACCAATACCAAACCTGTAGCTCATACTAAAGGTGAATCAGTAACTTATATTAAAAAGACTGACACTCCCATTGAAATTTACGGTAAGTTTACTAATAAGGTTGTTGATTTAAAGAGTGCTGTAGATAGATGTCTCAAGGTAATCAGAAACTTAATTTGGTATGTGGTTAACCAAGTTAAGTCTTGGTTAATGGCAGAAGTTACAAAAATTCTCAACGCAATCGGTCTAGCTTCTAGTAGTCCTGTTCCATACTTTGTTAAGACTGTAACTGAAGTTATCATTCAAATTTTGAGAACCATTGGTTGCACTTTAGATGAAGCTTTAGTTGATGCATTAATGAAAGGAATTGATGGATTCATAAAAGACTTTGTAGAAAATCTTGCTAATGATCTACTATCTCTAGCAGAAAATTATATTCGTTTTGCCGAAGAATGTATCAATAATATATTTGGCTCTATATTTGAAATCGTTTCTATTGGAACTGAAATTGCAAACGCAGTTACTGGAATCATTAAATTAATTGAAAGTGTTGGATCCATGGGTAATATGGGTGCTCTATTTGACAGTAATGGATTTGTTAATGCAAATTTATTATCAAGTGTTGGTAATATCGTATCATTTATTTTAAATTTACTTGGTATTGGTTGCAACAGAACTACAGATTCTCCGATTCAAATAGATTGGAACGAATGTTCCCTAACGGGAAATAATTGCAATCCATTCAACTTCAGAGTTACAAATAATATTCAAGGTAAATGGAATCCAGAATATTCCAAGCAGTTTATTCAAGCCAGTGAAAGGCATGTTATTGTTATGGATGATACTCCATACAACAACAGACTTGTTATTGAAGCCGCTGGAAGTAGAACTGGATTTCAAATTGATGATGATGGAAATATTCGTGTAACCAATAGTAACAATAAAGTTGAAGTTACTTTTGGAAAACAAGAAGTTAATATTATGGGTGATGCACACATCAAAGTAAAAGGAAATTATCACTTAAAAGTTGGTGGAGATTATCATCTAGAAGTTGATGGAAAATATAGTGTATTTGCAAACAGAGAAAGCAAAGTAACTTATAATGGTGAGCATGAAACAATTTACAAGAATGATTCCAAACTCAGTGCCGCAAATGGATTTGCTCTAGCTGCATCTAAACTCGGATTGTCTGCTTCTGGACAATTAGATTTGTATGCACCTTCATTCAGCACATTCTGCACAGAACAAAACCATCTCTGCACTGGTTCATGGAACTTATTTGCATTGTATGATAATAAGTATATTGGATTAAATTCATTCAGGCTTATTGGTGCAAATAAGATCAGTTTACGTGCTGGAGCAAATACTGATATTGGAACTGGAATTTCAAACAAATTCCAGGCAGCATTAGAAAATACATGGAAGGGTGGCATTTTGAATACTACTATCATGGGAACCAATAATACAAACAAACTAGCTATTGATTCCAAGAATACTGTTGGTGTTACATCTAAGTCTAGACTTGCAGTGCAAATTGAATCCGTTGGCGGGCCAAATTTCTGTGCTATTGCTGCTCCAGAGTCTAGAGATTCTGCTGGACCTATTATAGATAGAAGTGCAACTCTCTGCATGAGACAAGCACCGATCATTATTGATAACTAATATTACAGGGGGTTGACGGGGCTTGGCTTGTGTGCTATGATACCTAGGTATCGACCCCCTGCCTATGAACATCCGATCTGATTCAACTCTAAACAGAGTGGAGGTTGATGTTCTTTCTAGAACTATTCATCTTCATGGTGATGATGGAGAATATCTTGAAGTACATGAACCAGATCCACAGGACTTTACAATCATGTGTAACTTTATCAATGAGAGTTTGACTACTGATATGATTGAGTATAAGTATTGAAAACTAAAATGTACTTTTAGTTACCAAATACCCCCAAAAAAATTCGCCAGGATTTTTTGTCCTATAGGTTTTTTTGGGTTTCTTGGGCGTGTATTCCAACAGGCAGAGAAAGCGGTCTTAAAAACCGCACAGTGTGGGTTCGACTCCCACCACGCCCATAAATAAATTATCGTTTGTTTCAGAACGGAATTGAAAAATCTAGGAAAACATTGTGTAGCAGAACTATGCGGCTGCGATCATTCAATTCTCGATAATGAGAAGACTTTAATCGAATTAATCAAAGAATCTATTGATATTGCTGATGCAACTCTTTTAGATATTTGCTCTTATAAATTTCAACCACAAGGAGTTACAATAGTAGCTTTATTGTCAGAAAGTCATATTTCTATTCATACTTGGCCCGAAGATGGCAATGTCGCATTAGACGTTTTTACCTGCGGAAATTCTAAGCCTGATTTAGCCCTTTTACACATCATAAACTTCCTAAAACCGTCAGAATATAACATGAATTGCTTTGATCGGTAGGCACTTGTAGTATAAATAAATCTAGATTTTTTGCCTCCGTCAAGGTAACTCATATGGCTCTAACTAGAATCACTTCTGGTGGTATCGCTCCTGGTGTTGTCATTAAGTTTGATAGTAATAATACTCCAACTTCACCTGCATTCAGTTTCAATAATCCTAGTGATACTGGAACTGGTATCTATCAATCTGCAACCAACGAACTATCCATTGCAACTGCTGGTCAGAATAGACTAACATTCAAAGCAGATGGAAAGATCGTTACTGGAAATGGTACTATCCTAGGTGGTACTAACCCAGACTTTGAGAATGCAAAAAATGTGATGCTTTATGTCAACCAGTCGGACTTAAACGCATCTGATGCAATTACCAACGACGGCGGTAATGTTAACAAGCCATTCAAAAGTATTGAACGTGCTTTACTTGAAGCAGCTAGAAGGAGCTATGTTGCTGGAAACTTCAATGACAGATTTGAGGCATTTACCATTATGGTTATGCCTGGTGACTACACCATTGATAACAGACCTGGAGTTACTGGAAATCTAAACAATAACCTAACATTTTCAAACTTTGAGAATGAGATTTATAAGTTCAACCCTAAGAATGGTGGTGTTATCGTTCCTAGAGGTACTTCTATTGTTGGTTATGACCTTCGTAAAACTGTAATTCGTCCTAAGTTCGTACCAAATCCAAGCAGCGCACTTGGAGCCGATACTGGAGATGGATTTGGAATCAGCCACATCTTCTATGATGCGGCTAATATGATTGAAAGAAACCGTGGTTATATTCAAGAGCAATCACAGCTTTACATCGCAGCACTTCCTGGGTATACTGGACTCACCGATGCGAAGAAAGCACTTTGTATTCGTGACATTGGATATTTTATTGATGGTATTATTGCTGACCTTCGTGCTGGCGGAAACGCAAATTCATTTATTGTAGGTGAGTTCTACACCAACGGAACTACTAATCAATATCTTGCTAATAATAATGAAGTTACCGCAACTGTAACTGCATTTAATTATGCAAGAGACCTAATCATTAAAGCATCTCATAACTGGGTTGGTGGATATTCACATGCTCCACTTGCAGGAGCTACAGTAGTAAAGACAACTTTTACTGCACCTGAAGATTACACTCAAGGTAATGGAGATTGCTCAACTGTTGATTCAGCAGTAACTACTCTTGCTGCAATCGTAACTGGTATTATTCAGAACCCAGATACATACACCACACTTTACGCTAAGACCCCTGGTGTATTTGAGCAGACTTCCATCTTCAAGGTAACTGGTGGATGCTATTTCTGGCAGATGACCTTTAAGGATGCTTCAACTGCACCTTTCAATGCAGTAACCTACAGCAATGGAGTTCCTTCATTCACTCTAGCTGCAGATCCTAACTATTCTCACCATAGAGTTGTTGCATTTACATATGCAGACCAAAGAACAACTGATGGTGAACTAGATCAATACTACAAGAAGATTGACATCTGGGATACTATTGTTGATGGTGGTAACTCCAGACAAGTTAAGAAGGAAGAATACGAAATCGTTGGTGATAGAAGCAGAAATACCACGATTGATACTGTTAACTCCTGCTCACCATACATCTTCAACTGTTCACTACGTTCCGTCTTCGGTATGTGCGGTATGCACACCGATGGTAGTAAGGTTGCTGAGAACAGCTTCAAGTCAATGGTTGTTGCTCAGTATACTGGTATCTCACTTCAAAAAGATAATAACGCATTCTTCCAGCCAAAAGATCCAGAAGGTGATGCAAATAATCCACTATATAATGATTCAACTGGTGCAACTAACCCACCAATCTATGCTGATCCTGATGCAGAGTATCGCCCAGAATGGAGACACTTCCACATTAAGGCATCAAATGGCGGCTTCATCCAGGTAGTTTCTGTTTTCGGTGTTGGCTATGCTGACCAGTTTATTGCTGAGTCTGGTGGAGACATGTCCATCACCAACTCCAACTCTAACTTCGGTCAGATCTCTCTACGTGCTAAGGGTTCTCAGTTTACCTCATTTACTCCTGCAGCAAATGGTAAGATTACTGCTGTTATTCCACCAAGAGGTATCTCTTCAACTGCACAATCTGTAGAGTTCTATGCAATTGATTATGTTACAACTTGGCAGAGAAATGGTCAAACTGACAAGAACTATAATTCCAACCTAGTTTCAACATTTACTTCAAACCAGAACAACTTCAGAATTTATCTTGATATTGGTGGTCTAAACTCTGAGAATGATATTCCAGAACTCGTAGTAGATTCATATGATTATGCTACTAATTCAACTGTCACAAAGAGATATCTAAACTTCGGTTCAAACCAAAATTATAACCTATTCAGAGATTATTATAGCACAACTGGTACAGTCTCTGCAGCAGATGCAAAGATTCAAACAACTGTAGAAACTGAAACTGGAGGAATCCAAGTTTATACTGCCAAGGTTGCTCTAGGAGGAACCACTTCATCAGAAACTTCAGGAAATAACTCTCAGCGTCAAGGTTACTTCTGGGATTCTACAGAAAACAGAGTTTACATTAAAGTTAATGCTGATGATGCTGCAACTGATACATTCCTAACAAACTTCATTTTTGCTACAACTCAGGAAGCTGTATTCACAACTACTGAAACTACAAATGCTGATGGTTCTATTTCAATCGTAACTGGAACCAGTAACATTACAGTTCTTCAATACTTTGATGGATTCCCATCAACTCTAGCAACATCTAAGTTCATTGATAATAGAACTTCAACTCCAAGTGATTTACTCTGGAGAGTAGAATATAGCATTCCAAAAGGTCTAACAACAATTCCTAAGCCACCTGAAAAGAGATTTATTGTCAAGGGTATTAGACCAGAAAACGGTGTAGATGGAATGCCATACACCGACTATCGTTTCATGATCTATGATGTAGAAGAAGTTACATCATGGGAGAAAAATGTAAGAGATGGTGTATATTATCTAACACTAATTCGTGCTGATATTAGCAAGTTTGTTGATAGTACTTCAAACACTCCAGCTACTATCACTAGAAGACCTCTAGGACTAGCTAACCCAACTACTGGAAGCTTCACCACTACCTATATTGAAGAAGTAAATAATTATGATAAGGACACTAGAGTAGCTTCTAACATCAACTATCTCTATCCTTCAATCAACGAAGAAGGTCCAGTTCATGATGTCAAGAAGATCTGGAACCCACCACAAACAGATTCCCGTGTATTAATCGAGCCAATTGGTGCTGGAAATAGAGTCAAAGATCTATCTGTACCTAATGCTGTCTATTACAGAAGCACTGGATCTGTAGGATCAACTGGGTCTCCTTCTCCATTCTCAGAAATTCCTTCAATGACTTCTATTACTGCAGAAGCAGTACATAGACTTGTTCAATCTCTAGATCTTCGTTATGCTTCTTCAACTGCTGCTTCTAACGAAAGAGTTGCAATTGCTCCAGTTCTAGCATGGGACGTAAGAAAAGGAGCAAATGGATATGCAACTGATGTAAATGTATATGGTGATGGTTCATATAGAATCGGTGCAAGTGGAACTATTGCATCTGTAACTAATGCAAACCTATATGGTATTGATGGAGAAGCTAACGATAGAAGAATTCCTGTCGTAGCCAAGAATACTACATTCAGTCTATCAACACTTCAAAATGCTGCTCCAACAGTTCCTCTTTACAGACCATCTATTCTCCGTGCATCTTCACATACTTGGGAATATGTCGGTCTAGGTTCTGGTAACTACTCAACTGGTTTCCCAAATCTACAGACAAGAGTTCTCAAGCCATACGAGCAGTTTATTGCACAGGGTTACGAGAATGCTGGTGGTTTCGTTGCTTCTACTGGTACTAACTCTAATGGAGACCAGTATGTTGGAAACCAAGTTATTCAGGCTGGTGGCACTTCAACAGTAACTCTAAACGTACCTAAAGTTCGTAAGTCTTCTGAATCTAACTATGTTGATATCACCAACATTGAGAACAGAATTTCTAACTCAGTTGTTAACGTAACTGCTGCATCAGGTAGAAGCTCTTCTTCTCAGTCTGCACTCAAAGCACTATCTAACTTCTTCAACACTGCTAAGCTTAGTGTTACTGACCGTGCTACAATTCAGAACCTCATTATTAATGATAGACTATTCATCTCTAACACGAGAATTAATAATGGTTCTAAGTTCCCAGAAGCAAATACTGAAGCATTTGGTTTCGTAAAAGCTGCAAGACCAGAGAAGACTGGTTTCATCTCAACCGACACCAACGACAGACTCTATGTTTCACCTAAATTCCTAGATGCTTGGAGAATCAAGAGACAGCTAGTTTCTGCTTCTAACATTACACTTGATAACAACAGAATTTATATTCAACCTCTAAGTAGAACACTTATTGATGGTCAGTCAACAACAAATCCAGTTGCACTTTCAACAACTTCAACAACATTTGTTGTAAAAGAATCTGCAGGTATTCCTTCATATGGTGCAGTAGACGTTGAAATGACCCTCAAGTATGTTGAGGATACAGATTACTATGTAACTGGTGGTGGTCTAAACGTATACTTCAATCCAAGAGTCAATGTTACTCTACATTATAGCCAGATTGACTATACTAATAACACAGTAACATTAAACAGCAATCAGAACTATATTGCAAGACAGACTTATCTAGAAAATATTCTAGGAACCACTGGTTTCAACACAATCATCAAGAATATCTCAACTCCAATTGATGAAGGTGCAACTGCAAGTGAAAAGGATATCAAGTTCCTACGTTCAAAGCTAACTCAAAATGTTTCTGTAGATGCTGTAGGAAATCCAACTCCATCTGCACCTGCAACCATTTACATCAATTCAACTGACTGGGCACTATTCCCTGATAGAGGTGCAGTAACTCTAAGAGAAAATCCAAGAAATGGAACTTTTAGATATTCAACCTATGTTTACTACAAGTCAGCAATTGCTGGTGAGCTAAAGCTTGTCAGAAAGGTTGCTAACGCTTCAGGCAATGATACTGGTCATACCTATACTTCAGCATATGATAATAATTATGCTGGTATTGATGACAAGAACGTATTCTTCTCTGGTTGTACAACCACAGTAACTGTTGCTGATAGATGGGCTAGAGAAGAGCCATTCATTCCTTCTGTAGATAGTATCTCTGAGGATATTGATCTAGAGTCTGCAACACTTTACACTCCACCAGAAAAAGTTGTATCATATACTGGTGATATTGATGAGACTTTCATTGCAAACAGCTTACCAAACCCATTCTCTGCAAAGGCTCTAGGTGTTAACCTACAGAACAGACAAGCAGTTAAGAAGTTTGCTCCACTTTCATACCTATCTCAGGTTCAGAAATGGTGTGAAACATCTGGTTTCACCGTAAACGATAACATTGAACTTCTAATGAAGCCAGGTTATTATAAACTAGATGGTTCAAACTTCCCATGTAATATCACCATCAATGGTTCTGGTCTCAAAAAGAGTGACGTATTTGCAGGTAAAGAACAAACTGGTACTTCAGAAGGTAGAGTAGGTGGTTATCTAGAAGATTCAGTCAAGAGAGGAGATAGTATTTACTTCTATCGTGCTCCAAGTTTTGGCGATCAATATGGTCAAAATACAGACAGACTATATGTAAGTGTTGGCGGAGGAATTACTTCTAAGGGTGGTCTAAATCTATCTAATGTTCAGTTCTTAGGTCTAAATGAAGCTATCACCAAGAATGAAATTCTTGATGAACTTTATACAGATGATTCTAAACTAGTAGAGGCAAGAAGGGCTGTTAGAAAGGCATACTATGTCAAGAATTTTATTAAGTCAAATTACGATACTTTAACTGCAGATGGAATTGCTGGTGCATTAACTCTAACTGGAAACACTACTGCAACTACAGGCCAAGCAACAATTAGCTATTACATCAATAGTACTAGCATCATGAATTCCGCATTCGGAACTTCAAGCTATGGCGAATTAAACACTGCGAACAAGACCACCGCAAGGTACATGGTCATTACATTGAATGCATCAAGCTTCACCAGCACATCAGGTAATCCATCTCCTTCACAGAGATTTATCTGGGCTAGAAGATATATCATTCCTGGAACTACTCTATATTGGCTACCATCAGGAACTGGCACTGTAAGCGCATCTACCAGAAGTACAAAAGTAGTTGCTGTAAGATACACCAATCCATCATCTTCAACTGATACTACAACTTGGGCATCAAGTGGAGAGAAGATTGAGATTCTAGTAGCACTATACCAAACTGGCTCTGGAAATAACGGAAATCTTGGTTCATATACAAATGCTACTGAGGATCTTGACATCAATAATGGCGTAGGAGCATATACTGATGGAAACAATGCTAAACTAGTCTTCAGCAATGATGATAATGCTGAGTTTGCAACTCTAACATATAATTGGGCTATAAACAACAGAAAGTCATTCCTACCAAAAGGATTCTCATATAATGGTGGTTATCAGCCAGCTATCATCAAGACTACTTCTGGAGTGGCAGCAGCAGCTCAAAAGAATATTGTATTAACTGAAGATATTACTGATCTACAAGTTGGAGATATTGTATTTGGAACAAATATTCCAACTGGTGCAATTATTGATGCAATTAACACATCAACTAAGACTATTACAATTAGTGACAACATTCTAACTGGTGGAGTAAGCAGTGGTGCTAAACTATCATTCACTCAGCTAGATAACTTTGGAAATGAGATCACTAAGTATGACAGACCAGAAATCTTCGGTATTACTGGTGGATTTGAGGCTGGAAGAATCAACCTTGTAATTGATCTAAATCCAAGTTTTGAAATTGATTCAAGCATTCGTCCATATCCATCAAGAAACTTCTCTGCTTATGTTGCAATTTTAGTACAACTTAAGGATAGATTTATTTCATCTCCTGCTGCTGCAGCTCTAGAAGATGGTGCAGTAACAATTCCTTACAAGTATAGAGGTTTCCGTAGAATTACTGGTTTCGTTTCTGATAGATTCGTTCTACTAGAAGTTGATCCAAGTTCTATCGGAGGAAGCAGTGATCCATTAAATCCAGCTTCAACCTCTGCACCATATATTGACAATGCTGGTATTGATTCATCACTACTTTCTGAATTTGCTTCATATACTCCACTTACAATCGCAGGTGGTGGCGGTAAGGGTACTGGATTTACTGCAAGCAACATTACTGCAACCAATGTTACTACTGCAGCAGCACTTAAGAGCCTACTAGATGCCGCAATCACCAATGGTGGTTTAAACTACAACGGGTTTGCCACTGTAGTTCTAACACCAACATCTGGTTCTGGATCTGGAGCTTCATTCTCTGTAAATCGTAATGCTTCTGGCACAATTACATCATTTAATGTTGGTGGAGATACTATTTCATATAATGGAACCTTTACAATCTCAATAACTGATAGAAAAGGTTACATTAACGTAAATGGTAACACTGTAAATCTACTTTCAACAACACTTGACGGAGATCAATTTATTGCAGTTGCTAAGGAAAACCTTCTAACTGGAATCGACAACGCATCACCTTATCTCAGAACTGGAACCACCAATACGACAGCATTTGGTAAGAATATTTACGTTTCCTGGCCATATGCATATAGAGCACTCAGAAAGAGATTTATTTCTGCATCACTACCAAACATTGGTAACTTCTGTTCTCCAATTATTAACGTAGATGCAATTCCTGGTTCTAACGTACCTCTAAATCTAACTGGAGTTACTATTGGTGCTCAATCTCCATCTGATGAATCTGCTAATAGATTTGGTGGTGGATATGCTGGTGGTGTAATTCGTTCCAGAGGTGCAAGACTAACTCTAGCTGGTACAAGATTTAGAGGAAATCTATCCCTAGATTGGACTGGACTACTTTGCAATGGTCCTGTGAGAAATGCTGGTTCATTTACATATGGTCACTCTGTAGAACTTCTACAGATGGAAGATCAAAATGAATTTGCCAGAGTTGGTGGAGTTAATCCTGCAATTCTAATTGGTACTTCTAAGGATGACGAAGATTTCAGAAGAATTACTGAATTTAGACCAGACGTTAATCTCTATCTAGAACCTTCTAAGGATCCATATGGAAACCTTTGTGATGGAGACGGAAGAACATTCCCAATGTCTACTTATCAGGCGATCAGAAGATTCAACCAATCAGGTTCTACATTAACTGCATGGGATGGAACTACAATTACTTCAGGTGGTTTACTCAGTAAGATTACTCTATCTGAAAGATATATTGCTCCTTATGCATTATATTATGACAACAGCTCCACCAGCAGCCCAACAGAAGGAAGCCCTCTAGCAACAACTAGCGGAAACAATGCTTCTGCAATCAGACTGAGATGGAATAATTCATCAACTACAAATTCAACTGGCAACTCTGTTGGTGGTTCACTTGCAGGTAATCAATTATCATTCCTATATCCTGCAAACAAAGATGGTGCGGATCTAGTTGGCAATATCTTCCTTGGTGCATTTGCTACTAAGATTGTAAAATCAACTAATATTGAAACTGCATATGCTACTGTAACTAAGGTAGAACTTCCACTACAAAGATATAATGTAGATGGATCTGCTAACTCAGGTGGCACATATAGAATGGCACTCGTCAGATACTCTGGAAGCATTCCAGTGGCTGCTGATAACGGGAATTCAATTCAGATTCAGACAACTTATCTAACTTCCAGAAGATACAAGTATGTAAGTACTGCAACTTCTAGATATGCTAAGGTGAATGTTTCTGGTAGATCTGAGCTAAATCTAGCAGCAACTGGAACTACCTATGCTGTACATGCTGATATTAAGATTGCAATTACTGGAACTCTAACAGCAAATATTACTAGACAAAATGTTTACTATCTAGTAAACAGCAGATCTGGTTCTACTGCTGGACAAGTTAGAATGTCCACTAACTCATCTGGTCAGCTAACTTCATTTGATATTCTTGATTTTGGCTCTGGTCACTTAGAGACTGATACATTCTCAATTCAAACCGCAGCTTCTGGTGGTTCAGTAGTAACAGCTGGTATCACTCTAACTGCAGTTAGAAACCTATCAGATGATATCAAGATCTTTAAGGCAGGCGAATATTTCGGTGTTCTCCCACAAAATTGCTTTGTTCTCAACAGCATCAATAACCCAAGCATCTCTAACTTGAAGAAGGAGCTTCAAAAGGCTAAGTTAATCTTCAGACCTGGAAGCTACATCAAGCAAGGTAATACTTATTACAAGATTGCTAAGGATGATACTACCAATGGAACAGTAGTTGGTCAATTTGGTAACAAGCCATACATCGGTGTATATCGTTACATCAATGAAAACAATGTTTCTGACATTCGTGCAAACATTGTAATCATGCTTGAGGATCAAGAATATACTCCAACATGGGAAGGAAATACCAGATTTGATATTGTTGATGCAGACAACATTCTAGATTACTGGCCACAGAGCGGCAGAATCACAATTGGTAATCTTGAGACTTGTGACTTTGAGAAGGCTGGAGATCCAACTTCAAACACTGGTTATCAGCTAAGACTAACCAGAAGCATGACTAAGTACTATCCACATTATATTCGTGACTGGGAAGGTCTTGATCCTAACGATTCTCTATCTGAAGTTGTTACTGTCGAATCCTTCATTCCAACTGAGATTCGTCTTGCAGACCCTGTAGATGTAACTTGCTTCGGATTCAAGAGAATTCAACCTTCTGCAAGTGCAATGCCAACTTCAGAAGCACCAACATTCGTCGCACCAACTGGATACATTGATAATAAAGTTGCTAGAATTTCAATTCCTTCAAGCAATGTTAATGCAGACTTTGAGAAACTTTCAGTTGGTCAAATTGTAACAATTCCTTACAAGAACCTACAAACCTACGGAAGCTGGGAAGATGCAACTTTAACTGTAACTGCAGCAAGAGGCGAAGCTGGCTCAAACACTTCATCAAACCGTGCTGGAGACCTCAGAATTTCTGCAACCTTTACTAAGGCTGGAACTTCTGCACAATATTATGTTTACTACAACTATCCATTCCAGATTTTCGGTGGTACCAATACTGATTCAAGCATCTTCAATAGTGTAAACCCAGCAACTGGTGCTAAGATGTATTCATCTCCTGGTGGATACACTGGACTTGCAGGCAATGGTTTCTACACTGGTGCTGCTGGTGTAAGACTATACAATTATTTCTGGACACAGTTGAATGCAGATATTACTGGTGGATCTAGTACCACAATTCCAATTAAAGCTGGTTATGACACTACTTCAATTGCAACTGCTGGTCAATTCACTGGCTCTATTAATTCTAGTGGTGTTCTAACAGTAACTGCAGTTGCAGATGGTGGTCTTTATAGAGGTCAAACAATTCGTGTAACATCTACATCTGGTACAGTAATTGCTTACCTATCGGGTGTTGCTGGAGATAACCCAATTGATGGAGTTGTGTTAACTGGCAGGGGTGGCGTTGGAACTTACAGAGTTACATTTGTAGGAACAGCTCAAGCTTACACTTCACAAACCCTATATGGTACAAATACTACTGGAGGAAATGATTACCTAGTATATGCAGATAATAACTGTTGCTGGACTAGAGTATTTACTAAGAAGTCTGTAGATTCAAATGGAGTAACTACACTTACATTAAATGCTCCAATTGCTAACAGTGCTAGTGCAAATAGCTGGGCTCTCATTCACACTTACAACTACTTTGATAATAATGTAACTTTAACTCTTGATAAGGCTTTACTTGGAGATCTATCTGCAGGAACTCAATTCAAGATTTCACCTTCTATTAATATTCAAGATGGTTCCTATGGTGCATACGGTCCAAGAGAAGAGAATTCATTCCTGTTTAAGTCAAGAATTATTGACATCAAGAAAGAAACTTCTTCTGTTGATCTCTACCTTGCAGATGATTATCCAGAGAACTGGGCTGATACACATGTAAGGCATTATGGATTCATGTTCATCAACCATGGTGGCTGGACATATCCTAAGACTGGTGGTTCTTCATTCCGTGTAAATAACGTATCTCTTGGTGGTACTACTACAACTATTAACCTACCAAATAGAAGTGGTAGAATTCAGCCTGGCGATAATTTAACTTATCAGTGGGAAGATGAACTTGCTGTACTAGCATCTGGAACTGGAACCATTACATGTGCCACAAATAGCACAACTGTGACTGGTGTTGGAACTTCATTCTTGACTCAAATTTATCCTGGGTATAAGTTATACAACTCATCAGATGCTTTGGTTGGTACAGTTTCATCAGTTTCAAGTGATACTTCATTAAATCTAACAACTGCGGCTCAAGTTGCAGTCAGTGCAGCAGCATTCAAGTACACTTCAACTGGTGGAGTATTCACACACAGCTCCAAGATCACTGCAGTTGGTGCAGTAGATGGTAATGGTTATGCACAAGTAACTCTTGATAATTCTGTAAACCATATTCTATACAGTGCGTATGGTAATAAAAAGAATTGGTTAAGTATTGATGATGTATTTGTATCACATAGAACTGGAAACTTTGCTAATGATGGTCCAGTTGCAGATAAGTTTATCTTCTCTGATAGTGGTCTAAAACTAACCTTCGGTGACTACAATATTTGGTATGAAAATTATAACAACTACATTTCATCTCCTGATGGAATTACTGGAAGACAAGGTTGGGTTGGAAACTTCGGTATCTCCAACGTCGGTAAGCTAGTAACTGGTATTCAGTTTAATGGTGCATCTGCAGTTCAGTGGGGCAGACAATATAATGGTTCATTGTGGCTAGCTGCTGTTCCATTCCATGCAAGATGGCAGAGTGCTGGGTACTCACCATATATGGCACAGATTGAGTCTTCATCTTCTGTCGAATCAATCTTTGCACCAGAAACTTCAACTGTATATGATAACTCTGGAAGATATCCATTCCAGGCAATTAACCATAGCTGGCTAGGTTATGGTAGCGTATATGGTGGAACTAACACTGGTACGTATCTATCTAGAGGTGGTGAAACCTATGATACTAAGCAGTATCGCTGGTCTAGAAATTCTACAACTCTAGTTTATTCACTACAAGATGCTTCAATCAGTGGCACTGGTGTAGTAACTGGAGGAACTAACTCCAGAATCGCTGAACAGCTAGTTGTTGATAACGTAATTCACTATAAGCCTACTCTAGATATTTCATCATGTACTACAAGTGCTACTGTATCAATCACAACTACTACAAGTTCCAATACAATTACTGCTGACCTAAGAGGTGTAGTTGTACCTGGAGATGCAATCTACTCTGCTGCAACTCCATCACAAGCAACATATATTGGAACTGTAGTTTCAGTAACTGATACCACTACAACACTTGCAAGAAACGCAGCAGTAGCTACATCTGCAAACACTAACTGGTCAATTATTTCCCCAAGAATCAAGAAAGCCGGTGCATCTAACTCACCAAATACTTCACTTGTATTCTCTGGCGGTGGTATTACTAGTGGTCTTACTGATGTTAATGCTGCTGGAACTCCTGGTTATAACGTTATTGCGAATACCAGAGCTGGATTTGATAGATACAACTTCAGATTCAATATTCTCAGAAGAAACTACAACCAGACTCCACTGCTAAATACTTACGATCAGATTCTACCTTGTGACGGAGTTGCAAACGCAGCCAACGTAGTCAGACCACGTATGGGAGATCTTTCCAAGTATCGCCCAGCAATCTTTAACCTAGATGTTACAAGATTGAATCCTAAGACACACGTTGAAAGCTCTATCTCTGTTGTTGGTAGACAATGTAATATTTAATTCACTGGAGACTGAATATGTCATTTTTCCTGACTGAAGAACAAGAATATGAATTGAACCAATTTATTGACGAACAAAACAGGAAGGTGTGCGAGGAGCAGCTAAGCTCCGACACCCTTCCTGAAGAACTCAAAGAAATTATTCGTAAGACTGTAGAAGCTGGAAGTCCTATTCCTGCATTTGATCCTCAAGTTGGCTACTATTCTATTTCATTTACACCTACAAGTGAAGGAAATAGAATTTATGTACATCATCATCTGGCAGATGTTTCATATCCAATTTATGATCCCCTTCAACTGAACGCTATTGAAGATTCTGCTGAAGAAACTCTTGAGGTATCACAGGTAGAAGTAATTGATGAAAATCAAGAATTTCCGCCCCCACCACCAGATCCAAATATGATTGATCCAAGTACATTTGGCAACACCGCACCACAAATTAATTTGGAAGAAATTGAAAGTGTATTTGGACCTCCACCACAAGAAGTTTTAGATGCATTTGCGCCACCACAACTAGAAAGTAAATAAATAGAAGAGGGATACATATCCCTCTTTTTCATAGGTATATACCTAATTGGAGAATTGACCTAAATGGCAACAACTATTAAACTTAAGTACAGTGCAGTACCTGGACAGGCTCCCTCGTTAGCTAATCTTTCTCTACGAGAATTAGCAATCAATACTGCAGATGCTAAACTATATGTTAGACAAGGTACTGGTATTGGTACAGATAGCATTATTGATTTACACCAAAGAGCTGTTGATGAAGCAACAGCAAATGCTCTTGCATTAGCCATTGCGTTAGGATAATCCCATGGCTAATACATTTAAGAGCTATACTAGCGCCTCTATAGGAACATCAACTGTTGATGTATACACTGTTCCTTCAAGTACTACTGCAGTTGTAATCGGGTGCAACTTGTCAAATCGTACTGGAGACCAAGTAAACGGCAATGTGATTGTTAATAAAGCAACAGGGGATGATGTATATTTGATTCGTAATATTCCAATTCCAAATGGTTCTGCATTTGAATTTAATGCAGGCAACAAAATTATTTTAGTTGCTGGAGATAAAATTCAAGTTTCTTCTGATGTTGCATCAAGTATAGATGCAATTGTAAGTGTTCTAGAACAAACTTGAGGAGAATAACCGATGGCATATAATGGCATTTCTCCAGCATCATACACAAGTAATCTAACTAATGTTCAACTGATTGATGACATTAGTGGTTCTTTTAATGGGTCAACAACCACATTTGCATTAACTAGTAACTCTACTCCATTTTATTCTGTATCTGCAAGGTCTCTGTTTGTTGTACTTGGTGGTATTGTTCAGAAACCACTGGTAGATTATACCACAAATGGGTCTAGTATTACATTTACAATTGCACCCGTAAGTGGATTAACTTTTGCTGCAAGAAATATTTACGGTTTAAATTTTTTAAATAAACCAAATGATGCTTCTGTTGTTCCTGCTAGTTTAAGTGCTGGGGGACCAACCTGGACTAGTTCTGGAAATCTAACAGTTTCTGGAGATCTTAATGTTGTTGGAAGTTTCAACTCAGGTACTCAGGGTTTATTCTGGCAAGATAATGAACCTGCAAATTTTGGTAACAGCAATGATTTAAAAATTTACCATAATGCAACAGATAATTATTTCGATTCTATAACTACTGGACAAAAAATATTTTTTAGAACATCTAGTTCTACATCTTTAGATACTAATGCACTAACAATTTTAGCAGATGGCAAGATTGGAATTGGTATCACAAATCCATTAGATAATTTAGTTGTTACATCTGATAATTATAGAGGAATTACACTAAGAACTGCAACAACTGAAAACAGACCAACAATATCTTTTGTAAATACAGGAAGTAATACTGCTTGTTATATCCAAGGTAATTCAAATTCAATAGCTTTTGGAACATTTAATACAGATTATGGTGGACATTCAGAAAAAATTGTTATAAGTTCATCTGGAAATGTCGGCATCGGTACAACAAATCCAAGTGATAAATTACATGTTGAAGGTACATTAAGAGTAACTGGCACTGATAGTAGATTTACTGGTGCTTGGACTAATTTTGGTAGCGGAACAATTAGTAATAACACCGTAAGAATTAACGGAAATCAAATCCAATTTTTGTATAGTATCGCTAATACTATTGATGCTACTACAAATTTAAATTTTAGAAGTTTAACAAGCCCATACCAAAGCATTGCATTTTTTGATGCAATTAATATGCGTGTCGGTATCGGCAGTACAAATCCAACTGATAAATTTGTAATTGTTTCTTCTGGTAATCAAAATTATGAAGCAAGAATCGGTGGAAGTTATATGGTTTTAGCCAATAACTCTACCAGTGCGGGTGATGTCACTCAACCTTCATATACAATCCAACAGAATTATCCATATGCCAGTTTTAGTTTAGGATATGAACTTGGGTCATTTGTATATGCTGATAATGCTTTTAGTAGAAAGGCATCAGTTGGATTTTTTAAAGATACTGGAACAGGGACAGGAATTTATTTAAGTCCTACTGGATTTGCTAATCTTACTTTTGCTGGAAATACTGGACTTGTCGTTAGGAGTAGTGGAAATATTGGTATCGGCACCACAAATCCAACCGATAAATTGGACGTAGCTGGTAATGTAATTCCAAACATAGATGCAACTTATAATCTAGGTTCAACTACAAAACGCTGGGCAAACATCTACTCTGCTGACCTTCAACTATCCAATGAAGGTTCTCAGAATGATGTTGATGGTACTTGGGGTCAATATACTATTCAAGAAGGTGAGAATGACTTGTTCCTTCTAAATAGAAGAAATGGTAAAAAGTATAAATTTGTTCTTCAAGAGGTAAACTAAGATATGGCAATTTACGGTTCGCTTGGAGAAGTTAATGTAGGTGCATTAAGTGCAACTATAAATGATAATGCTGTTGATGTTTTTGTCTATGACACTCGCAAAGACTCTGATAGTGGTCAGTGGAGAAAGAGAACTCAACACACTTCTTGGTATAATGAAACACTAAACACTGCAACCCGTGGAAGTCGTAGAGATTTTCCTGCGGTTGCTGTGATTGTTGCATCAACATCACCCAATAGAGTAACAATTTATGATGCTGACGATCCTGATATGCCAATGTGGATGGTGTTTACAGCAAATGTAAATCAATTTGGAGCAATATTTAATAATCGTTCAGTTGTATCTATTTTGGCGGCCAACGGTAGTATTATTTGGGCGGATAGTTTAGATAGTGTTGTGGATGTTTCTTTTATAAAAGATAATTATACTTCAACTGCAGCTAGTGGTAGTTGGGATTCTTTAAGAAATATAATTGATAGAAATCCTACAGATACAAATAATTTATGGACAAGATATAATCCAACTAGGGCTGTTGTATCCTATCCTTTAAATGATTTGGCGATAACTGTATTGCCAAATGCACCGATTGATAGCGCTACTGGATTACCTATTCCTACGATTGCTGTTGCTACTAAGGGTGGAATCAGTATAATCACAGATTCTGGAACCGTATATAACCTTACCCCAGAAAGTGACCCTG
>JACCDP010580099.1_pt1 | contig 53048 bp, 70 predicted proteins | sample 7445841 | NCBI WGS metagenome assembly JACCDP01 (sample SAMN15323441, study PRJNA562643) | freshwater metagenome | isolation source: river surface water | place: USA:Blue River Watershed | collected 2017-08-17 | reverse complement strand
CGGGTTGTATGTACCGTAGGCCCAGTTGATTGCGCCGGGTACTTTCCAGCGGGTATCACCCGTTGCGTTACCTGCGATCTTTCGTACAGCGCGAACTAACTCATAGTCATGAACCCGCCCATAGTTGGGACCGGTTGCGGCCATGAGCTTGCTTGTCTGCTGGTTGAAGTAGAACTTGATGTTCTCATCGCGGAAGTTGGTCAGGCCATACTGTAGGTTGATCGCGGCGATCTTTGTAGGAAGTTTCCGCAGATAGCTTGCGGGTGCGCCGGTCAAGCTAGAGATCTGACCGAACGCCCAGTGCGAAGGCTCTAGCGTGTTGCCGTCAGGCAAGGATAGGCCGAGATAGTTCTCATCATCCTTATCAAGCTGGACTTGAATCCGGCTGGTGTCTTCGATCGATGTGTATGCGTTCTCAGAACGGGCGCGAACTGAATCCTCCAGATCTGACAAAGACAGGAAGCGCTCATCTGCTGAGCGGCTCCACCAGTTCATCGATACTGAGAGGTCGCGAGTACCTTTCATGACATCGGTTTTGTATGCAGTGGTAACTGCGTTGCTGTGTGTTTCTTGAATTGCGTCCATTAACATTTTTAACTCCTGTGTTGAAAAAGAAATGCCCCCGAAGGGGCGGTTGATTACTCGACTTTGGCTGGCTCCTCAGCCACCTTCTCTCGCTTAGACATCTCGGCTCTCTTATCGGATAGCTCGATGGTCGGGATGCGTTGCTCTGTGATGTGGAAGTAAGAGCCCTTACCATCCCAGTCGCGGTTAACCCGAGGGTACTTGTTGATCATCTCAACAAACTTCCCCATCTCTGCCACGGGAACTTCGAAGGTCGAGTCCCAGCCAATTGAAATCATTGCGTACATACATGCTCCTTGTTAAAACGAGATGGTCGCAGTGCAACCGTTGCTAGACAATGCTTCGAGAATTGCATCGCCGCTGATGTTTTCTCCGGCGATTTCACCGATCTCATCGGCGTAGTCCCTGATGTCAAAGTGATCTGAGATGTCAAAGTTATGCGACATCCAGTTATTCATCTCATCGCTAAACGAGTCGCTGAAGTTTTCTTTCATCCAGACTTCAACTTGTTCGCCGATGCTGTCAGAAGGAAGGTTTTCCTTAATTGCATCGGTGATCATGGCATGCACCTTCGTGCTGACGATGGATTCGATGTGTTGCTCAAGTGCTTGAGCGATGATGCCCACAAGATTAGGGGCTTGAAACTTGTCGATGTGTACGACATTCTGAGTTGCTTCCATTTAGTGACTCCTGATTACAAAGTTAGAGTGAATTGATTTGATTGCCTTGCCTTTGGCTACTAGGCCAACGACTCGCTCTCTCGGATCAAGAAAGCGCAGATCATCCTGATCTCCATCGATTACTGGAAGATTCATGTACTGATCTGGCAAGCGATCGAACACGACAGAGATGTTCATGCCCCTCTTGAGGGCCTTCACAATGTCTTGCTCATTGGCTTCTGATCTGCTGTATGTGAGGTGATAGTTCTTCGGAATCTTTTTGCGCCCGATCAGTTTGGTGTAGTCATACCACTGCACACTCGGGAACATCTCGAAAATGTTCTTGTGATCGCCGACTCGAATAGATTCCCAAGGGATATCTGATGTACCGTTTAGCCGGAAGGCTGGCTTCATGCCTTTCTTCTTGGCGTATGCGATGCATCTCTTTACTTCACGCACCAGTTGCTCCATGAATCCGGAGCGGTCTTCGAAGAACCATTTGGTTTTTCGTATGCGAGCTTGTTGAACCGAGTTCATTTGCCCACGACCGGCGGTATAGAGGCAGAGCGCTGTGCAATCTTTGGATCTGCCGCCGCACACCTCATAGCCACTCAAGTTGGCTGGTGCAAGGTAGAGAATCCATGTGATCCAACCACGCCTCTCACCCTTCGGTGTCTTGGCGTTACTTCGCGTAAGTAACGAGCGCGTCATGTTTCAGCACCTCCTGAATTAGATCGACCGATCGTTCGCTGTTGCCGCCGATGTGCCAGACCTCCATGTCTTGCACATCAAGGCCGGTAGGTCCGTTGTAGGACTTGCCGTTCTTCCAGTTGTAGATCGTGGCGACTGTCCCGTCTTGAAACTTGATGTCCCACTCGGCATCGACCTTGTACTGATCGCCATCGTGCGGTTGTCCGAAGAAGTCCTTGAGTACACTGAACGGGGTTTCTATGTAGCCCTGTAGCCAAGTGGTCTCAAAGGGTATGTCTGTGGTGTTGTGCGTTGCGTATTTCATTTGATCTCCTGTTTGTTTGCGTGATCGATTGAGTTGAATAATTCGAGGGCGATGTCTTCTGGTATCAGAGACAGATCGAACATCGAGGCAAGACTGAGGCTGATTTGCAGTAGCCGTTCTTTGTCGATGGTTGCGTCAAGGATTTCGTACTCGACATGGGTTTGCCATTCATCTTTTGGGTGTCCTTCCATTAGTTGTTCTCCAGAAAAAAGAAAGAGGCGCGGCCTCAAGCGAAGCGCCGCGCCTCCGTAGAAATATTGAGTCGTGATTAGTTGGTCGTTACATTGAGTGATTCGGCAACCATCTGCCCATCAATCTGTTTGATCCAACCGTGTCCAACCCACTTTCTGTTGATCTTCTGAAGTTCAATCCAGTTTTCGCCCCAAAGAATTTCCAACGCATCGACACCGTTATCGGCCATGTGTCTGGCGATACCCATTACTTGGGGGAAGCTGGGCTTGCGCCCGTGAAATTCGTAGTGATGTTTCATGTTGTTGCTACCTCCCAGTTGCGTTCAGCATCTCTTTGGATGCGGTCATAAACTTTCTTCATGAACTGCGTGTAAGAGAGATTCCCGACATTGGTTGTTAGTCCGATGTGGCGATGAATGTCTTTTGTTGAAAAGTAATCCGGCTCACCGGCTGACTTGTAAGCGAATGGCCCGAAGCACATCTCATAAATGTGCATGCGAGTGTAGAAGTCGAACCAGTTTTGCTTGGTGATCTTGGATAGACCAAGAACCATTGAGAGATGAATGATTGTGTGAGTCTTGGTATTGAGTCGATACCCATCCTCATCCTTCTCCCAAAGACTTTCAAAGTCTTCGCAATCTTTGATGTTGAAGTTAAGCGGCATGATCAGATCACCGCCCTTTCCAAACGCCATCCGTCTCCTTGGAAACGAACATCGTCCTTGATGGTTTCGATGCTGACCTTGGGCGAGATGCTGTCGCCTTCGCGTGAAGTGCCCAGCACGAGCGCCTTACCGGCGAGCGGTTGCGGGTAGCCTTGTATGAAGAAGAAGTGTTGGTTCTCCTTGAACAAACCTTCATCGTCTACAAACAAGCTGTCGCCGTGTTTGTTGATGGTGACAACATCAAATGTGTCAGCGTCTATGTATTGATAGATCTGACGATAGTCGCCGCTGTAATCTACTTCGTAGACTTGGCGATTGATGGGGTCAATGACATAAGCTTTCATTGCATACTCCTTGAGTTAAAGAAAAAAAAGAGGCGGGGGGCCTCGCAAGAGGCGCACCCCGCCGGAGAAGAAGAGTTCTTCAGGTCAGTTCTTCGGTGTCTCTGCTCGGCGCAACAGTTCAAGCGCTCGGTCACGCTCCTCAGACAACTCCTTCATCACCTCAATGACCGCTTGCTCGTGCTTGAGCAAGATGGCGCGGATCATCTCCATCGGCGTTTCAATCATGGCGACAGCGGCGGCTTTGACTTTCTCATCGTCTGTCTTTGCCTTGGCGACGGCTTCTGCGTGTAGTTTGCTTAATGGTTTCATGATGCATACCCATCCGTAATAACTTTGTTCTTCGCCTCTTCCAGCGCACCGATCAGGGTGAGCCGGTCTGGCACAGTGGACACTTTGATCTTGAACTGGCCCCGGTCTTTCCAAAAGCACAGCACGATCACGCTGTCTGGTAGCTCGTCCGCAGCCTCGTTCAGCACCGCCTTGGCCTGCACCTTGTGGTGGTCAGGGATGGTCAGGGTTTTGAGTTTGCTCATGTACTACCTCTCTAAGAGAATGTGCCAAGGCCCGTGAGAATGACGAACGCCATCCAGATCAGGCATCCCACTGTGGCAATTGCTTTCATGGCTGAGCCTTTCTGGATGACATGTCTTTCATCCATTCGAGAAGTGCATCTCTGGCTTCGCGCCGGTCCATGTCAAAGGCCTCTTCTAGGTACGCGCCAGCGCCGAACATGTTGATTGCGCCGCTGTCTCGAAGCTGGATAAGGTAATCGTGGATCTCTTCTTTGGTTGGTTTCATTTCGTTTCTCCTTAGTTGGGTCGCCATACAAACAGGTCGAGGCCAAGAACAATGAGCCCAGACAGGTAAATCAAGATGGTGAGTGTTCGGTACATGTTGTCTCCGTGGAAGTATTGAGTCGTGATTGGTGGGCTGAAATACCAAAGGGGCTGGTTAGGCCCCTTCGGTATCACCACCAACTGTCGTAGTAGATGGCCTTGCCATCTGCGATGGCTTGTTCAGCCTTATCTAGGAACTTGTGCAGTTCCTCGATGTCGGCTGGATCGACATCCTGTCTGCCCCAGAAGAAACCATCTGCTGGCTTGAGTTCTGGGATCTCCCACCTCAGTCGGCGAAGATCTTCTGGCATGAGGCGTAGCGTATTGCAGTTGAAGTCGGGATCAGTCCCTCCCTTTTCTGTGTACAACTCCGCCATCCAACCATGCAAGGCGTTGAACTTTCGCCAGTAATAGAAGTCTGGGTCAAAGAACCCAGATTCTTTGGCGGACTTGTCTGCTTTGCGTAGCTTGTCCCAGTAGTTGGATTTACCAGAATCATCCAGCTTGCTAAGCTCCTGATCGGTTAGATCCAAGAACCCAACTGCGCGACGAGCTTTCTTGTGGACGGGGAAGTCACACTGCCAGTCGTCATCGGCTAGCTTGGCATCCAGTGAGTAGGCGTACATGTCTAAACCCATGTTGTTCTCCTATAACTTGAGATAACTTCTGATAAACCATCAGAACGGGATGTCGTCGAACTCGCGCTGATCTTGAGGCGTGTACTGCGGATAGACCAGTTGCACATGCCAGCCTTTGATCTTGGCTGTGTGTTCCCAAGCTCTGAGTTCGTCAGCCATGATGATGTTGTTGTCCATCAGGCTACGGTTCTTTGCCATGACTTCTTTGAGTTGATCTCGCATGATCTTGTTTGTATCTGCGAGAAACTGCACATAGCTGGGATTGGTATTGATCATTGACATGAAAATCTCCGTGGGAATATTGAGTCGTGATTGAAGGACTGGAGAGAGGTGTTGCCACCTCCCCCCTCACCGCTTAGAACGGAGCGGTTTCCGCCGGAGCCTCGACTGGTTTAACAGCCGATCCGTTGGTACGCTTCATCAGGCGCTCGCGTACACGAGACTCCAAGACACGCAGTGCCTCGGTGGTCTCGGCTTCGCCTGTGGCTTGATCCAAGAGAGCAACAGCCTCGGCGAGGTAGATGGCAGTGCTGACCTCACGGATGTTTCCGCCGGGAAGATCACGACCACCCAAGCCAGACAGGCGAGCCTTCTGCTTAGGAGTTGCCGGGACGCTGTTGATCTCAGCCAACTTGGCATCGATCATGCGGGAGCATTCGCCGGAAGTTGCGGCGGGGACAAGGCCAAGCTTCTCCATCAGGGAGATTTGATTGGCGCTGGGACGAACATTGACAGAAGTAGACATAGCAGTCTCCTTAAAGATGAGGCTTAGCCTCGGGTTGAAAGAAAAAAAAAGAGGGTTCCCCCTCAGCGAAGCGGGGGGAACACTCCTCAACGAGACAGTTGTGGGTACTCTTTAGCCAGCATCTGAGTAGCTACCCAGATCAGCCAAAGGCTAGAAAGAGGCCCATGCGATTGACGGGCACGGTGGTAGGTGTAAGCCTTACCCCAGATGGCAACATCGCTCTTAGCGTCCCAAATCGAGTAGTGAGATTTGTACATTTCTGGCTCCTAGTCAGTTACAAAAGTTGTTGAAGAATCAAACACTTGTGAGTGCGGTTACAGACCAATGCACACGCAGGTGTCTTCGTTTAAAAAAAAGAGGGGTTGTCCCCTCGACAGAGGGGGACAACACCCATAACACCCATTAAAGAAGAGACAGTTGCGTACAACAGACGCACACAGTGGGGCTAAGTTGTTGATGTATATGAAGGTGTGACGGACTACCAATCAGTTGGCTTGGTTCTATGTGTAGCTAAAGGCGACTGTATGTGTAGCTATACCCACCCACTACGGGACCAACGGTGTAGTTGCTACGGGTACTGAGCCTCCCCAGCTATATCACCTTCACGCACGATCTCTTACTTTGGAGTTGTTATGGACCCAATCACAACGGCTCTAGCGGCCTTTGCGGCTGTACAGCAGACTGTTAAGGTCATCAAGACGGCCTCGAAGACGGTAGATGATGTGGCCTCTCTAGGGCCTTTAATCGGGAAGTACTTCGGTCACAAGGCTGAGACCACCAAGGCGTTGGCTCAGGCTAAGAAGGCTGGTGGATCGAACCTGCAACAGGCTATTGAGATTGAGATGGCCTTGCTGTCTCAGAAGAAGTTTGAGGATGAGTTGCAGATGATCTTCATGACGACCGGGCACATAGATGTCTGGAATAAGATCATGGCCCGTGTGGCTGACAGCAACAAAGCGGAGATCGAGGAAGCCCGTAAGCAGAAGGCGGCTCAAAGAGCTAGGGCTAGGCAGATGCAGGAGATAGTTGAGATTGCGATCGGGGTACTGGTCTTTGTGGCCTTGATCCCACCGGTCATCTGGATAGTGGTAAAGATTCTTAGTGCTTAGTGTGCGGGACCAACGAGTTGTACTGGGTGGGGCCAAAAGATACTGGGTACTAAATTTTAATGTTGACCCTAGCGGGTGGTGGGGCTAATAACTGCTCGCAGTTAGAGCAATGGTGTCTCCTCTGGTAGTGGTTGCCGACCAACTCCTTCCGTTGTGATCTAACCGAATGGTCCTCCGTAAGGGGCCTTTTATTAACTCAGCAGGAGATGCAAATGGACGGGTACATTGGTGAAGTTAGGGAGTGGGCGGGTTACTGGATTCCCCGTGGGTGGGCTTCTTGCGATGGGCAGACGCTCCCGATTCATGATTACCCTGCCGTATATTCCATCCTTGGAACGCTGTACGGTGGCGATGGGCAAAACAACTTTCGACTACCTGACTTGCGTCCAACAGATGAGCATGGCGTAAAGCGTCATGGCTGGGAAATTGGGCAGATGAGCAAGATGATTTGTATTGCTGGTGTCTACCCTGATAGGCCTTAAGACTGTATGCAAGCACAAGAACTACAGACCCTGCTTCGCAGGGCAGAGCCGTTACAGAACATTGAGGTCTGTTACGAGTCTGACTTGCGTCGATCTTTAGCTCCGCACCTAGTTCATGTCCGAGGAGTGGTGTCCTTGTGTGGTGAGTTGAGGCAATTTGAAACAGAGGTGGACTTGACTGGGTTCCGGTCAGAGTTCGATGTTTACCGTTTGGCGAAAGCTTTGATGCAGTCCTTTGAGGACGCGGCCAAAGAGATCGCGAAGGGAGTTGTTCAATGACCCATCGGATCTAATCTAATGACAGTGAGGTATTTTTATGGCGGCAAGAAAGTTACGAGTTACGCACCAAGAGGATGTGCGTAAAAAGATTCAATGCACACAGTTGATCAATCGGTTGATGGGTCATATTGATGGCAACACTCAACTGGCTCCGACTCAGATTCGGGCGATTGAGATTCTGTTGAACAAGTCACTGCCGAACCTGAGTGATGTCCGAATGGATATGACTGGCAACTCGGTGACCTTCAACCTCAACCTAGCAGATCCCGGAGAGCAGTAAGCTGTGGAGATTGTTAGCTATAGACCACCGGGTAAAGTCGGCGCACAGTTTCATGCGGACAACTCCTTTGTTCGCGGACTGATGGGCCCGGTTGGTTCAGGCAAATCCTCCACCTGCTGTGTCGAGATTGTGGCGAGAGCTTTGGCGCAAGCGCCGGGTACTGATGGTGTCCGGCGTAGTCGTTGGGCGATTATTCGAAACACATACCCCGAACTGAAGTCCACCACGATTAAGACTTGGCAGACTTGGTTCCCTGACAACATTGCTCCCATCAAGTGGGACACTCCGATCACTTCGACTATGAACATTGCCGACATCGGCGATGGGACTGCTCTGGAGTTGGAGGTGCTGTTCTTGGCGCTAGATCGAGCCACCGAGACGGGCAAACTGCGATCCTTGGAATTGACAGGGGCTTGGATGAACGAAGCCTCTGAGATCCCTAGAGAGATTTTTGACATGCTGACTCAGCGTGTTGGGCGTTACCCTTCTAAGCTGAAGGGCGGTCCTAGCTGGTCTGGCGTGATCATGGACACCAACCCGCCGGACGACGATTCTTGGTATTACAAGTTTGCTGAGGAAGAGACTCCGGAGTCTTGGAAGTTTTTCCGTCAACCCGGTGGCTTGTTCAGAGATGAGCATGGCGTTTATCAGCCAAACCCTGACGCGGAGAATATCTTTAACCTGCCCAATGGTCATCAGTACTACCTGAACCAAGTGGCCGGAAAGAACGATGATTGGGTCAATGTCTTCTTGCTGGGCAACTATGGAACCACAGCAGACGGCAAGCCGGTGTATCCGGAGTACAAGGACAAGATCCATGTCTCCCCTCGCCCGCTTGAGCCGATGCGTGGGTTGCCAATTATTCTTGGTTGGGACTTTGGTTTGACCCCTGCTTGCGTGATCATGCAGGTTACCCCTCGTGGTCAGGTGATGGTGCTGAAGGAACTCGTGTCTGAAGACATGGGTATCCGCCAGTTTGCGAACGAGATTGTTAAGCCTGTTCTGATGAACGAGTTTGCTGGCTTTAGTCGGTTCTCTTGTGGAGACCCCGCTGGCAATATTCGCGCCCAGACCGATGAAAGGACTTGCTATCAGGAACTGCTTGAGGCGGGCATCCCATCAGAACCTGCGCCGACCAATGACTTTATTCCCCGTCGAGAGGCTGTTGCATTCTTCTTGACGAGATTGGCTGACGGACAAAGCGGTTTCATTTTGGACCCCAGTTGCCGTCAACTACGCAGAGGATTCATCGGGCGTTACCGTTACGAGCGGTTACGCACTAATGGCTCTGCTCGATATAGAGATCGACCTGTGAAGGACGATCATTCACATATTCACGATGCCTTGCAGTATGCGTGTCTGCGGATTCGTAGTGGACTCAATCCAGTGCGAGCCAAGGCAGTCTCACGCCCTGCGGCGGCTAAAGGATGGTACTAATGACAGTCTATGTTTCAAGACCGGAGGTTGAGGTGCAAGTCAGCGCCGAAATGCCCGGTGGAGTCTCGAACTCCGAGGCAATCGAGGCGGAGATTGTCAGCTATCTCAAAGAGTGCTGGAACAAAGCCAAGTTCGCCAAAACGGATATGACCGAGCGCTTGCTTAAGTGCGAGCGCCAGCGCCGGGGTGAATACGACCCGGAGCGAGCAACGGAAATTTCTCAGACCGGCGGCTCCGACATCTACATGATGATTACCGACATCAAGTGTCGTGCGGCATCATCTTGGATAAAAGATGTCATGTTGGGCCAGACCGAGCGCCCTTTCGAGCTACACCCTTCAGAGGAGCCTCAGATCCCACCGGAGATGAAGGCGATGATTGTTGACTTCGTTCGCGCTGAGGCGGATGACTTCATCAAGCAGGGTCTCCTAATTCACCCCGAAGCTTTCCGCGCCCGCATGGAGGAAGTTCACGAGACGATCCAACTGCGTATTCGCGAAGAGGCTCAGGATGCCGCTCGACGGATGGAAGGCGTAATCGAGGACCAGCTAACGGCTGGCAACTGGGACCGCGCCCTAGAAGACTTCGTTGACGACTATGTCACCTTCCCGGTAGCGATTCTCAAGGGCCCAACCATCCGGCGCAAGAAGCGTTTGACTTGGGGGCCAGAATTTTCTGCCATCGTGGTTGATGACTTTGTGCGGGACATCCAGCGCGTTAGTCCCTTCGATGTGTATCCGTCTCCCAATAGCCGAGGTCCGGATGACGGCTACCTAATCGAGCGTCATCGTCTGCGCCGTGCGGCGCTGGAGGCCTTGATTGGTGTACCCGGTTACTCGACCGAAAACATTCAGGCGGCGATCGATCACTACGGTGAGAACGGTCTTCGCTACTTGGAGAACGGCGATCAGGCGCGAGATGACTTGGAGGGTAAACCTCATTCTCGCCTGTACCGCGACAACCTCATTGAGGCCTTGGAGTTCTGGGGCCCGGTTCAGGGGCGCATGCTCAAGTCGTGGGGCTTGAAAGATAAGTCGATTGATCTCTACAAGGACTACGAAGTCAACGCTTGGCTGGTCGGCGATTACTGCATTAAAGCGGTCATCAATCCCGATCCTCTGGGTCATCGTCCTTACGAGATTGCTTCTTGGTCGAAGATCCCCGCATCGTTTTATGGTGTCGCCCTGCCAGAGATCGTTCGCGATGTTCAGGTCATGTGCAATGCCGCCGCCCGCTCTTTGGCGAACAACATGGGGATTGCATCTGGTCCGCAGGTTGAGGTTGCCGTTGATCGCTTGGCTGACGGCGAGGATCTCACCGCTATGTATCCTTGGAAGTTGTGGCAGACAACATCAGATCGAACTGGTGGCGGTCAGCCCGGTGTTCGTTTCTTCCAGCCCAACATGCAAGCTGGCGAACTGATGAATATCTATCAGACCTTCGCCCGTCAGGCCGATGAAGTCACCGGCATCCCGAACTATGTTTACGGCAGTTCTGCTGTATCTGGCGCGGGTCGTACTGCCTCCGGGTTGTCCATGCTTATGGACAATGCGGCCAAGGGAATTAAGAGCGCTGTTGCATCTATCGATCGGGTTGTTCAAGGTGTCGTCAGTAAGCTGTATGTTCATAACATGATGTACAGCCCTGACCCATACATCAAGGGCGACTTCCGCATTGTTGCCAAAGGCGCAATGGGGTTGATTGCTCGCGAGCAACTCCAGATCCGCCGCAACGAGTTCTTGACTGCGACTGCAAACCAAATGGATATGCAGATCGTTGGCATGGAGGGTCGGGCATATCTGTTGCGCGAGCTTGCTCGCGGCTTACAGATGGATACCGACAAGATTGTCCCGCCGCCAGAAATCAGCAAGTACCGTGCTGAACAGGCAATGCGGGCACAGCAAGAGCAGATGATGATGCAACAAGCATTGGCTTCTGAGGCGGGTGGAGGCGGCATGCCAAATCAAGGCCAGCTACCCGCTCCGCAAACTCTTGATGCCGCTGGCAATCCTGCCGGTGGTGTAGATGTCAACTCTTTCCAGTGAGGTTTATATGATGCATTCTAAAAAAATGGTGGGCGGTAGCAAAGCAAAGCACAGCGATGCGAAGCAAGACAAAACCGCAATGACCAAGGTCGCGAAGTCTGAAGTTGCAAAGCATGAGAAAACCATGCACAACAAAAAGATGGCGAACGGCGGCAAGGCCAAAATGGCTAATGGCGGTTACGCCAAAAAAATGAAGGGGTGCTGATATGGGTAAGCCTACATGGAGTGGGCAAGATTTTTCCAAGAAGCCAGTCAAGGCTTCTGCTGTGAAAAAGATTGCCCCCGGCGTTAAGGATTGCGGATCTCCATTCCACCGGATTAATGATCAAATCACTGATTCCGTGACTCAGGTCCGTCGCTATGCAGACGGCTCACCCGGCGGCGTGAAGCAGGATGAGCCCGGATTCTTTAGCAGTGTCCGGGACTTTTTCACTCGCAACTCGGGCGGCGGTTCCGTTAGCGATGAGGTCTACAACTCAAAAGAGTATCAGGACGATAAGGCGCGTGGCCTTAAGGCTTCTGAGAATGACGCTAAGGTTAGCTTCTTCGAGCGACTGCGCATGGGTAACATCGATGACCCGAGCAGTGAGGCCTATCGTCGCTTTGGAGCCGGACGCGGAGAAGATGAGCGTTGGAAGGCTCGGCCCGATGATGGAAGTAGCGACCGCGCAGAGAAAGCCCGTCTAGATCAGCGGCCAAACCCTGCCGCACCTGCCGCGCCGGTTGCACCTTCCGCTCCGGCGGGTGGTTCGTCTGGCTCTCCGTCTTCCGGCTCACCTGCCTCGCCAGCGAGCGGGGGCTCTGGCTCTGCGCCAGCCGGTGGCAAGTCGGCTCGCGAGCGTTTCGAGGAAACGGTCGATGAGGAAGATCAGCGCATGGGTAAAGCTATGCAAGAGCGAACTCAAGCAATCAACACCGGCGTTGTAACGGGCACGGACAAGTCAGGGAAGTCCGTCCCCATTACTACCGAGACTGGTCAGACCGTAATAGTTGACGGAGAAGTCCCGATTGACGGCGTGAAGATTGTTCGATCGGCCCAGCCCGCCAGCGCCTCTAGCGCTCCTCCCGGCGGCGGCTCTGGCACTAACAATCGCCAATCAGGTAACGGCACTAACAATCGCCGATCGGGTACAGGCACTTCAGGGTCTTCAAGCTCTGTAGCTGGAGCGGCTGGTAGCTCTGGGTCGAACTCCAACCCCACCCGGCGGCAAGGGGACCGAGGTCAGCTGGCTACTGATTCTATTCAGACAATGACGAATCGGGTGATTGAGCTAAACAAGCTGATCAATGATCCCAAGACAAAGCCGCGAGACAAACAGCAATTCATCGAAGCAAGAAACCGCATTCAAGCTGAGATGGCTAGCCGCGCAAGGGCTGGTAAGTAATGAGTATGTTGAACAAGCCTTCAGCGCGAGTGCTAAATGCCCTCGCCTCGCTTGAAGGCAATACGGAATTCGAGATTGTTTCCGGATGGCTGGAAGAATCTCTTCGCACCTTGTACACCGACTCTGTTTCCACGCACGACGATGTTCGTAGTCGCTGGATGCAGGGGGCGGCACAAGTTGTCGAAGACTTTTTAACCAAGTCCAAAACCGCACGAGACACTCTCAACAAGTCTCGGTAGATTTTCTACCAAGGGGAAGGTAGGCCCCCTCAAGCCTCCAAAACCAAGAAGACCACTGGCGATCGAATGAACACCGAAAGGCTCATCTCGAATTGGCTATGGCTCAAGGAGAAAATTTATGGCTTTGCCAAAAGCAGTTGAAGCCGCCGAAGCGAAGGCGGAAGAGTTGATTCAGTCCATGTACCGTCAAAACAATGACGCACAAACTGAGTCGCCCCGTGAGGATTCTGTTGAAGGCGCGACCAGCGCTACAGATCCTTCCATCGAGGAATCGGCCACCGAAACGCAGAGTGGCATTACGGTTCCCGAATCAGTTCACCAACAGCAGACTAGCTCCAACGAAGAGGCTTCTGATTCAGATCAGAGTGCCAACGACCCGTGGGAAAACAAGTACAAAGTGTTGGCTGGCAAGTACAGCGCCGAAGTCCCCCAGTTGGCGGCAGAGCGGCGTGAACTGCGTCACAAAGTTCAGCAACTTGAGAAAGAGCTTGAACGAGCCAAGAATGCTCCTACACCGGAGCGACTGGTTAAAGATGAAGAGATTGCCGAGTACGGCGAGAACTTGGTGGACTTGATCCGCCGAGCCGCAAGGGAAGAGGTCGCGTCGAAAGATGCAGAGATCGAGACCCTTCGCGCCAAGCTTGACTCTTTTGAACATCAGACCCAGAAGAATACGGTGGTGGACTTCTACGCAAGGCTCGGACAACTCGTTCCGGACTGGGTTGCCGTGAACGAAAACAAGTCATTTCACAGGTGGCTTGCTGAGCGTGACGAACTCATGGGTATTGAGCGACAAGAAATTCTTGCTCAGGCAGAAGCGGAGAAGTCCCCTGAACGGGTCGCCGCTTTCTTCAACGCTTTTAAGAAGCAGACAAACAGTGCGGTGGCACAAGCAAATCAACGGCTTGAAACTCAGGTGGCCCCTGCGTCTGATGTCAGTGATGGTCCCCCTCCGGGTAAGCGTACTTGGACTCGGGGTGCTATCGCTGACTTCTATCGACAGGTGCGACTTGGTCAGATAGCCGAGGACAAGGCTTTAGCCATCGAATCGGAAATCCAATTGGCCTCCATCGAAGGGCGTGTTCGCTAAAAGATGAGGCAGTAATCTCACGAGGTATTCAAAATGTCAGTAGCAAGCACGGGCGGTTACGCCCAATACGCAGGTAACTTCATCCCCGAAATTTGGTCGGGCAAGCTCCAAGTCAAGTTCTATCGTTCGACCGTTCTGGGCGAAATCACGAACAACGACTGGGAAGGCGAGATCAAAGGTCAGGGCGATAAAGTCAACATTCGCACCATCCCCACGATCACCGTGTCGGATTACACCAAGGGTATGAACCTGAGCAATCAAGTTCCCACCTCCACTCCTATCGAACTGAACATCGATAAGGGTAAGTACTTCAGCGTGGTGGTTGATGATGTGGACGCTGTCCAGTCTGACATCAAGCTGATGGACATCTTCACCAATGACGCTTCCGAGCAAATGAAGATTGCCATCGACGGCGATGTTCTGAATGCAGTGAAAGCCGCCGCCGCCACCGCAAACCGTGGCGCGACCGCTGGCGTTATCTCCGGTAACCTGAACCTTGGTACTGATGCGGCTCCTCGCGGCGCTAGCAAGACCACTGTTCTGGACATCATTCTCGACATGGGTCAAGCCCTTGACGAGCAGAGCGTCCCCGAGAGTGGCCGTTGGCTGGTGATCCCTGCATGGATGGCCGCCATCATCAAGGGTTCTGAACTCCGTCAGGCTTACCTGACTGGTGATTCTGTTACCCCTCTGCGTAACGGCAAGATCGGCATGATCGATCGCTTCACCGTTTATGTGAGCAACAACCTGCCGCGCACTGCGGACGGTGACAGCCACATTCTGGCCGGTACGAACGATGCGATCTCTTTCGCTTCGCAGATCACCAATGTGGAAACTCTCCGCTCCACCAGCACTTTCGGCAACATCATGCGTGGCCTGAATGTGTATGGTTACCAAGTGGTGAAGCCTGAAGCTCTGATCAACGCCATCGTTGTGAAGGCCTAAGCTTTAATAGTAAAAGGGTGAGGTCAGAAATGGCCTCGCCCTTTTGTGTTGTTAAGCCTAGAGACTTGCATGTCCTAACAAGCTTTCAAGCATCACTTTATAGCGGGCTTCAGTTGGACTTCAAGCCTCTAGCCTTAACGGCACAAAACAATTTTTGAGGAGATCTCATGCGTCTATTGCGCAACAAACATACAGGCAAAATCATCTCTTACGATGAGCGACTGCTGGAGCTTGGTCGTTACGAAGTTGTTGAAGATTCCGTACCGCCCGAGCCGGGGCCTGAGAAAGAGTCAGCAGTAACGGCTCAGGAAACACCCGCAGAAGTTGCTATCCAACAAGCGGCGCGTAATCTCCTGAAGAAAAAGGCTAAGCCATCCGGCGGGATACAAGATCAAATCGGCGCTAGCGAAGAGATCAGCATCCAGCTAACAAGGGGGTAGGCATGAAAGCCTCCAGCGTTAAAAGAGTTGACGGGAAGCTTGTTTATCGCGGCGAAGAGTTTGATGGGTTTAATAAGCCCAAGCGCGACACTAGCGGCGCAAAGACGAAACAAGTTGTTCTTGCGAAAAAAGGTGATGAGGTGAAGCTTGTCCGCTTTGGGCACAAAGACTATGAAGACTTCACTCAGCACAAAGACCCGGATCGTCGAAAAAATTATCTGGCTCGTTCCGCCGGGATTCGGGACAAGAGTGGCAACCTGACCAAGGATGACAAGTTCAGTGCCAACTACTGGGCCAGAAAAAAGCTATGGTGACTTAAATGACTACATTCGCACAACTGACTGCGAGCGCACGAGTTCTATTAAACGATGTAGACAAGATTCGCTACTCTGACGCTCAACTGATCGAGTATGCGAATGAGGCGATTGCTGACGCGAAGCGAGTCCGACCGGATTTGTTTCTTGGGCAATACACGACCGCCCTGCCGACCTACACGCTGAGTAGCGTAGTGCCTCTCAGCCCTGAGTATGAGATCTATCTCAAGGACTACATCATCTCGCGGTCCGAATTCCGTGATGATGAGTTTACGGTGGATGGCCGCGCTGGCGCTTTCTTACAGAAGTTTAGAAATGGATTGCTATCGACATGAAAACATATGAACAATTCCTAGACGGAGTCATGCCATATGTTCCGGGTTGCCCGGTCAACATGGCGACGATGGCTATCCGAGAGACGGTGGTTGAGCTTTGCGAAAAGTCTCTACTTCTGCAACGCGACCATGATCCAGTAGATGTCTTGATCAATACAGTTGATTACGACTTTGATGCCCCCACCGGATATCGAGTCTTCAAGATCATGAAAGCTTGGTACAAGGATCGTGAGTTGATCCCTACCTCGCCGGACGACATTGCTGATCCTGCGCTTTACAACCAGCTTATTCCCGGTGTCACGATCAGCAAGTCTGATCCAATGATCATCACGCAAAAAGATGATCTGACCTTTTCTCTTCTGCCAGTCCCGAAAGAAACTGTGCGCGGAGCCGTAACCATGCGTGTTGCGCTCAAGCCGTTGCGCAATTCGACCGGGATTGATGATTTTATTTTTGAAGACTACGCAGAGACCGTTTACGCTGGCGCTCGTTTCCGCTTGCTGACCGTTCCGGCAAAGCCATATACCAATCCTGATCTTGCATTGGCAAATCAGAACATGTATGTGTCTGGCATGAACTCTGCGCGGCAACGAGCCACGCGAGGATTTGTCCGCGCTAGCACACAGATTCAGATGCGGAGGATCTAATGAGCGAGAAAATTAAACTGGTCCGAAACGACCAGCGACCACAGGTTGTCGTATCGTTGACTGACAATAACGATGGTAGCCCCATCGACCTCTCTGACGCTGGGACGGTGGTTCGCCTCAAGTTCCGAGCTAGGGGTTCTGATACGCTAAAAGATACCCGAACCGCTACTAAGTTGCCCGGTGTTGTGACGGCAGACGGCACAATCGACTACACAGATCTCACTCCCGGCAAAGGTGGTCGTTGCTACTTCTCATGGGGCTCTACCAGTCTGAATGGTGATCCGGGTGATTACGAGGGTGAGATTGAAATCACCTTCCCTGACGGCGTACAAACGGTGTACGACATTCTGAAATTCAAGTTGAGACAGGACTTCTAATGAGCAACAAGGGGTTATTAGCAAAAGTTGCGCTAACCCCAAGCGGGGAGGCGGACGCTCAGGTTCTGGAACTCTCCGCGCAGTCAATTGCGACCGGAGTCCCCAGAGCATCTATCAATTGGGTCTACCCTGCGGCGGTTGCCTATCTAGACGAAGACCCAAAGAACCGGCACTTTTACACTGAGGCAATGCTGGCGGACGCATACGCCCTTGCGTTCACCAAGGCGCTTGCATCTGGCGTAGAAGTTTCCGAGTCCGACATCAAGTTCTTCGCAAAGGTGTTGGGTGACTGGGAGACGGTGTTTACCGGCGAGAACATTCTGTTCTACATCCAATGGGTGAGGAGCTTTGAGGAAGCGGTTTTAGCTTCAGATGCAGTTGTCAAGCTTGTTGAAAAGCCGCTACTGCACGAGCAGTCAGTTGCAGATGACTTGGCTAAGCTGATGAGTCTTCCCAAGGCTGAGTTGATCAGTCCGGTGGATAACTCTGTATTGCTGACTGGACTATTGAAGACGGAATCGATATCAGTTCCAGATGCTCAGACTTTGCAGAATGACTTGGTCAAGTCAGAGAATCTAACCGTCTCTCAATTGTTTGACAGGGTGGTTTCTTTCATTCGAGACTTCTCTGATCTTCCGGTGCTGACGGATGAGCTAGCTAAGCTCGTTGACAAACCTCTTCCGACATTGTCGGTCAGCATCACTGATGCCATTTTGGTTGGCTTGGTGTATGAAAAGTTTTACGACGACATTGTCTACACAAATATCCGTGGCGACCTGCTCAACGATGGTTTGCTTGGGCAGTATGGAGTCAACCAGTCAATTGGCGGTGAGTTTTTATCGCTCGACTTTGTCAAGTCGCTTGTGGACTCCGCCAGTCCTGTTGACTCATACGATCGCGTCTTGTCTTGGTTTAGGGACTTCGGCGATTCGCAGACCTTCTCTGACTTGATAAATGCAATTGCATTCACCAAAGTCAGCGAGGACAGCGTTTCCCCAAGCGACTCGTATGCCGATGTCAAGCAGTTCTTTAGAAGTCCAAGTGATGCGTCAGCGCCGATCGACTCAAACACCTACTCCTTCTCGAAGAGTTTGGCGACGAGTTCGAATGTGCCGCAAGACCAGTTTGATCGGACGGTGCAGTACTCGCGTGGCTTTGATAGCGGCGTTCTCTTGGTGGACACCGCAGACTTCAACAGCGGCGATGGCTTGGAGTATCAATTCCAGAAAGGACTAAGTGACGCACCAGTTGTAACTGATCAGATTTTCGCGGGACTGGAATTGATCCGGATATTTAGTGATCGGATCAATGTGAACCCCGAAAATGTTCCGTTGAATGCTCATGTTATTAACTTGTTCGCACTCAACGACAGCCCCGGCGGCGACCGCTTCTCGTATCAAATGCGAAGCGCAACGCCCTCGGATGTCATTAACGGCCCAGTCATGAACGCACAGGTCATGAACGGGAACTTTACGCCGTAACCCGGCTCGGCCTTTTTATTCAACAACGCCTACGGGCTTTTTCTTGGAGTTTTTTATGCAAGTCAATCAAATCGAGAGCAGTGGTCTGACTATGATCGGTCGCCTGAAGATCGAAGTCTTTGGTGGCGACGGCAACCTGAAGCAGGTTCAGGATGTACCCAATCTGGTAGTCACCACCGGCAAGAACTTTATTGCCTCGCGCATTCGTGATGCGAGCGCCGCAGTCATGTCTCACATGTCGATTGGCGATGGTTCTTCTGGCTCTCCCGGCACTGCCGCAACCCCCGCCGCTGGCGACACCGCTCTTGGTAATGAGCGGGCTCGTGTTGCTTTGACCAGCACCACTGTTACGGCAAATGCGGTTACCTACACCGCCACCTTCGCCGCCGGTACTCCCGCAACCGCCGCCTCCATTGTTGAAGCCGGTCTGTTCAATGCGAACTCTGGTGGAACCCTGCTTTGCCGCACAACCTTTGCCGTGGTGAACAAAGGCGTAAACGACACGATGACCGTCACTTGGACCGTTACCGTTTCTTAATTTTTTTCTAGGAGAGAAACATGGGTGTCTTATTCACCAATAATGCCTCCGCCTCACTTGCTTCGGCCATCACATCTGGTTCTACCACGATCACTTTGGCAAGCGGGCAAGGCGCTCTATTCCCGACGCTTTCTGGCTCTAACTTTTTCATGGCTACGCTTGTTGACACAAGCAACAACATCGAAATCGTGAAAGCTACTGCTAGGACCGGGGACACCCTGACCGTTACTCGCGCTCAGGATGGAACATCGGCTCGCGCCTTCGCCGCCGGTGACAAGCTTGAGTTGCGTATTGTTAATGCTGGCTTGCAAGAGTTCGTTCAGCGTGACGGCACGGTCGCAATGACCGGTGCTCTTAACATGAACAACCAGAAGGTAACCAACCTATCGCAAGCAACTGAGACCACCGATGGGGTTGCGGGTGGCCGAGCAATTAACACTACTGGCGACATTCAGGGTGGCGGAAACCTGACTGCTGATCGGACTCTCTCCTTGACCAACACGGGTGTCACGGCAGGTGCATACGGCTCCGCTTCTGCAATCCCAGTGGTTACCGTGTCTGCCACCGGTCGAGTTACGGCCTTGTCCACTGCGGCGCTAGATCTCTCCACCAAAGTCAACTTGGATGGCGGAAACGCAACCGGGACATGGGCGGGAACCACCGAGTGGACGCGAGTCAATAACCGCCCTACGGCCCTCAGCTCTTTTTCCAACAGCACTCTATTTGACACAACCTCAAACTGTGGCTTCGGCGCAGATTTCGGCACGGGCAACACAGGTAACTGCCGTCCTCTGGTGAACTACGGCGTGAATTGGTCTCAGCAGAGCAATTGCGGAAACATTGGCGCGAATGTGACCGAACTTACGGATGCCGGGACCAACATTAACCATCGAGGACTTCGCTGGAACTGGAACTGCAATTGCAACTGCGATTGCTGTTGCTGTTTTGCGCCCGGGACGCTTGTTCAAATGGCGGATGGAACATCCAAGCCAATTGAGTTGGTGGCTGTTGGCGAAAAAGTGATTGGCTTTGCCGGTGAAGTTACCGTCGCTCACAAGTTTGATACGACTCTAAAGACCAACAAGCTCTTCGTGGTCAATGGATCAATCGAGGTGACCGGGGGCCACTTGTTCAAAACTGATCGTGGCTGGAAGGCGCTGGATATGAGCGTTTATCCGCAGGGAGTATTTTTCCGTGCGCACCAAACATTCGCTGGTGGCGAACTAGTAGACATCGAGCATCAAAGCGAGCGAGCCGAGTTGGTTTCTGCTTTGCTGGTTGGTGACATCGTCAACGGTGTTCGCATTGATTCGATTGAGCGTAAACCCGCAGATGCAAGCTTCAATGTCCACAATATGATTGTTGATGGCGGAGACGGCTTTGTACTGGCTTCGGGCCTTGCGGTTGATGGATTTATGCGTCATGCATGCGGGGGTCAATAATGCAAATCCAAAAAACAAGTACTAATGTCCACTATCAATCTCCAGAAGTGAAGCTGGCTGTAGAGCTAGTTGGCGACGGAATTGAGTTTTCCACGCTTTATGTGCTGGATGAATCCAATCCGTCTGAGGGCTATGTTCCTTATGCTGGCAAGCGCTTTGTGCAGGGCGATGTGGAGTACGGCGTAACTCACTGTTATCGATTCGATTGCAGTGATCTGCAAGCCAACAACCAGTGGGGTGATGTTGCATCTTGGCACATCTACAAAACTCCAACTGATACTTTGTTTGCGGAAAATCTGCATGCAGAGACGATCGCGACAAAAGCATCAAGCGCTCAGTACTCTAGCTCTTTGGCTCGATTGCCGGTCGCCGTTGGCTTTGTGCCTTGGGCCGACTCCTCAATTGCAGATGTGAAATTTCTGCTCAATGTCGCAGATTCGTCTGTGGTGATTGCTGGGCCGGGAGTGACCGTTGTCAACTACAACGGAAGCCCTGCTCAGTGGCGATCTACGCAAATGCCATCCATTGCTCTCAGTGGCCCCTCCACCATTGCGGCTGACGGTCTTGCGCAATTCACCGCCACCGTTAGCAGAGATGGCTCCGTTGCTTCTGTTTGCACTTCCGAGATTTGCATTGAGACTACTGGCGGCTATTTGCCGCTACAACGAGTTCGTTGCCAAGCCGGTGTTGCAACCTTCAAGCTTCACGCCAGTCACATGACGGCTGGAGATGCCTTCAAAATTAAAGTGGGCTTCCGCAACTATTCTGGCATGGCATCCAAAACCCTGACTGTTTCTTAACCCGAGGAGAATAATTTGAGCGAGCCAATCTACACGCTGACTTGCGAGAATAAAGACGGCAACCTAGAGAAGATTTATTACTCTCCGCACCAGTCCAAAGTTTGGGACCAGAGCGGCGAACCGATGGATCTGTCCAAGTTGGAAGGTTTCCCAGACCCCAACACTTATAACGAGATCGGCGGTATGGGCCATTACTCGGAGATGTCGCCCGAGAACCCTTCGAAGAAAAGTCGGAAGGTGAATGCTCTGAAGATACAGATGGGTCTTAACTGCAACTACACCTGCGCGTACTGTAGTCAAGCCTCCCATCTGGAGGGCAATGAGGCGGTGATCACCAATGTGGATGATGCTCGCGAATTCTTGGAGAGACTTGACTCTTGGTTAGAGCAAGCTCCCATGCGGGTTGAATTTTGGGGTGGTGAGCCATTTGTTTACTGGAAAGCCATGCAGGTATTGGTGGCTGGTTTCCGGGAGCGATTTAAAGACACCTCCTACAACATCGTAACCAATGGGTCTCTCTTGGATGAAGAGAAGTATCAGTGGATCAAAGAGAACGATCTTGCTGTCGCGATATCCCATGATGGGCCGGGTCAACATGTGCGTGGCCCGGACCCTTTGGATGACCCCGCCATTAAAGTCGTATGGCAGAAAATGGTAGATGAGCGTTTTGGCTTGTTCAGTTTCAATACGGTTCTAACCGCAAAGAACTGCGACACCTACGCGATTCGAAAATGGTTTGTCGATCGCTTCGGCGAGCATGTTGTCACGAATTACGAGGGTGTGGCAATGGTACATGACCAGAACTCTCGCGATCATGGTGATGTGCTGTTCAGCGAAGACAACTACAGAACCATGCAGTCCACGATTTATCAATCAATCATGGACTTCTCTATGGTCACGAACCCCACCCTAAAGTCAAAGGTCTCTGACATTCTCAAGAGCTTGCAGGTCAGCCGCCCGGCGAAAAAGCTTGGTCAGAAATGCGGCATGGACCGAGAAGGCATGCTGGCTGTAGACCTAAAGGGAAATGCCTTGACTTGTCACAACACCGGTGCAAACAGCAAACACAACATCGGAAGTGTCTATGACTTTGACAACATCAGCCTAGACACTTCGTGGCACTGGTCGCAACGAGAAAGCTGTAACTACTGCCCGGTGCTTCAAGCCTGTCAGGGAGCTTGTATGTATCTGGAGGGCGATGACTTTGTTGACTCGTGCAACAACGAATTCGCTTACAACATGCCAATCTTGCTTGGTGGTATTGAGCTTGCAACTGGATTGCGCGTATTAAAAATTGAGGGCGATGTCCGCCGACCAAAGAAAACGAAAAAATCTTTTCCGATTCCTGTTGTGTCGGTGTAACGCACTCTGTTCGTGTTTAAAGGGATAGAGATGGAACAGAGCATTTTTAACTGGCTCGTTGGGATTTGCGGCGCGCTAGGAGGGTGGTTGATGAAGGTGATCTGGGATGCAATACGCGATCTGAAAGCCGACCTCCGACAAGTGGACCAACGCATGAACGAAGACTTTGTACGCCGAGATGACTTCAAAGATGCTCTTCGCGACATCAAAGAAGACATGCGTAATGGCTTCAGTAATGTAGACGGCAATCTTAAGTTGATCTTCAAGAAATTAGAAGGCAAGGAGGACAAGTAATGGACTGGTTAAAACAGGTTGCGCCCACAATTGCCACGGCACTTGGCGGGCCTCTGGCCGGTATGGCAGTCTCCGCTATTTCTAAAGCCATTGGCGTTGATGAGAAGGATGTTGGTGATCTCATCAACAACAACAAATTAACCGCCGACCAGATCGCGCAGGTTAAGTTGGCTGAGATTGAGCTTCAAAAACAGGCCAACGATCTTGGCCTAAATTTCGAGGCTTTGGCTGTGGATGACAGGAAGAGTGCCCGCGAGATGCAAGCGACGACTCGTTCTATCGTCCCGCCTTTGTTGGCGGCATCGGTGACGATTGGCTTCTTTGCAATCCTTGGCGGCATGATGTTCGGCAAGATGTCGGTGGCTGATAACACAGCACTAACAATGATGCTCGGCTCTTTGGGCACTGCATGGACGGGGATCATTGCCTACTACTTTGGCTCTAGCGCGGGCTCTCAAGCCAAGACAGACTTGCTGTCGAAATCGTCTGCCACTAAGTAGATGGACGGAGGTCGCCATGTTTGATGACATGACTGACGAGGAGTACGAGGAGTGGAGAGAGTGGTACGAGCGTGGTATGCATGATGTTCTTGCATCCGCGCTGATTGGCTTCCTCTCCTTTATGTTTGTCTTGATGTTACTGAAGGAATTCACATGATTGAAAACTGGGAGAAGTCTTTCGCTCTCATGATCAAGCACGAAGGTGGATATGTGTGGGACAAGGATGACTCAGGCGGGGAAACCAATCTTGGAGTCACCAAAGCCGCATGGAGTCAGTACCTTGGGCGACCGATCGAGGACGGCGAAATGAAAGCCCTCACGGTAGATGTTGTGAAGCCTTTCTACAAAAAAGGCTACTGGGACAGGGTTCAAGCGGACAAGTTGCCCGCAGGGATTGACTATCTGGCGTTTGACTTTGCGGTTAACGCTGGCGTAGGACAGTCCGCAAAATTTTTGCAACGGTGTGTTGGGGCGGTGGAGGATGGAGTCATTGGACCCATGACGCTTGCCAAGATTGCCGAAGCTGACGCAGATGACCTAGTAGAAAAATTTACCAAGGTCAAGACCGATTTTTACAACGACATTGTGGCGCGTAAACCTAGTCAAGCTAAGTTTTTGAAGGGGTGGCTGAACCGTGTGGCGAACACGCATAGCACAGCAACGACCATGATTGCATAATAGACTGGATATAACATGGCTGGATTGAAACTGTCAGGATTCGCTGGGATGGCTCCCAGAGTGTCTCCAGCGCTGATCGGGGACCAAGAAGCCCAGCGGGCACAAAACACAAAGCTGTATAGCGGTGAGCTTCGCGCATGGCAAAAGCCCGGACAATTGACACCCCGCCAGCGTTTTGATTTTGTGCCCCTCTCCATCTTCCGCTCTACAGGCGCTGATGGCTCTCCGCTGTACTACGCATGGGACAAAGATGTTGATGTGGTGAAGGGCCCTCTAAGCGACACCAAAGACTATCGCATCTATTACACGGGTGACGGAACTCCTAAGAAGACCAACACCCAGATTGCAAGCGTTGGTAAGCCAGCCCCCTACCCCGCTGACTATCTTGAGCTTGCTGTACCAACGCCATCGGTCAAGCCTTCCGTAAACCTGATTGCGTCCACTGGCGTAACCCCGACCTTTGCGACGGAGATCGACTCATACACGGCGGCGGCTGATAGCTTCTCTCTGTCGTTGGTTGGCGCTTCTCACACCGCAAGCTGTGAGTTGGCTGTCGGCACTCGGGTCATCACCACTACTGCTTCGCAAGCCATTACTGTTGGTCAGCGCGTCACAGGAAGCGGCATGCAAGCCGACACTTTTGTTGTGGCTCAGACGACTGATCTGAATGATGCGACCAAGGTCATCATCACGCTGACAAAGAATGCTGTGGGTAGCGGTTCTCAATCGCTAACCTTCAAGAACGATGACGCAACTCGAACCACGAACATCACTCGGAAGTCTGGTGATGATTATGTTCGTACCAATGCTCTGCCAGCAGAGACTCGCTCTTACATCTACACCTACATCTCTGTTTTTGGGGATGTTGAGGAAGAAAGCGCACCTAGCTCGGTGTCTGATCTAATCACTGTGCGTTTTGGTCAAACCGTCGAACTCTCAAGTTTTGCGGCTCCGCCTTCTGGCAAGTACAACATTCAGTACATTCGCATTTATCGGTCTGTGGTTGGTTCGAGTGGGTCGTCGGCTTTCCTGTATGTCGGCGAGATACCTGTTAATACGGCAACATTCGTAGACAACATCAAGGCCAGCGGATTGGGAGAGGTCTGCCCTAGTCTTAGTTATTCAGAGCCTCCACCAGATCTGAAGGGCCTTGTTGGTCTGGCAAATGGAGTGATGGCTGGCTTTGTCGAAAACCGGCTTTACTTCTCTGAGCCATTTGCGCCTCACGCATTCCCCATCAGCTACATGCTGACAACGGAATATAAGATTGTTGGGCTCGGCGTATTCGGTGAGTCCCTTGCGGTCATGACCGAGGGGAATCCATACATCGTCACTGGTACTGATCCAGCTTCGATGTCGATGTCGAAATTGCCTTTGTATGAGCCGTGTGTCTCTAAGCGCTCGATCGCATCTGATGAGACTGGAGTTCAGTACGCATCGCCAAACGGGCTTGTGTTGATTGGCGGTGGCGGTGCGCAAAACTCGACTCGGAACATGTTCACTCGAAATGAGTGGCAGTACTACGAGCCATCGAGCATGCTGGGCCGAATGGTGGACGGGAAGTACATTGGGTTTTATGAGACCCTCGATCAGCCTGTCCGGCGCGGCGCTATCATTCTGGATCGCTATATCAGCAACTCCCCTCTAACGGAGTGTTCTTTCTTCGCAACTGCGGCTTATGTTGAGCCAACTCAGTCGTCCATGTTTATGGCGATTGATAGCGAGATAAAAGAGTGGGAGGGAGACCTCCTCAACTCTTTGCCGTATGAGTGGCTTTCCAAGCTGTTCATTCTGCCTCGACCGCTCAACTTTGGCGCTGTCCAAGTGGACGCTGACTTTGGTGACATCGGAAGCGCTGAGCTACTGCAAGAGAGAATCGAGGAAATTAAGGCGCAAAACCAAGCGGCTTGGGGCAGTGGAGATTTGCTCGGCGCGTTGAATACAACGCCGATACACACCTACACCGTCAACGGGTCTCGGCTTCTGGATATCTCCATCGCAGTGGATGATCGATATGTAACATTGACTGTGATCGCGGATGGCAATGTTCGGTCTGTATTGAGAGTTCAGAACAGGAATGCAATTCGCCTTCCCTCTGGATTCAAGAGCGACCGCTGGGAATTCAAGATCAACGGCAATGTGCCGCTCAAGCACATCAAAGTAGCGGAAACATCGAAAGGTTTGGTGGAGCTATGAAGAAGCCATCAATACCAGCCATCAACGCAAAAGATGGTGAGCTACAAAGAGTTCTGCTTGCGCTAAAGGAGAACGCTGAGATCCTTAATGGCACTCGTGGGGGCGGAATTCAAACTCTTGCAAGTGACGCTTCGTCTTCTGACCTGATCGCCAAAGTAAACGAAATCATCGAGAGACTCAATGCCTAAAGTAATCGTATTCGACCAACAGGACCAAGTGTCCGCGTGGGTCAAGGATCACTTAGAGCGTGATGAGGAATTTGGTGACACGAAGGCAATCGGTCTGGAAGAGGACGGAGAGCTAATCGCTGGAGTTATGTACAACATGTACTCCGGCGCTAGCATCAGCATGCACATTGCCGCGAAAGAGGGCAAGCGATGGATGACAAAGTCTTACCTGTACACATGCTTCGCTTACCCCTTTGTTCAACTTGGATGCCACAGGGTTACCGGCCTTGCTCGCGCAGACAATCACCGGGCAACTCAATTTATTGAGCGCTTGGGCTTTCAACAGGAAGGACTTGTTCGCATGGGTAACAAAGATGGCACGGACATAAAACTGTACGGGATGCTTAAACACGAATGCCGTTGGCTGGAGATTAGAAATGTTTGATAACGAATTTGGAAAGTATTCCGACTTCATGTCTTTTTACGGACATGACTGTGAAGACCCTAGAGATCCAATAGACAGGAAGTTAGCTGTCCTGAAGAACCGCAACATTTGCTTTGGCAAGGGTGGCGGTGGATCTGCGCCGGACCCCAACCCCGGGCAGATTGCAAACGCTGAAGCCGCGAAAGAAGTTGCCAAGATGCAACAGGAGACAGCGACCGAGTATCTGGATTTCGCCAAGCAACAGTACGCTGAGAACAAGGGATTCCTGCAAGACATCGCGGAGGCTGAAGGCGCTCTTTCCCGCGCTAATCAGGCTCGTGCAGACGAGTACGCTGATTACGAGCGTAGTGTGTTCAGGCCGCTTGAAAAAGAACTCATCTCTAAAGCGCGTGACTACAACGAAGATGCGATGCGTGAGAAGCTGGCTTCTCAAGCGGCATCGGATGTTAATCAAGGCTTTTCTGGTGCAAAGGAGCAAGCTCTTCGGAACTTGGCTCGCTTCGGGATTAATCCCAACTCAGGGCGTTTTGCCGCGCTGAATGCCCAAATTGGGACTCAGCAAGCGGGCGCGATGGCTGGCGCTCAAAATCAAGCCAGAACGCAAGCTGAGGGCTTGGGTTATGCCCGGATGATGGATGCCGCAGGACTGGGTCGTGGCTTAGCCACCAATGCTTCCACGGCTTACGGTATTGCCATTCAAGGCGGTAATGCCGCCGCGCAAAATCGGACAGCCGCCAGCGATCAGATGAGCAAGTCTTACGGTCAAGCCGGAACAATGATGGGACAAGCGGGAGCCACTTACGGTATTTCCGGCGGAATCTATGGGCAGGAGTATGACACTCGCATGCGTGGTTATCAGGCCCAGCAACAAGCCGAGGCTCAATCAGCCGCCGGGTTTGGCAACTTGATCGGTACGGGTATCGGTGTTGCCGCCAAGCTCGGCGCGTTTTCGATGAAAGAAGCCAAAGAGAATAAGAAGTCGATCCCCGAAGGTAAGGCCTTGAAGGGGATTAAAAATCTTGATGTTGAAGAGTGGAACTACAAGAAAGGTGTGGAGGATGAAGGTCGCCACATCGGCCCTTACGCAGAAGACTTCAAGCGCGAGTTTGGTATTGGCTCTGGCAAAGACATCAAGTATCAAGACTCGATTGGCGTGATGATGAAGGCCATCCAAGATTTGGATGCCAAGGTCGATCGTCTGGGTGGTAAGTCGCAGAAGCCAGTCAAGAAGGCGAATGGCGGCAAGATCCATCGCGGCAAAGGGAAAGTCAGAGGCCCGGGTGGCCCAGTAGACGACAAGATTCCTGCAATGCTTTCTAACGGTGAGTATGTTCTCCCGGCGGATACGGTGCAAAAAATTGGCGTTTCAAAACTAGATAAGCTGGTGAAAGACACTCATGTCCCGGCTTCCGTTCAAAAGAAATATGGCGTAGGGAGAGCTTAAATGTCCTTCAATTTTGGTGCATTTGCTGGCGGTATCGGCGCTGGAGCGAAGTCCGCCGTTGACTTGCTGACCTCATTGGATGAGGCTCAAGATCGAAAAGAGGATCGCAAATTTTTGCGGGAAGAGCAAGCCGAGAAACGGCGCATTCGGCAAGCTCAAATTGATTACGCTACTCAACTTGAGAACTTGAGAAAAGAGCGTCAATCTGGCACGGGCTCTTTTGAGCAATATGTGAATGATGGCATTCGCCAAGCCCGCAGTGTGCAGGGCGTGGCTAGTCCAGCCTCAGACACATCCAACGCTTATGGTTCCAGAAATCCCCTGATGGATGGGGGCGAAGGTTTGTACGGCAACCAGTCAGTTGCGGACAATCATTACTACGATAGGCTCGCGCAGATTCAAGAGAGGCTCTACTCTGTTACCGACCCGACCAAGGTAACAATGGTCAGGGAAGAGATCGACGCTCTTCGTGAGCGCGGTTATGACCGTCAGCGGAAGCTGGCCGCTTCAGCGCTAATCTCTGGCGCTCCTAACGCGATTCGTCTCGCAAATCAAGCTTACGGCTTTCAGCGAGACGGCTTTGCTCTCGACGAGAAGAGCGGCACTTTTGACCCGCAAAAAGGCTGGACCGGAATTAACTTGGTTGACAAGAATGGTCAAGTCTCCCGGACGATGGACCTCACCACAGAGGATATCGCGAAGCTGTATTTGGCCGGAGATCCGGCCAGATTGGTTGAGTTCAATTTGAAGAACCGTGGTGTTATCGCTCAGGAGAAAAGCGCCGATGCATCTGTCGTCAGCGCCAACGCTTCTGCCACCAGCGCTGGTGCGGCAGTCACAAGAGCCAATGCAGATGCGGCACAAGTTCCCAGTCAGAATCGATTGCGAAATGCACAGGCCGACTATTACGGCGGAGCGGCGGCGGGCATTCGGCAATCACAGGCGGACGCAAGAATTGAAAGCATGTTTGCGCCGTTTGCGAAAGAGCAAGTTATCGACCCCAATCTTCCTACGGATCGGCAAGCGATCATTCGTCAATCAAACACTAACTTGGCGATTCAGAAGGGCTTGGCTACTGAGCTTTACCGCAATCCAGTTAACGCCAACAATCGCAACCCGGGGACTTTGTGGGCCGCATCCGGCGAGTTGCTTGACCTTCGCCCTGACCGTAATGCTCAAGGTGCGTTGTCGATTGATCCAGCCAAATACTTTAAGCCAACAGACAACCCGAACTTTGTTTTGTATGTGAGTCCAACCAACCCGTCTGTTCGTGTGGTGATACCTAAAGAGGCGGCAACGCAACTGATGCAACAAGCTGGTCAGCGTCAACCTCGATAAGGAATCTTTCATGTACGGACTGAAACGACCAGACATTTTTTCTGGCTTGCCCGGAGAAGATGAGACTGAAGTGCGCCGGGGGATTCTGCCCGACCCCCTTTATGATGCAAGAGATGCTGAGCGGAAGATCCGCGCATTAGGTCAGAATTTACGGAACGCTGACTCGACGGGGCCGCTAGACATCGGGTCGCCTCCGACCCCCGGTGAAGGTGTGCAGGTCGCTCAGGCTGAACAGGCTCGATCGACCGTGAGCGATGCGGACTTTTTTAAGCCGATCATTCTTGGGAATACATCGGCCAGTCAGCCCAGCCCAGCCGCCCCTCCTCAAGGAGGGCCCCAAGCCTCGGCCCCAACCGCAAGCGCGGCGGGCGACTTTTTCGCGCCCATCAGCTTTGGCGCACAGGCATCTTCTGCCGTCAAGTCTCCTGAAGAGGAGGGCTGGTTTTCAGGCATTGGCGGCGCTCTGGTCAAGGGAACACAACAGACGGGCAGTTCCATTGTCGCCGGTAGTAGTGCCATCGCGGGCAGTGAGTCTGGCGTTCTCTCCTCTACGCAGTTCTCCACAGAACTAGAAAAGAACTCTCAGCTTCAAGCTTTGAACAGGCTTAAGGCAGACATTGAGGAGGATAAGAAAAAATACGCTGGTCAAGGCGGTCTGAGCGAGGTCTGGTCGAGTGTTAAGAATGTGGCTGGCAACATGATTGCCAACCCCAAAGGAGCCGCTGAGTTCATAGCCGAACAGGCCCCCAACGCTGTAGCCGCGCTGGGTGCTGGCTTTCTTGGCGCTAAGGGTGGCGCTGTAACCGGAACTTTGCTTGCTGGTCCCGGATACGGCACTGCGGGCGGCGCGGTGGTTGGCTTCTTGACGGGTCTCTTCGGAGCGAATACCTTGCTGGAGACTGGCGGCAAGGCACAGGAGCGGGCTCGTGACGGCAACTTTACTGCGCAGGATCGCCGCGAAGCTGTAAGTGAGGGCGTGACCAAGGGCGCGGTGATTACTGGCGTTGACGCGGCCACTCTAGGCGCAAGCCGTTGGCTGTTGGGAACCACTTCTAGGGCGGTAGAAAGTGCCACGGCTCGTGTGCTGGAGCGTAACGGTATTGACGCGGCCAGAGCGACTCAAGAAGTTACCGACGCAAGCCAACAGGCTTTGCGGGCGGCGCAGGGATTAGACCCCATTGCCGGTCGGCAACTGGTTGAGGAGTCGATGGTTCGCGCTCTGGCGAACAATGGCCTAACAAAGCCAACCCTGATTCGCGAAATCCGCGATGCTCAGGTGAACGCATTTAATATCTCAAACAGCTTTGCACGAAAGTTTGGTCGTGGATCTGGCGCGATGGCGCTAGAGACGCTCGGTGAAGGTGTCGGCGAATACCTTGGCGAATACGCCGCTACCGGTAAGGCAGACATTACTGATGCCGTCATGGAATCCATCGCTGGTCTGACCATGTCTGCCGGTGAGCTTGTGACGGCTGGCAAAACGGTTGTAGACGGCAAGCTAACCCGGGCCACGAATTTAGCTGGAGTAAATCCACCCGCCCCTCCCTCTGGGCAACAGACATCCGGCCCTGATGGTGGCACTACTCCGCCCGCTGGATCGGTGGCCGGTGACGGTGGCATTGATGACACGCCGCTAACCCCCACCAACATTACTCGCGGGATGGGTTTGGCTGGCACTCAGTTCGAGCGCACCCTAGAAACCGACCGTGGTCAAAACCTACTTGGCGCTCTGTGGGCGAACGGAGACGCGGATCAGCGGACGATTATCAATCGAGTGCTTGAACGCTCTGGCAAGCTGGATTTGGTGCAGACACTGGGTCTTACCGACACTGATTCCGCCTTGGCAAACCCCCGTGTCGCGGAGGGTGTGCAGACCATTTCTGATATGCCGACATTTGGCCGGGACTTCTACCGCGCCGCCGTTAACTACGCCAACACCCAACCAGCCGCCCTGCCGATTCCAAAGAAAGACAATCGTCCAGAAGCGCCTGAATTGCAGGGGGTTGACGCTCAGACTGAAGGCACGATGACTCCTGAAGAAATTCAGGCGATGAATCAACAGGCCGAAAATGTGCGGGCTGATGCGCAAACTCGACTGTCTCGTGCAAACATTGATCTGAACAATGTTGACCCGACAAATCTCTCAGAAGACGAGATTGACGCGATCAATGATCTGGCCGCTCAAGTCAACAGCGAAAGGCGGAACCGTGGGTCCGCCCCTCTCGTCAAGATGAATGCGGATGGGGAGCCTCTGACGGCTTCGCAGTCTGCTATGTCTTCGGAGGTTGAGCGTCTGGTGGATTCTGGTGCGGACTCGCAAACTGTCCTGCAAGCAATTGCGAACAATCCGAACGCAAGTGAATTCGAAAAAGATCTTGCCGCGAAGCTGAGTGGTCTAAAGATCAATCCGAAAATCTCTTTTGCCAACTTGTTTAACAACGGCAACCAGATTGGCTTGTTTCAGTTGGCTCCCAACCGAATCTTGATGGATCGAGATAACGGCGGCAACCTGACGCAACTGTTTCTCCATGAGTACATTCACGCCCTGACCCTTAGCTCTCGGCTTGCGGAAACCAAGGTTGGCCGCGAGATGATCGCACTCTTTAACAAGTACAAGAAAGTTCAGGGCGAGCGCACCGACTATGGATTCGATACGGTTGATGAGTTTTTCTCTGAGGCTTTGAGCAACCCAGAATTCCAGAAGTACTTGATGACCCTCAAGGTGGATGGGATTGTTGGGCAATTCTGGAATCGCATCGTTGAGATCTTCCAAAAGCTGTTTGGCGTGAAAAGCAAGGGGTTGATGGAGCGCATGCTAGACATCACCTATCGCGCCGCCGCAGAATCATCGGGGACACGCGATCGTCTTTTGAGTGAGCGAAACATTGAAGATGTGAGCGCACCAATGGCCGCTCGCGGCTCCGCTTTGAAGCGCGATGTTGCACAGCGCAAGCCAGTTCAATTCACCGAAAAAGATAGCGAAGGCAAAGAGTTCTTGGTTGATCCGACTCCGGAACAAACAGAGTTCCTAAGCTCGAACAACTATCAACGAGTTGCCAAAGGCCGATTTGCCCCCGTTGTTGGGGAGAGAGTAACGCCAGCATCCAATGTTGAGCCCCGTCAGCCAGATGATGTTGATGCACTCGCCGACCGGATTCGCCTGACTGGACTATCGATGCGCGTTCCAGACAAGCTGGTTGACGCTACGCTCGCAAAATCCAGAACCAATCCGAACAGCAAGCAAGCGCTCATTGAATTCGCTGACGCAATCGAGTCTTTCTCTACCGCGCAAGCCGAATACAACGAGGCAATCAACAACGAAGATGTCCGTGAGATCAAGGACGCATCTGCCGCACTTCATGTTGCCGAGCGTGAAGGCGCTGGAGTGGATGAGGCGAAGGCCCGCTTTGATGAAGCAATTGTCAAGCGCCCTGAGTTGATTGCGCGATACAGGACCGCTAAGGGCGCATTTGATCAGGCCCGAGCTAGATATAACTCTGCGATCGGCAAGCTGGATGGCGGTAAGGAAGCTGAGAAGCTACCGAAAAACTACGCGGACCGCGATTTGGAGCGGGCCTCTTCTGAGCGTGAGCCAAAGTATTCCAGTCAAGCTGAAGCACAAGCCTTCGCTGACCGCGACATGAAAGATGCTCAGGCCAAGCGGACGGCACTGCGCCAGAAGTTTATCGACCAACTGGTTTCTGGTGATATTGCCGCCGCATTCCAGACTTGGAATGAGTACTACCCAATCAACCCTCAAACCTTTGTTGAGAATGACAAGGGTGAGATGGTTGCCAAGACCGCTGTTCCAAAGCGCAAATACGAGCAACAGCGGTACAACGATTTGATCGCCGCAATGCGTTGGGTTTATGGACAAACCAAGAACCCCGGCATCCGTGCGATGCTGGATGCAAGCTGGCGTAAGAAGGAAGCCTTCGAGGCACAGAGAAAATCCTTTGCCCACAACATGGCGACCAATGGCATGTTTGCCGCCGTTATTGATCTCGCCATCAATCAGGTGAAATCCGGCTTAGCCAAGCTCGGTGCAAAGCCAACTGATTTACTGAATTTGCCATCTGTTCGCGAATACACGGACAGACTTACCGATAGGCAGGTTGCGCTGTTGCGAACCATGTTCGGGCAAATCACACTTGCAGACTTGCGGGCTTATTACGATGCCAAGTATTGGGATGGTCGTAGACAAGGCGACTTGGATATCACGACAGATGCGGCTAACGCGCTGAAGGATTACCAAACAGCATTGGACGAGGCCCTCAACTCGATGTATCGGGCTGACCGAGAGTTCGAAACTATTGATCAGGATACCGGCGAGATCAAGTCGTATGGCAAGTACGATGATGTTCTGAATCAAATGCGCCAGCAACAGGCCGAGCTTATTGCTCTCGCAAACGCCCATAGTCGCGGCTCCAGCGATGAGGCTGGCTACTTGATTGCGATGATGAGTCCTCAGCGCGAGGGCTTTCAAATCGATCGCAACACGATGACCAGCGCACCAACTGGCTCTAACGCGATTGAAACTCGATATGCATTTGATCCTGACAATGTGGACCGAGGTGCGTTGACGCAAATGGCGGCTGAGCTTGGCGTTGAAATCCGAGAGATGGAAGTCAATCGACTCCGCAACAAGGGCAAAGCATTCCAAAAGTACGGCCATCACATCTTCCAAGCTTTGGCTAAGGCGAATATCGAGGCTCTGCGTAAAGGTCTGCCGAATCAGATGGTCATGGACATGTTCATTCAGTCCGTGAAAACTCTTCGCGTCGGGTTGGGCGTGAAGCTCAATCAAAATGTCTTGAGCATGGCATTCCCAAACGATCCAAGCGCGGTAGAAGAAATCCTTCGACCCGAGCCGCAGGAGCGTCAGGAGGAGGATTTGACTGTTGCTCAGGATCAGCTATTCACAGACTCGGACTTTGCTGTCCCTGATCAAGTTGCCGCGCTTAAGTCGCTGGTGAGGGATGTAAAAGAAGGCCGCATGACTCCAGACGAGGCGGCTAACGAGATCATCAAAGCGTATCGCGATGAAGGCGGCATCTCTGCTAGCGTGTTGCGAGAAGAGTTTGCTGTTGAGGGAATCGCGGCTCCTATGGATTTGATTCAAGCCGTCACCACCCTTCCCTATCGCAAGCGTTTGCGTGATCATCTCACCGAGCATGGCGGAGACCGCGTCTACTTCCATGAATGGATGAGTCATGTGGAGCGGCTCGATAAGGCTGGGAAGCTCAATGAAGTTGTTCTAACCAAGTTTGAGATTCAAGCCTACAAAGAGTGGATTAAAGACAAGAGTCGCCTTCAGTCCAGACTCTCTCGTGCGAGTGCGCAGGAAGAAATGAATAGCGCATTCTGGGTTTTCAGTGACTTGCTGTTTGCGAACTACTCCTTGGAGGAGATGCGCGACCTCAAGAAAATTGAAGACAAGGACAAGCGCAATCTGATTCGCTCTTTGTTCTCTGATCCCGTCAATCAGTGGCACAAAGATGTTGAGCATGCCCGTCAAATGCGCCCCGACTTGTTCGATCAGGTTCTCAATCCTGCATCGGACACTATGGCGATGGTCTCTCAGGCTGATGCGATCGACCACCTGAATTGGATGTCGCTACGCAAGTCTGTAGCCGAAAGAGATGTGCGTGTTGCCAACGACATCAAGCAGGTTGAAGGCTTGATGGAAACCGTATTGGCTGATTTCCCGTACCTCGACGCGGAGCGACTTAACGATCGTAGCTACGAAGAGACTCGGTACTACATACCGAAAACCGAAAGTACTGTTGACAACATTGACAGCCCGCTTGCGAAGCTGGACGAGGTCGATGCGGATACTCCGGGCGCTCGCCCAATTCGCCGTCAGGTAAATGTTCCGGGTCTTCGAACGATTCTGTATCGGACCATCCCGGCAGAGCGTGAGGCAGTCATGCAGAACTGGCTACGCCTGAACAACATCACCTTCGGCGAAAGGGAGAATCGTTCCGATGAAGAAATTCAGGGGTTGAATGATGAATTTCTGGAGCAAGCGGAACAAGAGGATCTGTATCGCGCCAAAACGGAGATGCAGTTCCAGAAGGAGGCCGTAGACTCCGCATTTGACGACCAACAAACTGATAGTAGTTTGTCGGACTACGAGCAGTATCTAGCCGACATGGAGTCTGAGAACACTTGGTCTGAGGATGATGCGGACGGCTCGCCGATCGACAGCGACCGTTTGCGTCAAGGCGCTTATTCCGGTGTGGTCAGCGCGGCTGTGTTGCAAGAGTGGGTTAATCGCACAACCTCCAAGTGGAAAGGCGCACCCCACATTCAGGTGATGAGCAGTTACTTGCAGTTGCCTGAGCCGCTCCTCTCTAGCGTTCAATCCAAGTTGTCTGATGGGATGGGTGCAAAGGGTCTGTATGACGGAAAGACTCATACCGTCTACATGTTTGCAGACCACATCACGGGTGAGGCAGATGCCGAATTCACGCTATTCCACGAAGTCTTCGGCCACTTTGGCATGCGAGGAGTTCTTGGATCGGAATTCGATTCTTTCCTGAACTCCCAGTACGCAAGCAACTCTAAGGTTCGCTCTGCGGCGGATGCCTTGATCGAATCAGGCACACCCAAGTTGGAAGCTATCGATGAGGTGCTGTCCGACATGACGGTTGCGACTGAGGCTCCGGGTGCATTCAAGCAGTATGTGGGAAAAGTATTGACCGGCCTTCGCAAGATAGGCTTGGGCAAGGTGGCTGATTGGTTTGGCTTCCTGAGCGATGCCGAATTGGCTTATGTGCTTGAAGCCTCTAAGCGTTCTGTCAAAGATGGAACCATGAGCATGCAAGCCGCCCCGGATGTTATCCGGATGGCGACACAGCGCAATCCTTATGAGATGTTCGCGGTTGGTAACAATGGAAAAACAAAAGCTTACGCAAGATACAACCCGCTCATCAACGAGTGGTATGTCTTCACGGCCACGGGTGACGACATCAGGTCCGGAGCCTACACAGCCTACTCCTCTCCCGATTACCAAATCGTTTTACGAGATCTCCAGAGGCTTGGCAAGGTCGAGTCGCGTGTGCGCTCTGCTCGCTTCATCGACAACAAGATTCCAGCAGACTTCGTAAAGTTTTCGAAGTTCGGTGACCTCAAGGGCTGGAGGCGCAGGGCTCGATTGGCCCGCGTCTCAATGCAAAACGAGTACGCCACTGTTTGGAACTTGGTGGAGGAACTTGTGGCTCAGGGCCGCATGTCGAAAAACTTCGACATCAAAACCGCTCTTACCTTGTACGAGCGCAAGACCGCTGTGCAGGTTGAGAACTACAACCGCAAGTTTGTTGAGCCTGTGATTGAGGCACTAGAGCGGCTTCGCAAGAACCCAAACATTGCTTTCCCATCTTTCCAAATTAACGGCGAGTCCATCACAAACATCAATGACTTGGTGAATTTGTTCTTGGTTGCCGAACACGCGAAAGAGCGTAACAAGCAGATTCAAAGTATTGGCGGTATGGCGAACGGTTCCGGCATGAGCAATCGTGACGCAGACAAGCTCCTCAGTTTTGTGAGAAGCCAACCGTATTTCTCGGAGCTAAATCAGATCAGCCAGAAGCTTGATCAACTGAGCCAATTTAAAGTTGATCTTGAGGTTCAGTCGGGTCTGATCAGCCAGAAAGATGCCGCCGCTAGGATGGGCGCATACCAGCACTACCGCAACCTATCTGGTGTTCGCCCAGAATTGGATGAGGACGCTTCACAAGATCCGAGTTTGAACATTGGTCGGAAGTTCAACCTTCGCGGAACTGACAAGCGAGCTATGGGGCGCGGTGATGTTGCTCCAGATGTGCTGGCGAGAACCCTGATCGCTGGCGAAGCTTCTGTGATTCGTGCGCAGAAGAACTTGGTTGCTCAAAAAGTGCTGATGCTGTTTGAGACAAACTATGACCCCAACTTTGTCACCATCAATGAGATCCGATCGGCTCGTCAGGTTAACCGGACTACCAATCTGATCGAGGTCAATGATGACCCGAACTACTTGCGTCGTCCTGATGTGATGATCGCCAAGGTTAATGGCATCCCAATTGCCATTCGCTTTAAGGAGCAAGGCAAAGGCACTGTCGCAGAGGCATTGCACGGAGCAGTAGTCCCGAAGGATGCACACCCTGTTTTCGAAGCGATGGGTAAGTACAACCGCTTCTTCGGACAGTTGCTGACTACATACAACCCGGCTTGGATTGCAGTCAACTTTGTGCGTGACTATCAAACCCTCATCAGCAATGCGGTGTCAGATGGTCGTCTGCGTCCCGGCATGGCGAGGGAAATGGCGAAGGCTGTGTTCCCTGCAATGCGGGCGGCGATTCATATTGCTCTGCACGAGTTCAAGCCCAAGACCGCCCCGGGCAAATTGGCTCTCGCTGGGATTAAGCAGTTCTTCCGCTTGTTTGGCAAGCCGGACCCAATGTGGTATCAGAGCTATAAAGAAGCTCGCGAGGCTGGTGGATTGACTTTCTTCATTGATCGCAAGGGCCTTGAAGAGCAGATCATTGACATTGACCGCGCATTGAACGGCGAGCATGGAGCCGACAAGGCGATGCAAAGAGTCAAAGGCTTCTTGTCCTTTGTTGAGTTGATGTCTATTCCGACTGAACTCGCGCCTCGTATTGCGGCATACCATGTGATGCGAAAGCACGGGTTTACAAAAGATCAGTCTGCTGTGTTCTCCGGCGAGATTACGGTGAACTTCAACATGCGTGGAGCGACTCCAGAGTTGCGCCAGATGTACCTCTTCTTCAACCCCGCCGTTCAGGGCACAGCGAAGATGGTTAAGCTGGCGGCGGCTAATCCTGCGCGTTTCAGCGCGGTCATTGCGGCATGGACTGGTCTCGGCCTACTGATCAACATCTTTGGCCGCGCAATGGCCGGAGAGGATGATGATGGCATTAACAAGATGGACAAGTTGCCCCCGCTCAAGCGGGCGACCGGCGCTGTCTGGATGCCAGACGGACTGTTTGGTGCTGTGCCTATCGCGTATGGGTACAACGCCTTCTATGCCCTTGGTCACTTCTTGCCGGATTCGATTGTCGGGAATACGCCGATCTCCACTACGGCACGGCGTGTAGCGAGTACAGTTTTCGAGGCCTTCTCCCCGATCGGGAACGGTGCGTTCGAACATAAGAGTCCGGTGGCAACAGCGTTGAAGCTAACGATGCCGACTTTCTCGCACCCGCTGATCGAGTGGATCGCTAATGAGAACCGGTTTGGCGCTCCGATCTTTAAGTCTGATAGCCCGTTTGGTGGACCCAAAGATCCTGACACCTACAAGAACTTTGATTCCGCCAATCCGATTTCGGTTGCAACCTTCCGAACCATTCATGAAATGACCGGCGGCAACCGTTTCAATCGGGACGGCGTGGATATCAATCCTTCTGTCGCTGACTTTTTTGTCGCCGGTTACGCGCCGGGTGTCATCAACGAGACCTACAAGTTTGCGGGTTGGCTGGTGAATAAGAGTCGTGGTGTCGAGACCCAGAACGACAAGCTCCCAATCGTTGGCCGCTTTCAGGCCGATGTTCCAGACCAGTGGTATGACGGTGCTTATCGCAAGGTCAAGGCCGAGGTGCTGGAGCGTGAGCGGGAGATCATGCGTCAGCCGAATGTTGACCGACAAAATGCTCTGGACAAAAAGTATCCGGGGACCATTGAGGCGGCGGCGGTTATTGAAGGCGTTGATAGGATCGTTCGCGCAAACTCTGGAGTGCTGGAGCGAGCCAGAAATAATGAGGACTACAAGCCATCGGATATTGTCGAGATGGAGAACAGGCACAAGAAGGAGAATCGGGCGCTTTACGAGCGAGCCGTGAAGGACTTCATGAAGCTTGGCTATCGAGACACCATTCTCTCGGACAAGTAAATGAGCGACGAGAAGACGCAAGTGACGGTGCTGGACCGAGTCCTTAGCTATGTGGACTCCCCGTTCAAGCTGTTTGCCATTATCTTGATGGCCGTCTTCGCGTTTGCCGGTTACTTTATTTGGCAGAACCAAGAGCTATTGATAGGGGCATACAAGGAACAGCAGAAGCTACCATCTATTGCTGAGGACCGCGTGGAGGATGTGGTCGCGCATCTGGTAAAGCACACCGATGCCACGGTGATTGCCGTCTTCAAAGTCAATCCGATGTTTGGTACTCGCATTCTCCACCGCGCCTACACCCAGAAAGAGGGGCGTGACAGAACTCACGAAGGGCTGGATGTTGGTCTGTTTACGGCTAATGCCAACAACAACAAAGATGTGATTGCCCTGATGGCCGGAGAGATCCCGTGCGGCCCTTACAAGACGGCTCAGTCAGAGATCGGGCTTTGGTATATCGAGAAGGGGATGACCTACGGTTGCCGGATTGGTGTGCCACCCGAACCGGGCAAGCTGGTGGGCCAGATCACTGTGGGCTGGCGTGACGAGCCGCCTGACATCGAGGCTTACAAGCCGCTTTTGCAAATCGCTTCAGTCATGCTTTCGAGGAGTAAGAGATGAGTAAGGGGAAGTCCACTGTACAGGTAGGACTGTGATAAAAATGTACAGCCACGAAGCTGTACACAACAATTTATAACTGCACAGTTCTCAGTAGTGGCAGAAACATAGTTGAATAAAATCAATGACATCTGCGTACTACTTAACATTGGACCCCCCACTGTTAATCCGTAGGTCGCTGGTTCGAGCCCAGCTCGGGGAGCCAATAAGTCAAGCAAGCCGCAGATAGTTCCTACTAACTATTTGCGGCCTTGTGATAAATCTGTACAGCGGGCTGTCCAACCAGTTCGTCGAACTTCACGGAGTGGCTCATCAGGTGAGCTACTGACAGGTGGGCGTACCGCTGAACCATCCTGCCTTGCTTCCATCCACCCAGTTCCTGCAAGACATCCAGACTCACCCCGCCTTGGCGCATGATCGAGGCCCATGTGTGCCTCAAGTCGTGCCAGCGGAAGTCCTCAATGCCAGCCTTGGCGCAAGCTTTTGCCCAAGTCTTGGAAGGAACACCCCGTACCTGCTCTCCGTCCTCGCGGACAAACACCCAATCACGGTGCTTCCCGACCCACGGCCTGATGGCCTCTACGGCCATGTCATTTAGGGGAACACTCAAGGCCAGACCGTTTTTCATGATCGTGTCCTTGAAGGTGGCTACCCTCTTAGACAAGTCAATGTAGTCCCAGCGCAAGCCCAAACAATTCCCCTGCCGCAGTCCGGTGGCAACAGCAAACTTCGCAAGACTCGCGTAAGGTTCAGGCAGAGCCAGCAACAGCCGGTGCAACTCCGAAGGCGTTAAGAACCGCATCCGGTCGGCATTTTCTGGCAACAGCTTGAACAGCGGCGGCGTTCCTTCGATGTATTGAAATTCCCGAAAGGCCGCGTTAATGACCGTCCGCAAGAACGCCAGATGGCGATTGACTGTGGATGCTGTCACCGTGCCCTCGCCGCGCTGACGCTTGCGCGTAAGCTCAGCTTCCTTGATGCGCTTGACTAGATCTGGCGTGATCTCATCCAGATACCGCGCACCAAATGACTTGAACCGCGCTGACCAGAATTCAGCGTATCGCAAGTCATCACGATGGGAGCGCTTATGGTTATGCTCCCGCAACCAACGGTCCACCGTCTCACTCCAAGTGCGCCGAGGTTTTTCTTTGATCACATTCTGTCGCCACATGCTGGCGCGAACTCGATCGTGAACCTCTTGCGCTTGTCGCTCGTCGCTCGTGCGGCAAGACTCTCGCTTTGTCTCACCATTTACCGTGATGTTGTACCACCACACATTACCTCTCAAATAGATCGGCATTACCTCTCGCTCCTTTCTCTGCCGGACTACTGAGAACTGCTTCTTCATTATCCAGAAAAAAGTCTTTTCTGTCCGGCTTTTTTGTTGTCATGCTTTTGATGCTGTCAAGGGAGACCGTCCCTTTGATACACGCCTCCACGAACTTAGCGGACTCGCGGGCAATATCGTCGCCATACTTCCTGCGCCACTCCTCGTAGTGCGCCCGTCTTGCCTTGGGGTCACGGAAGAAAAACAAAGCGCTGTTGCACCGCGCAATAAACCGGAGGCGACTCTCGTACAACTCCACCGCCCACCGGTACTCTCTCTCCCGATCCTCCAGACTCATCTTTTCGTATAGTCTGTGCGCCATTTTTTATATGCAACTCGAATGCTGTAATACGCCACGATGGATCTGGCTTTGAGAGTCCACCACAACAGTCGTCTAAAACTCATGCGGACCTCATCTCCTGATACTGTCTGCGAGTAAGGCCAAGATTGAAAACGCTGTTGGCCGTCCGCAGTCTCCTGACCTTAGCGTTGTAGCGGCGCTTGATTTCTTTCTTGTCTGGCTTGGGCTTCTTTGCATTCGGCTTGTTACCGATTGCGTACATGGGGCGCGGGTAGCGGCGCAGTCCCTCTGCATCATGTACATAACGCACGATGTACACCCGTTGGCCCATTGACTTGAGTGGCTTGCGCATGCGAGTCAGAATCGTTGAGACATGATCGCGATCGATATCAATATGCTGGCAGATCTCCTCTACCGTCATCTCGCCGCACATCTCCAGCGCATCAAGAATCTTTTTTACAGATGAGCCAAATGGTCTTTTGCGCGTCATCCGATTTCCTTTTGCTGTCTCAGCCAAATGGCGAAGCTCGCGACAGTATCCTTGCCAAACGCATGTTCGAACTCACTCTCGAACTTGCGTGACGCTCTTTCGAGAGCGGTGTTCCAGCCGCGAAAGTAGCTGTCATGAACACGGTCCTCAAGGGCATCTCGCAACTCATCTCGCTGACGGCGAATGCACTCTTCTTTGTGACAGTAGTAGCTACACGAGTGGATCTCTTCTGTCATTTCACCCTCCTGACCGAGCCAAGCCACTGCGGCTCAGGCAGTTTTTCTGGCGGCGGCTTCTCCATCTTTTCGGATGGCGGTGTCCAGCCGTACTTGCGCCAAGTGGCTTGCACATCTGAGCCACTAGTCCACTTAAAGTCTGGGTGACCAACGCCAACCCAAGGGATTGTTTTCTTTGCCATCAATTGCTCCTGCTTGGCATACGGCTATCATTACCGCCGTTGCGGATAGCCATCGCAATCGTTTTGTGGTCTAGCCCTTCACACATGTCCTCAACCCACTGGGCGATGACCTCGCGCTCTGCCTCTCGAACCTGCCATTCCAGTTCGACCAGCAAGTCTTCGATGGTGTCGCCGTGACCGGTGGTGTAGCCCGCGCCGATCTGCCAGCGGGCCACTTTCTCCCGCTCGGCGGCTACGGCTAACTCTCTCTCAACCGATAGCTCTCGTAGCACTTCAATCACCGCTTGCTCATGCTTCAGCAAGATGGCGCGAATCAATTCCATTGGGGTCTCGATCATCGCGGTGGCGGCGGCTTTCACCTTTTCGGCCTCGGTCTTTGCGTTTAACACGGCATCGACCTGTTGCTTGGTAAATGGCTTCATGCTTCATCCCCTCCTCATCGCAAAGATGGCGGCAACGACATGCATAAGAACCGCAAGCGGACCAAGTAGACAGCCAATCACAGCGGCCCAGTCACCGCGCTCCATGAAGAATTGAATCATTTGCATTGATCACCCTCCCTTGACCCACACTGCTCCATGTAAATGCGAGCCAGATCAGGCGGCGAATATCTGGGGCCTTTAAGAATTTTCCCGTCTTCACGGCGCAAGACTTTGAAGAACTCTCCTCGCCCGTCACACTCATCGCAACCCTTAGTTCCGCAGAACACGCAAGCCTCAACCAAGAACTTGCTCATATTGCTACGCTGAACTTCGTCCCAGAATGGTTGAGGATTCAGGCCCATCGAGTGCATCAGGCCAGTAACAACATAGATGATGTCGATGCAAGCATCTACGATCTCGACACGATCATTCGCGTCCCACGCCTCGATCAGTTCCCCGACCTCTTCTTTGATTAGGTTGTAGTAAAGAAACTCGTTGTTGGCAGATGGCTCCTGCCCACAGACTGTCATGAACTTTTTCTGTTGGGTAAAGATGCTCACTTGGCGCGCCTCCCCGGCTTCTTCTTGGGCTGTCCGTCTTTTCGGTAGCCATATGGCGCTGGATCATTGAGCGTTCGCGATGTCTCTTCAAGGTAGTCCTTGAGCAATCGCATTGTTTGTTGGGTATATTTCTCTAGCTCTTCAATTCTTGTCCGGAGCGAAGCAAGCTCTCGCCGAATCTGCTCTTTCTCAACATTGCTGATAAACATCTTTATGCCTCCGACCTGAACATCTGATCTCCGACCTCTACACCTCGTCTGTTGAGTGAGAATAGCCACTCGTTATCTTCGCCTCGGCTAACCTTCACCAACCCAAGAGCAACAGTGCCAAGCATTCCGTTCACATACTTCATGCACTCACCACAATGCTCTATCCAAAGCGGGGCTACTTCCCAGAGCCGCTCTCCGGACTTGTCATGTAACGCCCCCAACAAATTTCTTGCTTGCTCATCACTCCAGCCGCACTCAATCAGATACTGAATGCTTTGCTCAATCGGGTTGCCGTTTTCCTCTGTCATGTCGTCGTCCTCGTTTCCAGTTCAATTAACAATTCAATGTAGTGCTTTGCCTTCTCAAGATCCTGCAAGCCGCCCTTGTCTTTCCAGCGCGTCACATACTTGATGACATTGCCCTCAAAGAATCCGATCTTGTTTGCGTAGATGTACTCCACGGGTTGAATGGCGTGATTTTTGTAGTGGGAGCCAGCCACTTGTTTGTCTAATGCATCGCTCATCAGTCGTAATCTCCACCTCTTCCTATATCTATTCCAAGGTCTCCGAGGTCTGAGGAGTCGAGAGATCCGCCGCGAAAGAAGACATCAAGGTCATCCTTCACCAGCTTCCTCTGCTCCGCCTGTCTCGGCCTTTGCTTCGGCATCGGCTTGATGCCTGTTGTTTTCTTCTCCGGCGCGGTCTTCTTGGATGAGGTTGGTGGAGAGCCTGACTTTCGCTCCCCAACCAAACCATCAAAGACTTCCTTGCTAGCGAATCTTGTTAAGCATGTTGGAACTAGGCACTCCCTGCGCCGTATCGTTCCACTACTGGATTGCCGCGTCTCGTAAACTCGGGACGGTGACTTGCATGCAGGACATTTCATGAGCCTCTCCTGCCAAGCTCATGAGTTGATATGCAATTGCCATAGCTGGCGTGAGCGTGTTGCCGCCATCGCGACACTCCGCACGAATGTGTACCCCATCTAAACTGTCCTCAATCGTTATCGTTACTGTTGCCAATTTATGTCCCCTTGATCATCGCCAAATCGTTCGCGTATTGCGTGATTGAGCGTGTCTACAAAAATCTCCAGCATGATGGTGGACAGCTCGACTGCCTCCGGCTGGTCCTCGCTAGTGCCCTGAACCAGTCGAGCCATCAACTCAGAGAACATCCCAGCCCATATTGCGGGCGGGATATTCTTCTGAGCGATCACCTCGCTCCACATGTCTTCAGTGCGCCGGTGCGCCCACTCCAACTCCGTTATCGACGGTAGTTGTTGACTGTGGTTCGTCATACTGTTCCCTCAAAAATGCTTCTAGATCGGCCTTGTTCAAGCGCCACTTGCGCCCGATCTTTCCCGCTGGAATTCGCTTGGACCTTGCGAGATATCGCACCGTCTCCTCGCTCATGCCGAGGTACTTCGAGGCTTCCTCAATACTCATTAACATACTCATGACTCCTGACCGTCTTTAAAAAATTGTGGGCAAAACTGCGCAACTGCACAGAATGACTCACATCTACGGTAGCCACCTTTGCGCTCTACTATCTCGTAGCCTTTTGCGGGTTCCCCCAAGGCCTCTTTTGTTGTGGCAACTTTTGTCGCCTTCTTGCCGCCCTCTTTGATGAGGGCGAAAGTCGTTCCCGCATACCAGCGTTCTTCGTCAGAGCAGACTGCTGTGCCAGTTTCTTCTGCCTCACGATGTAGCGATATGCGCTCTTCGATGTACTGCTTTACTTGATCGTCTGACCAGACCGGAACTGGAATGACCTTGACCATGACCTGCGGATAGCTCTCGTCACGCTTTGCAACAGCCCGTTGCCAATCTCTGAAAATTGCAACGATCTCAAGGTTGTCAATCTCGTGGCCGTTGGCAATAGCCAGATAGCGCAGGACATTGAGTTGCTTCGTCCAAGACTCATCGCCATCAGCTTTGAATGTGCTGACAAACTTCCAGTCGCTGATGGTTTTACGCGAAGGCTCAAGACGATCTACTTGACCGCTCAATTGCCAGCCGTTGACCTCGGCGAAGAATCGCTTCTCAACGATCACCTCTTCCTCGGCGCTTCTCTCCAGCACATGATGAACAGCTTGACCCATCAATGACCAGATGCGATCAGACACATCCTCAACGATGGCTTTGCTGTGCCGCTTCTGTAGAAGCCTCACCTGCGGAGAGTCGATCAACTTGGTCACGCTGATGTCACCACCGCCGACATAGCTGTCGTTCTTGACGGCTTTCACCAAGGCTTCCGGCAAGCCGTGAACATTGGTGATGTTCATCAGAAGTCCACCTCAACCGCATTGTTTGCGGGTGGGCGGCTATAACCGCTTTGGCCTCCATTGTTTTCTTGCGGCAACTTCAGAGTGCCGGTGTGGAACGCTGACCCATTCTTGCCGACCTTGGCAAACAAACCGCCCTCGTACTTTGTGCCATCCGGCATGGTCACAAACATGTTGTGGGTAGGTTGCTTCTCGTTGGTGCGCCGATCGTTCTTGAAGACGATCACGGACAGGGTTCCCTCTTTAGGCAGATAGCTCATTTCAAATTCCTTACGCTGTTACTGAAAGTTTGGACTGCAACTTTTTAACTGTGCTAGCCACATTGGCTAGCGGAAGTTCGGCAATGTCGCTGATGCCGTATGCGGAGCAGATTGCTGACAGGTCAACGCCAGCCTGTTCCGCAAGGTTCTTGATTGCCGCAATGTCGGACTCGCCAGCCAACTCTGGTTTAGCGACCTTGGTTGCGGGGGCTTTGGCTTGCACCTGATGCGTGGTTGCATCCGCATCGTTGTCGCCCTCGGTCGGGATGCAGAAAGCTTGTAGGCATGCGTACTTGAATGCGGCAGACATGGCTTTGTTGGTTGCCTTATCCCCGCTATCCATTGCTTCGCCGCTGACAGAGACGATATGACTCGACCCATCTCTGGCGGAGACAAACGCGAAGTCCACATCTACGCAGACATAGAACAGAGTGTTCCCTCGGGCGTTGACCTTCTCGGTCACCACGCGGTTCTTGACCGCCGGGAGAATGCAAAGCCCATGCTCGGAGAGCGATGGCGCTAGTGCGTTGTAGACATCATCGATGCCTCGAAAGGCGTAGCCCTGCTGTTCGTTCTTGCGATCTTTGCTGATGCCGCTCTTCGCAAGATGCGCCATCACCGCAGTGATGGCCGTATATACATGCGGCCCTGTGTTGGTTGCCATTGATTCTCCTAACTACGCACAACATCGTGCGGTAGGAGAAGTTTATGCGAGGACTACTGCTTTGTCAACAGCATCACTCATACATTCATTCAAATTCACATCAATGAACATTGCTCACCACTGTGCAACAGGGTCGCTTCATAGCTTGCGCATTAGGAAAACGGCCCTTCCAACCCATGAGATGTAGCTTTGGTTTGACTTGTTGATGATGGACTCTTTGACCTGATTACCCGACAAGACAATCTGGTCTTTCGTGACAGTGACCTCTCGGAAGTCGATGTCACCGCCATGCCCCTTGATTGCGTAGATGCCGCTGACGATAGTCTTCACATCGGGGTCAAGGGCCACCAGATCTCCAGCCGAAATTAGCGGGGCTACAGCGTCATCTTTGCAGGTGAGGTAGGTCAGAGCCCGGTCGGCTGGGATAAAGCCCGCCACGGCCTTATCCAGCGTCTCTGGCAGGGCTTGTCTGAGGTAGGCCGCACTGCCGGGGGCGATCTCACTGAGGTTGCATTGCAGGATCTTGGAGAACTTGACTGCCGCATCAAGGTTGAGTGGGATGCGCCCATTCAGGTACTGGCTGATTGCCGTTTGATTCTTCACACCGAACATCTCGGCGACATCCTTCTGGCTGAGATTCAGTTCTGCTTTTTTTCTGGTCCACATTGACAGCAGAAGCTCGTTGCCGTCTTGCTTGTGCTGGACTGTTCTTGTACTCGGCGTTGCCTTACTGCCCCGTGAATTTTTTTTCACCAAACCCCTCCCCTTCCCTTGCGTTCGTGTAGCTGTGTCGTTATACTTGTATCAGTGCCACTGTTAAAGCAACAGCGGCACTTCATCAAGAAGAAGCTGTAGGAGCTTACATGCAGATGCATGCAACAGCACCTACTGACATGCAGTATAAAGGAGTAAAGAGGTGAGTTCAAGATTTTTTTTCCCAAGTGATTTTGTCGGGATTTGCAACAGCGCCACTGTTGTGTATAATGAATTCATAAACCAGAGATGTATTTATTACAGATGTATTAAATACAGATTTTGTTTATTTAATTTTTCTTTAAGAAAAATTAAGAAGAGGTTTAATAAGTATTCTTTTAACACCTCTTTAGATGTAAACCTCTTTCCACAGAGGGGCCATCAACTTTCTCCGGGAGTCTGCCGGTGAAAGACTTCCAAGATTTCGGGATTGACCTCGGCGGTCGTAGCGGAGAAGAGGTCAAGGTCACTTGCCCCAAGTGTTCTCCTCTTCGGCGCAAGAAAAACTACCCCTGCCTCAATGTCAACACGCTCAAGGCGGTATGGCATTGCTGGCATTGCGGCTGGAGCGGCGGGCTTGCTCAGGGTGAGTTCTCCAAGCCCACCGTTGCCCACACCAAGATCTTTGTCAAGCCAGAGTTCCGCCCCTCCCCTCTATCCGAAGGGGGGTTGGAGTTCTTTCGCAAGCGGGGCATCACTAACGATGTCCTGATGCGCAATCACTGCTCTCTGGAGTCTGTGTGGATGCCGCAGATCGAGGAGGAAGTAACGGCAATTGCCTTCCCCTACTACCGGGATGGCGAGGTCGTCAATGTCAAGTACAGAGACAAGCACAAGAACTTTCGCCAAGTCGGCGGCGCTCAGAAAACCTTTTACAAGATCGATGATGTGGTCGATACGGCCATCATCACCGAGGGAGAGATTGACGCTCTCTCGCTAGAGGTTGCTGGCTTTCAGTACGCCATCTCCGTACCCGATGGAGCGCCAGCGCCAAACACCAAGAACTACGAAACCAAGTTCGAGTACCTCGATGATGAGCGGCTAGACAAGATAAAAACTTTTATCTTGGCAGTTGATCGGGATGAACCCGGCAAGAAGCTTGAGGAAGAGTTGGCGCGAAGACTTGGTCGCGAGCGTTGCAAGCGCGTCACATTTCCAGATGACTGCAAGGATGCCAATGAAGTTCTGCTCAAGCATGGCAAGGACATCCTGACTCAGTGCATCTTGAATGCGCAACCGTACCCGGTCGAGGGCGTGTTCTCAGTCTCCGACATCGAGGATGGGCTTGATGCCATCTTCGATGGCGGCTTGCCCAAGGGGTACAGCACTGGATGGGGCAATGTGGACGAGCTATACCAACCATCGGTTGGTCAATGGACTTTGGTGACCGGCATCCCCTCAATGGGTAAGTCGGAGTGGCTGGATGCGATGGCGATTAACCTCGCCGAGAAAGACGGATGGGTGTTTGGGGTTTGCTCTCCAGAGAATCAGCCGATTGATTGGCATGTTGCCAAGCTGATGGAGAAGCACCTTGGGAAGCGCATCAACAGCGGTCGTGTAAACCGAGAAGAGTTTGATGCTGGCAAGTTGTGGATGAACAGCCACTTCCATTTCATCATGCCAGAGAAGCCAACGCTCGAATGTGTTTTGGAGAGAGCCAAGGAGTTGGTGCGGCGCTTCGGTATGAAGGGATTGATCATCGATCCCTACAACGAGATCGAGCATACGACACGCAAGGAAGGCATTAGTGAGACTGAGTATGTCTCCACATTCCTGACCACACTGCGCCGCTTTGCGCGAGAGCAGAGCGTACACATCTGGCTGGTTGCTCACCCTGCCAAGATGATGCGCGACAACGCAGGTATCTACCCTGTGCCAGATGGTTATTCGGTCAGCGGCTCGGCTCACTTCTACAACAAGGCCGACAACATCATCGCAGTTCACCGAGACCTTACAGCCCCCGGCTCAGCAACCCAAGTTCATGTCCAGAAGATTCGCTCTCGCTGGCTAGGCAAGCGTGGTGTTGCCGATCTTTGGTGGAGACCTGATTGCGGCAGGTATGAGTCAGTTCCGCAACCACAGTTTTACAGCAACGAGAGGAGTTTCCCGTGATGAATACCGATTTGATTGGTGACATTGTCCCGCCGCACCAACGGCATAGCGACACCAGCCGCGCCGCCGCGCTGGCAATGATCCCGAAGTTCAAGGGCTTGATGCTCAACCTGTTCCGCTTCTTCAAGGCGAGAGGTGAGCTTGGCATGACTGACGAGGAAGGACAGTTCATGTCTGGTGTGAATGGCAATAGCTACCGCCCCGGGAGAGTGAAGCTGGTTGACCTCGGGTTAGTTGTTGATAGCGGCATGCGCCGCAAGACCAGAAGCGGCAAGGATGCTGTTGTATGGGTCGCCACAAAAGATGTCATCCATGCAGAGCTTTACTAAGCAAATCACATTTCGTAGTCCGAAGCTTTTGTCTTTGGCGGAAGGTCAGACCTGCGTGAGTTGCGGCAGATCTGATGGCACGGTGGTATCTGCCCACTCCAATCTTTTGGAGCATGGCAAGGGGCGCGGCCTTAAGGCTCACGATGGCATGGTGATGTGGCTTTGCTACTCATGCCATACCAACCTCGATCAAGGCTTAGAGATGAGTCGTGACGAGCGGCGAAGCATGACGCTGGAAATGATCTGCAAGACCTACATGAGGATGTGGGACCAAGGATTACTCGCGGTCAAGTGATCGTGGAAATATTGAGGAGACCCGAATGACGACAGATGAAATGATGGAAGAATATGCGAGGCAGACAGACGAGTACTGTACGCACAAGGCTCATCGTGTTTATTTGGAGGAGTACAAGAAGTCGCTTCATGCAATGCTCATGAAGGAGGCTGAGGTCGCTGGCGCTAAGGCAGTTAGCGCACAGGAAAGAGATGCGTCGGCGCATGAGAAATACAAGGAACACTTGAAGGTGTTGCGTGATGCGGTCGAGCGAGAAGAGCGAGCGAGGTATCACCTCAAACGAATCGAGATGGAATACGAGATATGGCGAACGAACCAAGCCAACGAACGATACATAACGAGGTGACTTGCGATGACTGTCGATACATCAGAATCAATCGCGAGTCAGTGCCTATCAAGCGAAGATGCATGCGATACAGAGTTGCTCCGGTCGCTATCTGCGTTGACTTCAGGAGAAAAAAAGATGCCGGAGAAGAAAATCAAGTTCACGGTACACGGCAAGGTGGTGGGCAAAGGAAGGCCACACTTTGTCAAGAAGACCGGGGTTGCAATAACGCCTGAGCGAACTAGGTCGTATGAGTCGATCATTCGAGATGCCGCTCATCGCGAGATGAAATGGGAACCGTGGGATGTGCCTGTTGCCGCAGTGATAACTGCGTACTATGAGATACCCAAGAGTTGGGCCAAGGCTAAGAAGGAGATGGCTAGGAGGCAATTGATTGCTCCGGGTAAGCCTGACACCGACAACATCGTCAAGATCGTTCTCGATTCTTGCAATCGTGTGGTGTACTTAGATGATTCACAGGTCGTGCTTTGTGTTGCCAGAAAACTCTGGGGAGATACTGCAAGACTTGTCGTGACATTACAGGAGGCCTGATGTTCAGAGACGCAGATCAGGCAATTCGTTTCGCGTTCCGGATGAGGAACAAGTCAGTTGTCTCCAAGATGAGGATCATGGAGACGGACACCCCACCCTCCACCGCAACCGATCGCCTGACCGTCTATGACTTTCACGCTATGTCGGCCATGCTCTTTGCTTTTCTTGGTCGGTGTTCTATGCCCCAGCAAGCCGCCGCTTATGTGATGTACGGCGATGAGCATGAGAAGTACATGGGCGCGAAGATACTGGCCGAGTACTGCGGCGGGCATTACCCAAAGTACATCACCAGCAAAGGGCAACTTGTTTCAGCATTAACCAGCAAAACTGTACGCGACTGCGCAGAACAATGTAATCTCACCAATTACAAAGCGTGGAAGGTTCGCCGTGAAATGTGGCGTGTAGTTGAGCCGCACCTCTGGGAGTTGCACAAATCTTTGGAGAAATGGCTCCACATATAGTGGTGTTGCGCTGGCCTCTCAAACAACATACACTGTTTACAGGTAGTTTCGGGCCTTTGCCACTACATCTAGTGGCGGTCTGTAATCACCACCTCTCTCGCTCCTTATTCGCCCCGGTCTTCCGGGGTTTTCTTTTTGGTGCGTGGAAATATTGAGTCGCCCCGTGCCCTCATGAAAACAATGAAGACAGAGCCGGGATCACCGGCCCTGTCTCTTAAAAGATCTTCTCATCTTCCCCGTTATCACGGGAGTTGAAGATCGTTGCATCTGCCACGACAGAAGCTGTTGCACCTAACTCGGGCTCCAGCTTCTTGAGCGCGGCTTCTGTTTTCTCAATCGCCGGACCAATATGTTTGGACCGGGGATCTTTGATTGGAAAGTAGATATACGCGGTAACCCTCATGTTAGTTAGCTTCTTTCATGAGAGTGCCAGCCATCTTTTCCATTGCCAAGCGCTCATCGGTGTACTTGATATCGCGAGCAACCGCCGTGATACCTTGCACAAAGTCCCAAACTGACTCTGGCTTCTTGTCTTCCTCGCGAATGACAGCATCGATGATGTTGTCTGCTTGCTTCATAGTGAAGCCTCGCTTAGTGAGGAATGTTTTGCGGTCATCGTCTTGTCGAGCGACTACCGCCGTCTTGGCGTTGATGATTCCCTGCAAGATCCCGCCGGTGGAAGAGTTGCTGTACTCCAGCAACCCCGGACCCACTTCTTGAGCGAAGCGCTCAGGTGCATTCTTGCTGTGGCGAATCAACATGGTGGACTTATCTTCCACACCCCAGAGACAGCGGTTCTGACAAACACCGCGCAACAAGAAGGTTGAGATGCCGAGTGATCGGCTACCCACTTCACTGTTCCATGTGTAGAAGCCACGGAACACAAGATCAGGGTCGCCGTTAGGTAGTTTGCCAATCTCAATTGGATGCGTGTCGTCCACGAGGAACATGAACACATCACGATCACTTGCATAAAGAGTGGTCGTGTCCTTGGTGATATCAACAAACGGGTTG
>JACCDP010226658.1_pt1 | contig 53049 bp, 48 predicted proteins | sample 7445841 | NCBI WGS metagenome assembly JACCDP01 (sample SAMN15323441, study PRJNA562643) | freshwater metagenome | isolation source: river surface water | place: USA:Blue River Watershed | collected 2017-08-17 | reverse complement strand
CTTGCACTTCGATATGAATGTAAAACCATTCGGACTGCCCGCCGTGACACGACACCCGGGCCAGTTTGTCGACAAAGCGCTTTCCCGGCTCCCACTGGTGCAGGACCGACCGCAGTTCCTGATCGAGAAACAGATACGGCTGGGTCCAGTCGATGCGCGCATGGGCGGCGGGAAAGTAGAAATGCATGAAATCCGGAAAGTACCGCTCGATCGCTTCTTTCCAGGGACTGTCGTAATCATCCGCCACGGAGCGCTCCATGAATTGCCGATGAGCGGAGGATGAAGGAGGGGTGGAGGATTATGACGATACTGGTGCAGATGAGGAATTCATCGCGATGAATGGTGGGTCATCAGCGAAATGCTGTCGTATTCACATCAGCTGATCAGCAGCGCCGTTCGGTGATTGAATCACGCGATGAAAAATACAGGCAATAAAAAACGAGTCTGGCAGAGCGCTCAGACTCGTTTTGATGATGGCACACCGTTGGCTGCCTGAATGCTCGAACTACTCAGACGACGGCGCCATCCGTCTCGTCCTTGGGTTTCACTGGCTTGATCAGGTCCTCGCGCTTTACGCCCAGCCACATGGCGACGGCTGCAGCGACGAAGACGGAGGAATAGATACCGAACAGAATGCCAATCGTCAGCGCAACGGCAAAGTAATGCAGTGTGGGGCCGCCGAACAGCAGCATGGACAGCACCATCAGCTGCGTACAGCCGTGGGTGATGATGGTGCGCGATATGGTACTGGTGATCGCATGATTGAGCACCTCCGGGGTTTCCAGCTTGCCGAAACGGCGGTCGCGGAACGTCTCTCGTACCCGGTCAAACACCACGACGGATTCGTTCACCGAGTAACCCAGCACGGCCAGCACCGCCGCCAGCACCGTCAGCGAAAATTCCCACTGAAAGAACGCAAAGAAGCCCAGGATGATCACCACGTCATGCAGGTTTGCGATGATCGCCGCAACGGCAAATTTCCATTCGAAGCGGAATGCGAGATAGATCATGATCCCGACCACGACGAAGGCCAGCGCGGTAAGACCATCATGCGCGAGCTCCTCGCCGACCTGCGGGCCGACGAATTCGACACGATTCAGGCTGACCGAGGCATCCTGTGCTTTCAGGGCATCGATCACCTGGGTGCTTAGCTGAGCACTGCTGCTGCCTTTTTGTACTGGCAGGCGGATGAGCACATCCTGCGCAGTGCCAAAGCTTTGCACCTGACTATCGGTATAACCCAGACCATTGACGACATTGCGTATGCCCTCGAGATCAGCAGGCTTCGTGTACGCGACCTCCATCACCGTGCCACCGGTGAATTCAATCGACAGGTGCAGGCCTTTGGCGAAAAGGAAAAACACAGCGGCGACAAAGGTCAATGCCGAGACGACATTGAAGACCAGCGCATGCCGCATGAACGGTATGTCTTTTTTGATGCGGAAGAATTCCATGATCTGCCTCTTGGTGCTTATCTCGGTGCTTAATTAATCCCGTACTCTCAGGCCTCGGGCTTCCATACCTGTCCGATGGAGACGCCAGTAAGTTTCTTCCGGCGGCCATACCAGAGATTAGTCAGCGCGCGCGCGACCACCACCGCAGAGAACATCGACGTCAGGATGCCAAGGCAATGGACGACCGCGAAGCCGCGGATCGGACCGGAGCCGAAGATCAGCAGCGCAAGACCGGCAATCAGTGTTGTCACGTTCGAGTCAAGAATCGTCGCCCACGCGCGCTCGAAACCCGCTGCGATCGCTGCCTGCGGCGTGTTGCCCTGTCGAAGCTCTTCCCGGACGCGCTCATTAATCAGCACGTTCGCATCGATCGCCATGCCCAGGGTAAGCGCAATCGCGGCGATACCCGGCAAAGTCAGCGTCGCCTGCAGCAACGAGAGCACGGCAATCAGCAGCATCACGTTAACCGCCAGTGCGATGACGCTGAATGCGCCAAACAGCAGATAGTAGAGCACCATAAAGGCCGCAATCGCCGCAAAACCGTACAACGTCGAATTGAAGCCCTTGGCGATGTTCTCCGCGCCCAGCTGCGGGCCGATGGTGCGCTCTTCGATGATTTCCATAGGCGCGGCCAGCGAACCGGCGCGCAGCAGCAACGCGAGATCCGTGGCGGCCGTCGGGGATTCCATACCGGTGATCTGGAAGCGCGAGCCCAGCTCATCACGAATCGTGGCGACGGTCAGCACTTCACCCTTGCCTTTTTCGAACAGCACGATCGCCATCAGCTTGCCGATCTTGCTGCGCGTCGCTTCGCGCATCTTGCGGCCGCCATCACCATTGAGGTCGATACTGACCGCCGGCTGCTGGTTCTGATCGAAGCTGGCACCGGCATTCGAGATGTAGTCTCCTGTGATAACCGGGTCTTTGTACAGGATGACCGGCGCTCCCTTGCCTACCTTGAACAGCTCGGACCCCAGCGGTACGGCTGCACTGTCTTCGGTGCCCCGGCGCACGGACTCATCGACCATGCGCACTTCCAGCGTCGCAGTCCGGCCGATGATGTCCTTGGCACGCGACACATCCTGCACGCCCGGAAGCTGTACGACGATGCGATCGGCGCCCTGACGCTGGATCACGGGCTCGGCAACACCCAGCTCATTGACACGCTTGGACAAGGTGGAGATGTTTTGTTGTACCGCCTCTTCCAGTGTGCGCTTCAAGGCTGCCGGACTCAGCGTTGCGCGCAGCTTCAGTCCCTCGGCATCGGCACCATCGACCAGCGTCAGGTCGGGCATCTCTGAAAGCAGTGTATTGCGTGCGGCCTCACGGGTTTCCTGATCACGGAAGCGAATATCGATCGCCTCGCCGTCGCGCGCGATACCGGAAAAACGGACGCGCTTTTCGACGAGCAGCGAACGCACGGCGGTTTGTATGCCCTGCATGCGCTTGACCATCACGGCGCGGGTATCAACCTGCATCAGGAAATGCACGCCTCCGCGCAGATCCAGTCCCAGATACATCGGCAGCGCATGCAGGCTCTGCAGCCACGCTGGCGTGTTCGGCAACAAGTTGAAAGCCACCAGATAGCTGGGGTCGGAAGGATCGCGGTTGAGCGCCTGCTCCAGCACGGTCTTGGCCTTGAACTGGAGGTCCGTGCTGGCAAAGCGCGCGCGTACCGTGCCATTGTTGCCCAGGTCTTCATAGAAGACATTCTCGGCACGCACACCGGCCTTGTTCAGCGCATCCGTCGCCATCGCGACTGCCTGCGGCGTCAGCTTGACTGTCGCTTTCGCGCTGCTGATCTGCACGGCAGGCGACTCGCCAAAGAAATTGGGAATGGTGTAGATCACGCCGAGCATCAGCACCAGCGCGATCATCAGATATTTCCAGAGTGGGTAGCGATTCATCGCATCACGCCTTGAAAAAAGAAATGTCCGGCACCAGGGGCCGGACAGGTTGGGCGAGTAGCGCTCAGAGGTCTTTGATGGTGCCCTTGGGCAGCAGCATCGTCACCGCCGCTTTCTGCATCACGATCTCGGTGCCGTTGGCGACGTCAAGATGGATATACCCCTCGCCGACCTTGCTGACCTTACCGACCAGCCCGCCGGCGGTAACGACTTCGTCGCCTTTGGCCAGCGCATCGATCATCGCCTTTTGTTCCTTCTGCCGCTTCATCTGCGGACGGATCATCAGGAAATACAGCACGACGAACATCAGAATGATGGGCAAAAAGCTCATCAGGCCGCCACCCGCGCCTGCGGGTGCCGCTGCCTGCGCGTAGGCGTTGGAAATGAACATGGGATACTCCGGATGGATGTTTTTCAGGACGCGGCATTCTATCATTCCGGAGGTCAGCGCCACTGAGCGCTGCCAATCAGCGGCGGCGACCCGAAACCGATGTCGCCGCCCCGCCCTCAGTCGTCGGCCAGCCGTGTCCCGGGCGCCAGCCCGGCCTCGGTTTCAAGAAACCGCACCGTTTCCTCGTCCGGCGCGTACTCCGCGACCCGCATGCCATCGACCGATCTGGCACGCACCGAAGCGCCATGGCGAATCAGCAGCCGTATCAGCGACTGGTTCTTGTCCTGACAGGCAAACATCAGCGGGGTCATGCCCAGATCATCCTTGAGGTTGGCATCCGCGCCATGCTCGAGAAGCAGCGCAGCGACGTCTGTGCTCATTCCGTAATGATTCAATAGTCCGCCGCCAAAAAAGACGCGCTTTCGCGGATCGGCGCCCTGGCCAAGCAAAAATTTCAGCAGTGGCAAGTTGCCTGCCAGCGCAACTTTCAGCAAGGGGGTGCAGTCGACGGCATCGCGCACATCCACCGGCACACCCGTTGCCAGCACCCGGCGCGCAATATCAACCGTCAGAAAATCGGCAAACAGCAACTCAGCGCCTCGACGCGGTAGAGCACTAAGGTCTGCCCCCTGCCCAAGCAGGTAGTCAACAATGTCTGCATGCTCTCGCAGGTTCGCCGCGCGCAATGCCAGCACCGCCCGCAGCGGCGTGAGCCCGTTAACGTCGGGATCATTGATTTCAGATGCCGCGCTGGCCGTGCTGTTCAGTGCGCCGACAAGAAGACGGATCACATCGAGACCCGCATGCAGACAGGCCCAGTGCAACGCATTCCTGCCAAACACGGGGTCGCGCTCCCGAGGATCCGCACCGTCGGCCAGAAGTTGGCTCACCGCGCGTGCGCGGACATCCGAGGCGACGCCCGGCGAAATACAGGCAGCCGCCAGTGGCGGCAGGTCACGAAGGTCGCACGGCGCATTCTCGAGGCGGTCACTGGGCAAGGCATTCAACAGTTCGCTCAGCGAAAAATCCCCGCCCAGGAACGACCCGTCGTCAGCATCATCGGTCGGCGGAACAGGGCTCTCCACGGCGCCGAGGACGACATCGTTTTCCCAGTTCCTCCAATAGGCGAGGATATCCTGCTGAGATTGCTGTTGTTGTTGCTGTTGCTGTTGCTGCTGCGAGCGCATGGCGGGCATGGCAGACCGCGGCGCATCAGGCGGCTCTGCCGCTGGTCCGGATGATCTGCCGACGGTTGCCCGATCAGCATTCGTAAAACCAAAAAATTTGTGAAGCTTTCCCCTGTCGGGTGGTGAACTGTCCATGAATCCTCCGCTTGCCGGGTTCGTCGATCGGACAATGCGCCAGATCGTGACCGGTTGTGGAAGAACTCAGCGGCGATGGTTCCGGCACTTTGAGGCAGCGCAACCGGACTACATGGCACTACTGCGCATACTCATGCCTGCCGCGAACGGTCGGTATGGAAACGCGCCCTGAAAGCAGCGAATGTTCCGGCATCGATCGCGTCACGCATCTCCTGCATCAGTTGCAGGTAGTAATGCAGATTGTGGATGGTGTTGAGTTGCGCGCCCAATATCTCGCCGCAGCGATGCAAGTGATGCAGATAGGCGCGCGAGAAATTCCGGCAGGTGTAGCAGGCGCAGCGGTCATCCAGCGGGCGGTCTTCGTCTTTGTGACGCGCGTTCTTGATCTTCACGTCACCAAATCGCGTGAACAGCCAGCCATTGCGTGCATTACGCGTCGGCATCACACAATCGAACATGTCGATACCATTCGCAACGCCATCGACCAGATCTTCTGGCGTGCCCACACCCATCAAATAGCGGGGCTTGTGCGCTGGCAAGCGTGGCGCAGTGTGTGCCAGTATGCGCTGCATGTCCTCCTTGGGCTCGCCCACCGACAGCCCGCCGATGGCCATGCCATGAAAATTCAGCTCATTCAGTCCCGCGAGAGATTCATCGCGCAAATCTTCAAACATGCCACCCTGCACGATGCCAAACAGCGCATTGGGATTTTTTTCCTTGTGAAATTCATCGATCGATCGCTTCGCCCAGCGCAGCGACATGCGCATTGAGCGACCTGCTTCTTCCCGCGTTGCAGGACGCCCATCGATTTCATACGGCGTGCACTCATCAAATTGCATCACGATGTCAGAGTTCAGCACGCGCTGTATCTGCATCGAGACCTCGGGCGAGAGAAACAAACGGTCGCCATTGATCGGCGACGCGAATTTCACACCTTCCTCGGTGATCTTGCGCATCTCGCCCAGCGAAAACACCTGAAATCCGCCGGAGTCTGTCAGTATCGGTTTGTCCCAGCCAATAAAACGATGCAGTCCGCCAAACTGACGAACAATCTCCAGACCGGGGCGCAGCCATAGATGGAAGGTATTGCCCAAGATGATCTGTGCACCGATTTTTTCGAGCTCGAGCGGCGACATCGCCTTGACGGAGCCATAGGTGCCGACCGGCATGAAGATCGGCGTCTCGATCGTGCCATGCGCCAGCTCCAGTTGTCCACGCCGCGCCTGCCCATCGGTTTTCAGCAAAGTGTATTTCATGGTTGTTCATTCCTGTGCGGATCCAGACTCAGCAGCATCGCATCGCCATAGCTGAAAAAACGGTAGCGCTGTGCGATTGCGTGCGCATAAGCGCGACGTATACGGTCATAACCGGCAAATGCGGAGACCAGCATCATCAGCGTGGATTTGGGCAGATGAAAATTCGTCACCAGCCGTGTGACTGTTCTGAACTGATAGCCTGGCGTGATGAATATCTGGGTATCGTCGCTGCCTGCCTGTAGCTCACCGCTTTGTGACGCTGACTCGAGCGCGCGCAGACTGGTCGTGCCGACCGCAATCACCTGATGTCCGTTGCGTCTGGCGTGGTGAATCAGTGCTGCCGTTTCTGCAGGGATGTGAAACCACTCGCTGTGCATCTTATGCTCGGTGATGTTTTCGGTGCGCACCGGCTGGAAAGTGCCCGCACCCACGTGCAGCGTCAGCCAGGCCAGACGAACGCCTTTGGCCTGCAACTGATCCAGCAAAGACTGATCGAAATGCAGTCCGGCTGTCGGCGCGGCCACCGCGCCCGGCGATCGGGCGAATACGGTCTGATAACGCTGCTCGTCCTGCTCGCCGGCGTCATGCGCAATGTAGGGAGGCAGCGGCAGCCTGCCGTGCGCATCGATGAGCGTAATCGCATCTCCGGGAAACGCCAGCGTGAAAAATTCGCCGTCACGCTCGCCGACCGTGACATCGAAAGCATCCGCCAGCCGCATGCGTGTGCCGGGCGGCGGTGATTTGGAAGCCCGCACCTGCGCCAGCACGGTCGAGGCATCGAGCACACGTTCGACCAGTACCTCGACCTTGCCGCCGGTTTCCTTGACACCGAAAAACCGCGCATTCAGCACGCGCGTGTCATTGAACACCATCACATCGCCGGGCTTGAGCAGATCGAGAATGTCGGTGAATACCCGGTCCTGCAAACCGTCAGGTGCGACGTCGAGCAGCCGGGAGGCGCTGCGCTCAGGCAGCGGTGCCTGCGCAATCAGCTCGGGCGGCAGGTCAAAATCAAAATCGGAGAGTGAATACATGAACGTGAAGCGTGATGGAGCCAGTGGCTCCGGCGTGGCCGTTCGCTGGCGGGCTGGCGGGCTGGCGGCAAAAGCCGGTATTCTACGTCGCGCCCGCGATCTCAGCCCGCCATGCCCACTCCCAAAAAAAAATCGTCGCCCCCAAAAAGCCTGCGCACCAGCGACAAGCTCGCGCGGCTGGGCTTGTCGACCGACATGGCGCTGGTGCTCCATCTGCCGATGCGCTATGAGGACGAGACGCAACTGCTGACCATTCATCAGGCGGCAATGAGGCCCGGGCTGGTGGTTCAGGTCGAGGGCGTGGTCAGCGACTGCGATGTGCAATACCGGCCGCGCCGGCAGCTGGTGGTCAAGCTCAGCGATGGTACCGGCCTGTTGACGATGCGCTTCCTGAATTTTTACGGCAGTCAGGCAACCCAGATGGCGGTGGGCAAGCGGCTGAGGGTGCGCGGCGAACTACGCCATGGCTTCTTTGGCGATGAAATGGTGCATCCCGCCGTCAGGAGCGTCGAGGAAGGCGCGCCCTTGCCCGATGCGCTGACACCCGTCTATCCGAGCGGCGAAGGCTTGTCGCAGGCGCTGCTGCGCAAGGCGATTGCCAATGCCATGACGCGCATCGCCTGGGAGGACAGCTTGCCGGAGAGCGTGCGTGAATCGCTGACCCTGATGCCCTTCGAGCCGGCGATCCGCTTGCTTCACCATCCGCCGCCCGATGTCGATGAATACGCGCTGGTTGAGCGCACGCATCCGGCGTGGATACGGGTGAAGTTTGACGAACTGCTGGCGCAGCAGTTATCCATGAAGCGGGCTCAGGCGGCGCGTCGTCAGCAAGGCGCGCCCGTGCTGTCCAAAGCGGGTGCACTGACCGCGGCTTTCCTGAAGGCGCTGCCTTTTTCACTGACCGGCGCCCAGCAACGCGTGCTGGATGAGATACGCGCTGACCTGAAAGCCGCTTTCCCCATGCAGCGGCTGCTGCAGGGCGATGTCGGCAGCGGCAAAACCATCGTCGCCGCACTGGCCGCTGCGCAGGCAATCGACTGCGGCTATCAGGCCGCGCTGATGGCACCGACCGAGATCCTCGCCGAGCAGCATTTCCGCAAGATCGCTGCATGGATGGAGCCGCTGGGCGTGAAGGTCGCGTGGCTGACCGGCAGCCTGAAAAAGCGCGAGAAAGACGAGGCCCGCGCACGCATCGAATCCGGCGAGGCGCAACTCGTGATCGGCACGCATGCCCTGATACAGCACGACGTCGAATTCGCCCAACTGGGGCTGGTCATCGTCGACGAACAGCATCGCTTCGGTGTTGCGCAACGACTCACGCTGCGCAACAAAGGCGTGGACAGCGTGCCGCATCAGCTGATGATGTCGGCCACGCCCATACCCCGGACGCTGGCCATGACGTATTTCGCTGATCTGGAAGTGTCGGTCATCGATGAGCTGCCGCCCGGCAGAACCCCGGTCGTGACCCGTCTGGTCAGTCAGGACCGACGCGACGAAGTGATACAGCGCGTGCATGCCGCCGCACTTGAAGGACGTCAGGTCTACTGGGTATGCCCGCTGATCGAAGAATCCGAGGCCTTGCAGCTGCAGACCGCCACCGAGACTTTCGACCTACTATCGGCAGCGCTCCCCGATCTCAGGGTGGGGCTGGTGCACGGCAGGCTGAAACCCGCCGACAAGCAGCAGGTGATGGAGGCCTTTGCGCGCGGCGAGGTTCAGCTGCTGGTCGCAACGACGGTGATCGAGGTCGGCGTCGATGTGCCGAACGCATCGCTGATGGTGATCGAGCATGCAGAGCGCTTCGGTCTGTCGCAGCTGCACCAGCTGCGCGGCCGTGTCGGGCGAGGATCAGCAGCCAGTGTCTGTCTGCTGATGTATCAGGGACCGCTCGGCCCGGTGGCCAAAGAACGGCTGGCCATCATGCGCGAAACATCGGATGGCTTCGAGATTGCGCGTCGTGATCTCGAGATCCGCGGCCCCGGCGAATTCCTCGGTGCCCGTCAGTCCGGACAGGCGATGCTGCGGTTTGCCGATCTTGAAAAAGACCAGTGGCTGGTCGAGAAAGCGCGCGACCTCGCGCAGCGACTGCTGGCGGAAGCGCCGGACATCGCCGATGCACATCTGGCGCGCTGGCTGGGCGCGAAGGAAGACTATTTGCGCGTCTGATCGCCAAGGAATGGTTCACCTGCCAGCATCTTCTGTGCGAAACTAGTCAGCATGACATTGACAGAACTGAAATATATTGTTGCGGTCGCGCGCGAGAAGCACTTCGGACGTGCCGCCGAGGCCTGCTTCGTCGCACAGCCGACACTGTCAGTCGCGATCAAGAAGCTGGAGGATGAGCTTGGCGTTGCCATCTTCGAGCGCGGCGGCTCGGAAATCTCCGTCACGCCCATCGGCGCACAAATCATCGCGCAGGCCGAGCATGTGCTCGAACAGACCGCTTTCATCAAGAATATCGCCAAACAAAACAAAGATCCGCTGGTCGGTCCGCTGCGCGTCGGCGTGATCTATACGATTGCGCCGTATCTGCTGCCACAGCTGGTGCCAACGCTGATCGAGCGCGTGCCACAGATGCCACTGGTGCTGCAAGAGAATTTCACGGTCAGGCTGATCGAGATGCTGCGCGCCGGCGAGCTGGATGCCGCGATCATGGCCTTGCCCTTCAATGAACAAGGACTGATGATCCGACCTTTGTATGACGAGCCCTTCATGATTGCGCTGCCACGGCATCATCAGTGGGCCGATCGCAAAAAGATCAGCAGTGAGGAACTCAAAAGCGAAACCATGCTGCTGCTGGGCGCCGGTCACTGCTTTCGCGATCAGGTACTGGAAGTCTGCCCGGAGATGTCGCGCTTCTCCACCAGCGGCGGTGGCATTGCACGCACGTTCGAAGGTTCGTCACTGGAAACCATTCGCCACATGGTGGCATCCGGCATTGGCATCACGGTGCTGCCGCAGGCGTCAGTGCCTTCCAGCCCCGGCACGGACAACATGCTGCGCTATCTGCCCTTTGATGATCCTGCGCCGTCGCGTCGGGTCGTCATCGCCTGGCGCAAGAGCTTCACCCGCGCCGAGGCAATTGAAGCGGTTCGTCAGGCCGTGCTGTCATGCAAACTGAACGGCGTGCAGATGCTGCCAGACGCCGTACCGGCCGAAGGCTGAGTTCAACCCCGCAGACAACCAGCAACCCCAGCCGTCCACCGCCCGAACTACAATGCGGCATTGTTCGCATTGCGATTCTCTCTTACGCGCACCGCCATGGATGTTCCCGCCGACACACCGCCGAACCGGCTGATGCTGTACGCACGACTGGTCCGACTGGACAAGCCCATCGGCAGCCTGCTGCTGCTGTGGCCGACGCTGTCGGCACTGTGGCTGGCGTCGAATGGCCAGCCCGATCCGATACTGGTGCTGATCTTCACGCTGGGCACGGTGCTGATGCGATCCGCCGGCTGCGCAATCAATGATTTCGCTGATCGCGATGTTGATCGTCATGTCAAACGCACCGCTGAACGTCCGCTGACCTCCGGACAGATCCGCGCATGGGAAGCCGTGGCTGTCGCTGTCGTGCTGGCCTTGATCTCATTTGCGCTGATCCTGCCGCTGAACCTGCTGACCAGGCAGTTGTCCGTGCTGGCTGTGCTGATCGCAGCAAGCTACCCTTATTTCAAGCGCTTCTTTGCGCTGCCTCAGGCTTATCTGGGCATTGCGTTCGGCTTCGGCATACCGATGGCGTACGCGGCAGTACTCGATCATGTGCCGGCCGAGGCGTGGGTGCTCTTGCTGGCGAATGTCTTCTGGGCGCTCGCATACGACACCGAGTATGCGATGGTCGATCGCGATGATGATCTGAAGATCGGCATACGCACCTCGGCCATCACCTTCGGTCGTTATGACGTGCTGGCCGTCATGCTCTGCTACGCCATCAGCCTTGGGCTGATCACGGCGGTCGGCCTGCAACACGGGTTGGGCCGAGGCTTCCTGCCCGGGATGCTGGTCGCCGCCGGCATCGCGGTCTATCACTGGTTCCTGATCCGCGATCGTGACCGCATGCGCTGTTTTGCGGCGTTCAGACACAACAACTGGCTGGGGGCTGCGGTCTTCGCCGGTATCGCGCTGGGTTGATCCGATTGGTCTGAACCCGGTTTTTCTTGCACCACGCCGCATCTCCACAACAGCGGCCTGAAATCCTTTGTACTCTCCTTGTTGTCGCGACAGCTCGCTGCGGATAATCGCTGCGCGCAGACCTTTGCGCGCTCATTTCGTTCTCGCTAACGTCCATGGATATCACCGAACTGCTGGCTTTCTCCGTGCAGAACAACGCCTCCGATCTGCATTTGTCGGCAGGACTGCCGCCGATGATTCGCGTGCATGGCGACGTTCGTCGCATTAATCTGCCGCCGATGTCGCACAAGGAAGTGCACGCGATGATTTATGAAGTGATGAACGACGGTCTGCGCAAGCGCTACGAAGAGTCACTGGAAGTCGATTTTTCCTTTGAGCTGCCGGGCGTTGCCCGCTTCCGGGTAAACGCCTTCAATCAGGACCGGGGGGCAGCCGCCGTGATGCGCACCATTCCGTCAACCATCTTGTCGCTGGAAGCATTGGGCGCGCCCAAGATCTTCGCCGAGTTGTCGCTGAAGCCGCGCGGGCTGGTACTGGTGACGGGCCCCACCGGTTCGGGGAAATCGACCACACTGGCAGCGATGGTCAATCATGTGAACGAAAATGAATACGCGCACATTCTGACGATCGAGGACCCGATCGAATTCGTCCATGAATCGAAGAAAGGCCTGATCAACCAGCGTGAAGTGGGGCCGCACACACATTCATTTTCTGCCGCGCTGCGATCGGCATTGCGTGAAGACCCGGATGTCGTGCTGGTCGGCGAGCTGCGCGACCTGGAAACCATACGGCTGGCGCTGACTGCTGCCGAGACCGGTCATCTCGTATTCGGCACGCTGCACACGGTGTCGGCTGCAAAAACGGTTGATCGCATCATTGATGTCTTTCCCGGTGAAGAGAAAGACATGGTGCGGGCGATGTTATCCGAATCGCTGCAAGCAGTGATCTCGCAAACCCTGATCAAGAACCGCGAAGGCACCGGCCGCGTCGCCGCGCACGAGATCATGCTGGGCACTCCCGCGATACGCAACCTGATCCGCGAAGCCAAGGTCGCGCAAATGTACTCGGCGATACAAACCGGTGCGGCGCTGGGCATGCAGACGCTGGATGCCTGTCTGGCCGATCTGGTGAAGCGCCAGCGCATTACCCCGGCGGCCGCGCGCGCTGCTGCAAAAATGCCGGAAAACTTTGCAGGCTGAGCCGATGAACATGACCAACCCCGGCCAGCTGATGCATCAATTGCTGAGGCTGATGAAAGAGCAAGGCGGCTCCGATTTGTTCATCACCGCTGGTTTCGGGCCGGCGATCAAGCTGAATGGCGCGATGACACCGGTCACGAGAACGCCACTCTCCGCCGAGGACAGCGCGGCGCTGGTGCAATCGCTGATGAATGATCGCCAACGCAATGAATTCCTCACTACCCGGGAATGCAATTTCGCGATTGGCATCGAAGGCATTGGACGCTTCCGGGTCTCGGCCTTCATCCAGCAGGCCAAAGCCGGCATGGTGATACGAACGATCAATACCGAGATTCCCGATATCGACCAGCTGCAGGTGCCGCCGCAGCTGAAAGAGATCGTGATGAGCAAGCGCGGTCTGGTCATCATGGTCGGTGCGACCGGCTCCGGCAAATCGACGACGCTGGCTGCGATGATCGGGCATCGCAATGCGAACAGCCATGGCCACATCATCACCATCGAAGATCCGGTCGAATTCGTTCATCCGCATATCCATTGCATCGTCACTCAGCGCGAAGTCGGCACTGACACCGCCGACTGGCAGATTGCACTGAAAAATACGCTGCGGCAGGCGCCGGACGTGATCCTGATCGGCGAGATCCGTGACCGCGAGACCATGGATCATGCGATCGCCTTTGCCGAAACCGGTCATCTGTGCCTCGCCACGCTGCATGCGAACAATGCGAATCAGGCACTCGACCGGATCGTGAATTTCTTTCCCGAAGAAAGGCGCGCGCAGGTATTGATGGATCTGTCGCTCAACCTCCGGGCACTAATCTCGCAACGTCTGGTTCCGCGCAAGTCCGGCACAGGCCGCTGCGCCGCCGTGGAAATCCTGCTGAACTCGCCCCTGATCTCCGAGCTGATCTTCAAGGGCGACGTGCACCAGATCAAAGAGGTCATGAAAAAATCACGCGAACTGGGCATGCAAACCTTTGACCAGGCACTATTCGATCTGGTCGGGGCCGATAAGATCTCGCATGAAGAGGCGTTGCGCCATGCCGACTCGGTGAATGATCTGCGGCTGGCGCTGAAGCTGAATGGCCGCGCTGCGCAGACACAGGATTTCCGCGCCGCGACAGCCGGCCTCGATATTCTCTGAAGCACCCGCTCACTCTTACAGCAAGCCGCAAGATGGCTTGCTTTCCTGCCGCTGTTCCACAGATTTTCTCCTGCGCTGGCGCGATAAGGTATTTGCTGGATCAGAGCCCGACGGACTGCCGTCAGGCGTCCGGATGCCGAGCACTTCTCAGGAGATTTTCATGCGACCCCTCATCAAACCATCGCGCCAGCAGGGCTTCACCCTGATCGAACTGGTGATTGTCATCGTGATCATTGGCATTCTGGCAGCGATTGCACTGCCAAAAATGACTGATCTCGCAGGCAATGCGCGCGGCGCGACCATCAAAGGCGTCTCGGGTAGTCTCGCCTCAGCCAACACAGCGATCTACTCTGCGGCACAGATCGCCAATCAGGGCGGCGCAACCGGCACGGTGAATGCCTGCAATACGACCGGCATCGCCACGGTCTATGGCTACGCTGCGGACACCACCGAGCTGCTCAAGTGCGTGACACTCTCGCCGGCATCAGATTTCAATACCGCGACGGCGAACACCGTCTCGCACTCGGGCGCGACGACCGCCACCAGCTGCCGCGTGGTGTACACGCCCGCTACTGCAACGGCACCGCCGGACTATGCAGTCACGGTGACGGGCTGCTGATCAGCCTGCCACCGCAGCGCGTTCAATGGTGATCGTTCATGCGACTGAAGACCGCTCCGCGAGGGCCGCACCATGGCCGCAGCGCACGCGGCTTCAGTCAGCTGGAGATGATCACCACGATCAGTGTGGCCGGGCTGATAGCAGCGGCAGTCATTCCGAACATGCTGCCGCAGGGCGGCAAAAGCACCGCCGCCTATCAGGCGCTGCGGCTTGCGGATGACCTGCGTCACACCCGATTGCTGGCCATGTCCTGGGGCAAACCACTGGTGTTTTACAGTGACACCGCCGGTTATCGGGTCAACTGCGCCGCCGGTGCCAGTTGCAGCAGCATCGTGCCGCCGGCATCGCTCTGCCCCAATCCGGGCCCGACCATCATCGACCCCGGCCATCACGGCCCCTTCTGCGTCGCGCTGGAAAACGGCGTAACGCTCAGCGGGCCGGCCTCGGTACAGTTCGATATTCTCGGACGGCCGCAGTCAATGCCCGGCAGCCTGCGTTACCAGTTGCGGGTGGATGGCCAGACACTCGCCAGTGTTGAGATTGCTCCTGCCACGGGCTTTGTGTCGCCGGTGTTCACCCCCTGAAAGCCTGCTGATGTCTGTCCGCCTTCGCCATGGTTTCACGCTGGTCGAACTGCTGGTGCTGATCGTCGTGTTCTCCGGCTCGCTGGTGGCCTTGCTGTCAGTCTCGCGCGAGAGCGCCCGCCGCATCGCCGACGTCGATGCCAGCGCGCGCGCGATGCAGCTGGCACAAGAACGTATCGAAACTGTGATCGCCGACCGCCGCAATCCCAACCGGGGATATGCCTACCTGCCGCTGCAAGCCGCTTCGTGCGTGTTGCCGTCGTCCAGTTGCGCCTATCCGATCGACAACGGACTGCCGGGTTCCGGGCTCTCGCGCAGTGTGCAGATCAGCGATGCCTCGTCGTCATCCAGCTGCCCCGTGCCTGCAGCCGGATGCAAACAGGTGCAAGTGAATGTCACAAAAAACGGCGTGCTGCTGGCCTCGCTCACCGCGCTGCTGGCGAACCACTGATATGCGATCTCCGACACTCTCACTGCGCCAACGATCTGCCCGTCCGCCGGTGCGCGGCTTCAGCCTGATCGAGCTGGTGATCGTGATGGTACTGATCGCCCTGCTCGCCGTTGTGTCGATGCAGCCCTTGCTGAGCGCGTTTCAGGCCCGCGCCATGGTCAGCGGCAATCTGCAGGCGATTGACGCCCTGCGTTATGTCACCGAACGTCTGGTTCGCGAACTGCGACAAACCCGGTACGACGCGCAGACCACAGGGTTCCAGCTGAAAGCGCTCGATCCTCTCGCAGGCACGTCCAGCGCCAGCAGCGGACTGTGTTTCGTCCGAGTGGGCGGCGCCGATGGCAAGCAGCTGGCGCAGCAAGCGGTGCGCGTCAGCGCAGGCATTGCCACGCTCGACAGTGTGAGCTTCCCTGCCTGTTCCGCCAAGCAGCCGCGAACACTCGCCGAGCGAGTGACATCGCTGCGCTTTGATTACTGGACCTACGGCAGCGCGGGGAATGCTCAGCCGCTGCCACTGCCAGTAACGGATCCGAATTTCGGAAAACGGCTCGCATTCATCGATATCACCGTGTCAATCGCGTCATCGAATGGCTCGCCCGCCAGCTATCGTTCGCGCGTGGTGCTGCGCAATGGCGCGTGGGGAACCTATCAATGACCCTGTCGATGAGATCGAAGCGCCAGTCCGTCCGACGTCATCGTCAGCGCGGCGCGTTTGCCATCATGGCGGTGCTGATGCTGCTGATCGTCGTGGCCTCGGCACTGCGCTTCCTGCTGGCGGCGGGCGAATCGAACAGCGCAGGCACGCTGTCGCAACAGCAGAGCACCCGCGCCTTTCTGGCCGCAGACAGCGGCATCGAAGCCGCGCTGGCTCGGCTGCGCAAGAGCGGCCCGATGTCCTGCTCGATCTCGCAATTCCCCGGCGGCAGTGCGTATGCAGCGACCGCAGCCGCCCAGCTGACCGATATTCCTGTCGCCGACAGCTGCAACGGGCTGAAACTGGCGCGCGGCTGTCGCGTGCAAATGCAGGCGACGGTCGGCGGCAGCAGCCGCAGCGTCGGCATGGATGTCGCCTATTGTTCCCCCACGAATGCAGGCGTCACCGGCTTTGGCGGCTACACCACGTCGATTTCGCAAACCATCACGCCGTATCAAAATAACTCAGTCGTTGTCAGCAACCTTGCCTTCCGTCGCAAGCTGGATTCTGGCGGGCCGAATGCCTCAGCCACGACCTGTCAGCAGACCGGCATCTACAGCGGCAGTTGCAGGCAGGGCTGGAGCATTGAATCGAGTTCCGGGCTGAACAGCGTGGGCGGTCGCGGCGTGATCGCCTCCACGACGACCGTCGGCGATTACGCAGTCGTGCAAAGGCTGGAGGCCGACCGCAACTATGTCGCCGTCGGCGCGATCTTCGAGGGCAATGGCGTCAGCTATCTCGGCGCTTACGCCGATCAGAATTCAGCGTCCAACAAAGGCACCACAGGCACGTCCAACATCGTGATGGGCCAGGTGCAGGATGGTCGGACGCTGGGCACCAGCGCGACGGGCACAGCCGGCTGGTGCAAAGGCGCGGACACGCTGGTGTTCGGTTTTTCAGCAAAGTCGGCCATGGCGGATGACACACTGACCTCGGTCACCTTTGGTGCCTCGAACACGCCGCTGGTGCTGCTGGAGCGCTACAGCTCGGCTTTGCTCGATATGTATTCGGAAGTCTGGTATGTCCACAAACCCATTACTTCCGGCGGTATCGACAGCCTGTTCGCCACGGGCGTGCCGACCGATTTTCACATCACCAAGAGCGGCACCACGACCGATCAGTGGGCCGCAGGATTCGCCTGCCTGAACAACGTAGATCCGGCCACGCCACGCGGTCTGGTGAGTTTCATGCAGCCCTATAACTGGTGGGAGCCTTTCTGATGAACAGCGCACTGCGCAAGCTCGCTGCCCTCTGGTCGCAACACGGGTTTTCATGGCAACGGCTGCGCGCCCGCCGGCTGAACGGACTACGCTGGGCCGGCATCGAGATGCAGGACACACAGCTGCATCTGGTGGTGGTGGCCGCGCCTTTGCCCGGCGCGCAAGCCCGTGTGCTGGAGTGTGCAAGCGTCGAGCTGGACGGCGAACTCTCGGCAGCCACGCTGTCCGATCTGGCGAAGTCACTGCGCAGCCGCCCGCAGCGCTGGTCGCTGCTGCTGCCGCGCGATGATTATCGTGTCAGCATAATCCCCGCGCCGGACGTGCCTGCTGACGAGCTGGTGCCCAGCGTGCGCTGGCAGCTGGCGCCGCTGCTCGATTTTCCCGTCGAGGATGCCGCGATCGATTGCATGCGCATACCCACCGAACCATGGGACCTTGCGCGTCCGTCTGCACTGTATGCGATCGCGGCGCGCGGCGACAAGGTCGCCGCGCGAGCCTCCCTGTTTCGCGAGGCCGGGCTGCGGCTGTCCGCGATTGATATTCACGAGACCGCGCAGCGGAACATCGCCACGCTCGCCGGGGAGCCGGATGAACTGCTGGTGATGGTGGCCTTTGCCAGACAAGAAGTGCATATCACCTTCAACTGGCATGGCGAGCTGTATCTCGATCGCCTGATCGCGGAACAGCACGGCGATGATGACTCGCCCGCTCGCCGCGCCCTGCTGTGTGAGCGCATTGCAGCCCAGCTGCAACGATCGCTGGAAGCTGTGCGCAGCAGTTATCCGTTCATGCACGCGGCTCGCATCGTCGAAATCGGCGCGCCTGAGGGTTTCTGCGCACAGCTGGCGACACTGGTCAGCGACCCTGTCGAGACTTTTCAGCCGGAGGCAGTGTTTGATCTCGCTGCCACACCGGAATTGGCAGCGCCTGCGAATTTCATTCGTTATTTCCCTGCGCTGGGCACTGCCTTGCGCGGCCTGTCTGCACAGGAGCGCGGATGAGTCAGCAGATCAACCTGCTGCCGCCAGCGCCGCCGGAACCGGTGCTGTCGGCAACGCGCGCACTGATCGTGCTGTCTGTGTGGCTCATGCTGGTGCTGTTGCACAGCCTTCAGGTGTCGTCTCAGGCACAGGCCGCAGAGCAGCGGGCAAAACAGGGGGCTCACGAACTACAGCAGCAACAGCTGCTGCTGCAGGCGCTGAAAAAAAAGCTTGGCGAATCGAGCGCCCCCGGTTCCATCGCCGAGCAGATTGCGGCACTGGAGCCGCAGACACGCGTCTCGCGAGATTTGCTGGCACGACTGGAAAGCGGTGAGTTGGGCAGCCTGAACGGTTATGACGCGCAGTTGAGCGAGCTGGCCAGCCTTCCTGCCCGAGGCGTGTGGATCACGCAGGCGACCATTACGGAGGCGGGCCGCAAGCTGCGCATCGAGGGTCGCGCGCTGAAAAAAGACCATGTGCTGCCCTACGCACGATCACTCAATGCCGCCATGCAGAAATACGGCGTGCAACTGCAGCATGTCGACATCGCCCCCATGAGAATCACCACGGACGAGGCCATGCCCGCCTCGCCGGTATTCACTTTCAAACTGTACTGAGGGCCATGATGATCACCTCTGCCTTGCGTTCGTGGCCGCGATGGGGGGCGCAGCTGTATGCACGCAAAAGTGCCCGCGAACGCACGCTGATGCTGTTCGCCAGTCTGGCTTTTGTGTATGTCGCCGCTGACTTCAGCCTGCTGACGCCAGCGCAGCGGCGGCAACGACAAGCCGAGACGCAGACCGACGCACAGCAAACCGCATTGAACAAGACCCACCGGGAGATTGCAGAACTGTCGCGACAGCTGGCCGGCGTCAATTCGCTCGAGAAGGAAGCCGAACTGCGAGCACTGCAGCAAATCATTGCTGATGCTGATGCGCTGCTGTCCGAAGATGATGGCAGCTCGCTGCAGCTCTCGGCCATGCTCGACGCCATGCTGCGTACCACGCCCGGATTGTCACTGGTGTCGATCAAGACCCTGCCCGTGGTACCGCTGCTGCCACGCGGCCCGGAGGCCCGTGACGGGACGCCGCTGAAACCGGCCATGCCCATAACGGGCAAATCGCCAGCCCCAGAGCCGCCACCGGTCGCTGTGTATCAGCATGGCGTGGAGATCGTCATGCAAGGGAATTTTCTTGCGCTGCTGCCTTATATGGAAAAACTGCGGCGCTACCCGAAGCGACTGTTCTGGACCTCGGCAAGTCTGGAAGTCATCAAGCATCCCGATGCGCAGCTGCGACTGGTGATCACCACGCTGTCGGAAAAAACCGTGAGCGTGATCGAATGATCCCCTTGCCCGGACAACGCATCAGGCGATCACTGACAACGGCGCTGCATCGCCTGAGGATTTTGCCTGTCGTGCCAGTCGTGCTACTGCTGACACTGCTGCCCGGCTTGGCGGCCACGGCCGGCCCCAGGCTCCTGCGCGATCCGACACGACCGCTGGTCACCTCACCCAGCCGTTCGATGACCACGCCAATCACGGCTGCGCCGGCGGCACTGTCCGCGCCCGCTGCACAACCTGTGCTGCCACGCCTGCAGCTGGTGCTGAACGCCAGCGACAGGCGCTATGCGGTGATCGATGACGAGCTGCTCGCTGAGGGCGACAGTATCAAAGGCCTGCGTGTCCTGAAGATCAGCGATGAGACCGTCGTCCTCGTCACACCGAACGGACCGCGCACCCTGTCACTTCCTGCAGACCCCGAATGATCATGACAACCCCGATGAAATCCCTGCTTGCCACGACTGCCCTGCTCGCTCTTGCTGGCTGTGCCGGCACCCCGTTGCCAAGAGGGACGTCCCCGCAGCCCGCCAGCGTGATGCAGGCGCTGGAAACGTCCGACATCCTCGGACCGGAACCGCTGCCGTCACCCGTGGCGGCCCATATTCCGGAGCAGCCGATCGTCATCCAGCCGGACCCAAACGAGCCGCGCGTGAACATCACCATGAACAATGTGCCTGCGCGCCAGTTTTTCATGGCGCTCACTGCGGGCACACGCTACACGCTGCTGATCCATCCCAATGTGACCGGACTGCTGTCGGCGCGACTGCAGGACGTGACAGTGCCCGAAGCGCTGGAGGCGATCCGGGAGATGTACGACCTGGACATCACGGTGAATGATCGTCGGATCAGCGTGAAACAGCCTGTGCTGGAAACTCGCGTGTTTCAGGTCAATTACCCGACCGGCAGCCGCAAGGGCAGTTCGGATACGCGCGTGGCCGCCGGTTCACTGGCCGATGGTGCAGCGAGCGGACTGCCTGCTGGTGGCGCGATGCCCGCGCAGCGCTCTCCGGACAGCAGCCGCGTATCCACCCTGACCGAGGTGGATTTCTGGCAGGAGCTCAGAGCGTCGCTGGAGGCAGTGATCGGCGTCGGGAATGGCGGCGGCCGCAGCATGGTGATCAGTCCGCAGTCAGGCGTGGTCGTGGTGCGCGCCATGCCCAAAGAATTACGGGACATTGCGGCTTATCTGAGGGCGACACAGCTGTCGATAGAACGTCAGGTGATACTGGAGGCGAAGATTATCGAGGTGCAGCTGTCGGACAGCTTTCAGAGCGGCGTGAACTGGGCCGCCTTCCGCAACGGCAGCACGCGGGCATCGGCGGGCGTGATCCAGCCGGGGGCTTCGCTGAACAGCACGCCGGACGCCGCCCTCAGCAACGGCGCCGGCGGCGTCACGGGTGTCGCCGGCAGTACGTTATCGACGGCGGCGAATGCCGGCGGCACGCTGTTTGGTCTGGCGGTGCAGGGCACCAACTTTGCTGCGCTGATTGCCTTTCTGGAGACTCAGGGGGCCGTGCAAGTGCTGTCCAGTCCGCGCATCTCAACGCTGAATAATCAGCAAGCGGTACTGAAGGTCGGCACTGATGAGTTCTTCGTTACGGGCGTCGCGGGAGGAACCACCACCCCCTCCAGCAGCGGTGCGATCACGACGATGCCGAACGTGACGCTGCGTCCTTTCTTTTCCGGCGTGGTGCTGGATGTGCTGCCGCAAATCGATGCCGAGGGCAACATCATGCTGCACATTCGTCCATCGGTATCGCAAGTCACTACCATCAACAAAAACATCAATCTGGGCATTGGCGGACAGCTCAGCCTGCCGCTGGCCTCAAGCAGCGCATCGGAAGCCGACAGCGTGGTACGTGCAAAGAACGGTCAGGTGGTGGTGATCGGCGGCCTGATGCGAGAAGGCAGCAGCAGCGACCGCTCTCAGGTGCCGGGCGTGGGCAATGCGCCCGGCATTGGCAAATTGTTTGGCAACAGCAGCCGCGCAGCGCAAAAGCGCGAGCTGGTGATTCTGCTCAGACCCACCGTGATCCAGAGCGATAGCCGCGGTGACGCGCAATGGAATGAGGATCTGAAAAAGACGCAGCAACGTCTGCAACAGATGGGCAAAGGCAGCGTGCGATGACTACGGTGGACATCGGCACCGAGGCTCTGCCCTTGGTGGACTTGCACCGGCAGGATGTCGACATCGCGCTGGCCCGGCGCTTGCCGGAAGTGCAGGCGCGGCGCTACCGGGCCATTCTGCTGAAGGATCAGGGTGACAGCTGCCTGCTGGGTCTGGCAGACCCGGACAATCTGCGCGCCCAGGATGCGATCTCGCAACTGCTGCGGCGGCCGGTAGACGTCGTGCGCGTGAATCATCAGGCGCTGCTGGAGACCTTCGATCGCGTGTATGGAAAGACCGAGCAGCTCGGCTTACGGGCGCGCGAGGTGGAACGCAATATCGAACGTGACACGGGGATTGTCGATCTCGACCGCCTTGGCGGCACGCCGGATGACGCTGATGCGCCGGTAGTGAAGCTGCTGCAGACGATCTTTGATCATGCAGCCCAGGTGCATGCATCGGATGTTCATATCGAGCCGCAAGAAAAAAAACTGCTGGTGCGTTACCGCATCGACGGCGCTCTGCATGTGCAGGCTGAGGTTGATAGCAGAATCGCTTCACCGCTGGTCGTGCGGCTGAAGCTGATGGCCGGGCTGGATATCGCCGAGAAGCGGCTTCCCCAGGATGGGCGCATTGCAGTGCGCTCCGGCGTGCACACACTGGATGTGCGGATGTCCACACTGCCCACGCTGTATGGCGAATCGGTAGTGCTGCGTATCCTGATGCAGCAACAGGGTCTGGTCGCACTGACAGACACAGGCATGAGCGCGGAGACCTTCCGCGAGTTTGATCATCTGGTTCGTGCGCCGCACGGCATCGTGCTGGTGACCGGCCCGACCGGCAGCGGCAAGACCACCACCCTGTATGGCGCGCTGCAAATGATCAACCATCCGGACGTGAAGATACTCACCTGCGAAGATCCTGTGGAATACCGGATGCCCGGCATCATTCAGGTGCAGGTAAATGAAAAAATAGGTCTGGATTTCGCGCGCGTGCTGCGCAGCTTCCTCCGGCAAGACCCGGACGTGGTTTTCATTGGCGAGATCCGCGACCATGAGACCGCGCAGATTGCGACCCGTGCCGCCATGACCGGACATCTCGTGCTGTCAACGCTGCACACCAACGACGCCATCAGCACGCCGGGCCGTCTGGTCGACATGGGCATACCTCCGTATATGATCGCCTCTACTCTGCTGGCTGTCGTATCGCAACGACTGGTGCGACTGGTGTGCCCGCATTGCTGCGTGCCCCATGAACCGACCGAAGAAGAGCGCGCATGGCTGTCAAAGGTCATGTCGGCGATCACCGAGAGTCATCACTTTTCTCGCGGCGCCGGCTGCACTCGCTGCAATCAGGTCGGTTATCTGGGACGCACTGGCGTGCATGAACTGCTGAGCATCACGCCCGCGCTGGCGCGATCGCTGCGCAGTGGCGTGCTGTCCGACTTTGAGGCTGCCGCTGCCAAAGCACTGGACGGCAGCACCATGGCCGACCGTGTGATCGGGCTGGTGCTTCAGGGCAGAACGACGATTGCAGAAGCCATCAAGGTCATCAGCTGGGGCGACGCCTGATGCAGCGCTTTGTGTACGAAGGCCGTAACCGGAGCGGCGAGCTAATCAGGGGCAAGACAGAATCGTCAAACGCGCAGGCCGTCGCGCAATGGCTGCTAAGCGCGGGTATTGTGCCAGTAAAGATAGCGCCCGCCGACGACCCTGCGAGAGCGGGCGCGATCGACCTCAGGGGCTGGCTGAGCGGACAAAGCACACTGTCGGGCACCGATCTTCTGCTGTTCACGCGGCAGCTGGGAACGATGGTACGTGCCGGACTGCCGCTGATGCAGGCGCTCTCGGCCATGCAAAGCTCGGCCGGAAAGCCCGTGCTGGCCAGATTGCTGGGCGCATTGCGCGACGACCTCGATCAGGGTCTGGAGCTATCCTCGGCGATGGCCCATCACCCGGATTTTTTTGATGACTATTACGTGAGCATGGTCCGCGTCGGCGAGGGCGCAGGCCAGCTCGACGAAGTGCTGTCACGATTGTTCGCCCAGCTGGAATTCGAGCGCGACATGCGCCAAAAGATCAAAGGCGCCATGCGCTACCCGACCTTCGTCGTCGTGGCCATTGGCATCGCCGTCTCGATACTGACAATATTCGTCATTCCCGTCTTTGCCAAAGTCTATGCGGGCATGAAGGTTGAGCTGCCCCTGCTGACGCGGGTGTTGCTGGGGGTCTCTGATGTTGCGGTGAACTGGTGGTGGTGCGTCGCGCTGCTGGCGGTCATTGGCATACAGGCATTCCGTTACCTGGTCGGACAACCCGACGGGCGGCTGCGCTGGGACAAGTTCAAACTGGGGCTGCCGCTCATGGGCAGCATCTTTACCAAGGCAGGCATTGCGCGCTTCTGCCAGTCATTTGCGATGGCCTGCAAAAGCGGCGTGCCCATCGATCAGGCCTTCACGCTGGTGGCACGCGTTGTGGACAACGCCTACTTCGAGCAGCGCATCCTTGGCATGCGCGCCGGCATCACCCGAGGTGAAAGTCTGCTGCGCATCGCGCAGGAATCGGGCATCTTCAAGCCGATGGAATTGCAGATGATTGCTGTTGGCGAAGCAACCGGCGAACTGGAAAACATGATGTCGCAGGTCGCGCAGATGTATCAGGAAGAGCTGCACTACGAAGTGAGCCGCCTGGGCGATGCGATCGAACCGATCCTGCTGGCCGTGATGGGTGCGCTGGTGCTGGTGCTGATGCTGGGGATTTTCCTGCCACTATGGGATCTGGGGCAGCTGGCGCAGCAGGCTTAGTGTCTGTTTGAAAATCTGCTGCCTAGTCCTTGCCGAACTCATCGCCCAGCTCCGCGCCCCGCTTCGCGGCAGCATGCAGCGCCTTGATGATGGCGGGCTTCACACCACTGGCTTCCATATGAGTAAGCGCCGCGTAGGTGGTGCCGCCTTTGGAGGTGACGCGCTCACGCAGCACCGACAAGGGCTCTTGCGATTGTGACGCCAGTGCAGAGGCCCCGACGAACGTGGCCTGTGCCAGCGCACGTCCCTGATCGGCTGACAAACCCAGCTCGATCGCAGCCTGTTCCATCGCCTCCAGAAAATAATAGACATACGCCGGGCCACTGCCAGAGATTGCCGTCACGGCATCGATCTGCTGTTCGTCGCTGATCCAGACGGTCTCACCCACCGCGCGCAGAATCGCATCGGCAGTGTCTTTTTGCTGCGCCGATACGCCGGCCAGTGCCACCATGCCGGTGATCCCTTTGCCGATCAGCGCAGGGGTGTTCGGCATGGTGCGCACGATCGCCGCATGCCCGCCCAGCCAGCGCGACAGATCTGCTGCACGAATACCTGCCGCAATCGATAACACCAGCTGGCTGTTGATTTGCGGTGCGATTCCGCGAACGACATCGCGCATTTGCTGCGGCTTGACTGCCAGCACCACAACATCAGCGCTGCGCACGACATCTTCCGCACTGGCAGAGGTCTTCACCCCGAATCGCCCTGACAGTACTGAAAGCGCCTCGGGATTGACATCGACCACATGAATATGTGCCGCAGCGGTCAGCTTGTCCGCCAGCCCGCCGATCAGCGCCTGGGCCATGTTGCCACCGCCAATAAAACAAATCTTCAGCTCACTTTTCATAATCTCTTTTTCCAAAAATCGCCGTGCCAATCCGCACAATCGTCGCGCCCTCGGCAATCGCGGCGGGCATGTCGGCCGACATGCCCATGGACAAGGTATCCGTAGGAATGCCAGCCTCTCGCAGCCGCTGCTGGAGCTGCCGCAATTCGGCAAAGGGTCGGCGCTGCAGGAGGGGATCCTCCGCAGGCTCCGGGATCGCCATCAGCCCACGGAGCCGAAGCCGGGGAAGCCCCACCACCTCAGCCGCCAGTGCCAGCAATTCGTCGGGCGCTACACCGCTCTTGCTCGCTTCGCCGCTGACGTTCACCTGCAGGCAGATATTGAGGGGCGGCAGGTGCTCCGGCCGCTGCTCGGACAACCGCTGCGCGATCTTCAGGCGGTCAACGGAATGAACCCAACCCACCTGTTCAGCCACAGGGCGGGTCTTGTTGCTCTGGAGGGGGCCGATGAAATGCCAGATGAGATCCAGATCAGGACGCTGCGCCTTTACTGCGGCTATTTTTTCCAGCGCCTCCTGAACATAGTTTTCGCCAAAGTCGCGCTGACCGGCCTCAGCCGCCTCGATCACCGCGACCGGGCCAAAAGTTTTGGAGACCGCCAGCAGACTGACGGACGAAGGATCACGGCCGGCCGCCCTCGCCGCGCGGGCGATGCCTTCTCTGACCTGAGCAAGTTGTGCAGAAATCGTCATGATCCGGCATTATCGCCCAACGTCAGCGCATGCTGAGCCAGCACCGCAGCCACGGTGCCCAACGACCCTTAAGGAGGAGTAAATGAGCAGCCTGTACGACATCCCCGTGACAACACTATCCGGAGAGACAACCGATCTGTCGGCCTACCGTGGCAAGGTGCTTCTGATCGTGAACACCGCCAGTCAGTGCGGGTTCACTCCGCAATATGCAGGGCTGGAAGCTCTGTACCAAAAGTATCGGGATCAGGGTTTCGCCGTATTGGGATTTCCCTGCAACCAGTTCGGGGCTCAGGAACCGGGCAGCGCGGCAGAAATCGCTGCCTTCTGCGAAAAAAACTATGGGGTGAGTTTTCCCATGTTCGCGAAGGTCGATGTGAATGGCCCCACGGCTCACCCCCTGTTTGTGAAGCTCAAGGCCGAGGCGCCGGGCGTGCTGGGAACGGAGGGAATCAAGTGGAATTTCACGAAATTTCTTCTTAACCGCCAGGGACAGGTCGTCAATAGATATGCACCAACTTCCACTCCCGAGGCAATGGAAGAATCGATCAGCTCCCTGCTGTAGGGCAGAAACGCCTGCGCATGTGCATGAGGTAAGCAGCAGTTGCTGATCAAAGACGCCGCCATGAGCATTACGCCAAAGCAAGCCCACTATGGATTCCGGCAGTCATCCCCGCCACCAATTGTCTTAACCGCAGCCAAAAAAGAGCGTCAAATTTCTTTATCCAATTTCTGAATGGATTGGCTTTGAGAACCGTGGCTTTCTATATCCGAAAAAATCTACACCACCGTCTTTCAATTCAAATTCTGCGGCGGATCAGTAAACCTAAAAACAAGTCCGCAAGAATCCCCAACTGAACTCTCCATTTAAGCCAGTTACAGAGAAGGCCTGGGACCGACCGCAACAAATGGTTACCCAGAGCAGCCGAGCAAGCTTATATAAATAACTATGGGGACTTCAACATGGATGCCAACGGCTTCAAGAACCTGTGCCGACTCGTCGCCGCCAGAATACCAAATGCCGATTCAAAAATTTCAGAAAACGTCTTTGAACTCAGCATCGATGGCGTCGAAATCAGCATCTTTTTCAATCCGCTGATCGCCAGCGATCGCATCGACTGCTATGTGGATATCGGAAAGGCACCAGATCAAGGGCGAGAGGAAGTGTTTTCCCGTCTGCTTTCCATGAATCTCCTGTCTGGCACAAAAACATCCGGAGTTTACGGCTTCGATCTTGAAAGTAAAAAAATAATTTTTTCACAGCAAATCATTTATCCGGATCTGATGGATCCAGAAGAACTGGCAACCATACTCGCCGAATACAGTGCCCACGCAAAAAGCCTGAAGCAGATCTTCCTCGATCCGCAATGTGCCACCCCTCTGTCGTCTGGCCTGATTCGCTCCTTCCAGACCAGCTCTTCATTTCTTGCTTAGGAGAAGATCATGAGCGTCCCAACATCAATGCCGGCAAAATCTGCAGCCAAACCCAGCCTGGAGCTTTATCAGATTTTTGAAAACCAAGTCAATCATGCGACGCGACAGAAAAACGAAAAGCCCGTCGCATCCTCAGCAGAAAATTCCCGACTCAAAAACATTCATTCGAATTCAAATTCGCATGCGCCAAGCAGAAGCGAAAAAATCTTGCTAAATCATGAGATTGCGCAAAATTTACGCAAGCAAAACGAACTTGAAGAAGAATTAAAAACTCCGAAGCAAGCACGCAACGAGCAAGGCAGGCAAACTGAAATCGATCATATTGCCGAGATACATCACGCAAAAAATATGATCGAGACGTTGCTTGCAGAACGGAAATTAGCACTACAAGATGCTCAAAAAAACAAAAGAACCATCGAGGACGACGATAATATTCAGGAGCAAATTGGAGAGATCGAAACGCTTGAAAGCTCTCTGAAATCTGTCGTCGTATTGCTGGAAAAATTGTCTACACCTCAGAAGAGCGCCCTCTCTCAGAGCAAAAAACATGCATCTTCAGGTCGGATGAGCGGAGGCGAAAGCAGCGACGATGACGATAGCGCTTCTGAATCGCACTCGAATTCAGAAAGCTCGGCAAGAGCAAGCAATGATAAAGATAACATCTCCACTCATGACCCAAAAGATAATCTGAAAAACATAATTATAAAAAGAACGACTACTAAACGGCGTTCACCCACAGAAATTTATGGGAGCGCAGATCAAAAAAGCGAAAAACAACCCGTTAAAACAAGCACATCAACCAAGGCAAAATTACTTGATGATATCGATCGCTTCTCAAACGTAGAGACTCGAAAAAAAATAACGAAAATAGACAATAAAATTATTGATATATCAAAAAGTGCAGACGATTTACTCAAAAAAATTAAGCAATGCAAAAACAAATTGGATTCAACACAGAAATCCGACGATGAATCACTAAGCGATCAAGCTGAAAGCGACCTCGAATCGACGAAGAAAAAACTTGAAAAGCTTGAATTTCTCTACATACAAATGGTGTGCAATATTGGACGGCTTTATGTGGAGCGCGACGCTGTCGGCAAGCCTTTCTTGTCTTCGCCTGCAGGAGAATTACCTGATCCTGAGCATATCAAAGACGGCATTGGCGATAAAACTATCGAGCTTGAGAAGGCTTATAAAAAAATGCTCGAAGAATATAAAACAAAAGTTAATGAAGATCCTGATGTAGAACGAAAAGCATCATTTTGGAACAATGTAGCAGGGGCTGCCGCATTTGGATCCTCGTTCTTTATCACCAATTCCGCAACCAGAGTAGCGCAAATCCTGGGTGCTCCTTCATGGGGCATGTTGGCATTCGCCCCAATCGTTTCAGGCGCCCTTCATACCGTGGTAGCTACGCCAGTCGCAAAGCAATTCATGCTGCGCACATGGAAAAGCCCGGTGCTCGGAGAAATGAACAATTATTTTCGTCTTATGGGCGCCTACTGGCATGACCAGCGCGAAGGCAACCTGGAGGAAAAAAAATACGCAAGCAAAGATTCAAAAAATGAAAATCTTCTCACGATCGAAGAGCGATGGAAAGAAGAAAGAGGGCTTTGGGAAATATTCAAGGACCGGCTCTATTACGAGGAAAATTCCTATCTAATTTATTCCACGCTGTACTCATTCAAAAGCGCAATTCAGACAGCAATTTTCAAAATTGCCCAACCCTCCGAAAATACGGCGATTGGTATTGATATACTCACTCACGCATGTGCCGGATTTGCATCTGGCGCGATGTACCTTGAGATGCAGCAATCTTGTCGCAGCGCTCACCCCGGCAACACCGTTGATGTCAACCCAACCCGTGAAATTCACCAAGCTCATGCTGACTGGCTCAGCTCCCTCAGAAGCGACCTGAAACAAATGATCGCCTCAATTGAAGCGGTCAGCAAAGACGACCCGAGAATCAGGGCCTTATCAGTCAAGCTGCATAAAACGGAGGTCGCATTATTAACTGCTCAGGCCAAAGCAGGAAGACTCTCCGCGTTTTTACATGACTTCAAAACACAATTCAATGCAGAGATCTTGGCGGACACATTGACCGACATGGCTGGTCGAATCGTGTCGTTGTATCCTACCGCCGTCGTCAATCAGCTTTGCGCTACTACGCTCAGGACAAGCTCGAATCCCTTGCTGGTCATGCTCAGCTATATTTTGCCTGCGCTCACATTGATCGTTGCACCAGGTTTCCAGGCGCGTGGCCTGTACGGTGGAATCATCCGTGCGTGCGTTCAGTCAGTATTTGGTGCAGACCCGGCAGCGGCTAAACCCCAAAAAGCCGAGCAGCAGGCGAATGAGCCCGAGGAAGACAATAGCGAAATTATTACAATTTCATATGATTCGAGCAGCGACGATACTGATGAGAGTGGCATCAGCGATGACCAAGAACAGTGGACTGGTCGACCGTCCAAACGGCTCGAGGAGATCGTGTAAAGACACAGCAAGCCGGCTGTCCAAGGAAGGCACCCTCAAACGCGCCTAGGCATAGCCCAGATGCTGGTCTATCAGCTCAACCCAATGCCTCACCGCCGTGTCGGTGCCTGACTGCAAATGCGTCAGGCATCCGATATTGGCGGAGACGATCTCTTCCGCCCCAGTCGCCTCCAAATTCCTGAGCTTGTTGTTCCGCAGCTTGTAGGACAATTCAGGCTGCAGCACCGAGTAAGTTCCTGCAGAGCCACAGCACAGATGGCTGTCGGCACATAGTTTTACGTCCACACCCACCGCACGCAGTACCTCCTCGACCTTGCCTCGGATCTGCTGACCATGCTGCAAGGTGCAGGGCGGGTGATAGGCCACCCGCTTTCTCACGGTGACTTTTGTGGCCAGTTGCTGGGTAAATTCCGGAAGAATCTCGGACAAATCTTTGGTCATTGCCGAAATTTTGCTCGCGCGCTCTGAATACGCAGGATCATGCGCGAGCAAGTGGCCGTATTCCTTCACCGTCACGCCGCAGCCGGAAGCAGTCATCACGATCGCCTCGACGCCCGCCTCGACATACGGCCACCAGGCATCGATGTTGTTGCGCATATCGTCGAGGCCACCCTCCTGATCGTTCATGTGATAACGGATCGCGCCGCAACAGCCTGCTTTGGGCGCGACGATCAGCTGGACCTCAAGCGCATCGAGCACGCGCGCGGTCGCGGCGTTGATATTTGGCGACATCGCAGGCTGCACACAGCCATCCAGCAGCAGCATCTTGCGGGCGTGTGCGCGACCGGGCCAGCGGCCGGGATTGCGCGCCTCGGGCACTTTGTTTTTAAGCGCTTCGGGCAGCAAGGGACGGACAGCCTGACCAAGTTTCATCGCAGGCTCAAACACGTTCTTGCGCGGCAGGACTTCCTTCAGCGCGGTACGCACCAGCTGCTGCGCGAACGGACGCTTGACCTGCTTCTCAACGATGCTGCGGCCAATATCGACCAGCCGGCCGTACTTAACTCCTGAAGGACAGGTACTTTCGCAATTGCGGCAGGTCAGGCAGCGATCCAGATGCAGCTGGGTCTTTTCCGTCGCGGGCTTACCTTCGAGGACTTGCTTGATCAGATAGATGCGTCCGCGCGGACCGTCCAGCTCATCGCCCAGCAACTGATACGTCGGACAGGTGGCGGTACAAAAACCGCAGTGCACGCATTTACGCAGGATGGCATCAGCCTCCTGTCCTTCCTGCGTGTCGCGGATGAAGTCGGCGAGATTGGTTTGCATCGTCAGAAATCCGGGTACATGCGGCCGCGGTTGAAAATGCCGGCCGGGTCGAAAGTGTTTTTGAGGTTGCGGTGAATGCGTGCAACGGCAGGTTGCAGAGATTGGAACACGCCCACCGATTTATCGCCGCCTTTGAACAGCGTCGCATGACCGCCGGCTTTTTCTGCGGCAGCGCGGATGGCGCTGGCCTCTGCCGTGGTCTTCAGCCAGCGCTGCGCACCGCCCCATTCGATCAACTGCTCTCCGGGAAGTTGCAGCGGTTCAGCCACCGTCGGCATCGATGCGCGCCACAGACCCTGTGGCAGGTCGGCAAAAAACGGGTGACTTTGTTCTCTCAGGCTGTCCCAGAAGCGGTCGGCATCGGCAAGCGTTGTGCCACCCATTTTCTGAACCGCTGCATCAACCGCTGCGCGAGCGCCGGACAATCTCACCGTCAGCACGCCCTGATGCCAGCACGACGCGGAGATCGGCAAGGGCTGACCGCCCCAGACATTCATCTGCTTCAGTGCGTCGGATTGCGACAGCTCGAACTGCCGCGTGGTCTGTGCGACCGGACGCGGCAAGACCTTGACGGACACCTCAAGGATCAGACCCAGCGTACCGAGCGAACCGGCCAGCAAGCGCGAGACATCATAGCCCGCGACATTCTTCATGACCTGCCCGCCAAAATGCAGGACCTCGCCTTTGCCATCCATCAGCACCGCACCCAGCACAAAGTCACGCACGGAACCCACTGCCTGCCGGCGCGGCCCGGCAAGACCGGAAGCGACAATGCCACCGATCGTGGCAAGGCCATCAAAACGTGGCGGCTCAAACGCGAGCATCTGATTGTTTTCGGAGAGCGCCTTGCCGATCTCGCGCAGTGTCGTGCCCGCGCGCGCGGTGATCACCAGTTCGGTCGGATCATAGGCAACGATGCCGCTATAGGGTATGGTGTCGAGCACCTCGCCCTCCAGCTGCTGGCCATACCAGTCTTTGGTGCCATTGCCGCGGATGCGCAGCGGTGTACCGGATGCGCTTGCCGAAGTGACGCGATCCCTGAAAGCCTGTAATACCTGTTCCATGATGTCTTTCAGAAGCGGGGAAGGTCCGCGAATTTTTGTTGTCCGGCGCGTACATGCATCTTGCCGTACTCGGCACAGCGATGCAGCGTGGGGATGGCTTTGTCAGGATTGAGCAGGAAAGCGGTATCGAATGCGCGCTTGACGCCAAAAAAGGCTTCACGCTCTGCCGGTGAATACTGCACGCACATCGAATTGATTTTTTCAATGCCGACACCATGCTCACCGGTGATGGTGCCACCAACCTCCACGCACAGTTCGAGAATCGCGGCGCCGAATTTCTCAGCGCGATCAAATTCGCCGGGTGTGTTTGCATCGAACAGAATCAGCGGATGCAGATTGCCATCGCCCGCATGAAAGACATTGGCACAGCGCAGGCCGTAGGTTTTTTCCATCTCGGCGATGCCCAGCAGCACCTGCGCCAGATGCTTGCGCGGTATCGTGCCATCCATGCAGTAATAATCCGGGGAGATGCGGCCGGCCGCAGGAAATGCATTTTTTCTGCCCGACCAGAACTTCAGCCGCTCGGCTTCATCGCGCGACACCGCAATCGCGGTCGCACCGGACGCCTTGAGTACCTCGCTCATGTGCGCGATTTCTTCTTCGACCTCTTCGGCGGTGCCATCGGATTCACACAACAGAATGGCTTCCGCCTCCGTGTCATAGCCTGCCTTGACGAACGGCTCGACCATGCGCGAGCTGGTCTTGTCCATCATTTCGAGCCCGGCGGGAATGATGCCAGCCGCAATCACATTCGCCACCGCGTTGCCGCCTTTGACCACGTCATCAAACGACGCCATGATCACCCGCGCGGTCTGGGGCTTGGGTACCAGCTTGACGGTCACTTCCGTCACCACGCCCAGCATGCCCTCCGAGCCAATGAACACCGCCAGCAGATCAAGACCCGGCGCATCGAGGCCTTCATTGCCCAGTTCGACGACCTCGCCTTCGATCGTCACCATACGCACACGCAGCACGTTATGCACCGTCAGGCCATATTTCAGGCAATGCACACCGCCGGAGTTTTCAGCGACATTGCCACCGATAGTGCAGGCGATCTGCGAAGACGGATCAGGCGCGTAGTACAGACCGTGCGGCGCTGCAGCTTCCGAGATGGCCAGATTGCGCACGCCCGGCTGGACGATGGCGGTGCGCGCATAGGCGTCTACGCTGACGATGCGATTGAGACGGGCGGTGGACAGCACCACGCCATCGGCAATCGGTGTCGCCCCGCCAGACAGGCCGGTGCCTGCGCCGCGCGGCACGATCTGCACCGCCATCCGCTGGCAGGTCTTGAGCACCGCAATGACCTGCGATTCATTCTCCGGCAGCACGACCACCATCGGCAGCTGACGGTAGGCTGACAGACCGTCGCACTCATACGGCCGGGTGTCCTCTTCATTGAACAGGACGGCCGCTGCGGGCAAGACCTCTCTCAGCCCAGCAACGACCTCGCGCTGGCGGGAAAGAGCAAAACCGGGGGCAGATGGGGCATTCATCGGGCATCCTGTGTGCGGGCGCTGGCGAGGTCACTTGACGAATCGCCTGCATTGCAAAGGACGCTAGTGTAGCGAAAGGGACGCCCGGAGATCCTGAATTCGCCCCGGTTTCCGCTGAAAAGCTTTACCTGAAATGATGAAAGTTTTTGGCCGGGCAGCCACCGCTAGCGCCTACCTCCGGCGGGGTGCTTCAGGGTAGCGCAAGGGAGGGAGAATGCTGACGCTCAGGCACTACGGAAAGTCGCCTGCATCCACTGCAAAAAAGCGACCACTTCAGGACGCTCGGTAGCCTGCTTCTCGTAGACGACATAGTATGAATGAGGCGGAGTCGCCGTTTGCATGTCGAACAGCCGAACGATCTCACCGCTGTCGAGCAGCTCGCGTGCGAAATGCTCGCGGGTCAGACCAATGCCATGACCATGGCGAACCGCTTCCAGCAGCAGACCCAGGTCATCCACCCGCAAGCCCGCACTGGGCTCCGGCCAGTCCAGACCGGCCGCCTCGAACCACGGCTGCCAGGGTTCCAGCGCCGATCGAATCAACGCTGCTTTCTGCAAATCTTCCGGGGTGCTGATGTCGCCCACCTTGCTGAGGTAAGACGGACTGGCGACAACGAAAGTCGGCTCGGAAAACAGCTTTTCCGATTGCAGATTCGGATACTTGCCCGGCCCGAAGCGTACTTCAAGATCACTTTCCGCAAGAGACAGGTCATACAGCGGAACCGACAAATAGATCTCGACGGCGATATCAGGATGCTGCTCAGTAAATGAGGCCAGACGTGGCACGAGCAAATAGCGCGCGAAAGTCGGCGGCAGGGTCAGCTTCACGCGCGGCTGCACTGATGCAGCACGTCTGGGCATAGGGAAGTCGGTCAGTGTACGCAGTGCCTGACGCACGACATCCAGATAGCGCCGACCGAATTCGGACAGTCCCACGTTACGGCCGTCGCGGATAAACAGGCGCTCACCGACAAATTCTTCCAGCAAACGAATCCGATGGGACAGCGCTGAAGGGGTAATGCAAAGCTCTTCCGCAGCCAGGGCGAACGAGCCATGACGTGCCGCCGCTTCAAAAGCAGACAGTGCGTGAACCGGAGGAATGCGTGTTGCCATGGGGTCGGGGACTGTCTGCGTCGAATGAAACCAAGCCTGAGGGCTTACCAGCGAATGACCTTGCCGGGGTTCAGGATGTTATTGGGGTCCAGCGCATGTTTGATGGAACGCATCAGATCGACTGCCCCCTCGCCATGCTCCTGAATAAGGAAATCAATCTTGTGCAGTCCGATGCCATGTTCGCCGGTACAGGTACCGTCCATCGCGATGGCACGCGCAACCATACGCTCATTGACAGCTTCGGCACGGGCCACGTCGTCGGGATCGCTGGTATCGACCATCATCTGCACGTGGAAGTTGCCATCACCGACATGCCCGACAATGCCATGCACGATATTCTCGCGCTCGCAATCGGCCTTGGTTTCGAGCAGACAATCGGCGAGCCGCGAGATCGGTACGCAGCAGTCGGTCGCAATCGCCCGGCTGCCGGGGCGCATCTGCAGCATCGCGAAATACGCATTGTGCCGTGCCTGCCAGAGGCGGGAACGATCTTCCGGGCGCGTCGCCCATTCAAAACCCGATGCGCCATACTCGTCAGCGATTTGCTGTACCAGCTCGGCCTGCTCTTTCACGCCATGCTCACTGCCGTGAAACTCGAACAGCAGCAGCGGCTTTTCAGGCAAGGTGAGCTTGTCATGTTTGTTGAGTGCTTTGACGCCGTTTTCATCCAGGAATTCGACGCGTGCAATCGGCACGCCCATCTGAATGGTTTGAATGACGGTATTGATCGCGCTGCCGATATCGGAGAAAGAGCACACCGCGGCCGAGATAGCCTCGGGCTGCGGATAAATCTTCAGGGTGATCTCGGTGATGATGCCCAGCGTGCCCTCGCTGCCGACAAACAGCCGGGTCAGGTCATAACCGGCGGAGGACTTTTTCGCGCGAGTGCCCGTTTTGATGATCCTGCCCTCGGCCGTGACCACGGTCAGCGCCAGCACGTTCTCGCGCATGGTGCCGTACCGAACGGCATTTGTGCCAGAGGCGCGGGTCGCGGTCATGCCGCCTATCGACGCATCCGCACCGGGATCGATCGGGAAAAACAGGCCGGTATCCTTGATCTCGACATTCAGCTGCTTGCGGGTCACGCCCGGCTGGACGGTCACGGTCAGATCCTCAGGGTTCACCGCGAGCACAGCATTCATTTGCGAGACATCGATCGACAGCCCGCCCTGCAGCGCCAGCACGTGCCCTTCCAGCGAAGTGCCAGTGCCGAAAGCGATGACGGGGAATTTGTGGCGATTGCACAGCGCGACGGCCTGCGCGACCTCCTCGGTCGATTGCGCGAACAGCACCGCATCGGGCAACATCGGGTCGTAGGAAGACTCATCCCGGCCATGATGCTCTCGCACTGCCTGAGCCGTGGACAGGCGATCAGCAAAGATAGTGCGCAGCTCGGCAAGGAGCTCGGCGGGCAGTTCGCGCCTGAGCGCGGTAGGCAGGGCGGGATGGTTCATCTGGGTCTCTCCGGGAGACCGCTATTGTACTCCGCGTTGCAATATTGAATGTCTTCTCATTCAAAGGCAGGGAGGGTCACCGGCCCTGCCGCACCGGGAGCGGACGGCGCACCCGACCTGCCGATTGATGAAAACAGAAGCCAGGATTCGCCAAGACCGAACCACTGCGGCGGATTTTCACTTATCCTCTGCCGCTACTCCTTTTAATTTTCACAATATGGGCAATCGACTTTCCAAAATCGCCACTCGCACCGGCGATGACGGCACCACCGGGCTGGGCGACGGAAGCCGCACCCGCAAGGATGCACTGCGTGTTCAGGCGATGGGCGATGTGGATGAACTGAACTCGCAGCTCGGCGCACTGCTCTGTGAAGACATGCCATCCGAACTGCGGGAGGAACTGATCACGATCCAGCACGATCTTTTCGATCTGGGCGGAGAGCTCTGCATTCCGGGCTTCACGATGATCAAGGAAGCGCAGGTCATTCGCCTCGACGAGCTGCTCGCAAAATACAACGCCACGCTGCCGGCTTTGTCCGAATTCATTTTACCCGGCGGCTCTCGCTCCGCTGCGCTGGCGCATGTGTGCCGCACGGTATGCCGCCGCGCCGAGCGCGCCATCGTCGCGCTGGGCAACGAGGAGACACTCAATCCTGAGCCCAGACAATATGTGAACCGGCTCTCCGACCTGATGTTCGTGCTGGCACGTGTGCTGAATCGCCATGCGGGAGGCAGTGACGTGCTGTGGGAAAAAGGAAGAAATACGTTGTAACCAAAACATAACGGCGCAGATGCGCCGTTATGTTTTTTCAGGAATCACTTGTCAAGATCAGTTGTTCACGACCAGCCTTGGCTCCTGCGCATGAATTCGCTGACGTATCGACGCCGCGATACCCGCAGCATCCAGCCCGCACTGCGCCAGCAATTGCTGCGCATCGCCATGATCAATGAATTTATCCGGCAAGCCCAGTTGCAACAGGGGCTTGACGATGCCGGCCGCGGCCATGGCTTCGGCAACCGCCGAGCCCGCACCTCCCATGATGCAGCCCTCTTCCACGGTGACGATCAGGTCATGCGTGGCCGCCAGTTCGGCAACCAGCGCCACATCCAGCGGCTTGATGAATCGCATGTTCGCGACGGTCGCATTCAAGCTTTCTGCGGCACCCAGCGAGGGGGCGAGCATGGTGCCAAAGGCGAGTATGGCCACCTGACGGCCTTTGCGGCGTACTTCGCCCTTGCCCATCGGCAGAGGAGTCAGCGAGGTGTCGACCGCCGCGCCGATGCCCACGCCACGCGGATAGCGAATCGCTGCCGGCCCGGGATAACGGAAGCCTGTGGTCAGCATCTGCCGGCATTCATTCTCATCGCTGGCCGCCATCACCACCATGTTCGGAATACAGCGCAGATAAGCGAGATCATAGTTGCCCGCATGCGTTGCACCATCAGCACCCACGAGCCCGGCGCGATCCAGCGCAAACGTGACATCGAGATTTTGCAGGGCCACGTCATGAATCAGCTGATCATAGCCGCGCTGCAGGAAGGTCGAATAAATCGCCAACACCGGCTTCAGACCTTCGCAGGCCAGACCTGCGGCGAAAGTGACCGCATGCTGCTCGGCGATCCCAACGTCGTAATACCGGTCGGGGAACTGCTGCTCGAACTTCACCATGCCCGAACCCTCGCGCATCGCCGGCGTGATGCCGACCAGACGCTCGTCCTGTGCCGCCATGTCGCATAGCCAGTCGCCGAATACCTGCGTGTAGGTGGTCTTGCTGCTGGCGGCAGGCTTGATGCCTTCGCTCGGATTGAACTTGCCCGGACCGTGATAAAGAATCGGATCGGCCTCGGCCAGCTTGTAGCCCTGACCTTTCTTGGTGACGACATGCAGGAACTGCGGGCCATCCAGATTCTTCAGGTTCTGCAGCGTGGGAATCAGCGATTCGAGATCATGGCCGTCGATCGGGCCGATGTAGTTGAGACCAAATTCTTCAAACAGCGTGGCCGGCACCAGCATACCTTTCGCATGCTCTTCGAAGCGCTTGGCCAGCTCCCGCATCGAAGGCGGCAGCATCTGCTTGCCCATGTTCTTTGCGGCAGCGTAGAACTTGCCCGACATCAGTCGCGCGAGATAGCGATTCAGCGCGCCGACCGGCGGCGAGATCGACATGTCATTGTCGTTCAACACCACCAGCATCTTGATGTCTTCGTACACGCCGGCATTGTTCAGTGCCTCGAAAGCCATGCCCGCAGTCATGGCGCCATCACCGATCACGGCGACCGAGTGACGGTTCTCGCCCTTGGTACGCGCGGCGAGCGCCATGCCCAGTGCCGCAGAGATAGACGTCGACGAGTGCGCCGTGCCGAAGGTGTCGTAAATGCTCTCGTCACGGCGCGGAAAACCAGACAGCCCGCCCTGCTGCCGCAGCGTGGGCATGCGGTCGCGACGGCCCGTCAATATCTTGTGCGGATAGGTCTGATGACCGACATCCCAGACGATGCGATCTTCAGGGGTGTTGAACACGTAATGCAGCGCGATCGTCAGTTCCACCGTGCCGAGATTGGACGACAGATGGCCGCCGGTGCGCGCCACGGATTCGAGCAGATACGTGCGCAGCTCGTCGGCGAGCGTGCCGAGTTCAGCGCGAGAGAGCGCCCTCAGTTCCGCCGGATCGTTTATTTTTTGTAAAAGCGTCATGGCGTCTCAGGTAGTCCTTTGTACGATCAGGTCGGCAAGTTCGCCCAGCCTCCGTGCGCGATCCCCAAACAGGCGCACAGCCTCATGGGCATCCTGCCGCAACTTCTCGGCCAGGGCAAGCGACGCGTCCAGTCCCAGAATGGACACGTAGGTTGGTTTATTGTTGGCGGCGTCCTTACCGGCAGTCTTGCCGAGAGTGGCTGAATCTGCGGTTGTATCCAGAATGTCATCGACCACCTGAAACGCCAGCCCGACGGATGCCGAATAGGCATGCAAGGCAGCAGCCTCGGATTCCTGCAGAGATTTGCCTGCCATCGCGCCCAGCATGACCGAAGCCTCCAGCAAAGCGCCCGTCTTCAGGCGGTGCATCTGTTCCAGCTGCTCTCGCGAGAGCGCGATGCCGACCGAGGCCAGATCAATCGCCTGCCCGCCGCACATGCCGCGCGAGCCAGAAGCACGCGCCAGACAAGACAGCATCGCGACCTTGCGCGACGCATCGAGCGTTCCGCCCGCCAGTACCTCAAATGCTTGCGATTGCAGCGCATCGCCGACCAGCAATGCGGTGGCCTCGTCATATTGCTTGTGCACGGTGGGCTTGCCGCGCCGGAGATCATCATCGTCCATGCAAGGCATATCATCATGCACCAGCGAATACGCATGGATCATCTCGACAGCACAGGCCGCTCTCTCTATCGCATCGCGCGGCGCATCGAACAGATCGCCTGCAGCGAATACCAGCAACGGGCGCACCCGCTTGCCGCCATCCAGCACGGCATATTGCATCGCCTTATGCAGCTGTTGCGGCAGCTCGTCAGCTGAGGGCAGATGCGACAGAAGCAAGGCTTCCATCTCGGACTGGACGGTCTTGCGCCAGCCAGCGAAATCCTGCTTCATTCCTCGTCATCCTCGACGTCATCGTCATCCGTGGCGAAGGGCTTGAGCATATCGCCCTCCAGCACCTTCACTTGCTTTTCAACGCGCTCGAGCTGCGCAGCGCAGTACTTCACAAGCTCGGAACCGCGCTGATAGGCGGTGACCGAGGCTTCCAGCGGCAGCTCACCGGATTCCATTTTTGCAACGAGCTGCTCAAGCTCGGTCATCGCGTCTTCAAACGACGGACTGGGCTGGTCGGAAGCACTTTTTTTAGGCATGAAACTGTCTCGGACTGTCTGCGGCTGAGGAACTGTCTATTTTAGTGCAATCGCTCCGCTGTAAACCTCGCTTATACACCGGCCGACGGTTCAACCCCGACATTATTATCAAATAAATATTACCGGGCGTACCGACGGCCCCCCAGCGGCACCTTCGCTGCCCGAGTCCTGTCTGATTGCCAAACAAAGCCGGATTCAGAGACTCAACAAACAGTGTCCCGATTACAAGGGTCTGGGTATAATCCCGCGCTCGTCCAAAAAATCACTGTTCCATTTCGATCGAATAGGTATTTGCGGATTCTTTCTCTCTTAGGTTGGTGCAAATTAATTTGGGGGTGGGGATGTCCGATCTGGCCAGTCTCTCAAGGCTCGCGCGATCCAACGCGCAACTTCCGGTCAGCGTCTACTTTGACGACACGCTGCTGGACAAGGAAATCAATCAGCTGTTCAGGCAAGGACCGCAATATGTGGGCCATGAGCTGCTCGTGCCCAACGTGGGCGATTACGCGTCTCTTCCGTGGGAGAACGATGGCCGGCTGCTGGTCCGGAACGCGGCCGGCATCGAGCTGGTGTCGAATGTCTGCCGCCATCGTCAGGCAAAAATGTTGACGGGCCGTGGCAATGCCACCAACATCGTCTGCCCGCTGCACCGCTGGACCTATGACCTGAAAGGCGAGCTGATCGGCGCGCCGCATTTCGGCGAAACGCCTTGCCTGAACCTGACCCGGTTCGGTCTGCAGAATTGGAACGGCCTGCTGTTCGATGACAACGGCGTCGACATCAACGCGCTGCTGAAAAATCTCAGCGTCACCAAAGACCTCGATTTCACCGGCTTCATGCTCGATCACGTTGAGGTCCATGAGTGCGACTACAACTGGAAGACCTTCATCGAAGTCTATCTGGAGGACTATCACGTCGAGCCTTTCCACCCGGGGCTGGGCAATTTCGTCACGTGCAACGACCTGCGCTGGGAAATGGGCAAGGGCTACAGCGTGCAGACCGTCGGCGTGAATTCCGCGCTGAAGAAATCCGGCTCACCGATCTATCAGAAATGGCATGACGAGGTGCTCCGCTATCGTGGCGGCGAAGTGCCGCCCTATGGCGCGATCTGGCTGACGATCTACCCGAACATCATGGTCGAGTGGTATCCGCACGTGCTCGTGGTGTCCACGCTGTGGCCGAAAGGCCCGCAAAAGACCACGAACGTCGTCGAGTTCTACTACCCGGAAGATATCGTGCTGTTCGAGCGCAGCTTTGTCGACGCGGAGCGCGCCGCCTACATGGAAACCTGTGTCGAAGACGATGAGATCGCGCTGCGCATGGATGCGGGCCGCCGCATACTGCTTGACCGTGGCGTGAATGAAGTCGGTCCCTATCAGTCGCCGATGGAAGACGGGATGCAGCATTTCCACGAGTGGTACCGCAGCAAGATCACGCTGTGACCGCCACAGCCCAGCCCGTCTGAGCCGGGAACACCGGCATGCAGTCCTTGTGGATGCTGTTCGCCAGCTTCATGTTCTCCCTGATGGGAGTCTGCGTGAAGCTGGCCTCCACCACCTCATCCACCTCCGAGATCGTGATGTGCCGCGGCGCGACCGGCATGATCATGATGCTCGCCATGGCACAGCTGCGCGGACTGCCGCTGCGCACGGATTTTCCCTGGCATCACGCATGGCGCGGATTCGTCGGCGTCACCGCCCTGTGGCTATGGTTCTTCTCTTTCCCCCGCTTGCCGCTGGCCACCGCAATGACGCTCAATTACATGGCGCCGATCTGGATAGCGGCCATCGTGTTCACGCTGGGCTGGTGGCACAAGCAACGGCGCTTCGAATGGGGACTGGCCGCCGCCATTCTCACCAGCTTTGCCGGCGTGGCGCTTCTGCTGAAGCCGACGATTCATGCGGATCAGTGGCTGGGCGGCCTCGTTGCGCTGATTTCCGGCATCGTCTCTGCGTTTGCGTACCTTCAGGTGCGCAAGCTCGGCCAGCTCGGCGAGCCGGAATACCGCGTGGTGTTCTATTTCTCGGCAGCGGGTGCGCTGGGCGGTCTGCTGTCCGGCCTGATCGACAGCTATCTCGACACCGGTCACCTGCGGGTGCTGCATTCGCTCTCGGCCTATGACGCGCTGCTGCTGATCGCGATTGGCGTCACCGCCACCATTGCCCAGATCGCGATGACGCGCGCCTACCGTCTCGGTGCGATGCTGGTCACTGCCAACCTGCAATACTCAGGCATCGTGTTTTCCAGCGTCTGGGGCATCCTGATCTGGGGCGATCATATCGATCTGTATGGCTGGCTGGGCATCGCGATCATTCTGGCCAGCGGCGTAGTGGCAACCTTCTATAATGCCCGCAGCAGCACTCCCAGAAAAACCTGACAACAATATCGTGCCGTGTCACAGCACGAGCAACGCCGGGGGACTGGCAAACGCCTGTCATCCCGAGCCATAAACGAGGAGACCTGGAATGCCGTACACCACGCTGATCACCGCCGCCGAACTGAAGCAGCACCTCGACAATCCCGCCTTCGTCATTCTCGATTGCCGGGCCGAGCTGACCGATACCCGTGCCGGCACACAGGCTTTCGCTGCGGGTCACATCCCGGGCGCACAGCATGCGGATGCCGACTTAGCGCTGTCAGACAAGTCTCCCGGACCCGATGGTGCGTTTCGCGGCCGCCATCCGCTGCCGACACCGGACACATTTATAGACACGCTGCGCAGCTGGGGGGTGTATCCGAATTCTCAGGTGGTGGCTTATGACGCGCATGGCGGCATGTTTGCCGCGCGGCTGTGGTGGATGCTGCGCTGGGTGGGCCATGCGAGCGTTGCCGTGCTCGATGGCGGTCTGGCGGCATGGCTTGCGGCCGGCGGCGCACTGACCACCGAGGTGCGAAGCCGTCCGCGCGGCAGCATTACGCTGCAGCCGTCACTGGCAGCGACAGTCAGTGCAGCGGATGTGCTCTCGAACCTGTCGACAAAAACGCATACCGTGCTCGATGCGCGCGCCGCCGATCGCTTTCGGGGTGAGAACGAAACCATCGATCCGGTCGCAGGCCACATCCCCGGTGCAAAGAATCGCTGCTTCAAGGACAACCTGCTCGATGATGGCACATTCAAGGCGGCTGACGTACTTCGCAACGACTTTGGCGCCCTGATCAGCCATCCGCAATCGACGATACTGCAATGCGGCTCCGGCATCTCGGCTTGTCACAATGCACTGGCAATGGAGATCGCAGGGCTGAGCGGTGCGTCGCTGTATCCGGGATCGTGGAGCGAGTGGTCGAGCGACCCGTCGCGGCCCGTGGCAACGGGTGCCTGAACGCGCTTAATGAAGGTGAAAGCGGTGGGTCAGCAACAGCACGATACCCACGCCCACCGCAATCAGCACGAACTGCGGCACCGATTCGCGAAGCGTTGACCGGCGCTGCATCTGCGGCATCAGGTCACTGACCGCAATGTAGATAAAACCGGATGACGCCAGCACCAGCACATAAGGAATCAGGTGCATGCCGCTGCCCAGTGCGTAATAACCCACCAGCCCGCCCAGCACTGCCATCAGGCTGCAGATCAGGTTATAGGCGTACGCGCGTGCCTTGGTCAGCCCCGCATTCAGCAGCACGATGAAGTCGCCGATCTCCTGAGGGATCTCGTGCGCCGTGATCGCCAGCGTCGTGATAACGCCGAGCTTGAAGTCGGCAAGGAATGCCGCTGCGATCAGTATGCCGTCAGTGAAGTTGTGCAGACCATCGCCCACCAGGATCATCCAGCCCGACTGTCCGGCCTCGTGCGCATCATGGCCGTGCTCATGATCATGGCCATCGCCCTCATAGTGGTGTGAATGCCGGAGGATGGCAAATTTCTCCAGCAGAAAAAAGCCCAGCAAGCCAGCCAGCAGCGTGGCGAACAGCGCGTGAATATTTGCCTCGGACTCAAAAGCCTCTGGCAGCGCGTGTAACAAGGACGTGGACAGCAGAATGCCCACCGACAGGCTGACCATCCGGTCCACGATACGCGACAGGAAGCCATAAGAGAGGAAGGCAGCGGCAGAAATGCTGATCACGCCACCCAGCAGGGTGGCCAGCACGATGTAAAGCAGGGTATCGATTTTTCAGTCCCGGATTGGCAGGAATTCAAGCACCGCGATTAGACCATAGCTGCGGCAATAGGGGCAATTCGTCGAATGACGCAATGACTGCGGTTCCGGCTGCCTCAAAGCGAGTTCAGGAAGGCGATCAGATCCTCGCGCTCCGCTTTGGAAAGCTTCACGAACAGCTTGCGGGATGCCTCCGCCTCGCCGCCGTGCCAGACAATCGCTTCGAGCAGATTCCTCGCCCGGCCGTCATGCAGGAAGTTCGTGCTGCCATTGACCTGCTTTGACAAGCCGATGCCCCACAACGGTGGTGTGCGCCAGTCACGGCCGCCGGCCTTGAAATCCGGCCGGCCATCGGCAAGGTCTGGCCCCATGTCATGCAACAGCAGATCCGTGTAAGGACGGATGGTCTTGCCTGACAGCTGAGGAATCAGCGCCGATTTTCCGGTTTTTAGTTCAGGCACATGGCACTGAGCGCATTTCACCGCGCTGAACAATGTCTCGCCACGCAGCACGGCCGGCTGGTCGCGATCGCGCGGCGCGGGCGCGTCGAGCGAGCTGACCCAGAACGTCAGCGAATCCCAGAGTTCTTCCCGAAGCTCCGGTTTACCGCTGTGCTTGGCCTCAAGGCAGTCTTTCTGTGACGGCATGCAGTTCTGAGTCGGGTAGATCGATGAGGTCGTGCCGATATCCCCATGGAACGCCGACGCGAGCTGCTGCCGCAGGCTGGGCTGATTTGCCTTCCAGCCAAACCGGCCCATCGACATCTTGTCGTTGATATCGTCCCGAACATAGTTGGGCCTGCCATTCAAGCCCTGTGACTTTTGCCATTCAGCCAGCGCGAGGATGTCGGACTCACTGACGGCTTCCAGATAGCCGAGCCCGAAAATCGCCTGCGAATTGCGCAGCGAGGTCATCACCCCCTTGGCAAGCGGCCCGAAACCGAGCTTTTCCAAGCGAACCGCAGGCTTGCGCAATTCGATCGATGAGCCGTCAGGGAATGTGAATTGGCTGGTCTGCCAGTCGATATGCACCTCGCCCTCGCCGAACTTCACGCCTTCGCGCTGGGAGGTATCGAAGCTCTGTATCTGCAGACCGTAATTCGGCTCGGGATTCGGCCCGCCATGCGGACCCGCACCGGGCACGGACAAACGCAGCGATTGCATGAACACCGGACCTCCGCCGGCATCATTCGTGCGTCCGCGCCCCGCCTGCACATGGCACGACACACAAGACTGCGCCAGAAACGTCGGACCCAGGCCCCACTCGCTGCCGCCCGGCCCCGGCTGGGAAAGATCCCACCACTTCGAGATCTGATCTTCCGGGACCGCGATCCACAGCGTATTGAAGACCTTCTCACCGGCGCGGAATGTCTTCTTCTGCGCATCCTGCAAATCCGGCAGCGGCTGCAGATAGGCCATGTGCGGAAGCACCGCGCCAGAGGTCGCCGGGGTCGTCGGGGTCGTCTCGGTGAATGCCGGGCTCAGCACGCCGGCAAGCAGCGCGACCACGCCGGCCGTCATCAGGGATTTTGCAGCCTTGTTGGACATTGTTTTTCTGGCGGTCTCTGCATGCGCGCACCGCATGCTTCAGTGATTCCGCCGGGAGGCTCTCGGTTCCAGATCCCGGACGGCGGGTTGATGCTACCAAATTCCCGTCATCAGTGCGCTTCTTCCCAGTTGCTGCCCGCGCCGAGCTCCGCGACCAGCGGCACCTTCAGCTCCGCGACACCGGCCATCAGCAAGGGCAGCTTTTCTCTGACCAGCGCCAGCTCATGCTCCGGCACTTCGAGCACGAGCTCATCATGCACCTGCATCACCATGCGCGAAGCCAGCCGATGTTCATCCAGCCATCCCTGCACCGCGATCATCGCCAGCTTGATCAAATCCGCCGCCGTACCCTGCATTGGCGCATTGATCGCCGCGCGTTCGGCTGCCTGACGGCGCGGCCCGTTCGGTGAATTGATCTCCGGCAGCCATAGTCTGCGGCCGAACACGGTCTCGACAAATCCCTGTGACTTGGCCTGCTGGCGCACATCGTCCATGAACTGTCGGACGCCGGCAAAGCGCTGAAAATACTTGTCCATGTACATCTGCGCGGCAGAGCGCTCGACGCCCAGATTACCGGCGAGCCCGAAGACACTCATGCCATACATCAGGCCAAAGTTGATCACCTTCGCATAGCGACGCTGCTCGCTGCTGACTTCGGCCAGCGGCACACCAAAAATCTCGGAGGCCGTCGCACGGTGAATGTCTTCTCCGGCAGCGAACGCACGCAGCATGCCCTCGTCACCCGAGAGGTGCGCCATGATGCGCAGCTCGATCTGCGAGTAATCGGCAGAGACAATTACGTTCCCCGGCGACGCAATGAACGCCTCGCGAATGCGCCTGCCCTCGGCCGTGCGCACCGGAATGTTCTGCAGATTGGGATCGTTCGACGACAGCCGGCCAGTGACCGCGATCGCCTGCCCGTAATTGGTATGCACGCGGCCGGTGGACGGATTCACCATCCGCGGCAGTTTGTCGGTATAGGTGGACTTCAGCTTCGACAGGCTGCGGTAATCCAGCAGCAGTTTGGGCAGCGGATAATCTTCTGCCAGCTTCTGCAGCACCTCTTCATCGGTCGAGGGCGTGCCGCTCGGCGTCTTCTTCACCACGGGAAGCTTGAGCTTCTCGAACAACACCTCGCCCAACTGCTTCGGCGAATTCAGGTTGAACGGCTGACCCGCCAGTTCGTGTGCCTGCGCCTCGATCTCGATCAGCCGGGTACCCAGCTCATGCGACTGAGCCGAAAGACGTTCGACATCGATCAGCACGCCATTGCGTTCCATGCGCTGCAAGACCTGCGCGGTCGGGATCTCGATCTGCTGATAGATGAAGCTAAGCTTGTCATTGGCGTCGACCCGTGGCCACATGGCCTGATGCAGCTGCAGCGTGATATCGGCATCCTCGGCGGCATACTCGGTCGCACGCTCGATACTGACTTCATCAAAACCGATCTGCGACGCCCCTTTGCCGCACACCTCTTCATAGCTGATGGTCTTTCGGTCCAGCCAGCGCAAGGCCAGGCTGTCCATGTCATGACTGCGGTGCGACTCAAGCACATACGACTGCAGCAGCGTGTCATGCACAACGCCCCGCAAAGCGATACCGTGATTGGCCAGCACATGCGCGTCATATTTCAGGTGCTGTCCCAGCTTCGGCGCGTTGGGATCTTCCAGCCAGTGCCTGAGCTTGCCCAGCACATGCTCGCGCGAGAGCTGCTCGGGCGCGCCGGGATAACGATGGTGCATCGGCACATAGGCGGCGATGCCCGGCTCGACGCTCAGCGACAGGCCGACAATCTCGGCGCGCATCGGATCGAGCGACGTCGTCTCGGTATCGAAAGCCGTGAGCGTTGCGCCACTGATGCGCTCTAGCCACCTGTCGAGCTGTGCATCGGTCAGTACCATCTCGTAGTGCGTTTCAGGCGGCGGATCAGCGGCGAACAATGCGCCTTGTGATCCTGACGTGTCTTTCGCTCCTGTCGGATCGGCGGCCGGTGGCGTCGCCGCCTCGGCATTCAGTTCACGCAGCCAGGTACGAAAACCCATCTTCGTGAAAAATTCGCGCAGCGCATCCTTGTTCTCGGGGCGCGCGGCCAACGTGGATTCAATCGACTCAAGGTGAGGAACGAGATCACAGTCGCACTTGACGGTCACGAGCACGCGCGCCTGCGGCAGCCAGTCCAGCGCAGTCTGCAAATTCTTGCCGACGACGCCACCGATCTCGCTGGCATGGGCCATGACGCCATCGAGCGTCTGATATTGCGTCAACCATTTGACGGCGGTCTTGGGCCCGACCTTCTCCACGCCGGGCACGTTATCCACGGTATCGCCGACCAGCGTCAGATAATCGACGATACGCTCGGGTGGCACGCCGAACTTGGCGATCACGCCATCGCGGTCCAGCGTCTCATTGCTCATGGTGTTCACCAGCGTCACGTGCTCATTCACCAGCTGGGCCAGATCCTTGTCGCCCGTAGAAATCACGGTAGCCAGGCCCTGCGCCGCAGCCTGCGAGGCCAGCGTGCCGATCACGTCATCAGCCTCGACGCCGTCGATCATCAGAATGGGCCAGCCCAGCGCACGCACCACTTCATGGATGGGCTCAATCTGGCGTGCGAGATCCTCCGGCATCGACGGCCGGTGCGCCTTGTACTCGGGGTAGAGATCGTCGCGGAAGGTCTTGCCTTTTGCGTCGAATACACAGGCCATGTATGCTGCCGCATAGTCTTGCCGCAGGCGGCGCAGCATATTGATCATGCCGTAGATCGCGCCGGTGGGAGCACCCTCTGCATTGCGCAGATCGGGCATCGCATGAAAGGCCCGGTACAGATAACTCGAACCATCCACCAGCAACAGGGTTTTATTCATATGGAAAGCGACCGGAAACGGGTGCCGCGGCTGCGGCAGTTGACCAACGTGGAGCGCGCGACCTCGCGCAAGGCCAGCGAGTCGTGGCAAATGTTCACGATTATGGCAGAGTTTATCGACGCCGCTGAGCGTCTCTCGGAGATACGCCCTGCTGTGTCGATGTTCGGATCGGCACGTATCAAGCCCGGTGATCCTTATTACGATACGGCCGTAGAAATCGCCCGCCGCTTGTCCGATGAAGGCTTCTCGGTCATCTCCGGTGGCGGCCCCGGCATCATGGAGGCCGCGAACAAAGGCGCCTACGAAGGCCGCTCTCCCTCCATCGGCCTGAATATTGAACTGCCGCGAGAGCAGGCCAGCAACACCTGGCAGAACATCTCGCTGTCGTTCCGGCACTTCTTCGCTCGCAAGGTGGCTTTCGTCAAATATGCCGACGCTTATGTCGTGCTGCCGGGCGGCTTCGGCACACTGGATGAACTGTCAGAAGTGCTGGCACTGATACAGACCGGAAAGACCCGCCGCATACCGGTGATCCTCGTCGGCACCCCGTTCTGGTCGGGCCTGCTTGACTGGTTCAAGGGCACGCTCGTAGGGCAAGGCCTGGTGGATCCGGAAGACATGAACCTGGTGCAGCTGATTGACGAACCGGCAAACATCGTCGATGCCATCTTTGCTTTCTATGAAGCCCGCGACATCGTGCCCGAAGAAACGGAGCATCCGCCCCGGTCCTTCCTCTGAACGGCGGGCGATGTCCCGACGAGTGCTTTGCTAGAATGAGGGCTGCCCACGTGACCCGCCCGGGAGCTCATTCATGAACCACCAACGCTTGCTTCAACAGCGCCTCACCGGCGCCGGCATCGCCCTGGCGCTGGCCGCCTGCGCACAAGGAGTCGTATGGGCTGCAGACCTCGAGCCGCTGCCTGATGAGCCGGCGGCATCGTCCGCGGTGGGCGATGGCACCACCGAAATCACCCAGAAGCGTGAGCAAAATGCCGTGACCTCGGTCCGGGTCAGGCGAGGCACCAATACCTATTACGTGACCCCGGTCGAGCAGATTCCTTCGTCCGAGGGGGGTGGTCGTGCAGCCCAGTGGGAAATCTTCCAGTTCCGTCCCGGCCGCCCGAAAGAAATTCAACCCGCGCCACCGCCCGCACTGAACCGCTGAGGCGTTGATCCCTTGAACCATCCGACCGGCGGCACCCGCCGGCTCCTTATCCTGTTTCTCTCTCGTTTCGCAATTTATGGCAGTGTTTACCCCGGTCAGTCTGGAAGAGGTCATCCCCTGGGCTGAGCAGTTCCCGGTCGGCAGAATTCATTCGCTGGAAGGTATTTCCTCGGGCATCGAGAACAGCAATTTCTTTCTCTCGACCGAGCGCGGCGAGTTTGTGCTGACGATCTTTGAAAAACTGAGCTTCGAGCAATTGCCGTTTTATCTGAACCTGATGCGGCATCTCGCAGAGCGCGGCGTGCGGGTGCCCGCGCCCCTGCAAAGCAATCGCGGCGAGCTGATTGCCGCTCTGCGCGGAAAGCCCGCCGCCATCGTCAGCCGGCTGAATGGCCAATGGCAGCCCGCACCCAGTGCCGTGCACTGCCGTGAGGTGGGCCACATGCTCGCCAGGATGCATCTCGCCGCCGAGGATTTCCCGCTGTATCAACCCAACCTGCGCGGACTGGACTGGTGGCGCGAGACCACCCCCTTGGTGCTGCCTTTTCTGTCTGCAGAAAACCAGCAACTGCTGCGCGCGGAGATGCATTTTCAGGAAGCCTTCAGCGCGTCTGCCACTTACCATGCGCTGCCCAATGGGCCGGTCCATGCCGACCTGTTCCGCAACAACGTGATGTTCGATGGTGAACAGCTGACCGGATTCTTTGATTTCTATTTTGCCGGCTGTGACACCTGGCTGTTCGATGTGGCCGTGACGGTGAATGACTGGTGCATTGATCTGCAGACGGGTGAGACAGATGCCGGACGCGTAAGAGCGCTGCTCGATGCGTATGCCTCGGTGCGACCTTTCACCCCGGAAGAGAAGCAGGCATGGCCTGCGATGCTGCGCGCAGGCGCGCTGCGTTTCTGGCTCTCGCGCCTGTATGACTTTTATCTGCCGCGCGAGGCCGAGCTGCTCACGCCGCACGACCCTACCCACTTTGAACGCATACTCCGGCACCGCATCGAGCATGCCGTTGAGGGACTGGCATGAACCTGGAGCGCATACCCGCCAGCACCGGCATCGAGTGGATACGACAAGGCTTCGCCCTGTTCCGGCAGCAGCCTGCCGAGCTGTCCATGCTTTTCCTGCTCTACATGCTGCTGATGTTCTCGTTATCGCTGATACCGATGATCGGGCAGATGCTGCCGCTGCTGCTGGTACCGGCATTTTCGATGGCCTTCATGCAGGCCTGTGTAGAGATCGAGGCTGGACGCAAGGCAAAGCCTAACTTGCTGCTGACCGCCTTTCGCTCACCAGCGCTGGGCACCTTGCTGCGCCTCGGCGCGCTGTATCTGCTGGCCGCGATCGGCTGCGTGCTGGCCTCGTCGGTCATCGATGGCGGAAGCTTCTGGAAGCTGATGTCCGGTCAGCTTCCCGCGGATGACAAGAACCTGCAGGTCAACGACTTGCCACTGGCGATGATATTTGCCTCGCTGCTCTACATGCCCTTCGCCATGGCCTTCTGGCATGCCGCACCGCTCGCGACCTGGCAGCGTATGGGACTGTTCAAGGCGATTTTCTACAGCTTCTTTGCGGTCAGACGTTGCGGTCGGGCATTCATTGCCTATGCGCTCGGCTGGATCGTGATCGGGATCGCGCTTCCCGCCATCGTCAGTACGGTATTGAGCTTACTGCTTGGCAAGACTTTGGTCACCATCATGCTGCTGATGCCGCTGTCGGTGATTCTGACGATCGTGATGTATTGCTCTTTCTATCCCACCTACCTGCAGATTTTTGAGCGGCCGGAACAACGTTGAGTTTCATGTCACAGATCTGGCACTAACTTTGGCGATTGGCAAAAAAATACTCATTTTGTGGCTCGTTAAACACAGGTTACTTGGAGGGAAATATGGGCGACATTCATAGGGTAAGCAGCGAGAACATCAACTTCCGATATCACCAGCCCAAAAGCAAAGAAAATGAACTTCCCAAAGGAGTGATGTATGAGAAATTCGATGCCAAAACTAAAGAGCTAAAATTGAAAAGTGGCGGAAATTGGATAACACAGTTGCTGATGAAAGCTCGAGGCTATTCAGAAATGAAGGAAAATACAGCCAGAACATTCTTGAAAAGTAAATTTACTGATAGTGGAGTCGATGATCGAATTTGTCTTGCGGATGTAAAAAGATTTGCTGGCAAAGGAACACTAGTGGTACGGACAGAAGTATTTCAAAGTAATTTCAACGCCCTGGAGAGCCGCGATAAACTAGTAAAAGACCTCAAGGCGACAGTTAACGGACGGTGAATGTCCAGCCATTCTTTGTATTAGTACAGGCTCGATCTGCCAGCCGAACGGCTTGACGCTGACAACTATCAGCTCAAGCTTGAATGAATGTAACCCAGGGTAGGGATGGTAAATCGGCTCACAGAAAATCAGACAGATTTTTCTGCAATCTAAGAACCAAACGATCTGCAATCTTTGACATAGCTGCGATTTTATCCGAGCTTATATTTTCTCCAGCTTCGCCACCCCCAGATCCAGCAGCTTCATCCCGCTTTTACCGAAATTGATGCTCGCACGTGCCTGCGTGCCGCTGCCTTCGATATTCACGATCACACCCTCGCCGAATTTCTGGTGAAACACGCTCTGGCCCACCCGCCAACCGGTGTCCTTACGGGAATTGAACGATTGCGCAATCTGGTTATTGCCGCTGTCGGGCGCCTCCACCCAAGCGGCTTTTTGCGAGCCGGAGAGCCACTGAGTCTGCACACGGGGGGATAGCCATTTCAGTGAATCGTCGGGTAATTCATCAAAAAACCGCGAGCGCATGTTGTAGCGCGTCTGCCCATGCAGCATCCGGGTCTGTGCAAAGCTCATGTAGAGCCGCTTTCTGGCACGCGTGATCGCGACGTACATCAGCCGGCGCTCTTCCTCGACGCCATCATCCAGCTCTTCGCTGTTCTCATGCGGGAAAAGACCTTCTTCCAAGCCGGTGATGAACACCGCATCGAATTCCAGTCCTTTGGCGGCATGCACGGTCATCAGCTGTATTGCATCCTG
>JACCDP011448969.1_pt1 | contig 53131 bp, 43 predicted proteins | sample 7445841 | NCBI WGS metagenome assembly JACCDP01 (sample SAMN15323441, study PRJNA562643) | freshwater metagenome | isolation source: river surface water | place: USA:Blue River Watershed | collected 2017-08-17 | reverse complement strand
GTGCCGTCCTGTCCGTTGGGGCCGTTCTGACCGTCGACGCCGTTGGTGCCGTTGGTGCCGCTGCGAACGACGACCGAGGTGCCGTCGGTGCAGGCGATGGTGCTGGTGCCGGCGGCGTCGTCATGGGCTACGGAGCAGGAGGTGCCGTTGGTGCCGTTCTGGCCATCGGCGCCGTTGGTGCCGTCCTTGCCGTTCAGGCCGTTGGTGCCGTCCTTTCCGTTGATGCCGTCGATGCCGTCGATGCCCTTCGTTCCGCAGGCGGCGGAGAGAAGGGTGGCGAGTGCGAGTGCGGGGATGCGGACACGTTTCATTGCGTGGACTCCTCGAGCGATGGTGGTGCGGGTGAATGACCTCTTGCGGATGACTCGAACAGGGAGGGCAGGTGCTGACGCAAGAGCTGAGGCCACTTGTGCTGGTGCCGTTCCGGCCGTCGCGGCCCTGCGGGATGCAGGCGACCGACATCAAACAGCCGGCAAAAAACGGATGGTCGCGGAGCTCTCATCGGAGGCTCCGGTGGAGGGTGGTGCAGGCTGAGGATTTTTCGCACGTAGCACCGCACGATCGAATTGGCGAGAGCCCTCGGGTGGAATCCAGCCGGACGCGAGACAGCGTCCGGCCGCTGCTTGACGCCCGCCCGTGGCGCGTCGTGTAGTCGCGCCTCTTTTCGCGCGGGGTCGCCGGTGAAACAGGTTCTTCAGTCGTATCGAACGGGCGATGTCTCCGTGGTCGATGTGCCGGCACCTTCCGTGGCCGAGCCCGGCGGCGTGCTGGTCCGAACGACCGCGAGCCTCGTGTCGGCCGGCACCGAACGCATGGTCATGGAGCTGGGGAAGAAGAGCCTCGTCGGCAAGGCGCGCGCACGTCCCGACCTCGTGCAGAAGGTGCTGCAGAAGCTGTCGAGGGACGGGGTGGTGGCCACGGCCCGGACGGTCTTTGCGAAGCTCGATGTCCCGAATCCGCTGGGCTACTCGAGCGTCGGGGTGGTCGTCGACGCCGACGATGCGCCTTTCGCTGCGGGTGAACGGGTGGCCTGCGCCGGCGCGAAGGTGGCGAACCACGCCGAGGTGAACGCCGTCCCCCGAAACCTGTGCGCGCGCATTCCGGCGGGGGTTTCGGACGAAGAGGCCTCGTTCGTGACCATCGGCGCCATCGCGCTGCACGGCGTGCGGACGGCGCAGACACAGCTGGGCGAGCGGGTGGCGGTGATCGGCCTCGGGCTCATCGGCATGCTGGCGATGCAGCTCTTGCGGGCCCAGGGCTGCAAGGTGCTGGGGGTCGATCCGGACCCGAAAAAACTCCAGCTCGCGAAGGAGCTGGGCTGCGATGCGGTCGCGGCGCCGGGTGCGGCGGCCGTCGAGGCGATGTCCGGTCTGTCGCAAGGTCGCGGCGCCGACGCGGTGGTGATCTGCGCGGCGACGCCGGCGAACGATCCCGTGGAGCTGGCAGGCGAGCTGGCGCGCGACCGGGCGCGCGTGGTGGCCGTGGGCGCGGTCGGCATGAACCTGCCGCGGCGGCCCTACTACGACAAGGAGCTGGTCTTCCTGCAGTCGCGCTCCTACGGGCCCGGCCGCTACGATCCGGTCTACGAGGAGCGCGGCGTCGACTACCCGATCGGCCACGTCCGTTGGACAGAGCAGCGAAATCTCGAGAGCTTCCTCGAGGCGATCGCGTCGGGCGCTGTGAACGTGAAGAAGCTCATCACGCACCGGTTCACCATCGAGCGCGCGGAAGAGGCCTACCAGCTCATCTCTGGCGAGAGCGGCGAGCCGTTCCTGGGCGTCGTGCTGACCTACGAAGGCGCTGGCGCAGGCGTGAAGACCGTCGACGTCTCCGACCACGCAGCACCGAAGGGCTCGGACGAGGTCGGCATCGCCTTCGTCGGCGCGGGCGCCTTCGCGACGGGCGTCCTGGTGCCGGCGTTCGCGAAGGCCTCGGGCGCGAAGCTCGTCTCGATCGCCAGCGGGCGAGGCGTGACGGCCCGCCACCTGGCGCAGAAGTTCCGGTTCTCGAAGGCCACGAGCGATCTCGCTGAGCAGCTGTCGGACGCTCAGGTCGACGCGGTGGTGCTGGCGACGCGGCACCACCTGCATGCGCCCCAGGCGGTGGCGGCGCTGGACGACGGAAAGCACGTCTTCGTCGAGAAGCCGCTTGCGCTCGACGAGGCCGGACTGCAATCGGTGTTGGCGTCGCAGGCCCGCAGCGGCCGTCTGCTGATGGTCGGCTTCAACCGGCGCTTCTCGGCCCTCGCGCGGAACCTGCAGGAGCAGTTCGCGGCGCGCACCGGCCCGCTCGTCATGAACTACCGCGTCAACGCCGGTGCGCTGCCCGCCGACTCGTGGATCAAGGACCCCGCCGTGGGCGGCGGCCGCATCGTCGGCGAGGGCTGCCACTTCATCGACCTGATGTCGTTCGTCTCCGGCGCGCTGCCGGTGCGCGTGCACGCCGAGCGGGCGGGTGTCGGGGACGACGATGTGAGCGCGACGCTGCGCTTCTCGGACGGCTCCATCGGCACGCTGCATTACGTCGCGAGCGGCGATCCTGCGCACCCGAAGGAGCGGCTCGAGGTGCTGGGTGACGGCAGCGTGGCGGTGCTGGACGACTTCCGCGCGCTCGACGTCTCGAAGGGCGGCAAGAGGCGGCGCGCCACGAGTCTGCTCCAGGACAAGGGGCACGACGCCGAAGTGAAGGCGTTCATCGAAGCCGTGCGGAAGGGCTCGCCTCCGCCCATCGCCTACGCGTCGCTCGCCGCGACGACGCGCGCCACCTTTGCCATCCTCGAGAGCCTCGCGACGGGGCTCCCCGTGGACCTCGCCTGAGATGGCCCGCACCCCGCGCGAGAGCCTCTTCTCGACCACCCGGCGCCTCGTCCGCACGGTGGCGAAGCTGCACCCCGCGCAGGTGGCGATGCGGCCGGTTCACGTCGCGCGCACGGCTCTGCTGGGCAACGTCCCGTGGCTCGCCGAAGCCGTCGCGGGAGAGACGGCACCCGCGCCCGGTCCCGCTCTCGTCGCGCTCGAAGGGCCGCTCGACGCCTCGCTCATCGGTGTTGCGGAGGAGCTGGCACGCGCCTCGGCGGCACTCGCAGGCGAGGTGATGATCGTCGGGCGGCGCATTCCCATTCGGCCGCCCGAGACCGACTTCATCGCCCCGGAAGACCCGAAGCTCGTCCGATACCAGGTGAACTACCTCGGCATCGTCCGTTCGCTCGCCGTCGCCGCGAACGTGTCCGATTACGCCCAGCAGCAGGAGGCACGCCACCTCGCCCTCGCGCACCTCGATGAGTTCGTGCGCCGCGTGCCGCCCGGCCACGCCGATGCCTGGGAGCCCTACGTCGTCGCGATGCGGCTCTTGAACCTGACGCTCGCCCGCGACCTGCTCCGCCCCGACGCCGATGGCGGGGCGCGTGAATTCCTCGATGGCCCCATCCTGCGCGCGCTCGCCCAGCACGCACGTTGGCTCTCCACGACACTCGAGCTTCACCTGCTGGGCAACCACCTCTTCACGAACGGCGCGGCGCTTTATGTCGCGGGCTGCCTCCTCGACACGCCGGGCGCGGTGCTCTGGCGCGCCTTGGGCGAGGCGATCCTCACGCGCTCGATCATCACCGACCTGCTCGACGATGGCGGCCACGCCGAGCGCAGCCCGATGTACCAGGCGCTTTACCTCGACCAGCTCAGCCTCGTCCTGGCGGCGGCGCGCGCGTCGGGACGACAGCCGCCCGCGGGAGCCACCAGCGCCGCCGAGCGGCTTGCGACGCAGCTCGCAGCGATTCGTCATCCTGACGGCGACATCCCGCTCTTCGGCGACAGCGCCCTCTCGGAGGCGCCGCTGCCGATGGATCTGGGCGCGCCGTTTCACCTCGCGGAAGACAGCCTGCGCAGGCGGCTCTTCGGCGAGCTCGGCCGCGCGCTCCCGATCACCGAGGGCTGTGCGTCGTTCCCCGAGACGGGCCTCCTCGCGCTTCGCGAGGGCGAGCATCTTCTCGTGGTCGATGCAGGACCCCTCGGAACGCCGGACCAGCCGGGTCATGCCCACGCCGACGCGTTGACTTTCGAGTGGTCGCATGCCGGCCGGCGCTTCATCGTCGACGCCGGGGCCGGGCACTACGAGACCGACGCGCACCGCGAATATTTCCGCGGCCCGTTCGCACACAGCGGCGTCAGCGTGAACGGGCAGGGCACCGACGAACTCTGGGCCTCGTTCCGTGCGGGCGCGCGGGCGCGCATCGACCGCTTGCGTCACGATCGCGCGGGCGCCTTTCACGTCGTCCGCGGTCGACTGCGTGCCGCGGGCGGGTGGCGTGCCGAGCGCCTGCTCCTCTTCGTGCCGGGGCACCTCGTCGCCGTCTTCGATCGCTTCGACGGCGTGACCGGCTCCGACCGGCCGATGTCTCACCTGCTCTTCGCCCCCGACGTCACGATCGAGCCTTCGGGTGAGGCGTTTGCGGTGCGCGACGGCGGCGGCGCGTCGTTCACGTGGCACCGCCTTCTGGGTGGTGCGCCCGAGTGGCACCGGGGCCAGGAGCATCCTCCGCGGGGGCTCGTCGCGCTGCACCTCGGTCGCTTCCAACCGGCGCATGCGATGGCGCTGCCGGCCTCGGTTCACGCGGGAACGGTGGGCGCCGCCCACGCACTCGTCGGCCCGCAAGTGCGCCTGAGCGAGACGGAGCGCGGCTGGCGGCTGTCGGCCGAGCGCTCTGTGGTCGAGGTGGGGCTCGACCGAGGCGGCCTCCGGTGGGAACAGCGCGGGTGACGCATCTCTCACGCGTTCGACCTCGCGGCGTGGCATGAAGCCCGGGCCGGGACCGCGTCACCAAGAAGGCAGCGATGAAGATCCTCTACGTCAGCCAGTACTATCCGCCGGAGATGGGCGCCCCCGCAGCCCGCGTCAGCCAGCTCGCGCGCGCCTTCGCCGCCGACGGCCACGACGTCACCGTCCTCACCGGATTTCCGAACCACCCCACCGGCGTCGTGCCGCCCGAGTACCGCGGCTGGCCCTACGTGCGTCGCGAAGACGATCACGGGGTGAAGGTCGTCCGGACCCCGATCTATGCGGCCGCGAACAAGGGCCTCGTCAAGCGCAGCCTCAACTACGTCTCATACGCCGCGAGCGCCGCGGTCCTCGGGCCGCTCCTCACCGAGCAGCCCGACGTGGTCATCGCGACGAGTCCTCAGTTTTTGACCGCGGTGGCCGGCTACGAGCTCGCTCGCCTCAAGCGCGTGCCGTTCGTCTTCGAGGTCCGCGACCTCTGGCCGCGCAGCATCGTCGAGGTCGGCGCGATGGACGCGAACAGCCCCGTCGTGAAGGCCATGGAAGCGGCCGAGATGTTCCTCTACCGCCACGCCGACCGCATCGTCGTGGTGACCGACTCCTTCGTCGACGAGATCGCCGCGCGCGGCATCGATCGCGCAAAGATCTCTGTGGTGAAGAACGGCGTCGATTTGGGCCTCTTCACGCCCGGTCCCAAGGACAACGCCATCCGCGCGGAGCTGGGCCTCCAAGGTCGGTTCGTCGCCGCCTACATCGGCACGCACGGCATGGCGCACGGGCTCGCGACCATGCTCGACGCCGCGAAGCTGCTCAAGGACGACGACCGCTTCCGCCTCGTGCTTGTGGGCGAGGGCGCCGACAAGGCCGAACTCAAGGCGCGCGCCGAGCGTGAGGGGCTGACGAACGTGATCTTCGTCGACCAGCAGCCGCATGCGCGCATCCCGGATTTCGTGCGCGCCGCCGACGCGACGCTGGTGCTGCTCAAGGCGAAGGCGCTGTTCAAGACCGTCATCCCGTCCAAGATTTTCGAGTTCATGGCGGCCTCCAGGCCCATCGTTCTGGGCGTCGACGGCGAGGCGCGCCGCATCGTGGAAGACGACGCACGGGCCGGGATCTTCGTGCCGCCCGAGTCGCCCGAATCTCTGGCGGCCGCGCTGCGCAAGCTCGCGAGCGATCCGGCCCTCTGCGAGCGGATGGGCACCAGCGGCCGCGCCCACGTCGAGGCGCACTTCTCTCGCACCGCCCTCGCGAGGCGCTACCTCAACATCCTTCACGACGTCGTCCGAGGTCGCTCGCAAGGGCCCGAGGTGACGCCCGTCACGCAAGCGCGCGACGAGGCCGCGTAAAGAGCGAACTTCCCGGGAGGACGATGTACACGCAGCTCGTCGCCTTCGCGCTCGCCTTCGCCGTCGCGGCGATGCTGACGCCGCTTCTGCGCGCGCTCGCACCGCTCGTGGGCGGCGTCGACAAGGTGCAGGCCCGCAAGGTCCACACACGCCCCACGCCCCGCATCGGCGGCGTCGCCATCGTGCTCGCCTTCTTCGTGCCGCTCGTGGGGCTGCTGCTCTACGAGACCGAGGTGGGCCGCCGCTTCCTCGCCGACGTGCCGCGCGTGGTGGGCCTCTTCGTCGGCGGCCTCGCGATTGCGCTGCTCGGCTTCTACGACGACCTCCACGGGCTCGGCGCCAAGCAGAAGTTCGCGGTGCAGACGGCGGTTGCGGTGCTGATGTACGCGCTCGGCTACCGCATCGACGCCATCTCGCACCCGTTCGCCGACGCCGCCATCCCGCTGGGGGCGTTTTCCCTGCCGTTCACCGTGGTCTGGATCGTCGGCATCATCAACGCGATGAACCTGATCGACGGCCTCGACGGCCTCGCAGGCGGCGTCGCCATCATCGCGGTGGGGCTCATCTTCGTCGTCAGCAAGTACCGGCCCGACGACCTGATGTGCCTCTTCATGGCATCGCTCGGCGGCGCGCTGCTGGGCTTCCTCCTCTACAACTTCAACCCGGCGACCATCTTCATGGGCGACACGGGCAGCATGTTCCTCGGCTTCGTCCTCGCCTCGACCGCCATTACTTCGAGTCAAAAGAGCTCCACCACGGTGGCGATGCTGGTGCCGATCATCGGCCTCGGACTGCCCATCGCCGACACGCTGCTCGCAATGGTTCGGCGCGCGCTCCGGGGCCGTCCGCTCTTCTCGGCCGACAAGGACCACATCCACCACCGGCTGCTGGCGCTGGGGCTCTCGCACAGGCAGGCGGTGCTGGTTCTCTACGGGGTCTGCCTCGCCTTTGCCGGCGCCGCATGGGGCCTCACGCGCGCCAAGGGCGGACCTGCAGCGGCCATCCTCGCAGTGCTGGGCGCGGCCTCCGTGGCGCTCCTTCGGCTCCTCGGCTACCTCGCCACCGACCCTGTGTCACGCAGCCTCGACGCGCAGCTGCGCGAGCGGAACCTGCGTCTGCGCGGGCAGCTGAAGGGCATCACCGACGCCCTCCGGAATCTCTCCGAGATCGATGCCGGCTGGGAGGTGGTGAAGCCGCTCGCACCCGCGCTGGACCTGCACGAGATGACGCTGACGCTCGTCCTCTCCGAGGTCGACGGCGAGACGACCCGCAGCGTCCACCTCTGGCGCTCGTCGCACGCCGTGAGCCCGTACGCCGTTCCCTGCCTCGCCCGGTTCGACCTCGTGGGTACGGGCGAACTCGCCGGCGCGGACCTGGGGGCCCTCGACCTCATGTGGCGCGACGGCCGTCGCGAAATGGGCCGCGACGACGAGATCTTCCTCGAGAGGCTCACCTCGGAGCTGGCGGCGACGCTCACCCGCCTGCGCCTCTCCCAGGCCCCGCCGGTGCGCTCGAACGTGATTGCCCTTCGCCGCCCGGCTGGAAGCGAGTAAACAGAAGCGCGTGGAGTTGTGGAAGGTCGTGCCACCGGGTGCGCGGGAGGTTCCCCCCGGTGGTCTCTGTCCCGCGTGCCGGTCGCCCCGCGTCCGCCGACGACGCGCCAAGGGCGGCTGGGAGGCGGCCCTGCGCGCGGTGGGCCCCTGGCGACCCTTCGTCTGCGCGGCCTGCAAATGGAGCGGCTGGGCCTGGCCCGAGCCCTCGGAGGGCATCATCCAGCCGGTCCCCGACCTCCAGCCGTCACGGCGCCGCCACCGCCTGCGCAACTCGCACGGCAAGGTGGTGCTGACGCCCATCCAGATCCTCGCCAAGCGGCGCCGCGGCCAGCTGGCCATCGCCATCGCCGTCGCAGCGCTGACCGGAGGGGCGCTGCTGCGCTGCCAGCAGGAAGAGGGGGTCGAAGCATCGTCACAGCCCTGACGGCATCCCACCGAAAAAGGCCTCGTCCGCCGTTTGACAGCGCGAGGACGCCCCCGATACCGTTCGCCTCCCTTTGGCGCCAGAGCGCGCCGCGCAGAGGACTCTTCAGATGCAGCAGGACTACGTCTTCACCTCCGAGTCGGTCACCGAGGGCCACCCCGACAAGATCGCCGACCAGATCTCCGACGCCGTCCTGGACGCCATCCTCGCGAAGGACAAGGCCGGCCGGGTGGCCGTCGAAACCTGCCTCAAGACCGGCTTCGCCCTGGTGGCCGGCGAGGTGACCACCAGCACCTACGTCGACCTCCCCAAGATCATCCGCAGCACCATCTGCCGCATCGGCTACACCGACTCGAGCATCGGCTTCGACGGGAACACCTGCGCCGTCCTCTCGGCCATCGAGCAGCAGTCGCCCGACATCGCGCTGGGCGTCGACGCACACACCTCCGAGAGCAAGGAGCAGGGCGCCGGCGACCAGGGCATGATGTTCGGCTTCGCCTGCGACGAGACCACCGAGCTGATGCCCGCACCGATCTCGTGGTCGCACAAGCTGACCCGCCGCCTCGCCGAAGCGCGCCGCACCTCGCTGCCCTTCCTGCGCCCCGACGGCAAGAGCCAGGTCACCATCCAGTACGAGGGCGGCCGCCCCAAGCGGATCGATGCCGTCGTCATCTCGACCCAGCACAACCCCGACGTCACCATCGAGAAGCTGCGCGAGTCGGTGATGTCCGAGGTGATCCTGAAGACGCTCCCGAAGGAGCTGGTCGACGGCAACACCAAGTACTTCATCAACCCGACGGGCCGCTTCGTCATCGGCGGACCCATGGGCGACGCCGGCGTCACGGGCCGCAAGATCATCGTCGACACGTACGGCGGCATGGGCCGTCACGGCGGTGGTGCCTTCAGCGGCAAGGACCCGTCCAAGGTCGACCGCTCGGCCGCCTACATGGGCCGCTACGTCGCGAAGAACATCGTCGCCGCCGGGCTCGCCCGCCGCGCCGAGGTGCAGGTCGCCTACGCCATCGGCGTCGCCGAGCCGGTCAGCGTCCTGGTCGAGACGTTCGGCACCGGCGTCGTCGACGAGGCCAAGATCGCCCTGGCGGTTCGGAAAGTGTTCGGCCTCAAGCCGGCGCAGATCACCGAGACGCTCGACCTGCTCCGCCCGATCTACGAGAAGACCGCCGCCTACGGCCACTTCGGCCGCACCGAGCCCGAGTTCACGTGGGAGCGCACCGACAAGGCGGCGCAGCTGCGCGAAGCGGCCGGGCTGCGGGGCGAGCCGACGCCGATCCAGGCCGGCGCCCGCGCCTAGGGGCGCTGCTCGTGTGGCTTGTCGGAGCGCGCGCTGAGACCGAACCTACCGGCCTCGCTGATGGGGTGATGTCATGACGGTCGCCGTGAAGGAATCGGACGTCGTGTTCGACTGGAACCGCCTCGACCGGCTGGGTCCGCTGACGGGCAAGAAGGTCGAGCTGTTTGACGAGTCGCTGCGCGACGGCATCCAGAGCCCGTCCGCCATCGATCCCCCCATCGAGAAGAAGCTCGAGATTCTTCACCTGATGGAGAGCCTCGGCATCGACGCTGCGGACCTCGGCTTGCCCGGGGCCGGACCGCGCGCCTACGCCGACGTGCTCCGCCTCGTCCAGGAGATCTCCGCTCAGCGACTTGCCATCAAGCCGGGCTGTGCGGGGCGCACCGTGGTCGCCGACATCCGTCCGATGGTCGAAATCGCCCAGAAAACAGGCGTTCCCATCGAGGTCTACACCTTCATCGGCTCGTCGCCCATTCGCCAGTACGCCGAAGAGTGGGACGTCGACACGCTGCTGCGCCGCAGCGAGGAGGCGATCGACTTCGCCGTGAAGGAAGGTCTGTCGGTCGCCTACGTCACCGAGGACACGACCCGCTCCACGCCGCGCACGCTCGACCGCCTGCTGCGCCACGCCATCGACCGCGGCGCGCGCCGCTTGTGCCTCTGCGACACCGTGGGCCACGTCACGCCCGACGGCGTGCGGCGCCTGCTCTCGTTCGCGAGGGATCTGGTGGCCGGCACCGGCGTCGACGTGAAGATCGACTGGCACGGCCACAACGATCGCGGCCTCGCGGTCGCCAACGCCCTCTTCGCCATCGAATACGGCGCGGACCGCATCCACGGCTGTGCGGCGGGCATCGGCGAGCGCGTCGGCAACGCGGCGCTGGACCAGCTGCTCTTCAACATGAAGCTGCTTGGGCTGCGCGATCGCGACCTCACGGCGCTCAACCGGTACACGCAGGCGGTGGCCGAGGCGACCGGCTTCGAGATCCCCGCGAACTACCCGCTCGCCGGCCGCGACGCCTTCCGCACCACCACCGGCGTCCACGCGTCGGCCATCATCAAGGCCAAGCGCAAGGGCGACGACTGGCTCGCCGACCGCATCTACTCCGGCGTGCCGGCCACCGAGTTCGGCAAGGAGCAGGCGATCGAAATCGGCCCCATGAGCGGCCTGTCGAACGTCACCTACTGGCTCGAGCGCCGCGGCATCGCGTCCGACGATCTGCTTGCAAAGGCGGTGCTGGCCCGCGCCAAGGGCTCGACCCGCACGCTGACCGACGACGAGGTGCTGGCCGCCGTCGCCGACCACCGCGCGAGCCACGTGCGCGAGGCCGGAAACGCGTAACGGCAGGGAGAAGCCATGAGGTCGATTCCGCGCGGCACCCGCTGGCTGCTGGGCCTGTTCGTCATCGGCTCGATCGCGAACGCCTTGTTTTCTCGGTGGATGGGCCTCGACCACCTGGCCGAGGCCGTGCCGCTGGTCGGGGCCGAGGTCGCTCGCGGCCAGTTGTGGCGCCTCGTCTCGTACCCGTGGTTCACCGGCGACCCGCTGTCGCTGCTGTTCGGCGCGATGATGCTCTACTTCTTCGCCGCGCCGCTGGAGCGGACCTGGGGCACGCAGCGCTTCCTCGTCCGCACCGCCTTGCTCACCGTCGTGCCGGCGGTGGTCACGACGCTCATCGGCCTCGTCTTCGGCCGCGTCGCCGTGCAGCCGTACGTCGGCCTCGCGACCCTCGGTGTCGCGTACATCACCGCCTTCGCGAGCCAGATGCGCGACGCGCGGGTCATGATGTTCCCGCTGCCCCTGCAGTTGACCGGCGACCAGCTGCTGATGTTCGAGGGCGGAATGCTCGCACTGTGGGTGCTCTTCGGGGGCCTCACGCCGTTCATTCCCGAGCTCGCGGGCTTCGCGATGGGCCTCGCCTGGTTCCGCTTCGACGTCACGCGCACCCTGCGCCGCTCATGGCTGCGCCACCGCCAGAGCCGCCTCGAGGCCCAGGTCGGCAGGCTGCGGCGCGACCGCAAGCTCCGCGTGGTGCGTGACGACGACGGGGACGACGAGCGCTACCTGCACTGAGCGCCCGGATGACGTGATCAGCGGCCCTGATGCGGACGGGTCACGGGCGTCGCCTGCTGCGCCGCGAGCGGGACCGGCTTGTAGAGGTAGTGCAGGGGGCGCCCCTCGAGGGCCATCCGCGCGGCCTCCGGCGCGACGTGGAGCCAGTCGAACGCCGTGGCCGGATACCGTTGAACGACGTCCAGCACCTCGTTCACGAAACGCCCGAATTCATGCGATTTCCGCAGACGCTTGCCGCCGAACCAGGCGTGCGTCGAGGCCGCCACGCGCGCCGGTCCCAGCCCCTGTTGTTCCGGCTCCGGCCGCACCAGCGCGATCACCTCGCTGCGGACGTCGTCGAGTCTGCGCCAGCCCGCGAACGGCCCATCGGTCAGCTCCTCCCAGACGAGCTCGCGGCTGTGCTCGCGGTGAATGAGGAAGGTGCAGTGCTCCGTGCGGCGCAGCGGGCGGGTCAGGAGCGGCGCGTCCGCGTCCACGTCGCCCTGAAAAAACCGTCCCCCGACGAGTCGCAGCGGGAATCGACCGCAAAGCTCGCTGAGGAGCGCGCGCTCGTCGGCCTCCGTCAGGTAGACCCAGACCTGTTTCTGCACCGTCGACTCCCGCGGGCCGGAAGACGCCCGAGAACGCGCGGAGGGTATCCGATCTGCATGTCGGCGCGCGTTCGCGGCGCGAGGCTCTGGTAAGGTCCGCCCCCGACCGTTGTTGAGGATTGACGCATGCTTCACGAAGACAGCGCCCGAACGCTCTACCTCGTTTCGCTCGGCTGCCCGAAGAACCGGGTCGACAGCGAGATCATGCTCGGCAGCCTGCTGAACGACGGCTACCGTCTCGTCGACGAGCCCGGCTCCGCCGAGGTGATCGTCATCAACTCGTGCGCCTTCATCGGCGAGGCGAAGCAGGAGTCGATCGACGCGATCTTCGAGCACGCTCAGTACAAGGAGACCGGCCGCTGCCGCTCGCTCGTCGTCGCCGGCTGCCTGACGCAGCGCTACGCCGACGTGCTGCAGGCCGAGATGCCCGAGGTCGACCACTTCATCGGCACGGGCGCCTACCAGCGCATCGGCGAGATCATCCGCGGCGACCGCGACCGCGCCGTGGTGCCGGACCCCGACTTCGTCCACTCGTCGCGCACGCCCCGCCTGAACTCCATGCCCGGCTACACCGCCTACTTGAAGATCAGCGAGGGCTGCAACAACACCTGCTCGTTCTGCATCATCCCGAAGCTGCGCGGTGAAATGCGCAGCCGCACCATCGACGACATCGTCGCCGAGGCGCAGGCGATGGCCGAGCGCGGCGTCGTCGAGCTGAACCTCGTGGCGCAGGACCTCACCGCCTACGGCTACGACCTGCCGGGCCGTCCCAAGCTGGCCGAGCTGCTTCGCCAGCTGGCGCAGGTCGACGTGAAGTGGCTGCGGCTCCACTACGCCTATCCGCGCGACTTCTCGGACACGCTCATCGACGTGATGGCGACCGAGGACCGCATCGTGAAGTACCTCGACATGCCGCTGCAGCACGCCTCCGACGCGATGCTCAAGGCGATGCGCCGCGGACGCGATCGCAAGTTCATCGAGGGGCTGCTCGGGAAGCTGCGAGCCCGCGTGCCCAACCTGGTCATGCGATCGAGCTTCATCGTCGGCTTCCCGGGCGAGACCGAGGACGACTTCAAGCAGCTCTCCGCGTTCATCGAGGAGCAGCGGTTCGCCCACGTCGGCGTCTTCGAGTTCAGCCGCGAGGAGGGCACCACCTCGTACGACCTGCCGGACCAGCTCACCGCGAAGGTGAAGGCCTCGCGACGCAAGGCGCTCATGAAGATCCAACGGGCCATCAGCCGCGAGTACATGCAGGGGATGGTCGGTCGCGAGGTCGACGTGCTGGTCGAGGGCCACAGCGAGGAGACCGAGCTTCTGCTCCAGGGCCGCTACACGGGCCAGGCGCCGGAGATTGACGGCGCGGTGTACATCAACCGCGGCAACGCAAGCCCCGGCGAGATCGTCCGCGTGAAGGTGGAGCAGGCCGGCGACTACGATCTCGTTGGCGGCATCGTTGGCGCGGAGGATGGCGAGCTGCCCGAGCCGCGGAAGGACAAGCCGAAGCCCGCTCAGAAGCAGCCCGCGTCGCGTCGCCTCTTGAACGTGCTGCCGTCGCGTCACTAAGAGACCCATTCGCGTCATCGTGACGGTGTTCGGCTGGGCGACGGGGAGCCCGGCCGGGCCGCCCGTGGCATGGCCACTCGCCTCACTGCGGGCGTCGGGTCCCTCCCAAAAAAGGTCGCTGGCATTTCTGCAGTATAGTGCAGCTTTTTTGGGGCCTGCGCAGGGGCGCACTATAGTGCAGAAATGCATTTGGGTGCCGTTTCGGGAGCCCCCCGTCGGTGCCTCGTTGGCCCCGGGCCGTCTCCCCGTCGCCCAGCCGAACACCGCTGCGAGCCGGCTAAAAACGCGCCGAATTTACTCAATGGCGAACCAGCACGCGCATCACGCCGAGGCCGCCCTCGACCGTGAAGCTGGCCGCCAGCGCCACGCGCACCAGCTTCGATGAGAAGGCACGCTCGACGGGGGTGCGATCGACCGGGCCATTGGGAACCCAGCTGAAGGCGACCACGCGCTGCTTCGAGCGCCGGGCCTCCGCGAGTTTCTGAAGAACCTGCTCGGCGCTCTGTGAAGGCTCGTTCGTGATCGAGATCCGCGTCTTCTCGAGCATCTCACCGTTCGAAAGCCGCACCGCGATGCTGCGATCCACGCCGGCATCCCAACCGACGATCGCCGCGCCCTCGTTCTGCCAGCGCATCGTCTCGTTGCCCGACACGAGCTCTGCGAGCTGCGCGAGGGCTTCGATCTCACTCTCCGGAAGGCCTTTCACGACAGCGGGAGCAGCGGCCTTCATCGCAGCGGCAGGAGCGGCCTTGCGAGGCTCCGGGCGGTCGGCCTCCTCCATCACCATCCGGAACAGCGCGTCACCGTCGTCGAGCGCGGTGGCCGCCTTGCGGAGCTTCTTCTCGGAGGCGGGCGGAGGCGGTGCTGCACGCACGGGGGCCGCGGGTACCGCCTCGGTCGTCTTCGAGGCCTTGAGAGAAGCCAGCAGATCCTTGAACGCCGCATTCGCAGGCTTCGGATCGAGTCCCGGCGGCGGTGGCGTCTGCGAGGGCTTCTTCATCGCTTCTTGCTCCCGAGCCCGACCAGCTTGGGCCCCAGCGACTTCAGCTGCTCCGTCGCGGCGTCGCGCACCGTCTCGATGAGCGGCCGGGCCTCGGCGGGCGCACGCGACAGCTCACGGGTCATGCGGGCGATGAGCCTCTCCAGATGCTGCTTGGCCGCCTCCTTTTCGCCGGCGTCGGCGAGCAACTGGCCGGCTCGAAGCGCCTCGTCCGCGTCGAAGTCGCCGTCGAGGCTGCCCATCGCGACGAGTGATTCACCTGCAGCAAGCTTCGGTTCACCAGCGCGCTCATGGACGAACGAGCGCAGCCGGGCCACGGGCGCCCCCGTCAGCGGCACCAGCATCGCGATTCGAGCGACCTCATCGAGCGCCGCCACGCCGCCCGAGCGCCGCAGCGTAATGAGCGCCCGATGCGCCGCATAGCGCTCCCAATCGTCGAGAGACGCCTCGGACTCGTCGCCATCGAACAGGCGCTCTGACTCCACCCAGGCCAGAAGCTCGTCCGGAGGTTCCACCGAAGTTCCGTCCTCGGCCAGCTCCGCGCGCTCGTCGGCCAGCTCCAGCAGCGTCAGCACGGCCTCTTCCACCCCCGCACGCTCCTCTTCGGGCGCCGCCCGGGCACCTGCGATGAGCTTGAGCAAACCCTCCGAGGCCTTCGCCAGCGCCTCGGCCGCGGCTTTCCGGTGCCCTTGCCGTGCGAGGGTCCGTCCGAGGCCCATCTGCGCGGCCGGCAGGTCGGGCGCCTTCTCGGCCAGCTGCCGGAAGTGGTGCTCCGCGCCGTCGAGATCGTCGAAGTCATCGAGCAGGATCTCGGCGAGGGCCCCATGAACCAAAGGCTCGGCCGGCCCCGCGCTCTTGAGCAGCTTCCGCAGGCGTCGCACCGCCTCGGCGGGGTCCTGCTGGCGCAGCTCGAACGCGGCGCGGCGAATGTCGTTCAGGACCTGGTCGGCGGCTTCGGCGTGGGGCATGGCTCTCCTCGGGGCCGGTTCGTATCAGTGTTCGTTCGCGGGTGCCACGCGGCCGCACCGTTCGGAAGCTTGCGCGCGCGCCGATGTGCGGGTAGACGATGCCCCCCGTCGGCCACGGTCGAGCAAGGGCGCCTCAGCCCCTGCACCCGACCGGGCAAACGGAGCCGCACGATGTCGCCGCGCACCCCCAAGAAGACCAAGTTCATCTTCGTCACCGGCGGCGTCGTCTCCTCCCTCGGCAAGGGCATCGCGTCGGCCTCCATCGGCGCGCTGATGGAGAACCGCGGCCTCAAGATCACCCACCTCAAGCTCGACCCGTACATCAACGTCGACCCCGGCACGATGTCGCCCATCCAGCACGGCGAGGTCTACGTCACCGACGACGGCGCCGAGACCGATCTCGACCTGGGCCACTACGAGCGGTTCACCACCGCCAAAATGAGCCGGGCGAACAACCACACCACCGGCCGCATCTACAACTCCGTCATCCAGAAGGAGCGGCGCGGCGAGTACCTGGGCAAGACCATCCAGGTGATTCCGCACATCACCGACGAGATCAAGCGCGTCATCCTGCAGACCGCCGACGGCCACGACCTCGTCATCGTCGAGGTGGGCGGCACGGTGGGCGACATCGAGAGCCTCCCGTTCCTCGAGGCGATCCGTCAGTTCCGCTACGACTGGGGCGTCGAGAACACGCTGTACGTCCACCTGACCCTGGTGCCGTTCATCTCGTCGGCCGGCGAACTGAAGACGAAGCCGACGCAGCACTCGGTCCAGAAGCTGCGCGAGATCGGCATCCAGCCCGACATCCTGCTGTGCCGCACCGACCGCGCGCTGCCGAAGGAGCTCAAGGACAAGATCGCCCTATTCTGCAGCGTTTCGCCGGGCTCGGTCTTCACCGCCCGGGACGTGCCGTCGCTCTACGAGGCGCCGCTCGCCTACCGAGAGGAGGGTGTCGACGACCGCGTCGCCGAGCTGCTCAACATCTGGTCGCGTGCGCCCCGGCTCGACAAGTGGGAGCGCATCGTCGAGACGGTGAAGAACCCCAAGGCGACCGTTCGCATTGCGGTGGTCGGCAAGTACGTCGAGCTGACCGAGAGCTACAAGAGCCTCAACGAGGCGCTCGCCCACGGCGGCATCGCCAACGCGGTGAAGGTGGAGCTCGACTTTGTCGACTCGACCAAGATCGAGGAGAAGGGCGCCGAGGCGCTGCTCAAGGGCGCAGCCGGCATTCTGGTGCCCGGCGGCTTCGGCCTGCGCGGCACCGAGGGCAAGATCGCCGCCATCCGCTACGCCCGCGAGCGGAAGATCCCGTTCTTCGGCATCTGCCTCGGCATGCAGATGGCCGCCGTCGAGTTCGCCCGCAACGTCCTGGGCCTTTCCGGCGCCAACTCCACGGAGCTGGACGACCGCACCGCCCACCCGATCATCCACCTCATGGAGGGCCAGAAGGGCGTCGTCGACAAGGGCGGCACCATGCGGCTGGGCGCCTATTCGTGCGCCCTCAAGTCCGGTTCACTGGCGGCGAAGCTCTACGGCCAGCCCGAGGTCAGCGAGCGCCACCGCCACCGCTACGAGTTCAACAACGACTTCCGCGCCCAGTTCGAGAAGGCCGGCATGGACGTCAGCGGTGTCCACACGGCGCTGAACCTGGTCGAGATTCTGGAGCTGCGCGACCACCCGTTCTTCCTGGGGGTTCAGTCGCACCCCGAGTTCCAGTCCAAACCCTTCTCGCCGCACCCGCTATTCGCGGGCTTCATCAAGGCGGCCCTCGAGAACAAGGGCGCCTAAGACACCTTCGATAAGTTCCTGAGAAAAGCCGAACCGCGGACGGAGGCGAACTCCATCCGCGGTTTCGAATTTCACGGGCCGTCACAAACGTTGGGTGGCCTAGAACGGAATGTCCTCCTCCGAGGGGGCGCCCGAGCGGCCCGGCGAAGCGAAGTCGTCGGGTCCGGGACCTTGGCCGAAGTCGTCGGCCGGCTGCGTCGCACCGGCCCCGCGGCTGCGTCCGGCTCCACCTGCGCCCACGCCTGCGCCTGCGCCGCCCTGCAGGAACAGAACCTGATTCGCGACGATCTCCGTCGTGTAGTTCTTCCGATTCTCCTTGTCGGTCCATTCGCGGGTCTGGAGCTTGCCTTCCAGGTAGACCTGACGTCCCTTCTGGAGGTACTCGCCGCACAGCTCGGCGAGCTTCCCCCAGACGACGATGCGGTGCCACTCGGTCCGCTCCTGCTTCTGGCCGTTCTTGTCGGTCCACGATTCGTTGGTCGCGAGGCGGAAGTTCGCGACCGCGTTTCCCTGCGGTGTGTAGCGAATCTCGGGGTCGCCGCCGAGGTTGCCGATCAGAATCACCTTGTTGATGCCTGCCATCTGCTTGTCTCCGGAGCCCCTCTTCGGGGGCGTCTCTTGGGGTGGGTATCAGGCCTTCGCCGTCGAACGAAGGCACTCTACAACAGGGCACTGACATCGCTTCGGTTCAACCGTCAGGCATGTCGGCCTCCCTTCTGGACCCGTGGAACAGTCGTGAGCGAATCGGATCGATCTTCGGCCCGTGACAGCGGTCGCAGGCGTGGCACGTCTCCGTCCCGAGCGGGCGCGTCTCCCCCATGGCCGAGAGCAGCGCGCGCCTCCGGCAGCTCCGGGTCGTCGCATAGGCGAGCAGCTGGCCGAAGCGACGGCGGTCTCGGAGCGTGCGCTGACGAAGCCGCTCCAGATGGGCGGGGGTCAGACCGGCGCCCGGACGAAGCTGGTAGCGGAGATCGGCGCTCAGGCCAGGCACTGCCGCGCCGTAACTGCGCTGGGTTGCGCCAATGCCCTCGAGGAAGGCGAGCGTCGCTCCCAGCTGCGGTGCCCGCTGCGAAATCCCGACGGCAGCTGTGAGCCGGTCCCTCGAAACCGGCGCCGCACTCCGCGCGAGTTCAAGCAGCAGGGCTCGCGCGAGCTGAGGCGTCGGATGACCGCTGCCGATGAGGTGCTGCGTCAGGAGCGCGTCCTGCGGGCTGTGCAGCAGCACGGCGAGGGCAGGCTTCCCGTCACGCCCTGCGCGACCGAACTCCTGATAGTAGGCCTCGAGAGAGCGCGGCGGCTCGTGATGCGCGACGAGGCGGACGTCCGGCTTGTCGACGCCCAGCCCGAACGCGTTGGTCGCAATCACGACCTGCAGGGCTCCGGAGAGGAACCGGTCCTGAACCGCCTCTCGCACCGGGGTGGCGAGGCCGGCGTGATACGCGGCGCAATCGATGCCCTGCCGAGACAGACGGAAGACGAGCTCCTCGGTGCGGCGCCGCGTGGCCGCATAGACGATGGCGGGTGAATGCTGGCCCAGCGCGCGCACGAGCGTGTCCAGCTTTTCCGCGCCGCTCCTCAGCGCATGGGCCTCCAGGTGGATGTTCGGCCGGTCGAAGCTCGCGATGTGGAGCAGCGGCTGGCGAAGGCGAAGTCGATCGGCGATCTCCTCTCGGACCTCCGCTGTGGCCGTGGCAGTCAGCGCGAGGCGCGGCACGTTTCCGAGGGCGGAGATGACTTCGCCCAGCTGCTCGTAATCGGGCCGGAAGGCGTGTCCCCATTCGCTCGTGCAATGCGCCTCGTCCACGGCGACGAGCGAGGGCCGGCGCCTCGCGAGGAGCCTTCGAAACCTGTCGCTGGCGAGTCGCTCGGGCGAGACGAAGAGCAGCTTCAGCCGGCCCGACGAGAACGCCTCCTCGGCCGATTGCCTGTCCCGAGCGCTCTGCGCGCTGTGCAGCGCCGCCGCAGAGACGCCTCGATGTGTCAGCTGCTCCACCTGATCTTTCATCAGGGCGACGAGCGGCGAGATGACGAGGCCGGTGCCATCCAGCGCAAGCGCGGGCAGCTGGTAGCAGAGGCTCTTTCCGCTGCCGGTGGGCATCACGGCGAGCACGTCGCGTCCATCGGCAAGCGCCGAGAGGACCGTCTGCTGTCCGGGGCGAAGCGAGTCGTAGCCCAGGCGCTCGCGCATGAGACGGAGCCATTCGTTCGGCACGCTCATCGCGCGCCTCCCGCGTCGTTGCGAAGGACGAGGTCTTCGCTCAGTTCCGGCCACGGGGCTGGCGCGGGCGCAGGCGGATATGCGGGGCAGAGCCGGAGCCCTTCCGGCAATCGCCAGGGCAGCGTCGCGGCGCGTTCCTCCATCACGACAATCGCGAAGTCGTCGCCGCTCTGGTCGACGACGAGGCAGGGCAAGGTGGCGGCGAGCAGCAGGGAGCCCATCTTCAGTGCACCTTTCGCGTGGTGACGAGGCTGCTCCAAGCGAGCGACGAGGCGCCCGGCATGGCCGATGAGACGCCGTCCTCGGCGACCACGAGGTGGTCGATCAGGCCGATGCCGACGACCGACGCCGCCTCGCTCAGGCGGCGCGTCAGCTCCATGTCCTCGAGCGAAGGCATGCTGCGGCCCGACGGATGGTTGTGGGCGAGCACGAGCCGTGCGGCGCGCGCCTCCAGGGCCGGTCCCAGCACGTCGCGCAGGTGGATGGAGACCGAGGTGGCGCCGCCCCGGGCGAGCGGTTCGTGGCCGATGAGACGTCCGTCGGCGGTCAGATAGACGGCGTGCATCTCCTCGTGGCGCAGCGGGACGAGGAGCGGTCGCAGCAAGGCGACGACGGCGGGCCGGTCGAGCCGCGTGAGCGCGGACCGCGTGGCGGCGGCCTCGAGCATCAGCGCGCGCGCGGCGAGCAGCGTCTCGACCTGGTGCGCACCCAGCCCGCACCGCAGCAGTCGATGCCGCGTGGCGAGGCACAGCTCGCCGATGCCGCCCAGCCTGTCCAGCAGCCGATGCGCGTCACCGACGTGGGCCGCACCACCCAGAAGGCATGCGAGCTTCGCGACGTGCTGCGTGTCCCATGCGGGATTGGAAATCGACTCGATCTTCTCTGCCTGTCCACCCATCTGCGCTCCTCCTCGTTTGCGGGGGAGCGCGCCGTGAGCAGCATCCGTGCCAGCGGCGAAGCAGGGCGAAATGGGCTGAAATTTGAGCGGTTCGTGAGGTCCGGTGTCGCTTTAGTCTCAAAATGAGACCGATGGTCTCATTTTGAGACTCAGCTCTTCCCCTCTACTCGGCGCTCTTCACGAGGTAGCCGAGCGACAGCTCCGGCACGCTCCCGCAGATGGAGTCCTCGATGCGCCAGGCGTCGAGCAGCGTCAGCGAGAGCGGGGCTTCGGTGGTGCCGAAGAGCTGCGTCTCGCCGGGGGCGAGGCGACGGGTGCGGCCACCCTGGCTGGCGAGCGCCGCGCGCCGCACGCGCTGGCCGCAGTCGACGGGCGTGCTTTCGAGCGCGACGGCGTCCAAGGTGAACGAGAACCCGAGCCGGTCGGCCTCGTCGAGGGCGAGCCCGAAGCTGCCGTCCTCGGCGAGGAGGCGCAGGTCGCCGGTGATGGTCTCGATTCGCACGCCATGGCTTGCGCCGAGGCCGCTCGCCCGCTCGGCATAGGTGAGACGCAGCTGGTCTCCCGGGAAGGCGGCGAACGAGAAGGGCCGCGGGAGCGTGTAGTAGAGGCGGACTTCGCTGCCGTCGACGAGCCTCAGACTCAGCTGACGGGCCGGCGTGACGTCGCCTCCGAACGGGTTGTCGCGGGCCGGGCCGTGCTCGGTGACGACGCCTTGGTAACGGGCCGTGTGGCTGGTGCCCGCCTCGGCGTCGGCCATGCGAAAGAGCGGCATCGGATAGGCCGTCGGCAACGTGCCCGCGTCAGCCTCCAGCGATCCTGCATCGGCGTTAGAGGCGTCTTCCGAGGCGCTGCAGGCAGCGATCATAAGAAGGGCGGCGACGGAGAGCACGGCGAGGCGGGCATGCATTCAGCGGCCTCCTTTCGAGCGAATCAAGCGGCCTTGCTGGAGGGCGTCTCGGCCGTCGCTTGCGCGCGTCGACCCAGGACGATGGTCAGCGTGAAGCCCGCCGCCGCCACGAGGATCGAGACCGCCTGGCTGGTCGAGAGCAGCATCGGCGGGCCCTCCGCAGGCCACTTGAAGACGAAGCCGCGGATGGCGTCGCCGCGGAACATCTCGATGACGGTGCGCAGGAGCGGGTAGAGGAAGAAGTAGCTGAGCAGCACCTGCCCGTGGAACCGCTTGCGGGTGCGGATCCACAGGAGCGTCAGGAAGATGAGCAGCTCGCCCCCGGCCTCGAACAGTTGCGTCGGGTAGACCGGCAGCGAGGTGACGGCGGTGCTGCTGATGAGGTGGTCCTTCACGTGCTGCGCCCACGCCGAGCTTTCTGCCGGGAAGCGGACCGTGAGGGGGAAGCCATCGCGCGCGACGTTGCCGAAGCAGCAGCCCGCGGCGAAGCAGCCGAGGCGCCCGATGCCGTGGCCGAGGCTCACCGACGAGACCAGGATGTCGGCGTAGGGCCAGAACGAGATCCGGTGCTTCCTGACGAAGCGGTAGGCGACCAGCGTCGCGGCGATGAGGCCGCCGTACCAGACGAGGCCGCCTTCCCAGATGCGCAGCACCTTGGCCGGTTCGCGCGCGTACTCGGCGTCCCAGCGGGTTATGATGTAGAGGACGCGCGAACCGATGAGGCCGGCGACCAGCAGGTGAAAGCCCAGGTCGCTGACCAGCTCCGCGGCCGTGAGGGTGAGCGGCCGACCTTTCGAGTCCTTCATCTCGAAGCCGTCGGCGTCGCGCAGCACGACGTCGGGAAGCCCCTCGCGCCGCGCCTGCCGCATCGAGAGGCCGATGCCGACGATGAACGCGGTCGCCATCATCAGGCCGTAGATGTGAAGCGGGATCGACTGCTTGTGAAGCTGTTCGGTCGCGACCCACTTCACGGCGCCGCCGATGAGCGCCGCTGTCAGCGCCGACTGGGCCGCCTGCTTCGCCGCCGCGGCCCAGCTGCCCTGAACCACGCCCCAGCGCACGTTCAGCCCCAGGAACTCGGCGAGGTAGCTGGCGTTGCGATCAGCCGGCGCGAATCGCGTGCGGACGAGACCGCCGAAGCCCAAGAGGAGCGCAAAGAAGACCACCGTGGGCCAGGCGAGCGGAATCTCGAACAGGATGGGATGCATGGCGGAGGGCCTCGGTGGTCAGCGTGAGGTTGCGGCGGGGGCGTCCGACGCCGGGCCGGCCTTGCCGGAGGGCGAGAGCAGCGAGTCGAGCACGATCAGGCCGACGCCCACCGAGACGCCGATGTCGGCGACGTTGAAGGTCGGCCAGTGCGCCTGGTTGTTCCAGTGCCAGTCGATGAAGTCGATGACGTAGCCGCGCAGCAGGCGGTCGATCAGGTTGCCCAGCGCGCCGCCCATGATGAGCGAAAGCGCGACCCGGATGCGCATCTGCGTCGGGGCGAGCTGCCGGTAGTAGCGGGCGATGAGGACGATCGCGATCACCGGCACGATGGCGAAGAACGGCCGCCGGATTGCGTCGGACCAGCCTGCGGCGAACGACCAGGCGGCGCCCGGGTTCTCCGCGTAGCGCCAGGCCCAGAAGAAATCGATGACCGACTTCGGGGCGAGGCGCAGCGGGTGCGTCTCCTTCAGCCAGAGCGACAGCCTCTCGCCCAGCCCCGTCGCCTGCTGACCCAGCACCGTCAGGTGGATCGTGGCCAGATACTTCGTCACCTGATCGAGCAGGGCGATGACGACCACGGTGATGACGAGCGGCCTCCAGGGCGGGGGCGTGGAGACAGGCTTTTTCTCGGTGCTCTCGGTCACGTCGTCACCTCGTCGGGGGGCGTGTCGGCGGCTGCGATGGACGTCGCGCGGCCCCGTGTCGGCCGGAGCGCATCCAGGAAGATCAGGGCGACGCCGACCGTGATGCCCACGTCGGCGACGTTGAACGTCGGCCAGTGGGCCCGGTAGTTCCAGTGCCAGTCGATGAAGTCGATGACGTAGCCCCGGACCAGCCTGTCGAACAGGTTGCCCAGCGCGCCGCCCATGAGCAGCGACAGGGCGAAGCGAACCATCCGCTGATCGGGCTCGAGCCGACGATAGAAGAGGGTGATGAGCCCCACGGCGATGGCCGAGACGACATGGAAGAACGGCACGCGGACGTCGTCGGGCCAGTGCGCGGCGAACGACCAGGCGGCGCCCGGGTTCTCGGCGTAGGTCCACGACCAGAAGCCGTCGATGAGCGGCTCGGCCGCCTGGCGCCCCCCGGGACTCTTCACCGTCAGCCAAAGCCCGAGCTGCTCGAACAGGCCCGTCGCCTGATGCTCCCGCATCAGCGTCGTCAGCTGCCGCACGGCGAGGAACTTCGTCACCTGATCCAGCAACAAGATCGCGGACGCGACGAGCACGAGCGGGCCCCACGGGGTCCGGCGCGCATCGCTCCTCGGTTCGCTGGCGGCGGTGGTCAAAAGGCTCTCGGATTAGAGGTTCTTGGTTTGGGGTTTACTGCGCGGCGTCGGCGAGAACCGCCTCGGCACACTTGGGGCAGAGCTCGGGGTGCGCCGCGTGGCCGCCCCGCTGCTCGCTGTAACACCAGCAGCGGGCGCAGCGTTCCCCGCGGGCGGTGCGGACCGCGACCTCGAGCGCATCGCCGCCGGTCGCCAAATCCACCTGCGAGACGATGAGCAGCTCGGGCAGGAGCCGCTCGTGCGCCTTCAGGAACGCGCCCAATTCGCCCCCGGCTTTCAGCACCACCGACGCGTCGAGCGAGCTGCCGATGAGCTGGGCCTCGACGACCTTGCGGCGCGCCGCGTCGGCCTCGTCCAGCGGGCCGGCCTTCGCCTTCTCGTCCAGCGCCTTCAGCTCCTTGAAGAGCGGCTGCTGCGCGGCCTTCAGCTCCTCGAGCGCCTTCAGGACGGGCGCACGCACCTCGTCCTGCAGCTTGGTCCACGTGCTGACGAGCGCGTCACCGTCCGTGATGCCGGCCCGCAGCTCGGCGGCCGTCGGCATGCCCGCGAAAAAGACGAGGTCGGTGCTCTTGCCCGGCAGCATCCGCCACGCCTCGTCGGCGGTGAACGAGATGATGGGCGCGAGCAGCCGGCAGAGCGCGTCGCCGATGCGCCAGAGCGCCGTCTGAACGGCCCGGCGGGCCTTCGAGCCCTTCGCCTGCGTGTAGAGCCGATCCTTGACGAGGTCGAAATAGAAGGCCGAGAGCGTCTTCGCCGTGAACTCGAGCGTCGCGTGGTAGGCGAGGTGGAACTCGTAGCTGCCGTAGGCCTCGTGCATCCGCTCGGCGTAGCGGGCGGTCATCTCCAGCGCCCAGCGATCGAGCTCGGGCCACTCGGCGACCGGCACCGCGTCGCGCTTGGGGTCGAAGCCGTCGAGCGCGCCCAGCACGTAGCGCAGCGTGTTGCGGATCTTGCGGTAGCCCTCCGACAGGTTCGTGAGGATCTCGTCCGAGAGGCGCACGTCCTCGCGGTAGTCCTCGCTCGCCACCCAGAGACGGATGATGTCGGCGCCGTACTTCTTGAGCATCGTCTCCATCGGCACGCCGTTGCCGAGCCGCTTCGACAGCTTGCGGCCCTGACCGTCGACCACGAAGCCGTGCGTCAAAACAGCCTTGTACGGAGCGCGATCGCGCGTGCCGACCGAAGCGATGAGCGACGAGTTGAACCAGCCGCGGTGCTGGTCCGAGCCCTCGAGGTACAGGTCGACCGGGAAGCCCTGGTTCGGCATCAGCTCGGCGACGTTCGCGTACGAGACGCCCGAGTCGAACCAGACGTCCAGAATGTCGTTCTCCTTGCGGAACTCGCTCTTGCCGCACGTGGGGCACGCGAAGCCCGCGGGGAGCAGCTCGGCGGCGCTGCGCGCGACCCACGCGTCGGCGCCCTCGCGATCGAAGATCTCCGCGACGTGGCGCATGATGCCGGCGTCCAAAACGCAGTGCTGGCAGCCCTCGCAGTAGAAGCTGACAATCGGCACGCCCCACGCGCGCTGGCGGCTGATGCACCAGTCGGGGCGGTTCTCCATCATCCCCTGGATGCGCGCCTTGCCCCAGTGCGGGATCCAGCGCACGTCACGCTCGATCGCGTCGAGGCAGTGCTTGCGCAGGTCGTTGTGCGCCAGCGAGATGAACCACTGATCGGTCGCGCGGAAGATGACCGGGCCGTCGCAGCGCCAGCAGTGCGGATAGCTGTGGGCGATCGACGCCTTGGGATCCGAGAGCAGGTGGCCCGACGCGTGGAGCCCCGCGACGATCTCCGGGTTCGCGTCGAAGACGAACTTGCCCTCGAGCCCGGGCACTTCGGCGGTGTAGCGGCCCGCGTTGTCGACCGGCGCCAGCACCTCGAGGCCGTGCTTCTTGCCCAGCACGTAGTCCTCGTGGCCGTGCCCCGGCGCCGTGTGCACGAGGCCCGAGCCCTGCTCCAGCGTGACGTGGTCGCCCAGCAGCACCGGGCTCACGCGGTCGAGGAACGGGTGTCGATACTCGAGTCCCTGCAGATCGGCACCCGTGATGGTCGCCAGCACCTTCGACGGATCGGCGAGCCGCTGCACGCCGCCTTCGCCCGCGATGAGCTCGTCCGGCGCGCAGGCCGCCAGCACCTGCACGAGAAGCTCCTTCGCCACGACGATGACGCGGTCGCCCAGCTTGTAGGCGACGTACTCGAACTCCGGATGCGCCGCGATGGCGAGGTTCGCCGGCAGCGTCCACGGGGTCGTCGTCCAGATGACGAGCCGAACGTCCTTGCCCGCGAGCGTCGGATGCAGCTTCGCCGGGTCCGAGGCCAACTGCATCGCCACGTAGATCGAGGGCGAGCTGTGGTCGTGGTACTCGATTTCGGCTTCCGCCAGTGCCGTCCGGTCCTTCGGGCACCAGTGCACCGGCTTCTTCTGTCGATAGAGGCTTCCGCGCTCGACGAACCGCGCCAGTTCGCGCACCGTCTGTGCCTCGTAGCCGTAGCTCATCGTCAGGTACGGCTTGTCCCAACGCATGAAGACGCCCAGGCGGCGGAAGCTCTCGCGCTGCACGTCGACCCACTTCTCGGCGTACCTGCGGCACTCGCGGCGGAACTCGGCGGCGGAAAGCGTCTTCTTCTTCGGCCCCAGCGCCTTGTCGACCGCCAGCTCGATCGGCAGGCCGTGACAGTCCCAGCCCGGGATCGCGTCGACCAGATGGCCCGTCATCGACTGGTATTTGACGATGATGTCCTTGAGCGTCTTGTTGAGCGCGTGCCCCTGATGGATGTCGTTGTTCGCGTAGGGCGGCCCGTCGTGGAAGACGAAGCGCTCCTTGCCGGCGTTCGACTCGACCATCCGCTCGTAGGCCCGCTCGGCGGCCCACGCGGCCAGCATCTGCGGCTCGCGCTCGGGCAGGTTCGCCCGCATCGGGAAGTCGGTCTTCGGGAGGTGGACGGTTCCGCGGTAGTCGACAGTCATCGGGCTCACTCGGGCACGCGCCGGCACTGCGCCGGAAAGTCGCGAAAGCGCGCGAATGTAGCGCGGGAGGGGTGGGTGTCCAAGGACGTTCGGGGGCAAACCGGGGAGGTCAGTCCACGTCTCGGAGTTCCCGCGTGCGACCAGACGGAGTTGCCGCCTCCCGGGTCAGGTCAGGTGCCCCTTCGTGTCGGGCGTACTCAGACGATGAGGCGGGCGATGCGTCGTCTGCAGCTATCGCCTCTGCGCGCGGTAATGGCTCCTTACATAGGTCCCGTCACCTCTCGTATAGCCTTCGACGTAAACGGTCTCGTCGCGACCGTCACCATCGTTATCTCTTCCGAACTGGTCTCCGTTCTCAGCGACACCATGGAACGTCTTCTGTGAGGTATGCGGGCGCCATCTGTTGCCGGGCGTGCCGTCGAAATCGATGCTTGCGTTGTTCGGAATTTGGCTGTTTCCGAGCGGCTCGGAGCGATTCGCTTGAATCTGGCCATACACGAAAAAGATCAGCCCGGAGACCGAAGCGAGCACAATCGAGACCAATGTCACTCTCTTGATGAATGTGAATATGGCGAGTCTGTGCTCTTTGATTTTCATTGCTACGAAGAAACCGACAGCCATTTCCGCGACCGCCGCGATGACGAACGGCCCGTATGTTGCCAGCGACACGATGGCGCCTAGGAACAAGATTCCATGCGAATACGTTTGTCGCTTTTCGGTCTCGGTGCCGATGAACCCGGCGACGATGCCGATGGCGATGTAAACCACGACCAGTACTTGCATCATCCTCGGGCTCCGTCGATTCGCATGGGGTTACGAGTTCGCAATGGCTGGATCCTTCCTCTCCAGGATCGAAGGTGACCTCCGGAGCCCGTGGAGGGCCCGCCAATAGTCTTCGACAACTCAGCCAAAAGGTCGGGAGGAGCGCCCCTGCTCTGCGCGGTATTCAACGTCATCTGCGGTTCCCTCTCGGTCGGATCAATCGTTGAGCGCTCATCGGTCTGCTGAGGGTGCACGCGTCCGTTCAAAGTTGGCAATTGCATTCCGATCGAAGGCGAGGCCACTTGCATCGAGAGCAGGAAGAGACCCAGGAGGACGAGACGCGGGAGGCCCATGGCGCCTGTGTAGAACGGTGGGACGGGGCGTTCAAGCGCGGTGGCCACGCGCCTGATCACACGGCCGCCGTTTCCGCGTTCCAGCCGCCCTTTTTCGCCGTGATGCGAAGACGAACAGGGGCTGCGTGGTCGTTGAGGTCGAGCAGGTCGTCGAGCGAGTAATCGGCGACGGGCGACTTCGTGACGACCATGAGTCGAACCAGTCGGTCGGCCACGGGGTTCATCTGTTCGCGGCCATTTTCCCAGCGGGAAATGGTCTCGGCGGTCACGCCCATGTGCTTGGCAAAGTCGACGCCGGACCAGCCGAGATACGTGCGCAGGAAGCGAATCTCCGCACCGGTCAGTCGTGCCTTCTTGCCGATGACGCCGCGCGAGAGAGTCTTGTGGAGTTGCTCGATCTTCGGGATGACCGCCTCATGTTCACCGCAGGCGGGGCAGCGACGAACCTCGACGCCGACCAGAGTGACATGTGGCAGGCCGGAGGCCGCGTAGCTGTAGTTCTCCGTCGAGGAGGTCATCGGCTCGTTGCACTCAGGACACTTCATCACTTGAACCTCCAGGCCGTCACGACGCGAAGCTCGACATCGGAACGAAAGGCGATGACGACTGCGATACGGGCCGTTCTCGATCGGTAACGCCACGAGCCATTTTCGAACTCTGCGGGTTCGACGACTCCACCGCGCAGCACGTTGGTCACGTCGACGGCAGTCAGGTCGTCGTTCGCCATCTCCTCCAAGGCATGCCGCGAAAAGGCCACCGAGCCGTCGGACAAAATCTCGCGGATGACTTTGCGGGCCTCCGTTGGGTGGAGCGGCTCATTCATCGAGGATGAGACTAGCAACGGGCTTGCGGCAAGATCAAGGCCTGAGGGATGCGCAAGATGCCGCTATGGCGCCCAGCTGCCCATGTAGTTCGCGTCCTCGAGGGCGAGGGCGGCGGTGGTGGCGTCGAGCGGCGTGTAGGTGTCGATCATCACGGCCAGCTCGTCGGTGCGCGTCGTGCCGATGGAGCGTTCGTAGGCGCCCGGATGGGGTCCGTGGAGGATGCCGGCGGGGTGGAACGACAGGCTCCCGGGGCCGACGCCTTTGCGGCTGGTGAAGTTGCCCCGCACATAGAAAATCACCTCGTCGCAGTCGACCGACGAGTGCGGGTAGGGGCAGGGGATCGCCTTCGGATGGAAGTCGGTGACGCGCGGCACGAACGAGCAGACGACGAAGCGGTTGCCCACGAAGGTCGTGTGGATCGTCGGCGGCAGGTGCACGAGGCCCGTGCGCGCCTGGTACTTCGAGATGTGGAACGTGAACGGCCAGACGAAGCCGTCCCAGCCAACGATGTCTAGCGGGTTGTGCGCGCAGACGTACTCGTGGAAGCGGCCGGCCTTCTTCACCACGATCGTGCGCGGACCCGCGTCGGTGGCGGCTCCCAGCCCTTCGGTCGGCCACTCGGGCCGTCCGAAGTCGCGGTGGCTGTAGGGGGCGTCCATCTTGAGCTGACCGCTCTGGTGCCGGAAGTTCTTCGGCACGTCGATGAAGCCGTGGCCCTCGGTGGTGAAGACGTAGCCGGGCGCGTCCCAGTGCCAGCGGTGAACGACCGCGCGCGGGATGTGGACGTAGTCACCGGTGACGAACGGCAGGCGGCCGAACATCGTGTCGAGGTGGCCGCTGCCCTCGTGGATGAAGTGCAGCTCGTCGGCGTCGCCGTTCGAGAAGTAGACGTCGTCGCTCTCGGTCGGCCGCGCGACGAGCAGCGTGACGTCGACGTTGAACATGATCGGCGTGCGCGCATCGAGCATGCGGCCGCCGGAGGGGATCTTCGGTGAGACGAAGTGGCGCCGCGTCAGCACGTCGCTCGGAGCCTTGACGGGCGCGGCCCAGCCGCGTTTCGACGGCGCCCATTGGGTCGTCCGCGTCGGCGGCAGGCGGTGGTACAGGATGCTGTAGGAGCCCTCGAAGCCCTGACGCGTGAAGCACTCTTCGTAGGCGAGTTGGCCGTCCGGCTCGAAGACGGTGTGCGGCTTCTCGGGCACGCGGCCCAGTTGCATCCGGTCGATCATCGGGGGCCTCCGTGATGCGTGTTACGCGGCGGGCGTGGGCGTTTCGCGCGAGGTCTGGTCGCGCTCGATCGACTCGAAGAGGGCGCGGAAGTTGCCGTAGCCGAAGCCCGGGTCGCCGGCGCGCTGGATGATCTCGTAGAAGAAGGGGCCGGCCTTCTGGTCGCCGTACATGAGCCCCGCCTCCTGCATGAAGATCTGCAGCATGTAGCGCTCGTTTCCGCCGTCGATCTGGATGCCCAGCTTCTCCAGCACGTCCATCGGCTCCTTGATGGTCGACATGGAGAGACCGACCTTCGAAAAGCGCGTGGGCAGGGCCCGGTAGTACGAGCCGGGGGTCGTCAGGAACTTCACGCCGCGCTCGGTGAGGGTGCCGACGGCGGGGATCATCTCGGGGGTGATGAAGGCGACGTGCTGCACGCCGGCGCCGCGGTGGTCCTCGACGAACTTGTGGATCTGCGAGGCGCCGAAGTTGGGCCGGAGCGGCTCGTTTCCGGCGAAGCGGACGTTGCCCTCGGGCGAGCGGTAGACGAGCGATTTCAGGCCGGTGCCGCCCGAGCCCTTGCGCACGTCTTCGGTGTGAAAGGTGACGTCCCAGTAGGGCTCGAAGCCCATGACGTCGCGCAGCCACGAGACCCACGGCTCGAGGGTCAGCACGTTCACCGTGATGTGGTCGACCGCCATGAACTTGAAGCGGTTGCCCTCGTCCTTGGGGGTGAGCGCCTCGAGGCCGGGTCCGAAGTGGGCCGCGTCGTCGCGCTCGACGAAGCGGAACTGCACGTCGCCCAGCGCGGTGGCGATGGCGAACGACTTCCATGCGCCGCCGGCCACGGTGCATTCGATGGGGTCGTAAATGATGGTGCCGCCGCGCTTCTCGAGCTCGGCCAGCGTGTGCGCGAGGTTCTTCACGCGCATCGTCACCTGTGGAATGCCGTCGGGGTGCCACGCGAGGTAGCGGGCGGCGCGGCTCATCTGCGAGCGCGGCGTCGTGACGTGCACTTCGATCTTGCCAGCCTTGAAGACGGCCGTCTGCTCGCCGGTGCGCGCGATCTGGTCCATCGTCGAGCGGGCGACTTCGCGGAAGTCCAGGGTATCGACGTAGAAGCGGCGCGATCGTTCCAGGTCCGCGACGATGAACTCATACGAATCGATGCCGATGATGCCGAGCGCCATGGCCAGAACCTCTCCGGGAGATGGAAATCGGCGCGCACCTTAGACCGACCGCCCACGACTTTGAAGCGCAGAGGTTGCGTGGTCGGCGGCGTGGTTCGGCAAATTCAGCGGTATTTCAGGCAAATCAGCTTCGGTTCGCCTCGGCCTCAGCGGCGAGGATCTGGGCCGTCGAAGCGATCGCCTCGAGCTGCTGCGACACCGAGTCGGCGAGACCAGCGTCGAGGGCTTTCTTCAGCTGGGCCTCGGCCTCGGCGCGGGCCTTGGCGGCGACGCGGGCGGCGGCGCGTCCGCGGGGGGTCAGCGTCATCGCGACCGAGCGCAGGTCCTTGAGGTTCTTTTCGCGCACCACGAGGTCGCGCTCTTCGAGCGTTCTGAGCAGCCCCGTCATGGTCGACGGATCGACCTCGCAGCGGACGCTGAGCTCGGAGGGCGTGAGCGGGCTTGCGTCGAGCAGCGCCGTGACGACCGCGACGTGGGCGGGGCGCAGGCGTGCACGCGTGCGCGAGAGCCGGGTGGCCTCCAGCCGCTCCAGCTCCCGCGCCGCGCGTCGCAGCAGCACGTAGAGGGGTTCGCTCGGTCCAGCCACGCGCTAACCGATGGCCGCCAGCACTTCGGCCGCATGGCCCTCGACCTTCACCTTCGGCCAGACGCGGGCGAGGGTGCCGTCGGGCGCAATGAGGAAGGTCGAGCGCGTCGTGCCGGTCACCTGCTTGCCGTACATCAGCTTCTCTCCCCAGGCGCCGTAGGCCGCGTGAGCCTTCTTCTCGGTGTCGGCGAGGAGCGGCACCGTCAGCTCGCACGAGGTGCGGAACTTGGCGTGGCTCGCGAGGCTGTCGGTCGAGACGCCGAAGACGACGGCGTTCTTTTTTGCGAAGTCGGGCAGCAGGCGGCTGAAGTCGCGCGCCTCGACGGTGCAGCCCGGCGTATTATCCCGCGGATAGAAGTAAATCACGACGTACTTGCCGCGAAGCGACTCGAGGCTGACGGTCTCGCCCGAATCGCTCGGCAGAGTGAACGAGGGCGCGGGGCTGCCGGACACCGGCATGGTCGATTCGGTCACGGGGGTCTCCTTCGTCTTTGCGGGAGCGGCCTTCTTCGCGGGAGCGGCCTTCTTGGCGGGAGCGGCCTTCTTCGCAGGAGCGGACTTCTTTGCGGGAGCGGACTTCTTTGCGGGAGCGGACTTCTTTGCGGGAGCGGCCTTCTTGGCGGGAGCGGCCTTCTTTGCGGGAGCGGCCTTCTTCACAGCGGTCATCTTCTTCGCGGCCATGTGCGGACTCCTTCTCAGTAGAGGGGCAGGGTGGGGTCGACGGTTCTTGCGTAGCGATCGATGCCGCCGGCGAGGCTGCGGGCCTTGAATCCGGCCTCGCGCAGATGGTGTGCGGCGTAGCGGGAACGAATGCCGTGGTGGCAGTAGACGATGACCTCCTTGTCGCGGGGCAGCCCGTCGAGCAGTTCGGGCAGCTCGCCCAGCGGCATCAGGACGGCACCGGGCAGATGCACGATCGCCCATTCGGCGGGCTCGCGGCAGTCGAGCAGCGTCAGCGGCGCGCCGGACTCCTTGAGCGCGAGGTAGTCGGGGATGGCGATGTCGAGGGGCTCGAACGTCATGGGGCGCGGAGTGTAGCGAGCCCCGTCGACCGGCGCTCGCCCATCGCAGCTTGACGCTGGGTCGGGCGGGGTGAACTCTCTCGACGTCCCCCCCGAACAGGAGCATTCGATGCCGACCTTCTCGCCCGACGCGCTCGCCGGAAAGCGCTGCCTCATCACCGGCGGCGGCACCGGCATCGGCCGCGAAATTGCGCTGGGCTATGCCCGGTGCGGCGCAGAGCTCGCCATCGCGAGTCGCAAGATCGAGAACTGCGAGGCGGTGGCCGAGGAGTGTCGTCAGCTGGGCGTGAGGGCCCACGCGCTCGAGCTCAACATCCGCGAGGCCGAGAGCGTCGCGCGCTGCTTTGCGAACCTCGACGCGATCTGGGGGGGCCGGCTCGACGTGCTGGTGAACAACGCCGGCGCGAACTTCCTCGCCCCTGCGCTCAACATCACGCCGAACGGCTGGCGCTCGGTGATCCAGACCCTCGTCGACGGCACCTTCTTTTGCTCGCAGGAGGCGGCCCGTCGCATGGGCGAGCAGGGCGGCGGCCGCATCATCAACAATGCGGCGACGAACGCGTGGAACGGCTCGCCGCTGATGGCGCACTCGGGCGCCGGCAAGGCGGCGATCCTGTCGCTGACCGAGACGCTCGCCTACGAGTGGGGTCCCCTGAACATCACCGTCAACGCCATCAGCCCCGGTTCGGTCGACACGCAGGGCGCGAACAGCCGGCTCTGGAGCGAGGACACGATGATGAAGGCGATCGCCGACCGCGTGCCGCTGGGGCAGCGCTTCGCCACGCCGGACGACTGCGTGGGCGCGATGATCTTCCTCGCCTCGGACGCGGCGTCGTTCGTCACCGGCGCCAACATCATCATCGACGGCGGGCAGCGGCTGCGGTCGTTCTTCGTGAGCTGAAAGCGGCCTGAAAGCAGGGCGAAAACGAACGGGCCGGATCGCATCCCGAAGTGGGAGCGACCCGGCCGGGTTTCTTTCCGAACTATTCCATCTGGCAGTACGCCCAGTTTCCGAACAGGCTGTAGTCGCTCGAGATGCCGGCGGTGACCCAGGGTCCGGCGCTGGGCGGCTCGTAGTTTCCGAACAGGACACGGACGAACCCGTTCGTCGAGACTTCGCACTGCACCCTGTTGTAGTTGGTGCTGCCGACGGTTACGCGGCTGCCCGACTGGATGGTGGTGCTGCCGTAGAAGCCGCCGCCGCCGTAGGTCACCTTCCGGCTCTTCAGGCACAGCCCCGTCGACTTCTGAAGGCTGAACCCGTCCGGGCAGACGAGGTGGGTGACGGTCACGCCGTCGACGCCGCCGCTCCAGTACCAGCCCGGTTCCAAGACGATGACGTCTGAGGTGATGCGCGGGTTCGTCGAGAGGTCGATGGTGCCGCTGCTCGCGTTGAAGGTGAGCGAGCCCGCCCCATTGACGATGGCCGGGCACGCGGCCGATGGGTTGCCGCTGAGGTTGCAGCTGAACACCTCGTCCGACGTCCCGCCGCTGTAGAGGCAGCTGGTGAGTCCGCTGCCGTAGTTGCAGTAAGCCGAGAAGGCGTAGTCGATCCGCTCGACCCACGAGAGTGCGAAGCGGCAGTAGTAGGTGTAGTCGAGCGAGCCGGCGCCGCACGACGTCGTCTTCCGCACCGCCGGGAGGCAGGTGGTCGTGTACGAGCCCGGCAGCTCTTCGCAGCCGAACTTCGGCTCGAGGGCGCAGCTCGCGCTGCAGCCGTCGCCGTCCGTGAGGTTGCCGTCGTCGCAGGCTTCATTGCTGTTGCGGCGGCCGTCACCGCAGACGCGCGCGTAGCAGACGCCGCCGAACGCGTCGGTGTCCGCCGGGCAGGTGGTGACGCACTGGCCTGCGCAGCTCGAGCCTGCGGCGCATTGCAGGCGGCCGCTCGGGCAGGTGAGGCAGCCGCTGCTGTCACTGCTCGTGCAGGTGCCGCAGGTCACGTGACAAGCCTCACAGGTCATCCCCGACGCGAAGGTGTCGGCGGGACAGCTGTCGACGCACTGGCCGACGCACGAGCCGCTGGTGCAGGCGAAGAAGCCGTCATTGGTCCCCTCCGCCGGGCAGCGGTCGCACGCGTCGCCCTGTCCATCCCTGTCGGCGTCCGCCTGATTCGCGTTCGGTGTGCTCGCGCAGTTGTCGCAGAGGTCGCCGAGGCCGTCGGTGTCGGTATCGGCCTGGTCGGCGTTGGGTGCGCCGGGGCAGTTGTCGTTGATGTCCGCGCGGCCGTCCTGATCGAGGTCCGGCTCCTCACAGGTACTGCCGACCCAACCGGCCGGGCAGACGCAGGTCGTCGCGGCGCCATCGGCCGCCGGCGCAACGCAGGTGCCACCGTTCTCGCAGGCTTGCGTGCAGGCCACGCAGTCGCTGCCCGCCGCGAAGGTGTCGCGTGCCGGGCAGATCTCGACGCACTGCCCCGCACAGGAGGTTCCGGCCACGCAGGCAAAGCCGTAGCCGTTGTCGAGGAGCTGGACGCAGCGGTCGCAGAGGTCGCCGAGCCCGTCGCCATCCCGATCGCGCTGATCGAGGTTCGCCGTCGTCAGGCAGTTGTCGCAGCGGTCGCCGGCCAGATCGTTGTCCAAGTCGGCCTGGTCGCCGTTCGGAACATCGACGCAGTTGTCCACCCGATCCGGGACGAGGTCGAGGTCGCGGTCGGCCAGCTCGCAGCGCACGCCCACCCAGCCTGCCGGACAGCCGCAGGTGAACTCGGTGGCGTTGGCGCCCCGCGTGCAGGTGCCGCCGTTCAGGCAGGCCTCGCCGGCGCAGGCGTCAATGGCCCAGCAGGTGCCGCCTTCGGGCGGCTGCGTCACCTCGACGTCGTCGATCAGCGTCGCCTCGCCGCGCGCCGCGATGCCGACGCGATCGGGGGCAAACATTCCGTCCGCCACCTCCATGGAACGGCCCTGGACCTTGCCGGCGAGAGACCGGAAGGTGCGCATCAGCACAACGCCGATCCGGTGGCCGGGCTCCGCCGGACCCAGCTGCTCCTGGGCCAGAAGCTCCGGGTCGCCGAACGTCGAGATGCCCTCGAGGCGCGCCTCGGCGTGACAGGTCTGGGTCAGCCGGATCACGCCGCCGCCGCAGTTGAAGTCCGGGTAGCCGTTCCAGCCGCACCCGACGAAGTAGTCGCAGGTCTCACCACACCGGCAGGCCTCGCCGAGCCATCCGGGGTGACCGCCTTGGCAGATCGGCCAGTCGCCGCACCAGGTGTTGCCGGCGACCTCCGGCCGGTCGAAGGCAAGCCCCACGGTGAGCCGGTAGCCGCGCTGGGCGGGCTCATCGTACATCGCGGCGCCGCCCGCCGTACCGACGGGGCCCAGCACGACCGTGGCCTCGATGCGGGGCTCGCGCAGGTGGCGATCCCCAACCGCCGCGTAGAACATGCCGTCGGGCATGGTCGCAGGACCCGCCGGCGACAGGCCGCCGTCACGCACGCGCCAAGGCCCGTTGATGAACGACCAGGTCGGTCCCTGCGGCGCGTTCGTGAGGCGAACCGCCTCGAAGTCGTCTCGGAACGACGCGGATCCGTCCGGGCCGCAGTCGCACTGGCGCGAGCCGTCGGTGTTGCTGCAGGTCGCGCCGGGCGTGCATGCATTCTGCAGGCACTCGTCGATGTCGACGCAGAGGCCGTCCTTGAGCTCCCATCCGGGGGCGCAGGGGCATTCGTAGCTGCCGGGGACGTTTCGGCAGATCGTGTGCTCGCCGCATTGCGCGAGGCCGTCCGCGCACTCATCGATGTCGCCGCACCAGAAGCCGCTGCCGCCGTACCCGGGCTTGCAGGCGCACTCGTAGCTGCCCTCGGTGTCGGTGCACGTCGCTTCCGGGGCGCACTGCGTCCAGCCGCGCGCGCACTCGTCGACGTTGGTGCAGCCCGTCTTGCCGTCGCCCTCGAAGCCGGGGCTGCAGGCGCAGTCGTAGCCCGCATAGCGGTTCTGGCAGCTGGCGTTCGCGCCGCAGACGGCCGTGCCGTTCTGGCACTCGTCGATGTCCCGGCAGTTGCCCCAGTTGTACCAGTCCCAATAGTCGACCTCGGTTCCCTCGGGGCATTCGCAGCTGAAGCTTCCCTTGTTGTTCGCGCAGACCCGGCCGCCGCCGCACTGCACGAGGCCCAGCGAGCACTCGTCCACGTCGAAGCACTGCACGCCGTCGCCGGCGAAGCCCGGGGCGCACTTGCAGCTCCGCGAGCCCTCGGTGTTCGAGCAGTAGGCGCTCTCGGAGCAGCCGCCGTTGCGCCCGTCCCAGCATTCGTTCACGTCCTGGCACTGGACGCCGTCGCCGCTGAAGCCCGCGTCGCATCGGCATTCGTAGCTGCCGGCGGTGTTCGAGCAGCTGGCATGGGCACCGCACCGCGCCTCGCCCGTCGCGCACTCGTCGATGTCGGCGCAGAAGGAGCCGTCGCCCGTGAAGCCCGCGGGGCACGCGCAAGAGAAGCTGCCGGCGCTGTTGGTGCAGACGGCGTTGGGGTCGCAGTACAGGCCGGCGTTCGCGCACTCGTCGACGTCGCTGCAGGTCGTTCCATCGCCCGCATAGCCGTCGTTGCAGCGGCAGGTCGCGCTCCCGACGGTGTTCGTGCAGGTGGCGCTCGCGTCGCAGCCGCCATTGTTCGTGAGGCACTCGTCCACGTCGGTGCACTCGAAGCCGTCGCCGGAGAAGCCCGCGTCACAGGCACAGGCGCGATCGCCGGCAGTGTTCGTGCAGGTGGCATGGGCGTCGCAGCCGCCGTTGTTCGTGAGGCACTCGTCGATGTCGACGCAGAGGCCATCGGCGAGCGTGAAGCCCGCATTGCAGACGCAGGCGAACGAGCCGGCCGAGTTGACGCACGACGCGTTCTGACTGCAGCGCGCGAAGGTGCATTCGTCGATGTCGGTGCAGCTCTTGCCATCGCCCTCGTAGCCCGCATCGCAGGCGCACGAGAAGCTGCCGGCGGTGTTGGTGCAGGTGGCGTTCTGTCCGCACTGCGCCGCGCCGGTTGCGCACTCGTCGACGTCCTCGCAGAAGGCGCCGTCGCCGGTGAAGCCGTCGGGGCAGGTGCAGGTGAAGCCGCCCGCGGTGTTCGCGCATATCGCGTTCGGATCGCACGCGATGGCGGCGTTCACGCACTCGTCGCGGTCGATGCAGCTCTGCCCGTCGCCGTCCCAGCCGTCGTTGCAGCGGCACTCGAAGGCGCCGATGGTGTTCACGCAGGTGGCGTTCTGTCCGCACTGCGCCGACCCGCCCGCGCACTCGTCGACGTCGCGACAGCTGCCGTCATCCGCCTTCACGAAGCCGTCGTTGCATACGCAGGCCCAGCTGCCCTCCGCGTTGACGCACGCCGCGTCCTGGGCGCAGCGCGTGAAGAGGCACTCGTCGATGTCGCTGCAGCCCGCGCCTCCGGTCGATGGCTCGTAGCCCGCCTCACAGGCGCACGAGAACTTACCGGCCTCGTTGACGCAGCTCGAGTGCGCACCGCAGGCGCCCTCCGTCAAGCACTCGTCGACGTCGATGCAGGTCGTGCCGCTCGCCGTGAAGCCATCGTTGCAGGCGCAGGTGCGGCCGCCCTCGGTGTTGGTGCAGGTCGCGTTCGCGGCGCAGCCGCCGTTGTTCGTCAGACATTCGTCGACGTCGGCGCAGGTCCGGCCGTTGCCCGTGTAGCCCGCGTTGCAGCTGCAGAAGGCGATGCCGTTCACCGTCTCGCAGGTCGCGTTCTTGTCGCAGACCGTCGCCGCCGCCGCGCACGGGTCGCTCGGTCCGCCGTCGGTCGAGACGCCAGCGTCGGTCGTCGTCCCGGCATCTAGGCTCAGGTCCGGGAGAGGCCCGCAGGCGGCGATAGCGAGGAGCACGGCGGAACAACAGGCAAGTCGCAACATGCGGGACTCCAGATCAGCGAGAGCGAAAAGAGACAATGCTCCACGGTTAGCATGAAGTCAGAGTCTGCGCGTAGTTTTCGATCGGCGGCGACCGGAATCGGAGAGGCGTCGGAGAAAACGGCCCCTCGCTGAATGCTGAGCCACGAGCTTCGTTCGGCGTTCCACTTGCACACGCCGCCGCGAGCAGACCGGCAGCCGCCGGCAGGGCCTGTTTCATCGTTCGTCCAGACATCGTGGCCCGCCTCGTTCTGCGTTGCTCCTGCGCGTGGTGCGAGAGAGATGCCGGGGGAGTTGCCGCGGGTCGGGACGGGTATTCGTTGTTGCCTGCGGCAAAGGTTCCGCTTCCCGCATCCATCCGGCGGGTAGCCGTCGCGCCCATGTCGGACCAGCTGGCAAAGCAGCTTGCGGAGCAGATTCGGACGTTGCGTCTGCAGCACGGGCTTTCGATTCACGGGCTCGCGCGGTTGGCGAAGCCTCCGCCGGAGGTGTGTGTCACGCAGCGAGCGCGGGGAGACCATCTCGACGGTGCCGAGCATCGCGAAGATCTGCGCTGCGCTTCAGATCGACCTGCCGACGTTCTTCGCATTCGACCAAGGCACGCCGAAGGCCGAGCTGCGCCCCGAGCTGATGGAGGGGGTCGAGCTTCTGGCGCGGCTGCCGAAGCGGTCGCAGAAGCGGGCGGTCCGGGGGCTGCGCTACCTGCTCGAAGCCGGGTGCGAGCTTCCTGAACGCGCCCTCCTGACGTTCGCCGACTCGGCGCCCAGCGAGCCGCGCAATCGGCAGGGGAAGCGCCGCGTCTGAGTCAGGCTTCGACGCGGCGGACGTTGAATCGCCCCGCCATCTTCGAGCCGATCCGCTCGAGAGACGCCTTCAGGTTGGCGCTCAAGGTTCGCGACTCCGGCAGCGCGGCGCCGACGATGAGGAGGCCGTTCTCGAAGCCGTCGAACCTCACGAGTCGGCCTTCGGCGAAATGTCGCGAGACGTCGCGGACCTGCGCGGAGAGGGGCGAGCCCGATGACGGAATCAGGTTGAACAGGCCGACGCCGCCCCGGGCGAGTCGCTTCGCAGTGAGCGCGGGCAGCACCTGGGTGCTGACGTCCGGCTTCACCACGTCGCCGGGCACCTGAATCGAGAGGTCGTCGATGATGGCTCCGAAGCGCCTCTTCTGACCAAGGAGCCAGGCGGTGGCTTCGGCGCGCTCGACCGACACCTCGCCGGCCCAGGCGCCCGCCACCTCGCGGAACAGGGGCACGGCCTCGACGTCAAGATCGGCTGAAGACACGGGTTCGTCGCACCCGAGGGCGCGCAAGGGCGCGAGTGTCCCTCCGCCGGCGAAGCCCAGCATGGCGACCGGTCGGCCGCAGGGTGCGAGTCCGGCCACGGCGGCGGCGATGAGATCGAAGATGCTGTGCGTTGGGCCCGGGCGCGCCGGCAGGGTGCTCACCACGTGGCCGCCGTGCAGCCACGACACGCCGGTGCGGGTCCGTCTGGGCTGTAGGGGCATGGCCTGCTCCTCGAGACTGCCGAAATGGTTTCGAGACCGGTTGCTCCGCGGCTCACGGTCGGGTAGAAGGCGCCACCTTCCCCGGAATCAGGGGAGAACACCACTGGTTCCATGACCCGCCCGTCCCGCAACCAAACCCGTGGACGGCCTACAGGACGTGACTGATGACGATTCGCAAGCTGACCCGCCTCGCCCCCGTGTTCTCCGCCCTCGCCCTTGCCGCCTGCTCCGGCGGGAAGTCGTCCGCTCCGGCGGCCAAGAAGGACGGCCCCGTCGTCGCCAAGGTCGGCAGCGACGTCATCACCGCCGACGAGGTGAAGGCGAAGCTGGCCGAGCAGAGCCCCTTCCTTCAGGCGCGCTACAAGGACTTCTCGCACAAGAAGGAGTTCGTGCAGAACATGGTGCGCTTCGAGGTGCTGGCGCAGGAGGCCTACAAGCGCGGCCTCGACAAGCAGCCCGAGGTTCAGGCGACCCTGAAGAAGGTGCTCGTGCAGGAGCTGATCCGGCAGGAGTTCGACGAGAAGAAGGCGACCTTCTCGGACGCCGAGCTGAAGTCCTACTACGACAAGCACATCGACGAGTTCGTCAAGCCCGAGCGCATCCGCTCGCAGATGATCTTCGTCGCCGGCCCGGCTTCGGACAAGGCGGCGCGCGCCAAGGCGAAGGCCAAGGCGAACGAACTGCTCGCCCAGATCAAGGAGAACGACGCGCGTGCGTCGGACAAGCACCCGAAGCACGCGGCCTACGTCGCGACCCTGTTCAGCGACCTCGCCCGCAAGGAGTCGAACGACGCCGCGACCCAGGCGACCGGCGGCGACCTGCGCTACCTGACGCTCGCCGAGCTGACCAAGAACTACTCGGAGGCCTTCGCGAAGGCCGTCTTCGCCCTCCAGGACGCGAACCAGCTGACCGGCGTGGTCGAGGATGAGAACGGCTTCCGCCTCGGCCGGCTAACGAACCGCCAGCTCGCCGTGAACCGCTCGTTCGAGGAGGCCCAGGTCAAGGAGACCATCAAGGGCCGCATCTTCCGCGAGCAGCGCACCAAGAGCTTCGACGAGTATGTCGAGAAGCTGAAGAAGGACGCGAACGTCGAGATCAACGAGGAGAACCTGAAGGCGGTCGAGGTGTCGGGTGCGGTGCCGCCGCCCGCCGGCATGCCCAACATGGTGCCGCCTCCGAAGGCGCCCGCGGCCGTCCAGAAGTAGACGAACCCCGGACTCCTGGTCTCGCGACGGGCCTCGTCGGATGGGCGGCACCTGCGTCCACCGAGGGGCCCGGTCGCTTTTGTCAAGCATGAAAGGACAGCCCGCCGCCGATGGTCCCGACGCCGCCTCGCCCTCCGATCCCGATGGCCGTGCTGATAGCGGCGACCGCGCTGGCGGTCGGGTGCCGGCGCGCCCCCGAGCTGCCGCCTGCGGTGGCGCTCTGGAACGGCGGCGAGGTGCGCGTGCCGGAGATGGTCGCCGAGCTGGAGCGCGCGCGGCGCGAGCTGCGGCCCCGGGGCGAAAACGCCGGTGACGTGGCGGTGGTGACGAGCGAGCAGCTGCCGGTGTTCCGTCGCACGGTGCTGGCCCAGGTCGTGGAGAGAAAGCTGCTGTCGGCGGCGGCGAAGCAGGCCGGCGTCAGCATCGGCGACCGCGACCTCGAGGATGCGCTCCGGGCGCACCAGAGCTCGACGCTCACGGACGAGGCCAAGCCCGCCGTTCTTGATGCCGCAGCGAAGCAGCGCCTGAACGAGGACCTCGTGATCGACCGGTTCCTCGTGCGCACGGTCGCGGCCCGTGTCGCCATCTCGCCCGACGAGGTGAAGGCCTACTACGACGCGCATCCGGACGAGTTCCAGCGGTCCGAGCAGGTCCGCTGCTCGCAGATCACCGTCGCGAAGCGCGAGGAGGCCGAGGCGCTGGCGGTTCAGCTGCGACGCGGCGCCGACTTCGCGGCGGTCGCGCGCGAACAGTCGATGACCGACGACAAGGTGCGTGGCGGCGACCTCGGCTGGTTCGGCAAGGGCCGCATGCCACCGGCTTTCGAGAAGGCCTGCTTCGAGCTTCGCCGAGGTCGGGTCAGCGAGGTCGTCGAGACCGAGTACGGCTTCCACCTGTTCAAGCTGGTCGATCGCCGGGAGGCGCGCCGACTGCCGCTTCCCGACGTCGAGGCGCGCATCGAGCTGAACCTGCGCCGCCAGCGCGTCGCCGAGGCCCAGAAGGCGCTCGTCGAGAAGCTTCGGGCCGAGGTCGGGGTTCAGCTCTTCGAGGCCGAGCTGGAGAAGCTCCCGTGATTCGAGGCATCGCCATGTCGTTGCGCACCCTTCTGGTCGCTTCTCTCCTGCCGCTCGCCGCCCACGCAGAGATCGTCGACGGCGTGGCGGCGGTGGTGAACGGCGAGATCATCACCTTGAGCGAGCTGCGCGAGCGCATCGGCCCGGGCTTTCCTGCCGGGCCTTCGGCCGAGGCCACGCGGCGCCGGGGACAGTTGCTGCGGCGGGCGGCAGACGACGCCATCGCCGATAAGTTGCTCGAGAAGGAGGCCGAAACGCAGGGGATCGTGCCCACCGACACGGACCTCGACAACGCCATCGAAGACGTCAAGCGCTCGAACGGCATCGACGACGCGACCCTGGACCAGGCGCTCGCCCAGCAGGGCATGAACCGGAAGAAGTACCGCGAGATGCTGCGCGTGCAGCTCACCCGCATGAAGGTCGTCGAGTTCAAGGTGAAGCCCCGCGTCACCGTCGGCGAGGACGACATCAAGCAGCGCTACGCGAAGATGACCGCCGACGTGAAGAGCCGCACCGAGGTCCGTGCGCGAGACATCTACCTTCCCTCGGGAGCCGACCCTGCGGGCGCACGCGCCAGGGTCGAGGGCGCGAAAAGCCGCATTCTGAAGGGCGAATCGTTCGAGTCGGTGGCCCGTGACGTCGGCGGTCCGCTCGCCTCCAGCGGCGGCGACCTCGGATGGATCACGCCGGGCACCATGCTCCCCGAGATCGAGAAAGCCGCGTTCGCGCTCAAGAAGGGGCAGCTCAGCGAGGTGTTCGAGGGCGGGGGCGGGTTCCACCTCGTCACCGTCGAGGAGACCCGCACGAGCGGCGGCGCGAGGTCGCTCACGGAGGCGCGCGAAGAGCTTCGTCAGCAGATCCTCGGCGAGCGCCTGCAGAAGGCCACCGAGGAGTATTTGAACGAGCTTCGCAAGACCGCCGACGTCGAGCTGCGGCTGCCCTGATGCGGCCAACGCGCGTCGGCATCAGTCTGGGTGACCCGGGCGGCGTCGGCCCCGAGATCACCGTGCGGGCCCTTCAGGCGCTGGCTCACGCACCGATGACGCCCGTGATCTACGGCGTCCCCGCCGCGTGGCGCCGCGCCGTGGCGCTCAGTGGCGGTGCGGATCCGCTGGAAAACAAGGGCGAATTCGTACCGTGCGACGACGTGCAGGAAGCGGAGATTCCGTACGGCGGACCGCATCCGCGCGCGGGGCTCGCGAGCCTGCGCTGCCTCGAGCGCGCGACCGAGGCCCTCTGCGGCGGCGAAATCGAGACGCTCTGCACGGCGCCGCTCGCGAAGGCGGCGGTGAAGTTCCACGCCCCGTCGTTCGTGGGCCACACGGAATTTCTGCAGCAGGCGTTTGGTGTCCCTCGCGTCGTGATGCTGATGGCGAGCCCGCGCCTCAACGTCGCGCTGGCCACCACCCATGTCGCGCTCTCCGAGGTGCCGCGCCTGCTCACCATCGACGGCCTCGTCGAGACCACCGCGCTGGTGGCCCGGGAACTGACGGCTCGTTTCGGGCTGAAAACACCTCGGATCGCGCTGTTGGGGCTCAACCCCCATGCGGGCGAGCGGGGCGCGTTCGGCGACGAGGAGGGGCGGATCATCGCTCCGGCGATTGCGCAGCTGCGTTCGATGGGCATTGCCGCCGAGGGGCCGTTCCCCGCCGATGGACTTCTGCCCCGCATCCAGGCCTCGGGCTTTGACGCGGTCGTGGCGATGTACCACGACCAAGGGCTCATCCCGTTCAAGGTGCTGGCGTTCCACGACGGCGTGAACGTGACGCTGGGGCTGCCTCGCCCGCGCACGAGCCCTGACCATGGAACGGCCTACGACATCGCGGGGAAGGGTGTCGCCGACGCGCGCCCGATGCAGGCGGCGCTTGCGCTGGCCGCGCGCCTCGCCGCGCCCGATGGGGTCGCGAGCGGCGCCTCGGAGCCCTGACAGGCTCTCCTCCCCGGAGGGATCCGCGGTGGCCAGCCGAAACGGCGCCGAAATGGCTTCCTCAAGGGCGCGAGTCGGCGCGTTGACTCACCCGGGAACGGGGGGCAAGATGACCTGTTCGATTGGTCCGCGGCAGGCGCCCGGGCCCGAGGTCGACATGTCCATCCGCCCCGCCACATTCCGGAGCCGTCTCGCGCTCCTGACGGTCTCCGCCGCGCTCCTCGCCGCCTGCACCGACGACACCCTTCGGGTGGTGGCGCCGCCGGGCGCGCGCATCGACACCTTCAATCAGGTGGCGGTCGGGAAGGTCGACGTCCTCTTCGTCATCGACAACTCGCAGTCCACCGAGGACAAGCAGGAGAACCTGGCGCGCAACATCCAGGGCTTCTTCTCGTTCCTTCAGGAGGCGAAGGTCGACTACCACATCGGGGTCACCACGAGCGACGTGGCCAGCACCGCCCCCGGCGCGCAGGGCAGCCTCTTCGGCACGCCGGCGGTCATCACCCCCCAGACGCCGAACCCCGTGGAGGCCTTCGCGCGCAACGCCCGCGTCGGCACCGGCGGCAGCGGCAACGAGGCCGGACTCGACGCGGCGCGGCGCACACTGGTCCTCAACCCTTCGGGCTTTCTGCGACCCGACGCCTACCTGTTCATCATCTTCGTGTCGGACGACGAGGACCACTCCGAGCCCGGCGTGCCGCGCTTCTTCTACCGCTTCTTCGAGCAGTCGAAGGGCCGCGGCAACGAGGGCATGGTCTCGGCCGGGGCCATCGTCGGCGACGCACCGAACGGCTGCCTGATTCCCTCGGGTGTCGGCAGCTGCACCTCGCCGGACGGTTGCCAGGCGCGTGCGGGGCTTCGCTACAAGGAGGTCGTCGACCTGGTCGGAGGCCGCGTCGGCAGCATCTGCGACCCGCAGTTCGACGTGATCCTCAAGGAGCTGGGCGTCGACGCGGTGGGCCTCAAGCGCAAGTGGCCCCTCTCGAAGGGGGCCGACGAGAAGACGATCGAGGTCTCGGTCAAGTACCCGTGCGACACGCCGGCCTCGCGGCTCACGGCCTGCACCAAGGTGACCGAGTCGTGCGGCGGCGCGAGCGGCGCGAAGCTGTGCGTCGTCAAGAAGCGCGGCGAGGGCGAGGTCGACGGCTGGAGCTACGAGGCGGCGACCAACAGCATCATCTTCCACGGCAACACGCTGCCGCCCAAGTCGGCCGAAATCGACATCCAGTACTTCGAGCCCGGGATGGCGCCCGAATGAACCGACGAACCCTTCGCCGGGCCGCACCAGCGCTGCCCCTCCTCGTCGTGCTCGTCCTGACTGCCTGCAGCGACCCTGCACTGCAGAAGGCCGAGGCGCGCCTCGAGGCCGACCGGGCCGCCATCGACTTCGGTGAGCGCCCGGTGCTGGACGAGGCGACCGAGACGGTGCTCCTGACCAACGTCGGGAGGGCGCCGCTCGAGCTTTCGGTGCGCTACGAAGGCGACGACGCCTTCACGTGGACCGTCGACCTGACGTCGCTCGATGGCGGGGCCGTGGCCTCGCTCGCCGTCACCTTCCGCGCCACCGAGCAGAAGCCTTACGTGGGCAAGCTGTTCGTGACGAGCAACGAGGTCGAGGGCGGCGCGGTGAAGGAGATTTCACTCGCAGGGGTCGGCTCCACCGTCGCGTCGGCGCTCATCGAGCCCGAGAGCCTCGACTTCGGTCGCGTGGGCGAGGGGCGGGCGGGCGTCAAGCGCGTGAAGATCACCTCCGTCGGTACGGCGGACCTCAAGGTGAAGACCATTGCGTTCAAGGCCGGCTCTTCAGCGGCCTACGCCTTCGTCGGTTCGACGCGCACGCCGCAGGTGCTCGCGAAGCACGTCGACGGCACGCCCGATGCCTTCGCCGAGGTGACCGTCAAGTTTGCGCCGACCGCCGACAAGCTCGAGACGGCCGGTGTTCTGGTGCTCGAGACGACCGACCCGCAGCACGCGCTGGTCGAGATTCCGCTGACGGCGCAGATCAACCGGCAGCCGGTGGCGGTGCCCGGCGCCGATCGCCAGGTGGCGCCGCTGACGCCGGTGAGCCTCGATGGTTCGGCCTCGAACGACCCCGACGGCGATGTGCCGCTGACCTTCAAGTGGACGCTTGCGACGCAGCCGCAGGGGAGTGCGGCGAAGCTGACCGGCGCCGACACCGCGACCCCCTCGCTCACCCCCGACCAGCCGGGCGCGTACGGCCTCGACCTCGTGGTGACCGACAGCGCCGGCCTGCCCAGCAAGCCGGCCCGCGTGACCATCGTCTCGGTGGCCGCCGACAAGCTGGTGGTGCAGCTCATCTGGGATCATCCGCTGGCCGACCTGGACCTGCACCTGCTGCGTCCGGGCGACCAGGTGGGCAGCGATCAGGAGTGTTCGTGGGAGCATCCGCACCCCGACTGGGGCGTTGCGGGCGACACCAACGACGACCCGGCGCACCTGGGCGACAAGCTGTCGGGCTTCGGTCCCGAATACGTTGTCTTCGAAGAGCCGCCCGAGGGGCCGTACCGCATCGTCGTCGACTACGTCTCGTCGCAGGGCTCCGCGACGCCGGCGCTGCGTGCGACGGTCCGCGTCTACATGTACGGCGCCATCCAGCGTGAGCTGGATCTGACGATGAACGCCGCCGGCGAGAGCTGGGACGTCGGCACGGTCACGTGGCCCACCGGGCTCGTGCAGACGCCCGCCGAGGGAGCGACGCCGTGAAGCGCCTCCTCGGTTCCATTGCCTTTCTGGCTTCGTTCGCGCTCGCCTGCACCGAGCCTGCGCCCGTGGTTCCCGAGCCCGAGTGCTCCGAGACCAAGGCCTGCGCCGGCGGCCTCGTCTGCGTCGACAACGCCTGCGTGGCCTGCAAGCGCGACCGCGAGTGCGCGCGAAACGAGCTGTGCCACCCGATCAACCGCCGCTGCGAGCTGCGCCCCTGCTTCGGCAACGCCTGCACCATCCACGACGACTGCGGCCTCGGCGAGTTCTGTGTCCAAGGTCTTTGCCTGAAGGGCGGCGCGACCACGGCGCAGGGCTGTCAGGTCATCAGCTGCGCCGAGGGCGAGGCTTGCAACGAAGGTGAGCGTTGCCACCCGGTCAACCTGGTCTGCGAGGAGGACCTGGGCTGCGCGGCCGACACCGATTGCGGCGATGCGACGCGCTGCAACGTGGCCGCAGGCCGGTGTGAAGCGGCCTGCACGGCGGAGACCGCCGCCGCCGTCTGCGGCCTCAAGCAGGTCTGCAAGGAGGGACGCTGCGTCGAGTGCCTCGTTGACGGCGACTGCGGCGCGGGTCTCAAGTGCAACACCACGACGAACGTCTGCGAGAGCCTCACCAGCTGCATTAGCAACCGCGATTGCGAGGCGCCTCTCGTCTGCAACCGGGTGACGCTGCAGTGCACCGTGGACCCGGGCCCGTGCCTCTCGGCGGAGGATTGTGGCCAGGACGAGACCTGCCAGCTGTCGACCGGCAAGTGCGTCCCGGCGACCTGCCTCGCCGACCGGTTCGAACCGAATGACGCGCTGGCCGACGGGAAGGTGATTGCGCCGGGCTCCACGCCCAACCTGACGCTCTGCGCCGGCGATGCCGACCTGTTCCGCATTGCGCTGGCGCGCGGCGACCGGCTGCAGGTGGTGGTCGACGTCGACCCGCTGCTCTCGTTCGACATCGCGCTTCTGAACGCGACGGGCGACCTCGTGACGACGGGCGACCTGGCGCTCGATGCCACGGTCTCCGTTGCCGGCGACTACTACGTGCGGGCGCGGAGCCTCGACCTCTACGTGCGCTACGGCCTGCGCACGACGGTCAGCCGCGGCGTCCCCTGCGATGCCGATCCCGAGGAGCCGAACGAGGACTTCCAGCACGCCGTCGCGCTTCCGGTGGGCGACACCTTCGGCCGGACCATCTGCCCGGGAGACGTCGACTACTACGGCATCGCCGCTGCGCCGGGCCAGCAGGTCGAGGTGCAACTGACGAGTGCGCCTCTCGAGGGACCGCTGACGATGACCATCTTCGATTCGTCCGGCGTGCGACAGCTTGGCACCAGCGCCACCGCCGCCGAGGTGCAGTCGGTCAGCGTCGGCATTCTGTCGGGTACCAAGGCCTACGTGCGCGTCCAGGGTGACGGCGCGGCGGTTCAGAACAGCTACGATCTTCACCTCTCGGTGCGCACGCCTTAAGCCAGGCGTTGGAAGAAGGAGTCCGCCATGAGCCCCACTGCGGTCCCGACCCTGCGACGTGCTCTCGCCCTGGCGCCGCTGCTCGTGCTCGTTGCGTGCGGACCGGCCTCGTCCGGGCCTGGCGACGTCGTCGATAGCGATGGCGGCGAGGTGGTCGACGCCGATGCCGGGACGCCCGTGGACGGTGGCGCCAGCATTGATGCGGGCACCTCCGATGGCGGCTCCGCGACGACACCGCCCACCATTCGCTCGCTGACGCCGCCGCGCGGGCAGCTTTCGGGCGGCACGCTGGTGGTGTTGAGCGGGCGGCGCTTCGTCGAGGGCTTCGCCGCGGTGGGCGGCCTCGAGGCGAGCACGCAGACGCGCATCACCTTCGGCGACAATGCGGCGGTGGACATCAACGTCATCGACGACGACACCCTCGAGGTGAAGGCGCCGTCGGGGCCGCGCGGTGCGGTCGACGTGACGCTGACGAACCCGAACGGCACCGCCACCTGCCGCGGCTGCTTCACCTACTTCGAGAGCATCGAGCTGACGCGGGTCTCTCCGACGCAGGGCACGACGCGCGGCGGGGAGCCGATCACGCTGACCGGGAAGGGCTTCATTCCAGGCGTCACGGTGCTCGTGGGCGCCGAGGCGGCGACCGACGTGATCGTTGCGGCCGACGGGCTCAGTCTCACCGCGAAGACCCCGCCGGGTGTGGCGGGCAACATGGACGTGGGTGTCGTGGGGCCGAACAGCGCCGCCTTCCTGCGCCGCAGCTTCATCTACGTCGCGCCGCTCTCCGTCGAGCGCGTCTCGCCGCCGGGCGTGCCGCTCGTGGGCGGCGTCGACGTGACGATCACGGGAGAGGGCTTCACCTCCGACGCTGACGTGCTGTTCGGGAATGTTCCGGCGTCGGCTGTCACCGTCGTCTCCGAGAAGAGCATCGTGGCGCGAGCGCCTGCGGCCGCTGTTGCCGGGGCGGTCGATGTGACGGTCAAGAACCGCCGTGCGCAGGCGACTCTCCGCGGCGCGTTCGCCTACCTCGACTCGTCGCGTGAAGTGCGCCTCTTCGCCGTCAGCCCACGTCAGGGCCCGGCACCGGGCGGCACCTGCGCGCAAGGCGCCTCGACCTGCCTCGAGCTCGCGGGCAGCGGCTTCTCGGGCCAGGGCCTGTCGGTGCGCATCGGTGCTCAGGCGACGGCGTTCTCGGTCGTGAGCGACAACCTCGTGCGGGTCGACCTGCCTCCGGGCGCGCCGGGCGTCGTGGACGTGCAGGTGCGCACGCTGCGCGGCGGGGCGCTGCTGCCCGGGGCGTTCGCGTATCTCGCACCGCTCTCCATCGATTCGATCTCCCCGGCCTTCGCCGATGCGAGCGGGACGCCGGTGGCCAGCTCCACTCTCACTGGTGCCGGGTTCGACGGAACGTGCCGCGTCTTTGTCGGTCCTGCGGAGGCCGCCGTCACGGGCGTGGCGGCCGACGGCACCTCGCTCACCTTCACGATTCCCTCCGGCTCTCCGGGCGTGCGCGACGTGCGGGTGACCTGCGGTGCGCCGGGCGGTGTCGACGAGCGCTCGACGGTGCTGACGGGCAGCTTCGAGTACACTGCGCCGCTGGGCCTGCTGCAGGTCGATCCGGAGACCGGCGCGATTGCGGGCAACACGCTGGTCGCCGTTTATGGCGCCGGCTTCGGGCCCGGCATGAAGGTGCTGTTCGGGCGCAACGAGGCGACGCAGGTCGAAGTGAAGAGCCCGCAGGTGGCGCTGGTGCGCAGCCCGAAGGGCAGCGTCGGCATGGTCGACGTGACGGTGAAGAGCGCCTCCGGAAGCGAAAAGACGTTGCCCGCCGCGTTTGGCTATATCGACCCGACCAACGTCAACGGCGGCGGTTCGGGCGGCCCGATGAAGGGGATCCTGAACGTCACGGTGCTCAACTCGACGCCCGGAATGAGCGGCCCCGTCGACGGCGTCACCATCGTCGTCAACGACGACCAGCTCAAGGGAACGACCGACGCTCGCGGGCAGGTCACCTTCTCGGATCCGTCGCTGCTCAAGCCGGTCACCATCACCGCTTCGAAGGCCAAGTTTGCGACCTCGTCGGTCGCCCGCATCGACGCGCGCAACGTCACGCTCTTTTTGCAGATGAACGACGGCGAGGCGGCGAGCGGCGAGGGGCCGCCGATGCCGGGCCCGGGCACCTTCCAGGGCCGCGTCTGCGGCTTCAAGCCACCGCCGGGCGTCACGCTCGCGCCAGGCCAGAACTTCGAGGCGCGCGTCTACGCGTCGGCGGCCTACGTCTACTCGGCGCCGCCGTTCCGCTACCCCCCCACACCTGTGACGGTCACAAACGACTGTGGTGCCTACTCGCTCTCGACCTTCCGCTACGGCGCGCTGGCGCTCTACGCCGAGTACGGCATCGCGGACAACAGCGTCTCGCCGGCGACCTTCACGCCCATCCTCATGGGCATTCGCCGCGGCCTCGAGTCGGCGCCGGATCGCGTCGTGCCGGGCGTCGACATCGTTCTCGACATGCACCGCGACGTCTCGATGCCGGTTCGCGTTCTGCCCGCCGAAGCGCCCGCAGGCCAGGTGGCCGTCAACCTTGTCTTCAGCTACCTCGATCTGGGCGGGGAGGGCGTGGTGCCGCTCGCGTCGACCTCCAGCACGCAGAACGACTTCGTCTTCGAGAAGCACCCGCGCGTCTCGGGCGAGGGGCTGATGTTCCTGAACGTGGCGGCGATCATGGACCTCACCACGGGCAACGCGAACCCGCCGTACTCGTTCTACTTCCGGCGTCAGTATGGCGACCTCGCGGCGGGTGTGGAGATCGGTCCCATGCTCGCCTTCACCCAGCGTGTAACCCCGCAGGACGGCGGCGTCTTCACCGGCACGCTGGCGTGGCGCTACCTCGACGGGCAGAGGCCGGACGTCGTGCAGGTCTCGGTGGAGCAGCCGATGGGGCTCTTCTCGAAGCCGATTTGGGACGTGGTGCTGCCCGGCACCGAGCAGACGGTCAGCCTGCCGACGAGCGCTCTGGGCGGCGTGCCGTCGGGCGCGCTGATGTACTGGACCATCACGACCGCCCGCACGCCGCGTTTCGACTTCAACCGCTTCGGCTACCAGCAGCTGGGCGTGAACGCGTGGACGAGCTTCACCCAGGACTTCGCGGCGTTCACGACGCCTTAGGACGACCGACGCATGACGCGCTCCGGCCCCATCTCCTTCCTTCGACTTGCGCCCATGGTGGCCGTCATCGCGCTGTGGGGCGCGGCCGGCTGCAGCGACGACGTCAACCTCTCGGTGCGCTGCGTCGAGGACAGCGAGTGCCCTACGGGCTTCGCCTGTGACCAGGGCCGCTGCATCTGCAAGTCGGATGCGTCGTGTGCCGCGAACGAGCTCTGCAACAGCGCCGGTTTTTGTCAGGCGCGCGTCGGCTGCGAGACGAGCCTCGACTGTCCCGAGGGCCAGTTCTGCGACCGCACCACCGGCAACTGCCTCGACATCGACCGCTGCACCTCGGACATTCAGTGTGATCTCGGCGAGGTGTGCGACACGGTGAAGTTCAAGTGCGTGCCGGGCTGCCGCGGCGTGGGCGACTGCGCGCTCGGCAGCGTCTGCGCCTGCACCTCGGGCAAGCAGCTGTGCGAGGTCTCGGTCCAGAGCTGCCCGGACGAGACCGAGAAGTGCGGCCTCGGCCAGTGCCTTCAGGGCCCCTGCGGCGACAAGAGCTACTGCAACTACGGCGAGATCTGCGTCGCCGAGGCGCCGGGTACGCCGAAGCGCTGCATCAAGGACGAGCGTGGCCCGTATTGCGCGGCCTGCACCATCGCGCCGGGCCAGAACTACTGCCCGGGCGACACCTCGAACTTCTGCCTCATCGACACGAGCAAGGGCTACGGCTCCTACTTCTGCGGCGTCGAGTGCGCGACCGACAACGAGTGCCCGTGGGGCTTCGGCTGCTCGGACGTGCTGATTCTCACGCAGGACACCTGCTCGTCGACTCCGCAGGGGGGCAGCACCTGCCGCGTCCGCGACTCGATAGGCTGTGAAACCGGCTGCCCCGGAGGTGAATGCGACCCGGCGACCAACAAGTGCCGGCCGCTCTGCGTCGGCGGCGAGAACGACGTCCAGGGCTTCTGCACCTGCCTCGAGGACGGCGACTGCCCGGCCGACAGCTGCGGCTCGGACGGCCGCTGCCAGATCTCGCGCAAGCAGTGTGACGCCAACAACCCGTGCGCGAACATCTACTGCAAGAACGTCTCGGATCCGCTCACGAAGAAGTCGGTCGGCTACTGCTTCATCGGCCGCAACTGTGCCCCCGTCGAGGGTGTCACGTGCGATCAGGTGCGCGGCTCCACGCCGTGACCCTGCGATGAGTGGCGTCCCCGAGCGAGACGATGCGGAGTCCGCTGAGCAGCGCTTCGCCGTCGCCATCGAAGAGGCCGGCGAGCGTCTCGATCGCGTGCTCGCGGCTCATCTGCCCGAGCTGTCGCGCTCACGTTTGGCGCAGCTGGTGGAGGAGGGGCATGTCCTCCTCGATGGCAAGCCGGCGAAGCCTTCTCTGCGCGTGAAGGTCGGTTCACAAATAACC
>JACCDP010979918.1_pt1 | contig 53162 bp, 75 predicted proteins | sample 7445841 | NCBI WGS metagenome assembly JACCDP01 (sample SAMN15323441, study PRJNA562643) | freshwater metagenome | isolation source: river surface water | place: USA:Blue River Watershed | collected 2017-08-17 | reverse complement strand
GGGACTAACCGTCAGCAACACGAGTACTCCCACAAACACCACAAGAACGACATGCAGTTGGGGCTGAATTTTGGCGTTCACACTGTCGGTGGATTCAAAGGCGAGTCCGCAACGAGCATTTTCTTTGGTGGGTTACAGCGTTGCTACGAACACTACACTGAACAGTTTTCGACGCTACGTGAAGGAAAGATACGCGGTACAGCCATGAAGATGCAGCGCACTGATCCGAGTGGCGGCTATCATCTTTGGCATGCGGAGCAGGGCAATGGCGAACACGCAGAGCGTGTTTTGGTGTATATGCTCTATTTGAATACACTCACAGAAGAACAGGCCGGGGAGACTGAGTTTCTTTATCAGCAGCGCCGTTTGCGCCCCGAAGAAAATACAATGATTATCTGGCCTGCGGCTTTTACGCATACGCATCGTGGCAATACTGTTTTTGGTGAGCAAAGCAAATATATTGTGACTGGATGGTTTTACTATGACTAATTCAGAATCTTTTGATAAACGAGGCTGCACTCGCGTAGAAGGTTTTGTTGATGCGGCAACAATTAAAACCGTTTCGCTGTATCTTGAGAACAAAATACTTCGTGGCGAATGGAAAGAAATGCCGGGTGGAGACAATGTAACGTCTCGTCTTGCGTACTATGCTGACCCTCTGATTGAGGTTTTGCTTCAGGCCAGCAAGGAGGCGGTTGAGGCCGCTACTGGGAAGACTTTGATCCCAACTTATTCGTATGCCCGCGTATATCAACCCGGGGAAGAATTGAAGCCGCACATTGATCGCCCGTCATGCGAGATCAGCGTGACGGTCAACGTAGCGACCAAGGGTAGATTTTCTCCAATCTACACAAAGTACAAAGATGCAGAGCCGGAAGAGCATGTTCTAAAGCCGGGTGATGCCGTCATTTACAAAGGTTGTGAGGTGGTTCACTGGCGGCGCCCCCTGGAGGGCGGTCAGATCAACGTTCAGTTCATGCTCCACTATGTTGATAAGCATGGCAAAAACGCTGAATACGCAAAAGATAAACGCGCCAAATATGGCATGAGCACCCCTACAAGGAGTTAACTATGCCCGCAGGAACACCTAAGGTAACTTTGTTTGGGGGGAAGACTGTTGTCCCCGGCGGCACGCAGACTTTTAATTCTCCCGGCACGTTTACTGTGCCCTTGGGGATTACAAAAGTAAGTATTGAAGGTAGAGGCGGTTCTGGTAACCCCGGCAATCCCGGGAATTCTTCACCCGGTTCTCCCGGCACTGCCAACGGTGCAGGCGGTGGGGGCGGCGGTGGAATTATGCTTTATTGCGGGCAAAATGGTACTCCTTTGGCCATTTATACCTCTGGCGGTGGGGGCGGCCTTGGCAGCACTTCTCCGTTTCAAGCGTCGGGTGGCTCAGGAGGTTCTGGTCAATCCGGCAATTCTGGCAGTGCAGGCACCCCGGGCGGTGTTGGCAATCCCGGAAACCCGGGCTCTACCGGCGGAAATTCTTCGGGTCTTGGCTATACCTTCCCCGGAGGCAACGCAGGGAATGGCGGCACCGCAGGCTCAAGCGGTTACGGTGGCAATGGCGGTGGTGGTGGCGGCGGCGGGTATTTTTATCAATATCCATGCAGTCCGTTTAGTGATTTTGGGGGTAGCGGGGGTTTTGGCTCCGGCGGCAACGGTGGCGGTACTGGATGGAACGCATGCGGCGCAGGCGGCAATGCTGACGGTGGCGGCGGCGGTGCAGGCTCTTGCAATCCAGGCACCCCGGGACGCTATCCTCCGTGTGGTCCAGGGAGCTCCAGGCAAGGCGGAAATTGCGGCGGCGGCCCCGGCGGAAACCTTTACTACAACAACGGGAACACTGGTTCACCGGCCAATAATAGGCAAGCAGGTGGCGGAGGAGGCGGTGGTAGTAAATATACTTTTTCTAGTGGTTACGGTCCTGTGGATGTTTTCGGCGCGGGCGGTGGCGGCGGTGGCCGTGGGAATAATCCAACTTCTGCAAACGCAGGAAATACTGGAGGCCCTGCAAGCCCTGCAACTTATAACTGTGTCACGGTGACACCCGGAGCTTCTTATCCTATTACAGCCAGCAGCCCCGCAGGAAACGTCACCATTTCTTGGAATCCGCAATGAACAAGAAACAGTTGCAGAAGCGCATGGAAGATATAGACCGCAACATGTCGGTTGAAAACCGCATGGGTGATCTTCGTCGCGCGCGTTCAGTTACTGTTGGCACTGCGTTTGGTGGCACTACGGAATTGATGCTCCGTGGCAACGACGGCAACGTCATCTGGGCCATCATGCAGCCGGTGGAGGTAGTTGAGTTGATTCATCAACTCGCCGCTAATGTGGGATGCCATATACACCTTCAGCCGCGCAACGATTTTTCCAGTTGGAGAAAGTGGAAGCATACTGATGCCGAACTTGAGCACTACCGGCATGGTGGCGCCGCACTTCTGAGTCCAGGGGTGGGGTACCCTCCTCATGCAAACGACATGACCCCGCATCAAAATATTGGGCAGAATCTTCCTGCCCCCGAGCAGCAGCCCGGACTTCAACCCGCCATGATGGCAAGGAGTAATGAAAATGAGCAAAATCTGGCAACTCAAAAAACTGTCGGACGGAAGCGCACTAAGCGAACCGCAGCCGCTACCTGAAAACTGGGGCCCAATCTTTGGTCTGGCTGGGATTGCCGACCAAATTGGAGATCTGTCTTGGCTTGGTGATGCCTATAAAGACATGGGCTGGGTTCAGGTTGGCGATGCGCCAGAACCTCCCGCTACATCCACGCCCGCTGAGATCGCATGGGATCGCGCAAAAAGGCTTTTGGCCGAGTCTGACTGGTCCATGCTGCCGGATGTCCCGATGACTTCGGCTGAAAAAAGCGCCTGGATTGAATACCGTCGTGCTTTGCGTGACATTCGTCTCCAGGCTGGATTCCCTGATTCTATTCAGTGGCCAGCCCGCCCTGAGTGAACAAGTACACGATCCGGTTCAATAAGTCACGAGGACAACCGGGTCGTGGCTCATCACTTCATGTCTGGCGAGTTTTTGAAAATGATCTAGAAATTCTTGCCAAGCATGTGCGTATTGAAACTAGGTCATGGTCTGAATTAGACTCTAACGGGCAGGATTACAACATTGCTTGTTATGGCGTGATGCATTTTTACGAAGACACACAAACTGTTGTTATTGCTTAATTTATGATCAAACTAGAAAACCTAACTATAGAAGACATTCAACTTATCCTCGCGGGCCTGAGTGAGTTGCCAACTAAGTCGGGAGCCTTCCCTGTTGCCATGAAGGTCAAGACGCAAGCTGAGGCCCAGTTGACCGCACAAGGAGAACAGAATGGCCAAGCAGTGGATCAAGGAAGCAATCAAGAAGCCGGGAGCGCTGCACAAAGCGCTTGATGTTCCGGCGGACAAGAAGATTCCAGCTAAGAAACTGGCAATCAAGGAGTCCGACTCGCCCCTGATGAAGAAACGTAAATCTTTGGCCAAGACTCTCAGGGGATTTGATTGAGTATGGCTAACGAGATAGATCCCGTGCGCTACGGGGTCCTCTGGCAAAAGGTCCAGGACTACGAGCGCCGTTTTGATGACATGAGCAAGAAGATGGACAAGATGGAGCACCAGCTTGACCAGCTTGTTGGACTCGCCAATCAGGGCAAGGGCGGCTTTTGGGCCGGGATGGTTCTCGTCTCTGCCATCTCATCCGCGGTCGGCTACCTTGCCAACCTTTTTCATAGGGGGCATTGATGGACCGACACGAGCTTGCCGTATTTAGGGCTCAGGCCAGGGCTGAACTTAACCGCCTGGAGGCTGAAAGCACGGCCAAAGAGGTGGCTGGCAAGGCCATAGGCAAGCACGGTCTGGCATACATCACGGCCATCGTTGTAATTGGCGTTGGCGCCTCTATCGTCCTTGAAAACGAAAAAATTGCTGCGGTCATGGGGCTGCTTGGCGCCGCCTTGACTGCCCTTATCTCGATGCTTAACGGCATTGCTGGGGCATCTCCGAAGCAGGAGAAGCCTGAGTTTGAAGTTATCAAGCACCTGATCGATAAGTTGGACCGTTTGGATAAGCCGGAACAGCCAATGAAGGTCACAGTTCAGGGCGACAAGGTTACGGTCAGCAAGGGCGAAGACACAGTAACGGCGGCAAGGGAGTAGTTATGGCATGGTCAGACGTACTCAAGGCCGTTATCCCAATTGTGGTGGCCGCGCTGGCGTGGCTACTGGGGCAGGTTGCATCCTTCTCTGAGCGTCTGACCAAAATAGAGGGGCAGATGCCTGCCCTCATCACCAAAGAGGGCACGCCTACTGACAGCCCTATCAGCGCAGAGCGCAGGCAGATTCAGAAAGAGCAGTTGATGCAGCACATCAATGAGCTTCAGGTTAAGGTCAGACTGCTCGAAGAGCGCGAACGTATAGCCAAAGGGGGCAAATAATGCTTGAACTGTTCAGTGGCGGAATTTTTGGCTCCCTTATCGGGGGCATTTTTCGTCTTGCACCTGAGGTTTTAAAGTTTTTCGACAAGAAGAACGAGCGCCAGCATGAGCTTTTGATGTTCCAAAGGCAGTGCGATCTGGAGCAGATCCGCGGTCAACAGAAGCTGGCCGAGATTGGTGCGGCGCGGGATGCCGCCATCGATGTGGGCGTCATGGATGCCTTCAATGCAGCCATCAACCAGCAGGCCGAGATGGCCAAGGCGGCAGGAGGCTGGGCCGCGGCTCTAAGCGCTTCTGTTCGGCCGGTGGTGACCTACTGGGTCATCTTGCTCTGGTCCTTCGTGCACTTGTGGTTTGCCTGGAATGCTTGGCTCAACGGGGCTCCTCCTAAGGAGGTCTTTGAGACCATGATGACCGCTGACTTTATGGCTCTGGTATCCGGGACCATCAACTACTGGTTCCTTGACCGTACCCTGAAGCAGCGCGGTCTATGAATCTGACCCTGGCCGAAGAGCTTTGCCGTCGATTTGAGGGCCTGCACCGGCTCGACGGCAATGGCTTGATCTATCCGTACATCTGCCCAGCCGGGTTCCCCACCCAGGGCTATGGAACGGTCTATCGGCCTGATGGCAAGGCGGTAACCATGAATGATCCGCCCATTACCCGCGAGACGGCCGAGAAGTGGCTCAAGGTAGAGCTTTTGCACACCTATGCGCCTGGGGTGGTGCGGCAGTGCCCAATCCTTCTATCGCTGGCCATGACGACCAACGATTGGGGCAAGTTCAACGCGATTGTGGACTTTGCCTACAACCTGGGGGTTGGCAGATTGCAGACTTCTACTCTTCGCCGCAAGATCAACGCCCAGGACTGGGATGGCGCCAAGGAACAGTTAAAACTCTGGGTAAGGGGCGGTGGCAAGGTGTTGCCCGGGCTGGTTAAGCGGCGAGATGCCGAAATTCAAATCATGGGGTAATCATGAGTTCAGCTACCAAGTCAGATCCTGCCAAATGGAAGCGCATAGTTTCCCAGGTCAAGGCGTCCGATAAGGGCGGAAAGCCCGGTCAATGGAGTGCTCGTAAAGCTCAACTGGCCACGCAGAAGTACAAGTCTTCTGGAGGGGGTTACAAGGGGCCGAAAAAAGCCGATAATTCACTCTCAAAGTGGACGCAAGAAGATTGGGGCACAAGATCTGGAAAACCGTCTACTCAAGGTCCTGAAGCTACCGGTGAAAGGTACTTGCCAAAAGCAGCTAGAGAGAAGCTAACACCTTCGGAATACGCGGCAACTACCAGAGCCAAGCGAGAGGGTTTGAGGCAAGGGAAACAGTACGTACCCCAGCCTGAGTCGATCAAGAAGAAGGTGTGGTGATGACTGCTGCGGCCGTAATGACCTATGACAGCTTGGTAGAGAACGTTCGCACCTACCTGGAGCGCACGGACCAAGCCACCCTCGAAAAGATCCCCCTGTTCATCATGCTGGCCGAGCAAGTCATTGCCAGCCAGATCAAGTTTTTGGGCAATCTGACGGTGCAAACCAGCACCATGGTCCAGGGCGCCAACATCATCAATAAACCCGCCCGGTGGCATAAGACCGTGTCCATGAACATCACGGTGGCTGGCAAGAGATACCCGGTGCTGCTCCGCAAGTACGAGTATCTGCGTGAATACTGGCCAGATCCGGCTTCTGAGGATGTGCCCAAATTCTATTGCGACTACGACTACACCCACTGGATGGTCGCCCCAACTCCGAATTCGGCGTACAACTTTGAGGTTCTGTATTACGAGCGCATTCAGCCGCTGGAGTCGGCCAATCAGACCAACTGGTTCACCATTTATGCCCCCCAGGCGCTGCTTTACGGCACCCTGTTGCAGGCGATGCCGTTTCTGAAGAACGATGAGCGGATGCCGATGTGGCAGCAGCAATATGACGCCATCATGCAGACCTTGATGGCCGAAGACAAGCTGCGTGTGGCCGACCGTCAGGCAATTGCTGTGGATTCCTAAGGATACGACATGAGCTACAACTCACCATTCACCGGCAACGTTGTTCAACCAACCGATGTTTCGTACCGGGCGATTTCGCTAACAGCCAATACTCAGCTTGAGTGGCCAATCAATGGCAACGCCACGGACGACTACGCCGCTCGAATCATGAACGTGACAGCCTCCTCGGGAGGCTTGTCTCTTTGGATGCCGCCAGCTAATCAGACATCTGTTGGCAACGATGCGCTTATCCGAAATATTGGCGCAAACACGTTTACCGTCAAAGATTATTCCGGAACCAACACGATCGTCACGGTTGCCGCCGGTGAGTCCAAGTACATCTACATCACATCGAATTTTGATACTCAGGGCACCTGGAGCACCATTGCTTTTGGCGCGGGCACATCAAGCGCAGACGCCGCAACTTTGGCTGGATACGGCCTGCTGGCCAGCAATGCCACCCTGAATCAAAGCCATCCCACGGTATCTCTGATCAATGGATACACGTTCCTGACCACTGACCGTGCTCAGACCTATATCTGGACCGGCGGCCTTGGAACTGCGGTCTTGCCTGCCGCGTCCGTAACGGGAAACAACTGGTTCACGCTTTTCAAGAACAACGGAACGGGCACCTGCACGATCAGCACTACAGGCGGCCAATTGTTGGATGGCAATACGACCAAGGCTTTTGCGCCGGGTGAGTCGGCCATCATTATTTCGACCGGCACTTCCTACATCACCGTCGGTTACGGGGTGAGCACGCAGTTTGAGTTTGGCGTGCTGACAAAGCCGGTGACCTCTGGCACCTACACGTTGACCGCCAGCGAGGCATCAAACACGCTTCAGATTTACACCGGCACATTGACTGGCAACGTCACGATCATTGTGCCGCCGGTTGTAAACCTGTACGTGGTTTCGAACCAAACGAGCGCTGGCGGATATACGCTGACAGTGACTACCGGCGCCAGTGGTGCAGCAACCGCAACAGTTCCGTCTTCTGGGCAGGCAACTCTTTTTTGTGACGGAACGAACATTCTCAACGCCAACACTGAGCAGGTTGGCGGAACAACTTTCAGCTTGGTAAACGGTACGGCCGGTTCCCCGTCTCTGAATTTTGGTTCGGAAACCAACACCGGCGTTTATCGTCCTGGCGCCGGTCGATTCGGTGTGTCTATTCTTAGTAGCCTAATTTTGGACGTGACGGCCAGTGGCATCGCCGTCAACGGAACAGGCAACTTTACTAACGGCATTTCCGGGGGCACGTTCTAAATGACGAAGAAGGTCTTCGCGCTCGATACCAAGCCCGGTATTCAGCGGGACGGTACTCTTTTTGACAAAGAGTTCTACGTCGACGGCCGATGGGTTCGTTTTCAGCGCGGGCGCCCTCGCAAGATGGGCGGATACCGCCAGATTACGGACGCACTGGCAGGACCTTCTCGGGGCATCTTTGTGGTGCCCCGAAACACATTCAACAACGTTTACAGCGGTTACTCGGATGGCCTGCAACTGATTCCAATTGATAACAACGGAACCGGATCAGGCATTACCGACCTCACTTTTGGCGGCGCTGTTCTGACGGTTAACACGCTTGTTGGCGGCTCTGGATATACCAATGCCACCTACACCGGGGTTCCGCTTTCCTATGTGACTTCTGGAACTGGTTCCGGGGCGTCAGCAACAATTGTTGTATCTGGTGGCGCAGTAACCTCCGTGACGATCACGGGCGGCGGCTATGGGTACTTGCTTTACGACAAGCTCACGGCTCCGGCTTCCTTGATTGGTGGTACGGGATCGGGCTTTTCGATTCAGGTGGCCACGGTTAACTCATCGTTCACTCCAAGCGCAAACAATCTTTGGCAGTTTGATACGTTTACGGACTCATCCGGCAGCGGAGAAAACCTGCTGCTTGCTCATCCTTCTCAGGATCTGGCTCAGATCGACAACGAGATCAACACCCCCGTGTTCGCTGGTCCGCTGTCTGGCACCAACATGAACCCGATTGGCGTCTTCACGGACGTTGCTGCCACCATAACCAGCGGGTCTCCTACGGTTACGCTGTCTGCCATTAACACCAACATTGGTGTTGGGCAATTGATTACTGGGCCTGGAATCCCGGCCGACACTCGCGTCCTGTCTGTGGTGACCACCACGTTGACGCTGGACAAAAATGCCACAGCAAGCGGCTCCAACGTGACCCTGACTTTTGATAACGAGGTTGAGGTCTCTGGCGGGGTGGTTGCGCTGCACCCATACGTCTTTGTGTACGGCAATGACGGACTGATTCGTAACTGCGCGGCCGGAAACGTAAATGACTGGGTATCTGCGGACGCCAATGAGGTCAACGTTGCAACCGGGAAGATCGTTCAAGGCTTCCCTGTTCGAGGCGGCTCAAACTCGCCGTCTGGCCTGTTCTGGAGTCTTGATAGCCTGATTCGCGTGTCTTATGCGCCTCAGTCGCTTGGTGTTGCCGGTACCCCCAACTTTGCTGCGCCAACCTTCTGGCGGTACGACATCATCAGCAGCCAGTCCTCGATGCTGTCTGCTCAGTCGGTTATCGAATACGACGGCATCTACTACTGGTGCGGTGTTGATCGATTCCTGCTCTACAACGGCGTGGTTAAAGAGATTCCGAACTCGATGAATCAGAACTGGTTCTTCGACAACCTGAACTATGTCCAGCGCCAGAAGGTGTATGCAACCAAGGTTCCTCGGTTTGGAGAGATCTGGTGGTTCTACCCGAGGGGCAACTCGGAAGAGTGCAACGACGCCATCGTTTACAACATCCGCGAAAACACATGGTATGACGCCGGTACCGCACTAGGCGCCCGCCGATCTGCTGGGTACTTCTCTCAGGTTTTTAGATTCCCCATCAATGCCGGATGGGAGCCAAACTACACCGGAGCGGTCAACGTTGTGAGCATTTCAAATGCTGGAACTGGCTATACAGATGGAACTTACTCGTACATCAGTCTTTCCGGCGGCACTGGAACTGGAGCGAAGGCTACGTTAGTTGTTTCCGGGGGGTCTGTCAGATCAATAACGATTGCCGACAGAGGCTTTGGCTATCAGGTGAGTGACGTTTTAACGGCATCAATCCCGGCAGGATCTAATTTTGATATTACTGTTGACTCAACCATGACTCTTGTGACCTTGTGGCAGCACGAGGTCGGGAAAGATGCGGTTGCGTTTGCAAACGTGCTGGCCATCGAGAGCTATTTCGAGACGTCTGACCTTGGATGGGTTGCTGGCGGCCCTTCTCAACCGTCCCCGGTTGGGGAAAATCGATGGCTGCACATTGAACGAGTTGAGCCTGATTTCATTCAGAGCGGAGAAATGGAGCTTTATGTGACGGGTCGTCCATATGCTCAAGAGCAGGACAAGATCACGGGTCCCTATACGTTTTCTCCAACGACCGGCAAAATTGATATGCGTGAGCAACGCCGGGAGCTTCGAATGAAGTTTGTCTCAAACGTCGCGGGCGGAGACTACCAGCTTGGTAAGGTCATCGTTAACGCCGATCTGGGCGATGTGCGCGGGTACTCTACATGACCGTAGCGCTTATCTACGACCCCAGGTATCACACGTTCGACTCGTGGGCATCGCTCATGTGCGAACTCTATGCCGCGCAACAACTCCAGATTCCTGGTCCGTCCGTGGATTGGAAGTCTTGGGGTGCAGGCTTGAAAACTATCGATGCATTCGCCAACGAGGCAGTGCCAGAGCCCTATAACTTTGATGACTGGCAAGAGTGGGCAGAGGCCGTCGTCAATGCAGTCAACCCGCGAGTGAACTGATATGGCACTTCCGTCGCAGCGCAACTACTACTTAGACCTCGAAGACAACTTGTTGAACGAAGGCTTTGGCACTGAACAGGGCCCTGTCTATACGCCTCCTCTATCGGCTGGGTATACCGCCGTTACAGGCGAAGGCGGGATCGGAGTAGACAAATACTACTCAAACATTCGTGATTACTTTAACAATGTTTTGAATAACGCTGAGATGACTGATCTTCAGCGTGTTGAAGACATCCGTAATGCGGCCGCTGAATACGGTGTAAGCAATCAAGATATTGCCGCGGCAACTGGCCGTGCACAGGACTTTATTGATTCGTACTTGGATCTCAATCGGTTCAATACAGCAGATCAACAAAACGTTGTGTCAGTAAGCTCCGGTGCTTTGCCGACCACAAACAATACATCTAGCGTCCTTCCTTCGTCAGTAAACACATTTAGCCGTCCTACCAACGTCTCCACCCAAGAGGATTCATCCGCATCCTCTTTGACGGTTGATACGTCTCCGGTAACGCGGGCCACCACTCCTGAACAGCTTACTGCGCTATACCAAGAGGTTCTTGGTCGCGCACCGGACACTCCAGGATTTCAGTTTTGGCTGAACTCTGGATATACGCCAGATCAAATTAGACAGCAGTTTCTTCTTTCTGATGAATACAGAACCAAGCAGGGCGCTTTGGCTGCGGCCGCATCAACAACCAGCAGCACTGCGACGACAGGAAACACCGCAACAACAGGCGCGGCCACAACAGCGGCAGATGTTGCAAATCTAGCGGGCACAGGAGCGCTTTCCAGCGTAACCGCTACAGATGAGAACGTTACCAATCTTGCGAACGATGTTCGTGCCGGAGAGGTGACCGTCAATGACTTGGCCGCAACAACCGGCCAGTCGACCGATCAGGTGGCGGCTACTCTTGGCTCCGCAACCGTCAACACCGCCGCGAACAACGATACCGCCAACATGGTGGTGGCTCAGAATGGTTACTTCGCAGCCAATCCTGATGTTGCCAAAGCCTATCAGGACAGCGGTGCAGCGGCCAACATGACCCCAGAAGAGTTTGCTGCCCAACACTGGCAAGCAAGCGGCAAGTACGAGGGTCGCACAGGCCCCAACGGTGAGGCTCCCAACGCTGCCGACAAGATCTACGACTATCGCGGTCAGGCTTACGACAAGACTGCGCTTCTTGCCCTGGCCGCTCAGATCATTCCAAACCTTGGATCTTTGGCTGGTGGAGCCTTTGGCACTAAAGGCGAAAGTATTGGATTCGACTTCAATGAAGCCAAGAGAATTCTTGGAAGAGATCCATCTGCTGCCGAACAGGTTATCTTGGATATGGCCCGCGGCCTTATGGACAAGGGCATCACGGACATCAGTCAGCTTCAGGTGAAGGATGTCTTCTCTGACATCAATGTGACTGATGTTACGGATGAAATGGGGCGCCCAACTGGTGAATACCTCGCAACCTTCGTTGATCCAAACAATCCTGAAAACTACTACACGCGAATCCTTACAAAGGAAGAAGCTGATCGCATCACTTCAGAGACTATTTACGACGCCGAAGGCGGCTCGTACATCCGCAAGACTGCCAACGACATTCTGTCTGGTAAGGCTCTATACGCCGGAGACAATGTACTTACTCAAATAGCAAACACAATTGATCCGCTGATGCTGCATATCGGCGGAACAGCTACCGGCCCAGGCGCTACTGAATATCAAATCGTCATCAATCCGACGACCGGCAAGCCGGAGTTCATGACGTATGGCAGAGACACCGGAAGTGGTGGTGTTCTGTCAATGTTGCTGACGGTGGCCTCGTTTATTCCCGCGGTACAACCGTTTGCCATGATTGCAAACGCGGCACTTGCAGCCAAGCAAGGCAATCCTCTTGGCGCTCTAGCGTCTCTGGCTGGCGCTGGCGGATTTACGAACGTGGCCACAGCCCTGAACGTGGCGAACGCAGTTCAGAAGGGCGACGTTATGGCCATAGCGTCTACGTTGTTGTCTAACCCGACGATTGCTAACGCCGCGGGTACGACCATGCTTACCGACACCATCTCTCTGAAGGATGTCGGAACTGCCGCCAATATTGTCATGGCTGCCGACAAGGGAGACTTCGTCGGCGTTCTCAACGGCGCGGCCAACCTTACAGGAAGCACGGATCTAAAGACTGCCACCGCCGCAGCTACGATTGTGCAGGGCGTCATCAACAAGAATCCTGGCGCCATCATCAATGGCGTCATGCAGCTTAACAATACGCTGACTGCCGCAGAAAATCTGAATAACAACAACACGGTCACCACTCTCATTAACAACGTTACGAACGGAGCGATTACAGATTCCGGAGAAGCGGATCTTGGCGCAACCGTGTATGCAGCCGCAAAAAATGCTGGCGCCACTGATGATGAGGCGTTGAATGCTGCAAATACAATTACCAACGCAACTTCTACTTCTGGTGCCGACACCAAGACGACCATAACAACCGGTGACACCAAGACTGACATCATGAATGGTGTCACGCAGGTGGATACGGAGTTTGGAAACCTTGATCAGGCTATTGCTGATGCAACGGCTCGTAACACCCTGAACATTGGGAACGCGGACGCAAATTCTCTCGAAGAAGCTGCCGCTCTTGCAGGTGCCCGCGGGTTTACCAACTTCACGTATGACGGCAAGACCTATGCAATGAGCGCTACGGCTCAAGAGGTTGCCGCTCAAGCCACGGCCGCAAACATTGCCGCCGCCAAGAACTTTGGAGATGCATACAGCTTGGCCCGCAAGGAGCTTGGCCCTGGCCAAATCTTTGAGTGGAACGGCAAGAAGTACAGCACTGACACCCGAGAGGAAAACCCGTCTCTTGCTGCCGCATCAGATCAGATTCGTTACGCCCAGATTGGCGCTGGGGGCGGTCGCGGATCGTATGCTGGATACGACTCAAAAGCCGCCTCGGACGCGTGGTCCAAACTCAACACGTCAGCCATTGATACTGCCGCGCCTGCCACGACGACATTCGGCACGATGGATGACTTCCTGCTGGCTGGTGGGCTGCTTGGTGACTACGTGGTGGTCGGGGACGGCATCAGTAAGCAACTGATTGACCCCGTGGTTAAGACTATTGGCACCGTCACCAGAGCCAGCGGCAGCTTCCTTGAGAACATGGCCGGGGGTCTCCAGGCGGTCAACGTTATCGACAAGAACAGCGGCATCGTCAAAATTGCCAACGACATGCAGAAATGGGGTAGCGACCGCATGGGCGACTACCTAATTGGCGCTGAGAAAAATGTTATTGATCGAGTTAGCAAAGTTGAAGGCTTTGACAACAAGTTCATCGAGTTGGGCAAAGCCCTTTGGGACAACCCGTCTGCCATCCTGACTCTTGGCGCTAACGAGGTCTTCGAAGAGGGGGTTCCTCTGCTCACCGGTGGTGCTGCGCTCAAGTACGGCGGAAAGCTGTTGGCTCTTGGCGCTGATGCATTTATGAACGCCTGGGAAGCTGGTGGCGCCAACTACAACGACACCAAGAAAGCCGCGGTTAACGCTGGCATGAGCGAGGCGGATGCGCATGCGGCAGCGCAAAAGTCTGCTGCTGGTGCCGGTGCTGTGGCATCCGTGCTTGGTCCTGTGGCAGATATGCCGTGGCTCAAGCGGGCCGGTACCGTGGGCACTGGGGCCGCCGAATCTAGTACTAAGGCGGTTACCAAGGCAGCCACAAAAGAAGGCATCACTGAGTATCCGGAAGAGTTTGCCGCCTCGGTCATGTCCGACTACTTTGCTACCGGAACCATCGATCTGAATAAGGCTATGACCCAGGGCACGATTGGCTCTGTGGTGGCCGGTAAAGCGGTAGGAACTATCACGGTCGTGTCTGAGGTGTCTCGTGCTGGCGATGCAACCACTGAGATTGTTGCCTCCGCGACTAGCAACCCGGATCAGGCGGCCGCTCTGACCAACGCAATCAATTCGTCCCTGACTCCGGGTGTTGACCTGAAGCAGGCAGGGGCTGACATTGTCACGGCCATGACTGCATCCGGGATGAACACAGCCCAGGCTCAGAACGTGGCCAACACCGCGGTGGCAGAGCAGGTGGTCAATAACCTAGCCACTTCTGGCGGCTTGAAGATTAACGATCTGAACATCGCTATCGGCAAGGACCAGAGCGGCAACGCTGTGACTCTTGGCGACTTTATTGGCTCGTCTGTAACCGGCACCGGAACCACGGGTAACGTCTACGTCGCTCCAGACATCTTTATCGGATTCAACGCAGACAACAAGCCCATCACGGTTGGGGACCTGTCTAATCTCTCGTCGCTTGGCAAGACGGCAGCAACTACGGGCGACTCTGGTTCTACGTCTACGACGGTATCTGGTAACGGAACCACCGATACCACGATCAATAACGCGGCGACCAACACAACGACAAACATCAGCACGAATGCCAACACCGGCAATAGAACTGAGTCGACCACGAATAACATCACCGGCGTTAACACGTCTTCTTCTACCGACTCCAAAACCGGAGCCGAGACGACGACCACTACAGACGCAAACACAGGCACAACTACCCAGGTTACAAGCAATTCGAACACCGGCACGTCTACTGAGACCACGACCAATAGCAATACTGGCGTGAACACTCAGACCACGACCGATGCAAACAACAATACTCAGACCAACACCACTACTGACACAAATACTAGCACCACGACTCAGACGACGGTCAATAACAATACGAACACGACGACTCAGACAACGACCGACACAAATACGAACACCAACACCCAGGTCACGACTGACACCAATAACAACACTCAGACCACTACCCAGACCAATACCAATACGAACGTCACGACTCAAACCACAGTGAACAACAACACCGGGGTGACGACAGAGGTCACGACGAATTCGAATGGTCAGGTGACAACTGAGGTCACGACCGATACCAACACGAATACCCAGACCACCACCAATACCGATACCAACACCAACACTCAGACTACAGTGGTCACGGATCTGAACACCAACACGGTGATCAGCACCACCACCAACCCGGTTACCGACATCAAGACGGTCAATCCTGTTGACCCGGTTGATCCCGTTGAAACGGTAGATACGACTGATGATGTTGACGAAGATGTCGAGGAAGACGACAAAGACAAAAACAAGAAGAAGAAAGACCAAAAGAAAAAGAAACCAATGTCGGCATCCCAGTTGCTGATGGGTGGATTTGGTGCCGGAGAAATTACTGGCATCAAGCCACAGATGCTGAGATCATTCGTTACTGGCGAGAAAAAGCTAGACCCGCTGGAGCGAGTCAAAGATATTCAAGAAGAAATGGAAAGAGAAGCCATGATTCAAAATATTGACCCGCGTCTGGCGTCAATTCTTAAAGAGCGATCCGGCCAGAAAGACGAAGACCTGTCCGGGCTGGGAACACTGGCCAAAGTGCTTTCTGGTGGCGGATTTGACGCCGAGAAGGCGGCCAAGGCGGAAGAGGGCTCTTACTACTCTTACGGCCAAGAGGACGCGATTGATGACATTCTTAGCGGCGGCATGCTTGAGCCTCCAGGGTTTGCAGAGGGCGGGTATGTTGAGCCGCTGATGGCCCGTGGCGGTATGACGCTGCCCCTGTTGGCCAAGAAGGGCGGGCTACCCAGTACCGTGGACGGCCGCGAAGACTTCCGGCATGGGAAGCACGTTGCCGGAGAGGGAGACGGTCAGTCTGATGACATCCCGGCTATGCTGGCAGACGGCGAGTTTGTGTTCCCGGCTGACGTGGTTTCCGCCCTGGGTAATGGGTCTACTAAGGCCGGAACTGACAAGCTGTACAAAATGATGCACGAGATTCGCCAGCGTGCCCGATCGTCCGGCAAAAAAGATCTTCCGCCGCCCGCTTTGAAATCTCCGCTTGACTATTTAAAATCAAAGCGGTAAGGAGCTAAATATGAGCCTATTCGAAGGTAGTGCACCGCCAAACATTGAGACGACCAAAACCGCTACCGCGGCGGCGCCTCAATACCTTACCGATTACCTGACCAAGCTGGCCTCTGAGGGCACTTCTCAGTTGGGCCTTCCGGGGGCATCTCTTGTGGCGCCCCAGAGTCAGTTGACCAAGGATGTCTACGCGGCAGCCCCTGGAGCACTGACTCGGTACCAGACTCCCATGGACGAGGCTTTGGCGGCCGGTCGCGCTGGGGCCGCTGGTATCACCGCTCAGGACATTTCGGCCTTCTACAACCCGTACCAACAAGACGTCGTCGATGAGATGGCTCGGCAAAGTGCGCTCAATGTGCAGCGCAACGTGATGCCAATGCTGCGCGGGGCCTTCGCTGGCACCGGCGGATTTGGCAGCAGGCGGTATGCGGGAGCCACGGGACAGGCCCTGGCCGACATCGAGTCCAACCTTCTTGGCGAACAGGCCAAGCTAAGGTCGACCGGGTTCACGTCTGCTTTGGATGCTGCGTTGCGAAGCAAGGGTCTTCAGACTCAAGCCGCTCAGGCTTTGTCTGGAATGGGCTCGGCTGAACAGCAAGCAGCAGTTTCTGGGCTCAAGACCGGCGCGGAGCTTGGTCAGCAAGAGCAAGCCTACAACCAAGCAATGATTGAGGCGCCTCTAACTCGTGCTCTTAACGTGGCACAGCTTCTGCGCGGGTATACCTACCCAACATCTACGACCGAAAAATACGTGGGTCCTGCATCGTCTTACGGGCCTTCTCCGCTGTCCCAAATCGCTGGCCTTGGCACCCTGGTTGGATCTGCCTTTGGTAGCAAGGATGCGGTGGGTAACAAGTTCATTGATTGGCTGGGTAGCCTCGGTGACAAGTTGCCGACCTTCTCGGGTCTTGAAGAGTTCCCCGCCTACGAAGGTGATTACGGGAATGACAGCGGTGACTGGTCAACTGACTACGGCGATGGAGGTCCTTAATCATGGCGACTAAAAGCCCTCTTGCCTCCCTATACGCTGAAAACGAAGAGGAGCAGCGCCTCGTTGATGAGATCAAGGACACCTACTCCAAGCTCCGCGGGGCACTAGAAAACCGCAAGCAACTCTTTGACCCCGTTCTTTTGGCTATGGCTCAGGGGTTCCTGGCGCCAACGAAAACTGGATCTTTCGGCGAGTCGATTGGCAACGTTGCGGCTTTGGTCGGGCCCGCTCAAGAGGCTGAAAACAAGCGTGCCGCAGAGATGGCCAAGATGCGCCTAGATCTTGCTCAGAGTGAGCTTGGCATGCGTCAGGCCGCTCGTGGAGAGCAAGAGTTTCAGCGCATGCTGCGCGGGGAAGCTCCTGCTGGCGCCGCTTCCGCCGCGGCTGCCGAAGACGGATTTGTGGAGACTCCAGGCGGATTCCAGGTGCTTAAATCGGAGCTTCCAGGCGCCAAGACCGCTGCTCCAACAGGTGTACCCGGCGCCGCTCCGGCTGGTGCCCCGGGCGCAGCACAGCCGCTCCCTGCTGGTCGTACACAGGCTGAAGGCGCTCCTTCTGGGTTTACAAACATTACGCCTCGTGACATTGCCATGCTGGCATCCCGTCCGGGCATGGAAGGTCGAGCCAAGATTTTGGCCGACATGATCAAGCTGGACCAGGACCGCTACGCCATCGCTATGAATGGCACGGTGTTCGATAAGGTCACCAAGACCTACATGGACATCCCGATTCCTGGTCAGAAGCAAGAAGACTTCGAGACCCCGTATGGCACGTTCCGCATGCTGCCTTACGAGTATTCGCAGTTCATGAAGGCTGTTGAGGCTGGCCGCGGCGAAGAGTGGATGAAGAACTGGCGCAGCGGTAAGACCGCAGGCCCCGGCCGCCGCACGGTTGAACAGATTGCTGCCGCATCCAAAGGCGCTGAAACCGCAGCCACAGAGACCGCCAAGGGCGAAGTGAGTCGCACTCAGACCGCTATTGAAAGGGCCGAAGACGTCACGGGACGTCTGGCTCAATATCGCACCCTGAAGAACATTGCTGGCCAAAAGAACGCCTCTGAGATCTTCGGTATTTTCAACCGGCCTGATGTTGGCTCTGCCATTCTTACGCTGGTGCAAGAGGGTCTCAAGGCTCCTGGTGCAGCGAACAGCATCTCTGCTCCTGCCATCGAGAACGCGATGCGGAACATTGGTCTGGATCAGAACCTGATCAACCAGTATCAGTTTGCGCTGTCGGTGATGGCCACCATTCAGTTGCAGCAAGCCAAGCTGGCGGCCGGTCAGGGATCGGTGTCTAACTTCGAGCGTCAACTTTTTGCAGACGCCAGCATCTCCCCGCGTGACAACCCTGGGACGATCCTCAAGAAGGTCGATATGTTGGAGGCTCGTGCCAAGTTTGACCAGCAGATTGCCAGGGAACTGCGCCGCACGAAAATGTCTCTTGACGACTTCAAGGACAAGAACGAAGCGCAGTACCAGCGCATGGTTGATAACTACTTGGATCGTGTAACTCAGATTGCTTCTGGCATTTCTGGGGCTCCGATCAAGGGTGGCAGTCAACGGCCCTCGACTCCTGGCGCTTATGGTCCCGCACGCGACAAACTAAAAGAAGAACTTGGTCTGTGAGGTGAATATGGAATTTGTTGACAAGCTAGACCCAGAACAGCGCGACAACGCACTGATCATTGCCAAGCAGGCCAAGCAGATGGGCATCAACCCCCGTCTGGCGGTGTCTCTTGCCTACCAGGAAAGCGGTCTGCGAACTCCTGAAAAGCCTGGGGCCGCGGGTGAGATTGGCATCATGCAGATCAAACCCGCCACCGCGGAGATGATCGGCTTTTCTCGGGAAGCTATTGATGATCCCAATCAAAACATCAAGGCTGGCCTGACCTATCTGCGGATGGGTTTGGACAAGTTTGGTGACCCGGTGCTGGCTGTTGCTGGATACAACGCCGGACACGATCACCCTTACTTCACCAACCCTGAAAAGGGTCTGCCAGACAGCACGAAGAGCTACCTCAGGTCCATCAAGGGGCTGGGTGGGTTTACTCAGGGTGCTGAAGAAGGCGAAGAGCAGGAAGGCCCGAGCGAAGAAGCTCCTAAGGTTGAGGTTTCTGACCAAGATCTGGCCAAGATGAAGGCCCGGATCACTACAGACCTGCTGGGTGCGGCAACTGGCGCAACGGCAGCCAAGGGCCTACAGGTTGGATCTGATGTACTGGAAACCACCCGGGCAATCGGTGCCAATGCCCGCGCCCAGGCCGCGGCAGCCCAGGCAGCCCAAGCTGGCGCCCCTGGGGCTCCTCCCGGTGCTCCTGGTACTCGCCCGGGTGGGCTTCCTGCCCCGCTGGGCCCGGACACTCGTGCTCCAGTCGGCGGAGAGGGAACCTACAACTGGGCGAAGAAATTTGGCGTCGATGAGCTTGAGGCTCGTACCGCCCCCGGCATGTCCGAAGCCCGCCAGATGCAAAAGCAGGCCGACGTTGCCAAAGCCAAGATTGCTCAGATTGCTCCAGAAATGAGGCCGGTTGCAGAGCGCGGTGGTCTGTATCTGCCGCAGCAAACCGGAACCGGTCCTAGAGGCGCTCGGACGGTGCCTATCGGGCCTCCGCCAGCCCCACCCCAACCCGGAGCCCTCCAAAGGGTCGCTGGAGGGGCCAAATCGGCCGCTGGTGCCGTTGCTCGGTCTCCGGTGACCATGGGTGCCCTGGGGGGTCTGGGAGCCGCTGAGGGCGGCCAGGAGTTCTATGAGCGGTACAAGCAGGGAGACATCCCTGGAATGATCCTGTCGGGGATCGGTACGGTCGGTGGTCTGGCCTCCGTTGTTCCCCATCCGATCGTGAGGGGGGTCGGGGTGGCCGCATCTAGCGTGTCCCCGCTGGCTCTGTACTTGCTGGACAAGATGCGCGGAAAAGTTCCGCCTGAGGCTTTGATGCAACCTCAGTAAGAGGTACGATGAGGCGGTCTTCTTTGCCTCAAGCAGTTGCCATGTGAGAGGATTGCCCCGGTTCGCCGGGGCTTTTTTATGCCGACCCGGCGGTACAGGTCAGCAGCATGACGGTGCGCTTATGGACCTCCTCAATCTCAGACATGGCCTGCTCATAGCCGCGGTCAAAAATCAGGGAGACGATCTTGCTCTTATAGGCTTCTTCAGATCGACAGCCGCGGTCATAGGCTTCTGCAAGCTCCGCGATCTCGTCCCAGTTACCTTCTAGGAGCCCTCTGCTGTTGATCTTGAGAAGGATCATTTTTGGGACTTAACCCACTTTTTGAGCAAGATGGCCTGCTCCACAAGCTCATCAGACAGGGCCGGAACTTTGTCAAATTGCTTGTGAAGACAGGCGTCACTTAGCTCTCTTTCGAGAACCTCAACACGCAGAAGAATGGTTGAGTAGTCCAGAAAATCGGTAGGTTCCTGTCGGGTCAACCAATCGATCAGCTTCAAAGGGATCGCTCCTTCCGGTGTTGAAATTCATCACGGCCACCTTCGCTTCTCGTCTAGCGCTTTGGCCACATGGGTGTTCAGGCTGCGAACAAATTCAACGCAGTCGGCCAGTTCGGCCTTCCGAATTTTATGCTCGGCGGCCGCAATAAATCCATTGGCCAGCTTGATCAGGTCTTCTTCGAGGAAGGCGTAATTCTCCTCAAGGTAGATCCCGCGGAAGGCCAGTTTGATCTCCTCTGGCGTAAGTTCAATCTTTGTTTCTGTCTTCTCAGTCATTTTTCACCACCAGTGGAACGTTTTTCCAGACCCCATAAGACTTTGTGAACATGTCCTCAACGACATCGCTGCCGTTGGTGGTCTCCCAGAACTGCTGAAGGACCTTCACTCGTTTGATTGCGGCCACGCCCTGGACGGTTGGGTGCGGCTCAGGCATGTCCATCTCAACAAACCGCAGATGCATCGTAGGTGTCATTTTGCGGGCCTCCCAGGGCGCTTCTTAGGCGTGCCATCCTTCTTGAGACCGTAAGGGGCCTCGCCAGTACGCTCAACGGGCTTCTTAGCTGGGCGCTTCACGCGACGTTTTTTCGCGGCTGCCGTTTTCGGCTTGGGGGCCTCAATTACCTGTATCGGCGAATCAATCTCATCAAAGACGTGAGAGTGAACCGTTTGGTAAATTTTGTGAATGATGACATTCACGTCGTCGTGCGGCATCTGGCCAAGGGCTGCACGGATGGTCTCCACCTCTTCGAGGTTGAAGGAAAAAGAGAGTTCAGTATCGTTGTTCATTAGAAGATTCCTAGCCAAATGCCGGTGCCGTGAACGCAGCCGACGGGGAAGAAGATGGCGCCAACAAGGAGCAAAATCCACTTGCTGGTGCTGATGGACACAATCACGTGCGTAAGCCACGCCAGAACGGTCCAGCAAAACACAAGAAGTCCAACGGTGTCACTTTTCATGATCCACCTCCGTAGTTGCCATGTGAGATTCCTTTCATAGATTGCTTTTTGCGTACCAGTACTTCAAGAGAGCCTCAAACATCTTCCAGCCTCGATCTAAGTCTTCTGGCTCCCACTCGAAGACCTTGACCAGCCCCGGCTCAGTGACCGAGACAAACACATTCGCGCACCGCGCCCGAGGAAGATTCAGGCCAACGCGATATGCAGCAAGCTGCATCAGGTTCTCGTCATACCCAGAGATCTTGTCAATGTTGGACTTCGAAAACTCTTTTGTCTTGAAGTCAATAACGACGCCTTCGTTGTCTGTGGTGTGCAGGTCAATCTTTCCGCCAAACCCACTGGCGTGAGCAAACGATTTTTCTGTGCTCCAGTGGCGGTCACCAAAAGACTGGATCACAGCCCCCTCCACCGCGGCCTGGAAGTCTCCATGAGAGGCTGTAAGCACTCCGGTTTCGAAGTACCCCTCCAGCGCAGCGTGTATCTCCGTACCCCTTTCGGCCGCTTTCCGCCCCTGCTCTTTTGAGTCGGCTATGACACGCTGAATGTAGAGATCCTCGGCCTCATCAGACGCCCTGGGAAGGGTCATGGCCGCCAGCATCATCTGCTGAATCTTCCATGCTTCCAGGCCAGGGCTGGCCGCGCACTTGATGATGGTGGTGACGGACGGTACGAGATCCAGTTTCCTGGCGTCCCTGAGGGTTGTGGCCCGGTCTGAACCGTCTTTTGCCTTAACTGTGTACTGAGGGGTGCCGTCCCTGCGGTACCAGTGCAGCGATTCTGAAGCTCGTGCGACGATCATATTCCCTCGTAAATTTGTGATGCCCACAGCGTTACAACCATGCCATGAACAGTTCTACTTTTTGCTCTTGTAAAAGAAGCCCCAATTACTTTTTGATTTCGTTTTGCCAGAAGAGCAATTTGCCCCCAGGCCCGCTTATCGGGCGGCGGGGGTAAATCTAAATTAGCCTCTCTAACTTCTTCGGTTGTGAAATGCTTGTGTGTTTTTGCGTAAGCCAAGAACGCCTCGTACGCCATTCGTTGCCACTCGTCTCCGGCGTGATCTGCTGCTTCTTTGGCTTTTGCATGACCTATCTCAAGCCCCGTTGGTAGTGTGAAGAGATCGCGTTGCATGATCAGAAGGGGATGTCGTCTTCCATGTCATCAAACCTTGTACCCGTGCTCTGGCTTTGTGCCGGTGCACTTTGGTTACTAAGGGCCTTGTACTCGGGAGAGTTTTGAATCTTGGTCTTTAGACCTTGACTGAACGTCTCAAACAGTTCCCAGTTGGGCTCATCCAGGTTGAACACCTGAACCTCATTGAACCCCTCCGGGAATCCACGCTGCTTGATGATCGGATGCACGGGGGTTACCGAGTCGACGTTGGCGTAGATCTTGCTGTTCTGGCCCGGTCGGTGAATCACGTTGAGCATGCACCACTGACCCAACAGCCGCTCGATGTCAAACCCGTTCGCCTCAGCGTCCGTCCAAGGCTTGCCGCGCCATGACTGGAGATCCTTGCGGAGGTTGGAGTTATCGCCCCATGAGTGGGTGTAGTTCTTAAAGATGGCCATGGGCTCACCCTTTTCGGTCAGCAATGGTGTACCGTCTTCTGCTTCTCCATGGATCTCCCAGCCAATCATGATCTTGCGAAGCTGCTTGATGCGGCCCTGGTACTCTGATTTCTGAGAGCCAAGATCAACGATGCGGTAGCACCGAGCCAGATGAGATCCGGGGGGAACCAACACAAATTCTTTGCTGTTGTTTGTGACGAAAAAGCTCATTTGCTGTCCTTAAAAAAGTTAGTGAACGCCTCAACAAAAGAGGCTGACATGGGGTCTGGTAAACCTGCTCTTCGCAGTTCGTCTTGGATGCGCCATTTCTGATACTCGGCCTGGGCAACGGGGTCGTTGATCCACTCCTCGTACTCTTGCTGCTCCGTATGGTTGAAGTCCGGTCGATCAGTCATCGCGTCACCCACAAAACCATAGCTACCGCGAAGATGACCCATACCGCTATGGACATCTTTGAGGTCTTGATTAGGTATCTGCGATGGCCAAGAAACGCGGCCTGGATGATCTCTGCATCCCGGGACATTTGGTACTTGCGGTCTGGCTCATAACGTGAGCCTATAAGTACTTTCCCTGTGTTGTATGGAACCAACCTATTCGGAGCTTCGCGCCCCTGCTTATCTTCTGTCATCAGTCAATCCTTTCAGTGAAACGCCTCATTGGCGCACGATCATTGGACACTCTTTTCAAGTTGGTGTCAAACACTTTTTTCATGTAGACTTGAAGAAGTCTTCAACAATCCATTAAACTTGATGCCACTATGACACTATCCGAGTACTTCAAAGACGAGCCAATCGGCGCCAAGAAGGAGATGGCCGAGTACCTGGGCATCACTCAGGCGTGGATGGCTTCGATCATCAGCGGCAAGGGGCTGTGTTCCGCCTATCTGGCCAAACGTATCGAAGAAGCAACGCAGGGTCTGGTGACCAGGAAAGAGATCCGCCCTGACTTGTTTGGAGACTAAGATTTGATTCGAGCCACGGCTAGGTGGGGAGTAGCTACCCCGCCGAAAAGCGGTCCCATCCCCGCCTGCCGCTGGCTCTCCTTCTGGGGTGGGAGATTGGGATGAGGAAATGCATTACTACCTGTTCAACATAGGGGACTACCAGTCCCACACTGGCCATCTGGAGCCACTGGAAGACATCGCCTACCGGCGCATGCTCGACTGGTGCTACCTCCACGAGAAGCCCCTGCCTATCGATCCGGCCGAGATCGGCCGCCTGATCCGCATGAGGGACCATCTGTCCACGATCAGAGACGTTCTGAATGAGTTCTTCGAGCGCTCAGATCAGGGCTGGTGGCACTCGCGGATCGAGGCAGAGATTGGCCACTACCGTTCAAAGGTTGAGCAAGCGTCCCGCGCCGGTAAGGCATCTGCTGAACGTCGAGCCAACGCCCGTTCAACGGATAGCGCAACGGACGTTCAACCAACCAAGAACCAAGAACCAATAACCAAGAACCAGATAGAAGAAGCTAACGCTTCTTTGTCGGGAACTCCGTTCCCGCCCTGCCCGCAGCAGGAGATTTTGAATCTGTACCGGAAGCATCTGGAGCATCTTCCTCAGCCAAGGGTCTGGGAAGGCACCAGAGCCGCTCATTTGCGGGCTCGTTGGGTCCAGGCTGCCAAACCATCAAGCTACAGCCCTAACGGCTACAAGACCCGTGCTGCTGGCCTGGAGTGGTGGGATGGGTTCTTTGGCTACATAGCTAACGAGACAAAGCTGTCCCAGGGGTTTGAAACCAACGGCCGTGTCTGGCGTCCTGACCTTGAGTGGATCGTCAATCCGGCGAACTTTGCCAAGATCATCGACGGGAAGTACCAGAAATGAGCTTCGTAAAAGCAAACGTAAAGCCTATCGAGCCGGAGAATCCTGAGATACAGCAGACGATGTGCCAAGCGCATGGCTGTCCTAATCGCTGGATCATCAACGACGCCAAGGGTAAGTTGTGCCGACTGCATCACCATGCAGAGCCGGTTGATTGGCCACAGATCACCAGTGCCATCTTGCAGGGCAAGACTCCCAGCCTGCCTGTGAAGCATGAGCAAGCGGCGGGATTGAATTCGGCCAGACAGAAGGCCCTTGAGGAGTTCAAGGCGTTTACTCGTGGCAACAACCTAGACCGTACCTGGGCTCATCGATTGAAGGCCAGGGAAGAAGCAGGTGAGCGGTTGAGCATCGTACAAAAACAACTTTGGCGCGATGCGCTGAGGCATCGTGATGACGAAGAATGAAGCGCAAGCAATCCTCAACAAAGTCCGGGAGGGCTCAGGGTCCAGCATTAGTCTGGCCCAAATCAATGCCGCCCTCCATGTCACCGGAGACCTTGGAATGGATGAGGCAGTGCGAGGCCCGGGATTGGATTCGACGTCATCACGAGAAAACAAAACTACTTGGACCCACTGGGGCGAGACAGTGGTGGCAGAAGATTTGCGAGGATTTAGAGCGTATTCGTGGCTCCGCCGGTTTGGCGGATCTAAGGAGACGTATGAATGAAGAGCGTATTCACAATCCACTTGGCCTTCCCCAGCCCCGACCTGTTTCCGAACAGAAGCAAGGGCAAGCATTGGGCGGCAACGTACAAGGCCAAGACGGAAGCCGTCACGTCGAGCTACATCCTGACCAGAGCCCAGACCAGGGGGTGGGAGCCGACGGACAAAGATCTGAGCGTAACGGTGACCTTTTTGATGCCGGATAAACGCAAACGAGATGCCGATAACTGTCTGGCCGCGGCTAAGTCTGCACTGGACGGTATCGCGCAAGCCCTGAAGGTCGATGACTTTCAGTTTCAGCCCGTTAAGGTGTTCCGAAGGTTCGGCACCAAGCCGGGAGCCCTTATCGTCGAGATCGACAGAGGAGAAGCATGATGAAAACCTTGATTGCAACACTCATTGCTGTAAGCAGCATCTTTGCCACACCGATTGCGTTTGCTCGGGCCGGAACACTGGTCTCTTGCGACTTTGTTTCCACCCAGCAAGGTGCTCGATACATTGGCACGTATTGCGTGGATTACGCATGCTCGTACACCACCACCCGTATCTTCACAAGCTACTGCCCTTATTCGATTCGTTGACACGTGAAAAAAAAGAAGTACAAGCCGAGACCTATCAATCCTATGGCGTACATGATGGCCATGCAGGGAGCGGCCAAGCTCACCGTGGATGATGTGCTTCGGTTTGTATTTCCAGTAGATGTGGCAGTGAACAACGCACGATCGGGAACGATTGATAAGCAAGGTTGGCAGTCGATTTTCAACGCCATAAACATGCTTGAAGAACTGATCCGCATGCGTGTGTGCAACGATGAAGACAACATGATCGATGACTTGCAACAGACAGTCATCGCTATTCTCGAACGGGCACGAAGCAAGGGCACTAAGGCTCTGTACCCGAACGAGATCACAGCGCTCATGGACTTGCGTGCTGTGTATGCAGATGTCCTGGCTGGACTCACCCACAGCCAGTACTACGACGCTGAAGCATCCGTTGAACGGCGGTTGCGTCGGGTCTTAGGCCAAAAGCCTCCGAAGGGTGTTCACATCATTGAAGAAAGCTAAGACATGAACGAGAAGATGATCGACCCGAATGACGCGATTGATTTCATGATCGCCAATTCCAAAAAGTACGCCCAGGCTAAGGCGAACCGGATCTACATGGAGGAGTACCGCAAGACCATGAAGGCCGAGCTATCCAAGACCGCTCTGGCCCACGGGTTTGAGGCCGTCAACGCCCAGGAGCGAGAAGCCTACGCAGACCCCAACTACAAAGCCCATTTGCTGGCCCTAAAACAGGCCGTAGAGGAGGAGGAGAGGCTTAGGTGGCTCATGGTGGCTGCCCAGGCCCGCATCGACGTGTGGCGCTCTATGGAGGCCAGCAACCGCATGGTCGAAAGATCCGCCCAGTGAACATCAAGCAGTGGAAGAACGCCGTGGCCGACCTGGGCTGCGGCATGTGCAGGCGGCTGGGATACCCCGGCACGCCCGCCCAACTACATCATCCGAGGGCCGGTGTTGGAATGGCGCAACGCCAGAGCGACTGGCTGGTGATCCCCCTGTGCGAACACCACCACACCGGCAGCAAAGGATGGCACGGCACCAGGGATGATTTCAAGCGCCACAGCGTAGGGGAGTTAGACATCCTGGCTGACACCCTGGAACTCCTAATCCCGACAAAAAGGTAGGGGTACTTAAAAAATTTGTTGAAAGGGGTTGTGCTGACTTCAAGTTCGTGTTGAAATCTGTCTTACGGCAATCGAGCCGGTTTACTGAAAGGTGATTGACATGAACGCAAACGACATCCCTCTCCTGGCTGCTGACGAACTCGGCCTGATCCTGGCGCAGATCGCCGAACTGACGGCCAAGGCCGAGGAGATCAAGGGCGCGATGAAGGATGTCGCCACCAACGGCGGCGGCTCGGTGTTCGAGGGCAACTACTTCAAGGCTTCGGTGATCGAGGCCAACCGCAAGGTCACGGACTGGAAGGCCATCGCCAAGGTCTGCAACATCCCCGAGGATGTGATCGTGGCCAACACCACCGTCACGGCCGTGTTCTCGGTCAAGACCGCCACCCGCTAATCAGGAGGCCGACATGAGAGAAATCGTCAAGTCGGCTATGGCCATCGATGAGTTGGCCTACAGCCTCGACAACATCTCGATCGACGACAAGGTGGCTGTGGATTCATACCCTGACGAGCAGATCGTAAAAGAGGCCAAGTACGTCCTTGACCTGTTCGTCAACCCGAGTCAGGGCCACATCAACAACGAGGCTCTGACGGGCGATGAAGGCCCTCAGCAGCAGGTCTGGGCCCGCAAGCAAGTCCGCCAGTTGAAGGCGTTCATCAAAAAGTACCAGTGATCAACCGGGGGCTTCGGCCCCCATCAAGGAGACTCACATGGCAAAGCACAAGTCACAAGAGCAGATCATCTTGGACGCCCTGACGGAAAAGATTCGATCCTTAGAGGATGAGATCGAGGGATGGGCGGAAGACGAGAACAAGCGAGACATCAAGGAAATAGAAGAGAAGAAGGTGATGTTCGACTACATCGTTCGCAAGTTTGGGTTTGAGCACGGCATGGCACTTGCCAAGGCGGTGGATGAGTGGATGCAAAAGGAGTACGGTAAGGACGAGGGGGTGGCTCATTGGGTCGAGTGCGACTGGGAAGAGTTCGATCCGTCCTCTGCGTTCTATGCACGCATCCGCGGACAAAACAAACCCAAGCCAGAAGGGAAGGCGTGATCATGTGGTGGAGTGAATCCCTTGGACGCATCGAGCTTCAGATGACGCTGGCGCAGGCGCAGACATGCTTCCACCCGGGGCAGTGTGATGCTGACGTGTTGGCGCTGTCTCGGGAGCCGAAGATTGCCCGCCAGCTTCAAAAGCTGGACCCTAAGCTAGTGGCCGAATGCCTCAAGGAATACGGCGCTTGGGACGATGAGGAGCTTGCTGACCACCAGCAGAACCTTCAGCGCCTTTTGTGGGTGGCTGCCTGTGATATTGCTGAGGAGAACGTGAAATGAAGATCACCGCTTTGCTTTTGGGCGGCCCCGCCCTTGTTTTGGCCTCTCTGACGGTTTTTGAGGGGATGCCTGGGGTTCAGGTACTCCTGCTGCTTTCCGGCGGCGCTATGGCCTGCGTAGGGCTTCTGTTGGATGGAGTCTCAGATGAGTAACGCAAAAGAAATCCACACCGCGGTAGTCAACGTGGCCGCGGCCGTCACCCGGGTCAAGCGGCTGGTCGAGGGGATGTCCGTCCACTGTGGGGACTACTTTGACGTCAAGTACGACGTGACCGGGGAGATCTCTGAGCTTGAGTTCGCCATCTCCAGGCTGCGAGACGTCCTGGCTGACGCCGACATCAGGGTCGATAGGCGCCATCAGGAAGACTAGGGAAACCACCTAGTTGCAACACCACTTCAATTTCGTGTTAAACTCCAAATCACTGCAATCGAGCAGGTTCACTGAAAGGTAAATGACATGAATTACTTCTACATCAACGCCGCTCTTGAAGTCACCGCTGTTGCCAGCGAGTTTCCGAAGACTCTGACGTGGTGGCGCAAGGCTGATGGCACGAGCAGCGAAGGCTGGGCCAACCGTAACGACTTCGACAGCTTCATGCTGGCGCAGGCAATCGCTGACAGCGCATCTCGCCTGACCGGCCGCACCTACATCGCTACCGACTCTGGCGAAGGCTGCTATCCCCGCTATGACGTGATTGAGGCCCCCGCAGTTGGCGAGGAAGTGTCCTACGCCTTCAATGGTGACTACTACCCCTGCGGCACTATCGTCAGCATCAGCAAGTCCATGAAGCTGATCACTACCAGCACCGGTCGCAAGTTCTACCGCAGCCGCCAGTCTGGCTCGTGGCTCAACGGTGGCATGTGGTCACTGGTATCTGGCCACATCAGCGAAAAGAACCCCTCGTTCTAACTGGAGACCCGCCATGGCTAAGCCGACCGTCATTGCTGAGATCGAGACCACCGTGGCAGGGATTCCCTGCTTTATCGGGGTCACCGACTACGAGCGCTACCGCCCCGCATTCATCAGCGGCCCCCCTGAGAACTGCTACCCGGCCGAGGGTGGCTACGGGGACTACATCCTGCTGGACCGCAAGGGCTACCGCGCCCAGTGGCTAGAGCGCAAAGTCACCAGCCGGATTGAAGAAGAGATCCAGTCCGAAATCTTTGAGTACATGGAAAACTAAACAGGAGAATCACATGGCAACCGTAGAAGACCTTCAGACCCGTATTGAGACCACCGAGCTTGGTGAGTGTGTGTTCGTTGACAAGTTCGACGACAACGAGCTTTGGCTCTCCATCAACGTCCGCGGCGGTGGCGCCCGCTGCACCCTGACCTATGAGCAGGCCAGGGAGATGGTCGCGGCCATCAACCGAGTGCTGGAGGCCGACGATGGTTCAGCGAACGCCTAACGGAAGCTCAACGGGCGTTGAACGGGTGAAGCGCGTCACGTTGCCTATCACCCCGGAGATCTTGCGAATCAGGGACCTTCTGAAGCAGGAGACCGGGATCGAGATGACTTACGTGCAGGTGATTGATCATGTGGCGCACGAATACCTAGACCGGCTGGACAAACAAGGAGAAAAAGACATGCCCAAACCCATCACCCCGGACTACTTCACCGAGGAGCACGCTGTGGCCATGACCCTGCGCGACTACTTCGCCGCCAAAGCCATGCACACGCTGTACATGAGCATCTACGAGTGGGAGTCCACCAAGAACCCGAGGTCGCCAGAGTTTCAGGCCATAGTCGAAGAGCTTGCCGTGGATGCCTACGTCATGGCCGACGCCATGCTCAAAGCAAGGGGACAGGAATGACCCGAGGTGAGCCTGCATGAGCGCATCACAGGCCATCTGGCTCATCAAGCTGAAGAACGGGGGAACCTACATGCGGGACAATCTTTCCATAGGGTTCCCGTACCGGTCATTCCGGACTAAGGCCCAGGCTGTCGAGTGGCTGAAGACTTGGCCGAAAGAAGGCGCCCAGCCCGTGAAGGTTAGGGTTAAAATCTGGGAATTGCTGTAGCGCGTTTCATCAAGACGCATGGGGATTGGGCAAATTGGGGCAAACCGTCAGTTGCGCCCATGAAGCCATCCTGGCGGATCGGTCCCCAGCCATGTTGGTGGATTGTCATCCTCTTGAACTGATTGTTAAAATCACGGCATCAAATGTCTCTGGAAGAATGAGATGCCACGCAAGTCAGTAAAAGCCGCCAAGCAGGCCGCCGAGATGCCTACCCCAGAGGTAGAGACGCCCGCGCCGCAAGAAGCCCCCCAAGAGCCGCCAAAGAAGAAGATTGGCCGCCCATCCAAGTACTCCCCTGAGATCGCCCAGCAAATGTGCGAACTCCTCAGTGAGGGAGTCCCCCTAAGAGAGATATGCCGTAAGGACGGATTCCCCGAGTGGCGGACCGTATACGACTGGATGTATCGGGATGATGCTTTGGGTGAGGCCGGAACGGGACTTTCCGCAGCCATCGCACGCGCACGCGAAGTCGGATATGAGGCCCTGGCCGAGGAATGCTTGCTGATTGCTGACAATCCCCAGTACGGGGAAAAGCAGGTGATGTCTGATGAGGGCGCCACCACTACGGTCGAGGACATGCTGGGCCACCGCAAGCTGCGGATTGAGACCCGCCTGAAGCTCCTGGCCAAGTGGAACCCCAAGAAGTACGGCGACAAGGTCCAGGTCGGCGGGGATGCCGAGAACCCCCTGAAGGTCGAGGCCGACATCAGCATCTTCGACGCACTGATCAAGAATATCGAGGCCAAGAGACAAACCAAGGCCCATGGCTGACCCGCTGATCGACACCCTCAAAGACGAGGACGTCCGGCGCCGGTATGCCCTGCTGCCCGCTGAAAGGCGCGTGGCTTTCGAATGGCGGGCCAAATGGCTCTCTACCGCCCACGATCACCAGATCCTGCCCCCTGGGGACTGGTGGACCATCTGGCTCTTGCTGGCTGGCCGCGGAGCAGGGAAAACCCGTACTGCCGCCGAGCAGGTGGGCTGGTGGGCCTGGGAGATGCCGGAGACCCGCTGGCTGGTGGCTGCGCCGACATCGATGGACGTTCGGTCCACGTGCTTCGAGGGTGAGTCTGGCCTGCTGGCCGTGATCCCCGAGATCCTGATCGCCGACTACAACCGGGCCTATCACGAGATCAAGCTCATCAATGGCAGCCTGATCAAGGGCGTGCCTGCGTCGGAGCCTGAGCGCTTCCGGGGTGGCCAGTATCACGGGGCATGGCTAGACGAGCTTGCCGCCTGGGACTATCTCCAGGAAGCCTGGGACATGATCATGTTCTCGGTCCGCCTGGGGACTCAGACCCGCATCATGGCCACGACGACGCCGAAGCCTAAGGACCTGATCGTCGACCTGATCGCCCGGGAGGGTGACGACGTCCACCTGACGACGGCCAGCACTTACTCCAACATCGACAATCTGTCCCAGAACTTCAAGAAGCAGATCTTGTCCTACGAGGGCACCAAGCTGGGCCGCCAGGAGATCTACGCCGAGATCATCGATCCAGAAGAGGGCGGCATCGTCTCCCGCGACTGGTTCCGCCTGTGGCCCGCGGAGAAGCCCATCCCCCGCCTGGAGTTCGTGCTTCAGAGTTACGACTGCGCCTTCACCGAGAAAGCCCAGAACGACCCCACCGCGGCCATCACGTTCGGCGTCTTCAAGCCCCAGGACGGCGGCATGTCTGTGCTCATCATCGACTGTTGGCAAGACCGCCTACAGTACCCGGACCTCAAGCCCAAGGTCATCGAGGAGTACGAGACCGTCTTCGGGGAGGGGAAGGACCGTAAGCGCGTGGATCTGGTCCTGGTCGAAGATAAGGCCGCGGGCATCAGCCTGATCCAAGACTTGCAGCGGGCTCACGTGCCAGTCAGGTCCTACAACCCTGGCAAGGCGGACAAGGTTCAGCGCCTGTCCATCGTGGCCAACATCATTCGGGCTGGGCGCGTCTGGGTGCCCGAGTCAATGAACCGTAAGGGATACGTCAGGGACTGGGCCGAGGGCATGATCAGTCAGGTCTGTTCATTCCCGAATACTGACCACGATGATTTCTGTGATGCGTTATCCCAGGCCCTTCGATATTTACGTGATGCGGGATTCTTGAATATCGATCCGGCGCCCCCGGATCAATTGGATGAGGACGATTACATCGATGCGGGCGTAAATCGAAGAGAGAACCCATATGCAGTTTGATTGCACGGGAGTATCATTCCGGTTAATTTCGTCTTCGAGAGGCTAGGCTATGGCCGACTTTGGAAAGCAGCTTGCCGATATGGTTCTCGGGTCAACACCGGAAGAGAAGCCTTCGGCACCCCCGCCGCTTTCGGCCATGCAATCGAACGTCCCGATTACTGGCGAGATCAAACCTTACGACCCGACATTCCGGGAAATTGCCGCCAGCAAATTGCAGCGCGGCATGGAAGCGCTCGGCGTGGATCGATATAAGGCCCGCCAACGGGCACAGACCCTCATGGGCGGGGAAAGCAGTAACCTGCCTATTGGCCTGGGTCTGGCCGACTTCGTTCCCTTCCTTGGTACCGGTATGCAGACCCAAGAGGCTGCGCGTGGCCTCCAGGCCGCAGGTGAAGCAGCCAAGCAGGGCGACTACATTGGGGCCGGTGTTGAGGGCGCCTTTGGTCTGGCCGGGATGATCCCTGGCGTAAAAGGCACGGCCAGCGCAACCAAGGCCCTGGCCCAAAAAGCGCGGGCCACTCCAATTCAAGGTAGAATTGAAGACCGTTCTATTCCCGTCCCGTTAAGGACGCAGGAATCGCCTGCGCCTGTGGCGCCTGTAAAACAGCAAGGAGTCACGTATGAAACAACCCAAGAAGGACCGTTCTATCGAGTCCGCCCAAACCTACCTCAAGCAACTGGGCGACAGAATCGCGGAACGAAAGAAGGTGTTGGGCGCCCCCAAGGTCTCCTCGGACCAACTGGAAGCGATGTTCCGCAATCAGTTACGGACGAAGCAATTCAGCAAATGATGAAGCAGCCGGACAACTTCGTCCGGCAGGTGGCTGATGAGTACAGTCGCAAGAATGCAGGCGGCGCCTACAGGCTGCCAGAGATTCCCGAGTCATCCCTTCTGAAGCAGGCCCCTATCGGCCGCGTCTTCCAACTGGCATCAACGGATGATCCCGCCTATAAGACGGCGGTATTCGATGCCTACGCCAAGAAGTACCCCACGCTGGTCGAGAAGTCTGGAGCGCAGAACTACGACCAACTGATGGAGGCGTCCTACCGGCAACTGGCCAATGAAACCGAACAACAGTTTCGAGCGCTGCCCATAAACATGTCCTACCACCGCGCCGGTGAGGGCAATTACGACAATAGCAAAGAACTGCTGCGCGACATCTACGGCAACCGCCACATGTACGTGTATCAGGGCGGCGATCCCCACGACTTCCTGAACGCGGTTGATCCTTCGACTGGCCTGAACACCAACGAGATGTTCCGGGCGGTGCATGACTTCTTTGGCCACGCTATCCATGGCAACCAGTTTGGCCCGAAGGGTGAAGAGATTGCTTGGGCCGCTCACAGCAAGATGTTCTCCCCCTTAGCCCGTCTGGCCATGACGAGCGAGACTCGCGGTCAGAACAGTTTCGTGAACTACACCCCGCTAAATGCCGAACTAAAGGCACGCATCAACGAATTGAACGGCCAAGCCTATGAAGCCCGCCGTCGTGGTCAGACCGGCATGCTGGACGAGATTAACAAGGATCTGGCTGAGGCATGGTCTCAGTTTCAGTTTGCGCCACAGAAGAGCGTGATCCTTCCGCCTGAATTCCTGGACCTTAACTACAAGGGCGGCATGCCATCTTCTGTACAGCCGCTGATCCGGCCGGAGTCCGGCACCACGACCGCGTCCCGTCTTACGCACTTCAGCAACCGCCCCGACTTAACCGTGACCGACCCTCGCATGTACGGGACCGGCATCAAGGGCGAAGAGATGATGCGCCTCAAAGACACGCCCGGTGCGGTGATGGAGCGCAGCTACTTCTATGCCGGTGAGCCGGGTTCGGTCAAGCCTGAGCCGGGTCTGGGTCCGTACCGCTATGGCGCCCAGAGCGAGGGCTTGTATGACGTGGCTGCTGACCCGATCAAACTGCGGACGCTGGCAGCCGAATCTAACCGCATCCCCTTCACCGCCCCGGCCAACAAAGGTCTGGTGGCTGGCAGCCCTTTCACTGACGTGGAGCGGCTGGCCAAGGAGTATGGCTACGAGGGCATCCTCAATCCCAACCTTACGAAGCCGACCGCCATCATGTTTAAGCCTACGCCGGTGCAACCGTTTGCCGCTGGTGGCGCGGTTAAAGACAAGCTCAAAGAAAAGCTCAAGGAAATGCTGGGCACGACTGCAAAGGCCGAGGTGCCAGAGCAGAAGATGTTGCAAGGTTTCTATCGTGGCTATGCAGGCGATTACGACGCCAACAAGGCCATGGCCCAAGACTCGGGCGTGTTCGTGACTCCGCAGCGCCGTGTGGGTGAGTACTACGGAGAAAAGCGTGCTGCTCAAACCGGCGGAGAGCCGCACCTGGAGATGATCCTGGCCGACCCGTTTGCTGGCCGAGCTTATGGACACGGCACCCTGGGCACGAAGAAGAATCCTCCGATGGTGACTAAGGCGCGTGAGCTTGCGCCTGAAGACGTCAAGGGCTCAACTCAACTCAAGAAAAAGGGCGGCAGGGTCCAATTCACTGACAACGTCGACGTCATGCAACTAGAGATGGCTAGTGGTGGCGGCGCTATGCCCGCTTCTGCAATTGGTGGCGGAGAGTTTGTTAGGGTGGCTGAGAAGTACGGCCTTGGCAGCGATAACGTTACTCTTAATCAAATTGTGCAGCTTGTTAACAAGGGCATGAGTCTTGATCAGGCTGCAAAAGAAGTTGCTTCAAGAGGTCGAACCCAACTTGCTGCTGGAGGTCACGTCTCTCCAGACCCCATGCGAGATGAGCTAAGAGGTTTGCTCGGTATGGCCGGTGGCGGATCTGCTGTGAAGGAGAAGGTCAAGGAAAAGCTGAAGGCCGCCTTCACCCCTAAGCAGGTCGAGAAGACTGCGGAGAAAATGGCCGACAAGATCAAGGCCGACAATCCCAAGCTGTCTGACGCCGAAGTCATGAAGAAGGCGACTCGTCAGGCCGAGCAAAAGCTCAAGTGGGAGAAGGTCGACAAGCCCGCCCTGGAAAAGACTTACGGCGCCCTGGAGAAGGCCAAGTTCAGCGACACACTGCCCGAGCGCCAGCGCAACGTGCCCGAGGTGGTCGAAAAGCGTATTAAGGAGACCCAGGAGTTCCTGGCCCAGCCGACCGAGCCCTGGACGCCTCCCCGCAAAGAACTGCAAGCCTTCGACCGTGAGCGCATCAAGGACGCCCTCGAAGGATTCCCTGGCATTGATCAGACCCGCTTCCCGCGGTACAAGCCTGCGCGTGCAGACCTCAGCTACATCGATGAGATCTACGAAGACCCCGTTAACCGTTCGCTGATCAAGGGTCAGATTGAGCGCGGCCTGCCCCTGGGTGGCGAGACGTTCTATGCGTCGCTCTATCCGCTCAAGCTGGCGGCCCTGGAGCGCGGCATTCCCGAGGAGAAGTTCAACCTCTTCGTGCACAGCATCGCCCCCGCCTCGGCGCGTAACTCGATCATGAACGAGATGGCCGTCGGTCAATTCCTGCGAGACATGAAGGCCCGCGGAATGCCGCTCGATGAGGACACCGTCACCAAGGAGATGGCCAAGTTCCGCGACACCTATGGCGTGGGCCTGCCGCTTATGCCGGTTCACCGTGAGGGCGTGAAGAACGTGCTTGAAGGCGCTCAAGACTTGCGTGAGCTACTGAAGGCCGACATTCCCACCAACTACAAGATTCCCACCTACGGCACGCAAAAGGCCGGTGACTTTGGGCAGTCGGTTGTGCTGGATGTCCACGAGGCCGCGGGCCAGACACGTGGCAGCCGCTTCCACCCCTACTTCACCGAGCAGGGCGGCTTTGGCCCGACCGAATATGGCGCTGCCGAGGGCAAGATGCTGGACATCGCTGGTGAGCTTGGCATTCCTGGAGGCATGGCCCAGGCTGGCCGCTGGTTCGGCGGCGGTGAGCTTACTGGGCTGAAGTCCCCCCGCGGTGATGCGCTGGATCTTCTGGAGCGCCAGACGGCGTACACCCTGCAAGGCCGCGGCGTCACGCCTACGCCTCGCAACATCCGCAACTACATCCTCGACATGATTGACACCGGCGAGGGTGTGCTGATGCCGTGGTTTAAGAAGGAAGGCATGCCTGACCTACGCACCGAGAAGAAGAAGGGCGGCGCTGTCAAAAAGAAGCGCAAGGTCAAGATCACGAACAACAAGGACGCCCAGATGCTGGCGGCCCTTACACGATAAAAGAAGGTTAGAAGATGGCCACTGAATTCCCTATTGATCCAGAGTACGGACGATTCGTCCCCGGCGTCGCTGATGAGGCGATTGAAGAGGAAGAGTTCGAGGTTGAACTGCCACCAGAGGATGCAGAGATCGAAGAGCTTCCGGATGGCTCGGCCGTGGTCAAGATGGAGACCGAAGGGCCGATGGAGGACGAGGACTTCTACTCGAACCTCGCCGAGGCCATCGATCCCATGGAACTCAGCACCATGGCCATGCGGTATATCAAGCTCGTGGACACCGATAAGAAGGCCCGCGAAGAGCGCGATAAGCAGTACGAGGAAGGGCTGAAGCGCACCGGCATGGGCAAGGACGCGCCCGGTGGCGCAACCTTCATGGGCGCCTCAAAAGTGGTGCACCCTGTCATGGCCGAAGCCTGCGTGGACTTTGCGTCCCGGGCGATCAAAGAACTGTTCCCGCCTGATGGCCCTGTGCGTACCAAGATTCTAGGTACCGTAGACGAAGAGAAGGTCCAGCGTGCCGAGCGCAAGCGGGACTACATGAACTGGCAGCTTACCGAGCAGATAGAAGAGTTCCGCGATGAGCAGGAGCAGCTTCTAACCCAGCTACCCCTGGGAGGATCTCAGTACCTCAAGCTCTGGTACGACGAGGACAAAAAGAGGCCCTGCGCTGAGTTCATGCCCATCGATCGTGTGATCGTACCTTTTGCGGCCACAAACTTCTACACCGCCCAGCGTGCGACTGAGGTCCACGACATTACTGAGTGGGAATTCAAACGCCGTGTGAGGGCTGGTCTGTACCGCGACATCAGCCTGATCCGCGCCACGATGGAGCCGGAAGAGTCCAAGGCCCAGAAGGCAAACGACAAGATCGAGGGCCGCAAGTTTGAAGATAACGAAGACGGCGTCCGCAACGTGTATCACATCTACACGTGGCTGGAGCTTGATGAAGACCGTCGCACCAAGGGTGAGAGCGCTCCGTACATCCTGATGATCGACGAGCTTGAGAATGAGGTGGTTGGCCTTTACCGTAACTGGGAAGAGGGCGACGAGACCATGACCAAGCTCGACTGGGTGGTGGAGTTCAAGTTCATCCCCTGGCGTGGCGCCTATGCGATTGGCATGCCCCACCTGATTGGCGGGCTGTCGGCAGCCTTGACCGGCGCCTTGCGTGCTCTGCTGGATTCCGCGCACATCAACAACGCGGCCACCATGCTCAAGCTCAAGGGCGCCAAGATCAGCGGCCAGAGTCAGCAGGTGGATGTCACCCAGGTGTGCGAGATCGAAGGCGCTCCTGGCGTGGACGACATCCGCAAGATCGCCATGCCCATGCCTTTCAATCCTCCGTCCCAGGTGCTTTTCGAGCTTATGGGCTGGCTAGACAAGGCCGCCAAGGGTGTGGTGACCACTGCTGAGGAAAAGATCGCTGACATCACGTCTAACGCGCCGGTGGGCACGACTCAGGCCCTGATCGAGCAGGGGGCAGCCGTATTCTCCGCCATTCATGCCCGCCTACACGACTCTCAGGCCCGTGTGCTCAAGATTCTGGGCCGACTCAATCGTTGGTACCTTGAGGATCAGCGTAAGGGCGAGATCGTTGCTGACCTGGAGATCGACAAGGAAGACTTCCGCCGCAACACGGACGTGGTTCCGGTCTCTGATCCGCACATCTTCTCTGAGACGCAGCGGATGGCCCAGATCCAGGCCGTGCTGGCCCGGGCCGATAAGTACCCCGATCTGTATGACCGCAGGGCCGTGGAGGAGCGATTCCTCAAGCAGATCAAGATCCCCGGCATCAACGAGATCCTGAAGAACACCCCGGCGCCGGAAGAGCGTAACCCGGCCGATGAGAACGTGGCTATGGCTATTGGTCAGAACGGCTACGCCTACATTCACCAGGACCATCTGGCTCACATTCAGAGCCACCTGGACTTTGGCCTGAACCCGGCTTTTGGTGGCAACCCCATCATGGCCTCGATCTACCTGCCGCGGGCGCTGGAGCACATCAAGCAGCACATGGTGCTCTGGTACCTCAACCGCACCAATGGCTACGTAACCAAGGCCCGCCAGAACCGGCCGATCACCGAGCAGGAGTACGAAGACGTGCGCCTGACCGCCGAGATCGACAAGGTCTTCGCTCTGGCCTCTCAGCACGTGGCCGAGGACGCCCAGAAGGTGTTTGGTCAGGTGGTGCCCAAGATCCAGGAAATGCTCCAGGCCATGCAGCAACTCACGCCCAAGCCGCAATTGCCGCCTGAGGCGCAGGTTCTCATGGAAACCAGCATGGCTGAGACCAACCGCCGCGCCCAGCGCGATCAGGCTGAACTGGCTCTAGAGACTCAGAAGATGACCCTGGGCGCAGAAGAAAAGGCTCGTCGTGAGCAGATTGACGTGGCGCTGAATGCCGCGGACAACCTCACGAAGGAGCGCATCGAGACTGCACGTTTGACGCAAAAAGACGCCGAACTGCAAGCAGAGCAGTTTGATACTGCAATTTCGCTTCAAAATGAAGCACAACGTCGACTACTTGGAGGTCTGTAATGGCACAGCAAGACAACAGCATGTTTATCCCGATGCACAAGCGTATCGCCATGGGCGAGAAACTTGATGGCACGTCCCTGCAACCCAAGGGCCAGCCCACCCAGGCTCCCGCCCGCAAACCCCAAGGAGGTGCGCTCACGCAAGCCAAGAAGAAATGAGACAAGTCTCCGACCTCATCGCGGCCATCAAGGCACGCCAAGCTGAAATAAGGCTGTCCCTAGCGGCGGGAAACCCTGCGACATGGGAGGCGTACCAGCGCGTTGTTGGTCACCATCAAGGACTTGAAGAAGCCCTTGAAATCTTAAATAACCTATTGAAGGAACCTGATGAAGATGAATGAGCCGGAAGCGTTTAGCGACGCTGATATTGCTTGGGCTTTCCCGAGTGTCGACCCCGGTGCGAAACCTCTTGGCGGACGCATTCTTGTGCAATTGCGCCGCACCAAAAAGAAGGCGACCAGTGCTGGGATTATCTTGGTTGAAGAGACCAAGGAAACCGAAAAGTGGAACAACATGGTGGCGAAAGTCATTGAGATTGGTCCGCTTGCCTTCCGCAACCGCGATACGAACGAGCCGTGGCCCGAGGGTTCATGGTGTGAGGCTGGTGATTACATCCGCGTCCCGAAGTGGGGCGGCGACCGGTGGGAAGTTCCCGTCCCGGGCGATGAGGATTTTGAAGACCCAGCGCTTTTCATGATCCTCAACGATCACGAGGTGATTGCAAAAGTCACGTGCAACCCGCTGCTGATGCGGTCGTTCATTTAAGGAGCGTAAATGAGCACTGAAAATCAAAACGACGAACGAATTGAAGTCAAGGAGGAACTCGACGGCTCCGCCGTTGTGGCCCTTCCTGACACTATCCCCAACCCTCAATCGGAAGACACCGAAGAGGATGATGTCCAGCCGGAGGTCTCTGCGGCCGAAGGCGGTGCTGCCGGTGATGATGCCGATAACGACGATCACCCGGACGACAGCGAAGCTCTGAGGGCTGCCAAGCGGGCCCGCCGTAAGGCCAAGCGGGAACTGGTCAAGCGCACCAACGTTGAAAAGGACCACAAGCTGGCCCTGCTAGAGCGGCAGAACCAGGAGCTTCTGGAGCGCCTGTCTGCGGTGGAGCGCAAGACCCATACGGCTGACTTGGCCCGGATTGACAAGGCCATCGAGGATATGAATATCCGCCTGCAATACGCCAAGGCAAAGATGGCTGAGGCCACCAATGCCGGTGATGGCGAGGCGCTGGCCAAGGCTCAAGAGCTTTGGTACGAAGCCCGTCAGCAGGTTGATACCTTGAACAGCCTCAAGAAGACCGCGGTCCAGCCCCAGCGTCAGCAAAACATCCCGGACCCGCGCCTACAAAGGCTTGCGGCCGATTGGATGGAGCGCAATCGTTGGTACAAGCCGGACACTAAGGACTTGGACAGCAAAATTGCAAAACAGGTGGACGAGACTTTGACTTCCGAGGGCTGGGACCCAACGAGTCAAGAATATTGGGAAGAGCTTGACAATCGCTTGCAACAGTATCTCCCCCACCGATACAATCGAAATACAGACGAATATCCGTCTGCTCGAAGTAAACCAAGGAGTATCGTGACTGGATCAGGACGCGAATCATCCACACGTGCCGGAGGCGCGAATACCTTTACGCTCACAGCAGAACAAGTGCGGGCGATGAAGGACGCGGGCTTTTGGGACGATCCGGATAAACGGAACAAGATGATTAAGCGTTACGCGATGGAAGCACGTAAAACTCAAGGATACAGGAGCTAATGATGGAATCACGTCTCAAAAAATCTCTGAAGGCAGGCGGCCGCCAAGATCGCGCAAGCGAGGACGCTACCCGTCAACCGCCTCAGGAAAAGTTCATTTCAGCGCAGGAACGTCGCAAGATGTGGAGCGATGAGTGGACGCAGTCGGCTTTGCCTAAGGTTCCGGAGCTTCCGGGATGGCACTTGTGCTGGCTTTCAACCACCAACAGTTACGACAGTATTGATAAGCGTATGAGGCTTGGGTACGTTCCGGTCATGGCCGATGAGTTCCCCGGGTTCCAAAATTACCGTGTCAAGGCTGGCGAACATGTTGGACAAATCTCGTGTAACGAGATGCTGCTGTTTAAGCTGCCCATGGATGTCTACCAAGACCTCATGACGCAGTGGCACTACGAGAAGCCCCGCGAGGAGGAGGAGAAGATCCGAGTCCAGGTGGAGAACCTTCAGGGTGCACGCGACAGCAACGGGAAATCCCTTGTGCGGTTGGAAGGAGACGGTCTAGGCAAATTCGATACACAGCCAACCAATACCGCCCCCGTATTCGAGGGGTAACCAAGGACAAGGAGTAAGACAATGTCTGCTACCAATGCTCCGTTCGGTATGCGCCCTGCGTTCCACCCGTCTGGTCTGGATCGCGCTCAAGCGCTTGCTAACGGTATCGTCTCGGGCTATAGCTCGGACATCCTCAAGGGTCAGCCGGTCAAGTATGTGACTGGTGGCACCATTGAACAAGTAACCAGTACTGAAGCCTTCTGCGGCGCCTTCGCGGGTGTCGAGTGGACGGATACGACTGGCCGTCGTCGCGTCTCGAACTACTGGCCTGCCAACACGGCATACCAGACCGGTTCGTGCGTGGCCTATTTCTACAACGATCCCAACATCGTTTATGAAATCCAGGCTGACGGTGCTGTTGCTCAATCGGCTGTCGGTGATGAAGCAAACTTCAGCAACCTGACCGCTGGTTCGACCACCACTGGACTGTCGCAGTGCACGCTGTCTTCGTCGCTGGCCGGTGCCAACAACGAAGCTCAGATGCGTATCGTGGATCTGGCTCCCATTCCCGGCAACGGCTGGGGTGATGCCTTTACCATCGTTCGCGCCACTGTGGCTAAGTATCAATTCGGCCAAGTCCGTGTCTCCGGCACGAACTACACGCCGGTAGCCATCTAAGAAGGAGGGACTGAACTATGGCAGCCCCGATGCGCAGTACTGACTTTCGTTCCATCGTTGAGCCAATCCTCAACGAATGTTTCGATGGAGTCTATGACCAACGTGCTGATGAATGGTCGCGTGTTTTCCGCGAACAAGAAGGCATTCCCCGTAACTATCACGAAGAGCCGGTCCTGTATGGATTTGGCGCCGCTCCCCAACTGCCTGATGGCACTCCGGTGTCTTATCAGCAGGGTGGTGTGCTCTTCCTCAAGCGCTACGTGTACAACGTCTATGGTCTGGCATTCAGCTTGACCAAAGTGCTGGTGGAAGACGGCGACCATATCCGTATCGGTCAGGTTTACGCCCGTCACCTTGCTCAGTCTCTGATTGAGACCAAGGAGACCCTGTGCGCCAACGTGCTGAACAATGCCTTCACCGGCGGTTCTTACGCAGGCGGCGACGGCGTGGCCCTGAACTCCGCTTCTCACCCCATCGTCAACGGTACGTTCAGCAACCTGCTGACCACCGCCGCGAACCTTTCGCAGACGTCCCTGGAGCAGATGCTGATCCAGATCCGTCAGGCTGTGGACAACAACGGCAAGAAGATTCGTCTGGTGCCCCGCCAACTGGTGGTCGCTCCTGGCAACCTCTTCCAGGCCGAAGTGCTGCTGAAGTCCGTGCTGCGTGCAGGTAACGCAAACAACGACATCAACCCGATCAAGTCTATTGGCTTGCTCGACGAGGGTGCCGCTGTTCTGTCGCGTCTGACCTCGCCCACGGCATGGTGGGTACAGACGGACGCTCCGGAAGGCATGAAGCTCATGATGCGCCGTCGTCTGGAGAAGACGATGGAAGGCGACTTTGAGACCGACACCATGCGGTACAAGGCCACCGAGCGTTATGACGTGGGCTTCACTGACCCCCGCGCAATGTACGGTACCCCCGGCGTCTAAACCTAAGAGGGGGTCTCGGCCCCCTCTCCTTCAAGGAGAAAGACAATGGCACAAACGTACTTTGGTTCAACGCTTCGCGCTGGTTCCGGCACGCTGACCGATGAGGTTGATGGCGGCTTCGTCGTTATGACGCAGACCACCACCGCCACCACGGTTTCTGCTGGCACCGCCGTGACCAGCACCATCACCATTCCCGCGGATTCGCAGATCATCGACTTCAACGTCGACTGTCTGACGGTTCCCGTGGTTGGTGGCGGTACTGCTACGGCTGTGAACGCCACGATTGGCACGGCTGCTGCTGGTACTCAGTACCTGTCGGCTACCGACGTCATCTCTGGCGGCCGCGCTGCTCTGACGTTTACTGCGGCTCAACTGACCGCAATGTCAGACGTTAACAACAACACGACCATCGCGTTCACGATTGATCCGAATGGCACCGTTTCCACCACACAGGGTGTGTATCGCCTCACGGTGATCTACGCTCAGAAGGTTTAAGGAGACAGCCATGGGCCAATTCAAACCAATGGTCAAAATGATGACCACCGAGCCGACGGTAGAACTGAAGCTCAAGAAAGGTGGTTCCGTCAAGAAGCCTGCCAAGATGATGAACGGCGGCGTTATGGGCGCTCTTGCGAACGCTCCTTCCGCTGTTGGCGCTCGTGGCGGCATGGCTCCTGTTGCCCGCCCCAAGAAGCCCTCGATGGCCGCACGTCGTGCAGCTATGAAAGGCGCTCCTATGGGTCGTCCCATGATGAAAGAGGGCGGAGACGCCGCTCTGGAAAAGCACGCTTCTATGCCTGCGTCCAAAGCCCACAAGGGCCTGAAGACCGGCGGTGTTGTCATGGGTCAGGGCGGCTTCAAAAAAGGCGGTGCAGTTCCTAAGAGTGGCATTCTGCCCGTGTCTGAGTCTGAGCGTGGCGCAAAAGGCTACGTGAACACCAAGATGAAGACCGCTGAGTTTACCGGCAAGACCTCTGGCAAGACTGGTGAAGTCAAGCTGGGCAATGCTGGCGGCTTTAAGAAGGGCGGAGCAGCCAAGTACGCCAAAGGCGGCGGTGTTGAGGGTAATGTCTCGACGTCTAAGCCCGGTGTGACCAACACCAAAACCGGCGGAGTTCGTCTGGGTAATGCAGGCGGCTACAAGAAAGGTGGCGGCGCCAAGAAAATGGCGATGGGCGGCCTTTCTGCGGCGCGTGGCAAGCCAAGGATGAGCATGCAGGTGGAGGAAGAGGGCAACATTGGTTTTGGTGAAATGGAATCTCCTGAGATTCCTGAAGCCCCGAAATACATGAAGGGCGGCGCACCAAAAAAAGCCTTCGCTACGGGGGGAAGTGTTAACGACTCCGGTCGCCCCGTAGCGTATCCAAAAAAACCGGTGTCTCAATCCGTCAAAAACAATCTGCAATCCGGCACCTTCAAAAGGGGTGGCGGCGTGAAGATGAAAGATGGCGGCTTGAGTGAGGCTGTCCGCGAGGGCGCCGAGTTTGGCGGTATGGGCTCAATTACTGATTTTGAGCGCAAGATGTTCGAGGAGTCCATGGCCCCAATGGCCAAGGAGTTCAAGGGCATGGGTGCCATCACCAATAAGGAGCGGGAGCTTCTTAAAAAGGCGACACCCCGCAGTGTGACCAAGACTGAAAAGTCTGTAACGGTGACACCAGCGAAGAAGCGCGGCGGATCAGTGAAGTGCTGAACCAAGTGGGGGCTTCGGCCCCCGCTTTCTTGTTTGGGAAGAACAAATGAAACTACAAACCGTTTCGAAGACTGGAGTTGGTTCTAGCAGTGCGTTGGTGATGAACACGAACGTGACGCCCTTTAACGTTGGCTTTGGCGTTGTTGTGACCGGCACTGTTGACTACACCGTACAACATACATTCGATGATCCCGCGGTCGGGTTCACGACTTGGTTCTCGCACCCGACGATTGCGGGCGAGACTACCAACCAGGACGGCAACTACGCCTTCCCGGTAACCGGCATCAAGCTGCTGGTCAATTCTGGCGATGGCACTGCCACTCTGAAGCTGATTCAGGCAGGGATCTAATTATGCCCGTTGGATACGGAGGCGTCGCCAACCAAGCAAATACCTCAGATGGTTTTGCTGAGGACGTCAACGCTATAAATATTGTTGGCGGAAATGTTGGCGAAGACGTTGGTGATGATGGAGTGGTGGACCTTTACGGAGCCACGCCGGTGACTACCTTTTACATTGCTGACGAGACAAGCCCCGGGTACGTTCTCCAAGAGAACGACGACAAAATTATTTTGGAGTCATCGTAATGGCTGATCAAAAAATATCTGCAATGCCGTCGGCCCTTGCGCTGACGGGCGCTGAACTGGTTCCTCTGGTCCAGAGCGGCGCAAACGTCAAAGCAACTTTGGCCACGCTGCGGGCTTTTTCGGCTGCTTATGGGGCTTTCAGTGACAGCACAGACCAGACGGGCAACATCGCTGCTGGCACGGTGGTTACGTTTAACACAATTGATGTTGCTGATGGTGTCACTCTGGTCGATAACACCAAGATCACGGTGCCGGGTGATGGCAAGTACAACCTGCAATTTAGTATCCAGTTAAAAAATACAAACAATGCTCAAGACGACGCAACGATCTGGCTAAAAATTAACGGCTCTGACCTTGCGAATTCTGCTACTCAGTACACGGTTCCGGCGCGTAAAAGTGCTGGTATTTTTGGCTACAACGTGGCCGCTCTGACTTTCTTGCTTGACTTGAATGCTGGTGATTACGTTCAAATCTTTTGGATTCCCACCGCAGTAACGGTGACGATTGAGCATTTGCCAGCAAGCGTTTCTCCGGCCTATCCGGCGATTCCCGCAATCATTGCATCGATGATTCAGGTGGCCTAAATGCCCGCCACGACCAAAGCTCAATTCAGGCTCATGAAGGCGGCGGAGCACAACCCTAAATTTGCCAAGAAAGTTGGCATACGGCCGGATGTGGCGGCTGAGTACACCCAATCCAACAAGAAAGGAAGGGCGTATGAAGAACTACCTGAAAGAAAAGCTAAAGGCGGCCCGTCTCTGGCTGTCGGACGTGGTGAAAAAATGCCGGTCGAGCGTGGCGCGGGTCTTACGGCGAAAGGACGCGCGAAGTACAACCGGGAAACGGGGTCGAACCTGAAGGCTCCACAGCCTCAAGGAGGCCCCCGCAGGGACTCGTTCTGCGCGAGAATGGGGCCTGTAGCTGAAAAAAGTGAAAAAGGCAGCAGAGCACGCGCTTCGATGAAGCGGTGGAACTGCCCCGGATGGTAAAGGAGCACCATGGCGTACTCAGAAACATACGGGCAAGTCTTCAATGTTCAGACATTGATTGATCACGGCGCTCGGCGCTGTGGAAAACTGGCCGAAGAACTGACCGCAGAGCAGCTTTTGACTGCCCGTCAGTCGCTTGGGTTCGTTCTGACGAGCCTGATCAACATTGGTATCCAGTATTGGGCGGTCAAGAAGGAGGTTATTGGCCTTCAGGCGGACAAATACATCTACTCCCTACCCGTTGGGGCCAACGATGTGCTCAACGCCCTGTATCGGACCATGAATCGTCCCACGGGGAACTACACATCTTCGGCCGGAGGCTCTGTTGCCCTGGCTTTTGACAACGATGTCAGCACGTACACCCAGCAAACCAGCCCAAACGGCAACATTTCGGTCAATTTTGGGACTGACAACCCGGTTTATGCTGGCTCGATTGGCGTTTTGCCTTACGTTGCTGGTGGCGGCAGTGCTACTTGGACCTTTTCCCTTCAGTATTCCACTGACGGAATCACCTGGAACACCCTAGAGAACGTCGGCACCACGGTTGTGACCGACAACCAGTGGCTTTGGTACGACATTGACCCCGGTCAGACGGTCCAGTACTACCGAATCCTTGCTTCTGGCGGCACCACGCTGGCTTTGCGTGAGTTTTACGTGGGAAACAACTCCCGCGAGATCACGATGGCCCGCCTAAACCGCGACGACTACACCAATCTGCCCAATAAGAACTTCACGGCCAACCAGCCGTACCAGTTTTGGTTCAATCGGACCGTTCCGCAGCCGGAAATCTACCTCTGGCCGGTTCCCAGTGATCCGTTTGTGCAGATGACGATCTGGTACAGCAAGCAGATCATGGATGTGGGAGATCTGACGGACGAATTGCAAATTCCGCAGCGTTGGTATCTGGCGGTGGTGAACATGCTTGCTCATCAGATGGCCATGGAGCTTCCTGGGGTGCCGATTGAGCGCATTACCTACCTTGAGCAGCAGGCCGAGAAGCACTTGAACATGGCAGAGCAGGAGGAGCGCGACAAGTCGCCGATCTACTTTGCCCCAAACATCTCTGTGTATACCGCCTGACCATGCCGATCTTCCTCGACACCCTTGGAATGAGCACGCTGGCGATTGCTGTCTGCGATCGCTGCAAAATGAAGCGTGCCCAGGCGGTGATGAGGCCAGATCCAAACTTTCCTGGCTTGCAGGTATGCGATCAGGGCTGTGCAGATCAGAAGGACCCTTACAGGCTTCCGGCCCGTAAGACAGAGCGCATCAACCTCCGTTTCCCGCGCCCCGACGTGAGCGTGGCCCTCGATCCGAACAACCTTGTGACGGACAATCAAGGCGATTGGGTCATATCTACTGAGGGCAACACCGATACGCCGGAGAATAACGGTAACCTTGACGGAATTTCGGTGTCACCATAATGGCCAATCAGACTATTACCCAGCTTCCTGCCGCGGGCCCAATAACGGGCACCGAGCTTGTACCTATCGTCCAGAACGGCGGCACGTACCGCACCACCACCGGCGCAATTGCGGCATCCCCGAGCCAGTTCCAAACTTTCCTAACGGTTCAGAACGAACCGACGCTGATCAATAGCCGGTTCCTGGCAGTTGGCACAGGACTTGGCCTGACTGACGGCGGAGCGCAAAGCACCCTTCAGATCGCGCTCAATGGGGCCTCCGCAAGTCTTGAGGGCGCCGGTAATGGCTTCATGGTCAAGACTGGCCTTACAACCCTTACGCCTCGATCTATTGCGGTCTCTGGGTCCGGCATTTCAATCGCTAACGGCAATGGGCAGTCCGGAGATCCGACAATTTCGTTGTCTGGGCTCCCTCTTTCTTTGGCCAATGCGGCCGGTCCCGGCCTCGTTGCGCTTACTGGCCTGGGCACCGTTATTCCTCGGTCAATCACTGGCACGGCCAGTGAGATTGATGTTGCGAATGGAGATGGGGCCTCTAATCCTCCGACTATTGGTCTAGCAGACAACCCTGTTCTTCCTGGATCGGCTGGCGTCACTCTGCCTACTGGCAACACCGCGGCTCGTCCGGCGCTACCTGCTAACGGGCTGCTGCGCTACAACTCTCAGACAACTCGTTTTGAGGGGTATCAGGGCGGCAATTGGACCAACTTTGGTACGGGCGACGGCACCGTACAGGTGGTCACTGGAACCGCAAATCAGATTACTGTGGTGAACGGGGCGCTGAACCCGGTCATCAGTATCACTGACAACCCAATCATTCCGGGCACCGGGGCCATCAAGGTCCCCGCTGGAACGACGGGAGATCGTTCGGGATCGCCGATTAACGGCATGTTCCGCTACAACACCTCAACGGCTCAGTTCGAGGGGTACGCCAACAACACATGGGGCGCCATCGTTACCGGCAGCGCTGGCGTTACGTCGGTGAACGTCACTGGCGGGACTACGGGGCTGACCACTACGGGCGGCCCGGTCACCAGCACTGGAACGATCGTTCTTGGTGGCACGTTGATCACCCCGAATGGCGGCACAGGCTTGTCCACCTATACAGCAGGCGACATGCTGTATTACACGTCAGGAGACGCCCTTAGCAAACTGGCTATTGGCGCCAGTACGTACATCCTGACTTCTAACGGCACCGCGCCTACATGGACCGATCCCAATAGCATTTCTGTAAGCACGGCCACCAACTTGGCCGGTGGCGCTGCGGGATCTATCCCTTATCAGAACTCCGCGGGGGTGACGACGTTCCTTGCTACAGGCACAGGTGTGCTGGTCAACAACGGCGGCAATCCTTCTTATACCGTCACTCCTTCTGGCCTGACCTCGGTAACGGTGACACAGAACCCAACTGCTGCACTGCAACTGGCAACCAAGCAGTATGTGGACGATCTGGTGTCCTCTGGCATCACCATTCACACGCCGGTTCGTGTGGAAACCCCGACGGCTCTGAATGCCACATACACACCCGGCGGCACGACTCCGACGATTACAGACATCAGTGGCAACAAGACTCTGACGTCTACCGGACACGGCCTGAGTGTTAATGATCAGATCATCTTTAACACGACCAGCAATGGCCTCACTGCGGGAACTACGTACTACGTATTCTCGACGCCGAACGCAAATGACTTCACCCTGTCGCTGACCTATGGCGGCACAGAGATCACCACCCTGACCAATGGTGCTGGTCTGACGCTTACTTCTCGGGCTAACCCAGGCGTAGGCGCCACATTGACTAACGCGGGCGCGAATGCAGCCATCCAAATTGATGGAATAAGTCTTTCATCCACAAACCGGGTGTTGGTCTACAACCAAGCTAACGGGGCGCACAACGGAATTTATACAGTAACTACCGTTGGCGATGGCTCGACACCTTGGGTGCTGACCCGCGCAACCGATGCGGACACCTACATGCCCAACAGCGCCACGGGTTTGTCTCAGGGCGATTACGTGTTCGTGCAAGAGGGCTTGACCGGTGCTGGCGAGTCATATGTTCTGACGACGGCCAATCCAATTACGGTAGGCACGACATCTTTAACTTATACCCAGTTCTCCGCTTCACAAGTCTATTCGGCCGGGACTGGCTTGACATTGACGGGCACCGTCTTTAGCCTGACTTCTCCGGTGGCCACTAGCCTTGGCGGTACGGGCGTGACATCTACGCCAACGAACGGTCAGATTTTGATTGGTAACGGCACGGGATTTTCCCTTGCCACCCTCACTGCGGGCACCGGAGTCAGTATCACAAATGGGTCCGGATCGGTGACAATTAACTCCAGCGGGGCCACGGTTGATGACGTGATTGCGCTGGCGATTGCTTTGGGATAAATATGGCAAATACTTTTGCAAGAAAACTGTCGCAGTCAGTAGGCACCAGCCCCGCAACGGTTGGGGCTTATACCGTTGGCGCAGCGACACAGGTGACCGTCATTGGAATGTCGGTTGCAAACACAACCGGGTCTGCTGTAACGGTTGACATCGCCTTGAGCAACGGGGGCACCGATACCTACCTGATTAAATCCGGGCCGGTCCCGACGGGTAGCTCTTTGGTGCTATTTGGGGGAGACCAAAAACTCGTTATGGTGACCGGCGATTCGATTAAGGTGACGTCCAGTGCAGCGGCATCCGTGGATGTTGTCTTGTCAATTCTGGAGATTACATAATGGCTTACATTGGCAATTTGCCCGCACCAGCCCCAGTCAACACCAACGAAATCGTCGATGGCGCTGTGACGACTCCCAAGCTGGCCACTCCGATTGCGCCAACCATTAGTGGCGGCTCCATTGAGAACGCGCCAATTGGTGCAACCACACCAAACACGGGTAAGTTCACAACGCTTACCGCAACGACAGGCATCTCTGGAGGAACCTTCTGATGGCACAGGCTACATATACCCCAATTCAGTTGTACTACAGTTCAACGGCATCTGCCACTCCTTCTGCTGGCAACCTTGCTAATGGCGAACTGGCAATCAACATTGCTGACGGAAAGCTGTTTTACAAAGACAGTCTTGGCGCAGTTCAAGTTATCGCCCAAAACTCTTCTGTAACCAATGTTTCTTCTATCAGTTTTGGCAGCACGGGCCTGACGCCCAGCACTTCCACAACCGGGGCCATCACTGTTGCGGGCACCCTGGCGGTTGGCAACGGCGGTACCGGCCTCACCTCCGGAACTTCCGGTGGCGTGCCTTACTTTTCCGCCTCTAACACGATTGCCTCTTCCGCCGCACTGTCGGCAAATGCGCTTGTTATTGGCGGTGGTGCGGGTGTTGCCCCCTCCACAATCACTACGGGCACAGGTGTTGTAACTGCGCTGGGAGTAAACACCGGTTCCGCGGGCGCTTTTGTTGTCAATGGCGGTGCGCTTGGTACTCCCTCTTCCGGTACGGTCACAAACCTGACGGGAACGGCAAGTATCAACATTAACGGCACCGTTGGAGCGACCACTCCCAGCACCGGAGTCTTTACGACTATCGGGCTATCAACGGACGGGTCGGCCAGTGCACCGGCGATTTTCCGCAGCACGGACACAAACACAGGTATCTTTTTCCCGGCCACGGATGAGATTGGATTCTCTGTTAACGGCGTGGAAGAGTTGCGGATCACTTCCGCAGGATTTACTCGGCCCGTTGCATACGCTGATACTGTTGTCGCACTTGGCAACACAAGTACTGCCATAACGATTGATCTGCGAAATGGAAATGTGTTTACGGCCACGCTGACCGGCAACTGCACATTTACACTGTCCAATCCAATCGCAACAGGTTCTTCTTCGTTTACATTGATATTGACAAACGATGGCACAAGCGGTAGAACTGTCGCTTGGTCTGGCGGTTCGTTTCTTTTCCCCGGCGGGGCTTCAACACTGTCCCGCACCACCACGGCGGGTGCAGTCGATGTGTGGGTGTTCTTCACCCCGAACGGCGGCACAACGTGGTACGGCAATATCGCCATGAAAGATGTGAAGGCTTAACTAAAGGAGTGGAAAATGGCTTTGACCCCTGAACAACAGGCCGCAATGGATGCACAACTGGCCCAACAGGCCGCAATGGAGGCTTCTCGCCACGCCAACCAAATGGCGATTGAGGCAAAACGCGCCAAATTGGAAGCAGTGCGTATGGCTCGGGACACTCTGATTGAAAACGCCCGCAGCAAACCCGCCGACTCTCGTGAGGTAACCGCTGCTGACATTACGGCATTTGCACAATCGTTGGTGGCTTACATCGACGGCTAATGCAAGGCTTTGCCTATTTTCCGGCTATCGTCTATCGAGATGAGCGGCCTGATCTTGTGGAGAAGGTGCTTCCGACATGTATCCAATATCTGGATCAAGTCCGCAAGCCCGAGTCGCCCATGTGTCAGTCCGACCATCTTGGAAACGATCGTGCTTTCAGGGAGGTAGCAGATTACCTTCTGTTGTCTGCTGTAGATCTGCTTCGCGGGCAAGGCTACGCAGTAGAGAAGTACGACTTCTATCTTTCCGGACTTTGGGCGCAAGAGGTGCGTCGTGGAGCAGGCACCGACGTGCATGTCCACAAGAACAGCCAGATGTGTGGGTGGTTCTTTCTAGAGACCCCTCAAGGGGGCGCGTATCCAATCTACCACGACACCAGAATGAACAAGTCCATGATCGAATTGGACTTCGTTCAGGACGCCGAGGTCAGCAATGCCACGAACGTCATTCATTTCAACAACATGGTGCCTGGAACCGTGATGTTTGGAAATTCGTGGATGCGGCATCAACTTACCGGCAGCAACGTCGACACCCCGACGCGGTGCATCCACTTCATTGTGTCTCACAAGGAGCGCCTGTGCAGCATGTGCTGACTCCCTACTCCTTGCCCATAGAGCCTTTTGTCTGGTGGGAAAACGGCTTTACAGAGCAGGAACTGAACTGGCTTCAAGAGCAGGCCGTCAAGGCTGATCAGCGGGCGCAGGTTGGTGGTGATTCACAGGGCGCAGATTTGGCAAAAATCCGCCGGTCGCAAGTGTC